>Ga0155080_134_pt2 | contig 77841 bp, 82 predicted proteins | sample RifCSPhighO2_01_FD_106048 | JGI IMG/M metagenome (GOLD analysis project Ga0155080, IMG submission 106048) | Phenylobacterium sp. RIFCSPHIGHO2_01_FULL_69_31 | reverse complement strand
TTGCAGGTGGTCCCCCTCCCCCTATGGGGGAGGAGGCATGGAGCCGTGGCGTCCGGCCACCCTCTCGATCCGCGCTCCTCACTGGCGCCGCAGCGTTGCCGCGCCCGCCCGACTCCCGGCGCAGCTCGGCGTGACCCCCGGCCCGGATGCGCCTCCCAATCCGACCCCACGCGACCGGACGGCCCACGGCCGGCCGCGCCGCGGCCTGTTCGTGTGGTTCGTGGGGGGCGCAGTCCTCTAGCACGTCCCCGCCACACCGCCGCCAACAGCAGAAACGCCGCGAAGGTTGCCCCTCGCGGCGTCTCGAGATTCCGTTGCGCAATCCCCGCTCGCGCGGGAAGTCCGCCTACTTGCGGGTGAAGGCGCCGAACTTGGCGTTGAAGCGCGACACGCGGCCGCCGCGGTCGAGCAGCTGGTGGCCGCCGCCGGTCCACGCCGGGTGCGTCTTCGGATCGATGTCCAGGTTCAGCGTGTCGCCTTCCTTCCCGTAGGTGGAACGCGTCTGATAGGTGGTGCCGTCCGTCATCACCACGGTGATGAAGTGATAGTCGGGGTGAGTGTCTTGTTTCATCGAACGGGCGCCTGACGTATTGGAGCGGCCACAATCGGCCGGCCGCCGAGAAGGCGGGCGAAAAGGAAGCCGCGCGTATAGAGAAACGCGCGGGCAAATGCAAGGTGCGTGACGATGAGTGACCCGGGGCCAGAGTCTTCCGCGCCCGGATCCCAAGTCGAGGGCCGGCCCAGCGCGGGGCAGGCCCTGGCCCAGACCCTGGCCGACGGCGCCGCCAAGCGCGGCCGCAGCCGCAACGTGGGCGCGCTGCGCCGGCTCCGCCCGTTCCTCGCCGCCCACTGGGGCCGCGCCGCGGCCTCGCTCCTTTTCCTACTGATGTCCACCAGCGCGACGCTCGGCATGTCGGGCGCGATCCGCCTGGTGGTGGACAATTTGACCAATCCGGGGCTGGACGCCGCGACCGTGGACCGCCGCTTCCTGATCGTGGGCGCGGTCGCGGGCGCGCTGGCGGTCGCCACGGCCCTGCGATTCTACTTCGTCACCAGCCTGGGCGAGCGGGTGGTGGCCGACCTGCGCAAGGCCACGTACGGCCATATTCTGACCCTGGACCCGGCCTTCTTCCTGCAGACGCGCACGGGCGAGGTGCTGTCGCGGCTGACCACCGACATCGCCATCGTCGAAAACCTGCTGGCGACCTCGGTGTCGGTGGCGCTGCGCAACCTGCTCACCCTGATCGGGGCGCTGATCCTGCTGATGTTCGTCAGCCCGCACCTGACCAGCCTGGTGCTGCTGACCTTCCCCTTCGTGCTGGCGCCGCTGTTCCTGTTCGGCCGGCGGGTGCGCAAGCTCACCGCCTCGGCCCAGGACCGCTTCGCCGACGCCGTGGGCTCGGCCGGGGAGAGCCTGGATGCGCTGGAGACCGTGCAGGCCTTCGGCCGCGAGCGGGCCGCCGCCGAGCGGTTCGGCGGGGCCGTGGAACAGGCCTTCCGCGCCCAGATGCGGCGGATCACCACGCGCGCGGCCATGACCGCGGCGGTCATCGTCCTGGTGTTCGGCGGCATCGTCGGCGTCTTCTGGCTGGGCGTTCACGCCGGGCTGCGCGGCGACATCTCGTGGGGCGCGCTATTCCAGTTCGCCTTCCTGTCGGTGATGGCCGCCGGCTCGGTCAGCGCCCTGGGCGAGACCTGGGGCGACGTGCAGAAGGCCGCGGGCGCCATGGAGCGGGTGGGCGAGCTGCTGGACGCCCGCCCCGGCGTCGCCGCGCCGCCCCATCCCACGCCGCTGCCGGTCCCGCCGCGGGGCGAGGTGGCGTTCGAGGACGTGACCTTCGCCTATCCCGGCCGGCCCGAGTTGCCGGCGCTGCGGGGCTTTTCCCTCCATGTCCGGCCCGGGGAACGCGTGGCCCTGGTCGGGCCGTCCGGCGCGGGCAAGAGCACCGTCTTCCGCGTGCTGCTGCGCTTCTACGATCCCCAGTCCGGGCGCATCCGCGTCGACGGCGTCGACCTGCGCGACGCCGATCCGGTCGAGGTGCGCGCCCGCATGGCCCTGGTGGCCCAGGAGAGCCCGCTGTTCTCGGGCTCGGCCGCCGACAACATCCGCTTCGGCCGCGAGGGCGCCAGCGAGGACGAGGTGCGCGCCGTGGTCCGCGCCGCCCAGGCGGAGGGGTTCCTCTCGGCGCTGCCCGAGGGCCTCCAGACCGTCGTGGGCGACCGCGCCCGCACCCTCTCCGGCGGGCAGCGCCAGCGCCTGGCCATCGCCCGCGCCCTGATCCGCGAGGCCCCGATCCTGCTCCTGGACGAGGCCACCAGCGCTCTCGACGCCGAGAACGAGCACCTGGTCCAGCGCGCGCTGGACGAGGCCATGAAGGGCCGCACCACCCTGGTCATCGCCCATCGCCTGGCGACCGTGCTCAAGGCCGACCGGATCGTGGTGATGGACGAGGGCCGGGTCGTCGAGGAGGGCACGCACAACGAACTGGTGGCGAAGAACGGCCTCTACGCCCGGCTCGCCGCCCTGCAGTTCGAGGCGGCGTAGCGCATACGCCCGGCGGCAAGGGCCGCCCGCGCGTCCATATATATACAGCGTCCCCCCGCCCCAAACCGGCACGGCCGCGCCGGCGCCGGTCTTGCAGGCCCGCGCCGCAACGTCGGCTTCCTGCTCTCTGCGAGAGGGCAAGGGGTTGACTTCGCGGGTTCTCGCCTGAAGAACCCCGGCACACAGAAATTCGAAGGAGCTCCCATGGCTGTCCGCGTCGCCATCAACGGTTTCGGTCGCATCGGCCGTCTGGTCCTGCGTTCGATCGTCGAACATGGCCGCAAGGACATCGAGGTCGTCGCGATCAACGACCTGGGCCCGGTGGAGACCAACGCCCACCTGCTGCGCTACGACAGCGTCCACGGCCGCTTCCCGGCCGAGGTGAAGGTCGAGGGCGACACCATCGTCATCGCCGGCTACGCGCCGATCAAGGTCACGGCCATCCGCGACCCGAAGGACCTGCCGCACAAGGATCTCGGCGTCGACATCGCCCTGGAATGCACCGGCATCTTTACGTCGAAGGACAAGGCCCAGGCCCACCTCGACGCCGGCGCCAAGCGGGTGATCATCTCGGCCCCCGGCGACGGCGTGGACAAGACCATCGTCTACGGCGTGAACCACCAGACGCTGACCAAGGACGACCTGATCATCTCCAACGCCTCGTGCACCACCAACTGCCTCGCGCCGGTGGCCCACGTGCTGCAGGAGCTGTGCGGCATCGAGCGTGGCTACATGACCACGATCCACTCGTACACGGGCGACCAGCCGACGCTGGATACGATGCACAAGGACCTCTACCGCGCCCGCGCCGCGGCCATGTCCATGATCCCGACCTCCACCGGCGCCGCCAAGGCGCTGGGCCTGGTGATCCCGGCCCTGGCCGGCAAGCTGGACGGCTCGTCGATCCGCGTGCCGACCCCGAACGTCTCGGTGGTCGACCTGAAGTTCGTGCCCTCGAAGTCGGTGACCGTGGCCCAGATCAACGAGGCGCTGGAAGCGGCCGCCAATGGCGCGCTGAAGGGCGTGCTGGCGGTGACCAAGGAGCCGCTGGTGTCCATGGACTTCAACCACAACCCGGCCTCGTCGACCGCGGCCCTGCCGCAGACCCAGATGATCGACGGCGGCCTCGGCCGCGTCCTCACCTGGTACGACAATGAGTGGGGCTTCTCGACCCGCATGAGCGACACCGCCGTCGCCCTGGGCAAACTGATCTAGTATGGCCGTACCTTCCGGTGTTTGGGTCGAGATCAACGACGCAAATCTCCGAAACGACCACATCTACCTGAATGCGGTGTTGGACTACTTCCCCGAGTCCGCTCGGGGAGGTTCCAGTGCGGCAGACGCCGCCACGGACCTACTCAAGATTGAGTTCGTTCCCGGGCAGACAATTCAAACAGACATCGCCGGTGGTCACAATTTCCTGCGCGCCCGGAGTGAGGTGCGGGATTTCTTCGAGAGAAGTGGCGCGGCTTCAGGCGATCGCGTGCTCATCGAGAAGACGGGATCACGGCAGTTTCGGTTCACGCTCTGCAAGGTGAATTCACGGCCATGACCTTCAAGACCCTCGACGACGCCGACCTCTCGGGCAAGCGCGCCCTGGTTCGCGTCGATTTCAACGTGCCCATGGCCGACGGCGAGGTCAGCGACGACACCCGCCTGCGGGCCGCGCTGCCGACCATCGAGAAGCTGCGCCAGGGCGGGGCGAAGACGATCCTGCTGGCCCACTTCGACCGGCCCAAGGGCAAGCGCGTCCCCGAGATGAGCCTGAAGCCGGTGGTGGGGCCGCTGAGCAAGCTGCTGGGCGCGCCTGTGGCCTTCGCCGACGACTGCGTCGGCGACGAGGCGGCCAAGGCCGTGGCGGCCATGAAGGACGGCGACGTCCTGCTGCTGGAAAACGTCCGCTACCACGCGGGCGAGGAGAAGAACGAGCCCGACTTCGCCAAGGCCCTGGCGGCGAACGGCGACCTTTACGTCAACGACGCCTTCTCGGCCGCCCACCGTGCCCACGCCTCCACCGAGGGGCTGGCCCGCAGGCTGCCGGCCTATGCCGGCGAGCAGATGCGCAAGGAGCTGGAGGCGCTGGACGCCGCCCTCGGCAAGCCGCAGCGCCCGGTGATGGGCATCGTCGGCGGCGCCAAGGTCTCCACCAAGCTGGACCTGCTCAACAACCTGGTCGGCAAGCTGGACTACCTGGCCATCGGCGGCGGCATGGCCAACACCTTCTGCTTCGCCAAGGGCGCCGAGATCGGCGGCTCGCTGTGCGAGAAGGAGATGGCCGACACCGCTCGCGAGATCCTGCAGAAGGCCGAGGCCGCCGGCTGCAAGGTGATCCTGCCGGTCGATGTGGTCGTCGCGAAGGATCTGGCGCCCAACGCCCCGAACCGCACCATCGACCTCGCCGATGGCGTCCCCGCGGACGAGAAGATCTTCGACATCGGTCCGAAGGCCCTGGAGCAGGTGCTCGCCGCCATGTCCGAGGCCAAGACTCTGATCTGGAACGGGCCTTTTGGCGTGTTCGAGGTGGAACCCTTCGACAAGGCGACGGTTGATGCTGCGAAACACGCCGCCCAGTTGGCCAAGACCGGCAGGCTGGTGGCCGTTGCGGGCGGGGGTGATACGGTGGCGGCTCTGAACGCGGCCGGCGTCTCGCACGACTTCACGTTCGTATCGACTGCGGGCGGCGCGTTTCTTGAATGGATGGAAGGGAAGGAGCTGCCCGGCGTCGCGGCGCTCTCCCAATGAGACAGGTGGGGACCTGAAGTTATGGCCAGGATTACGCTTCGACAGCTTCTCGATCACGCGGCCGAGCACGGCTACGGCGTGCCCGCGTTCAACATCAACAACATGGAACAGGCGCTGGCGATCATGGAGGCCGCGGAGGCCACCGACTCGCCCGTGATCATGCAGGCCTCGCGCGGCGCGCGGTCCTACGCCAACGACATCGTGCTGAAGCACCTGATCGACGCGATGGCCGAGATGTATCCGCACATCCCGATCTGCATGCACCAGGATCACGGGAACAACGAGGCCACCTGCGCCACCGCGATCCAGTACGGCTTCACCTCGGTGATGATGGACGGCTCGCTGAAGGCCGACGGCAAGACCCCCGCCGACTACGACTACAACGTGAAGGTCACCCGCAACGTCGTGGACATGGCCCACTGGGTCGGCGCCTCGGTGGAGGGCGAGCTCGGCGTGCTGGGCAGCCTTGAGACCGGCATGGGCGAGAAGGAAGACGGCCACGGCTTCGAGGGCAAGCTCGGCCACGACCAGCTGCTGACCGACCCCGACCAGGCGGTCGAGTTCGTGAAGGCCACCGAGGTCGACGCCCTGGCCATCGCCATGGGCACCAGCCACGGCGCCTATAAGTTCACGCGCAAGCCGGACGGCGACGTCCTAGCGATGAACGTGATCGAAGAGATCCACCGCCGCCTGCCCAACACCCACCTGGTGATGCACGGCTCCTCGTCGGTCCCGCAGGACCTGCAGGAGATCATCAACAAGTACGGCGGTGAGATGCCCCAGACCTGGGGCGTGCCGGTGGAAGAGATCCAGCGCGGCATCAAGCACGGCGTGCGCAAGATCAACATCGACACCGACAACCGCATGGCCATCACCGGCGCCATCCGGAAGGTGTTCGCCGAGAAGCCGGGCGAGTTCGACCCGCGCAGCTACCTGAAACCCGCCAAGGAAGCGATGCGCAAGGTCTGCGTCCAGCGCTTCGAGGAGTTCGGCACCGCCGGCCACGCCTCCAGCATCAAGGCGATCCCGCTCTCTGAGATGGCCAAGCGCTACGCCTCGGGCGAACTGGCCCCCAAGATCGGCATCACCCGCGTCGCGGCGGAGTAGGACGCGCGCCGCAGGCGCTGATCTTCAAACCGTAGAAAACGCGGAGGGCGCAGCCGCTACGGCCCCTTCCGCGTCATTCTGCGGTTTCTGCGGTTGAATCTTGCCGGCCCTGATGGGGCCACGGGTGTCAGCCGGCCTGCGCCAGCAACTCCCCCATCATCCGGTGGACCAGGTTGATGGCCTTGAGCGGGCGGATCATCACCTTGAAGTGGGTGATCTTCCCCGCCTCGTTCCACGAGACGATGTCGACGCCGTTGACGGCGATCCCCTCGATCTCGGTCGCGAACTCCAGCACCGCAGACTGCTCGGCCCGCCACTCGCCCACATAGCGGAAGGTGTCGTTGTTCAGCACCTGCAGGGCGCCGGCCAGGTACTTGACGGTGATCGCCTTGCCGACCTGCGGCGTGTGGACCACCGGGCTCTCGAACACCGCCTCGTCGGCGATCAGGTCCTTGAGCGCGGCCATGTCGCGCGCCTCCACCACGGCGTGCCAGCGGGCGATCGGGTCCATCGGGGTCTCCAGAGACGACAAGCCGCCATCTTGGCTACGGCGCCGCGGCGTCGCGCAAGCCTCGCCATAGGCGAATTCGTCGGGACGACGCACAATCGCAGGCGGAGGATCCGATGGAGACCCTGGAAGTCATCGCCCGCCCGCGCTTCGAAAAGGCCCACCTCGCCTGGCTGACCGACATCCGCTCGCGGCGGGCCGGCAGCCGCGGGCCGCCGTATTTCACCCTGGTCTTCCCCGGCGCCCAGATGACGCCGGCGGCCTTCAGCGAACAGGTCCGCAAGTCTGCCGCCGGGGTCCAGCGCATCCGCTTCCGCCTGCGCTCGGCCATGGTGGTCCACGAACACACGGTGGGCCGCTACCACGTCTTCCTGATCCCGGACGAAGGCTTCGGCGCGATTCTCAAGCTGCACGACGCCCTGCACGTTGGCCCCATAGAGGCGGCCCTGCGGGCGGAGACGCCCTACCTGCCCCACATCACCGTGGCGACCACCAGCGACTATGCCGCCGCCCGCAAGCTGGCCCACGCCCTGAACCTCGGCGACCTGGACATCGCCGGCCACATCGACGCGCTGGAGGTCGAGCGGCGCGACGGCGAGGTGATCCGCAAAGTGGCCGACATCCCACTCGCGAAGGCAGGGTGGCTGGGGTGATCATACAAAGGATCTATGTTGATCACTAGAAGGATCAATTTTCCTTTTGGAGAGGCAAGGCGCAGGTTGGCGGTCACGAGCCAAGAGAGACCGCCATGGACAAGCCCAAGATCCTGACCACCGCCGCCGGCATCCCGGTGTCGGACAACCAGAACAGCCTCACGGCCGGCCCACGCGGCCCGCTGCTGGTGCAGGACCTGCACCTGTTCGAAAAACACGCGCACTTCAACCGCGAGCGCATCCCCGAGCGCGTGGTGCACGCCAAGGGCTCGGCCGCGCATGGGACCTTCACGGTCACCCGCGACATCACCCGCTACACCCGCGCCGACCTTTTCTCGCAGGTGGGCAAGCAGACCGACATCTTCCTGCGCTTCTCCACCGTGGCCGGCGAGCGTGGCGCGGCCGACGCCGAGCGCGACGTGCGCGGCTGGGCGCTAAAGTTCTACACCCAGCAGGGCAACTGGGACCTGGTGGGCAACAACACGCCCGTCTTCTTCGTCCGCGACCCGCTGAAGTTCCCCGACTTCATCCACACCCAGAAGCGCGACCCGCGGTCCAACCTGCGCAGCCCGACCGCCATGTGGGACTTCTGGAGCCTGTCGCCGGAGAGCCTGCACCAGGTGACGATCCTGTTCTCGGACCGCGGTATTCCGAAGAGCTACCGGCACATGCACGGCTTCGGGTCGCACACCTACAGCTTCCTGAACGCGGCCAATGAGCGGTTCTGGGTGAAGTTCCACTTCAAGACCCAGCAAGGCATCCAGAACCTGACCAACGCGGAGGCCGAGGCCCTGGTGGCGGGCGACCGCGAGACCCACCAGCGGGACCTGTTCGAAGCCATCGAGCGCGGCGAGTTCCCGAAGTGGACGGTCTATGTCCAGGTGATGCCGGAGGCCGAGGCCGAGACCACGCCCTACAACCCCTTCGACCTGACGAAGGTCTGGCCGCACGCCGACTATCCCCTCATCGAGGTGGGCGAGCTGGAGCTGAACCGGAACCCGGACAACTATCACGCCGAGGTGGAGCAATCGACGTTCTCGCCGGCCAACGTGGTCCCCGGCGTCGGCTACAGCCCCGACAAGATGCTGCAGTTCCGGCTGTTCTCCTACGCGGACGCCCATCGCCACCGCGTCGGGACGAACGCCGAGGCGCTGCCGGTCAACCGCCCCAAGTGCCCGGTGCACAGCTACCACCGCGACGGGGCGATGCGCTTCGACGGCAACGGCGGCGGTTCGGTGAACTACGAGCCCAACAGCTTCGGCGGGCCGAAGGAGGATCCGTCCTTCCGTGAGCCGCCGCTGAAGATCTCGGGTGACGCCGACCGCTACGACCACCGGGCCGGCAACGATGACTATGGCCAGGCGGGCGACCTGTTCCGCCTGATGAGCGACGACCAGAAGCGCCAGCTGATGGACAACATCGCCGCCGCCATGGCCGGTGTGCCCGAAGCCATCCTGCGCCGCCAGATCGCCCACTTCGCCAAGGCCGACCCGGCTTATGGCGAGGGCGTAGCCCGGCGGGTCGGTCTCGCTGCGGCCCTCGAACCGGCGGAGTAACTCCAGGCAGTTTCGGTCGGATTCTTGTCCTGTCCGTGTCGGGCCGGTCGCGCCTTCATCGTCCTAGGACCAGGAAAGGCGCGGCTCGCTCCGTCGCCCGAGGATGGAGAAGACGATGACCAAGCTGCTGCAACCCCTGCTCATCGGCGCCGCGCTGGCGACGCTGGTCGTCGCGCCGGTCGTGGCCGAGGCGGCGCCCGCCCAAGCCGCCGTCGCCACGGGCCCGACGGCCATGCCCAAGCCGGCCAAGAGCGGCCACGTCGAGGCGAACGGCGTCACCTACTACTACGAGGTCCGCGGCTCGGGGCCGCCGATGCTCCTCCTGCACGGCGGCCTGGGCTCGATCGACATGTTCGCCCCCGTCATGGCCGACCTGGCCGCCAGCCACACGGTGATCGGCGTGGATCTGCAGGGTCATGGCCGCACGGCGCTGGGCGACCGGCCGTTCACGCTGGAGGGCCAGGGCGCCGACATGGCGACGATCCTGACCAAGCTGGGCTACGACAAGGTCGACGTGGTGGGCTACTCGCTGGGCGGCGGCGTCGCCTTCCAATTCGCCGCCCAGAATCCGAGCCGGGTAAACAGGCTGGTGCTGGTCTCCGCCGGCTACGCGCAGGACGGCTTCTACGCCGACATGATCAAGCAGCAGGCCCAGGTCAGCGCCCAGGCTGCGCCGTTCATGAAGGACACGCCGATGTACGTCTCGTACATGGCCGTGGCGCCGCGCCCGCAGGACTTCCCCAAGCTCCTGGATACGCTCGGCGCCTACATGCAGAAGCCCTACGACTTCTCCGCCGACGTGCCGAAGCTGACCATGCCGACCATGCTCGTCTTCGGCGACAGCGACATGTACCGGCCCGAGCACGAGATCAAATTCTTCCAGATGCTGGGCGGCGGCCTGAGGGACGCCGGCTGGCAGCGCGAGCACATGTCGAAGAACCGCCTGGCGATCCTGCCCGGCCGCACGCACTACGACATCTTCCTCTCGCCCGAGCTGGTCTCCACGGTGCTCACCTTCATCGCCGATCGCGAGACGAGCCGCGATTGGCAGGCGGTCAACAAATAGTCGTCGGAGGACGGGGAGCCTCAGGCCTCGATGGGGTTCCCCTTCATCTCCTTGACGAAGAAGAAGCCAACGACGGCGGTGAAGGCCGCCACCGCGATAGGGTACCAGAGGCCGTAGTAGATGTTGCCCGTGGCCGCCACCATGGCGAAGGCCGTGGTCGGCAGGAACCCGCCCAGCCACCCGTTCCCCAGGTGATAGGGCAGCGACATCGAGGTGTAGCGGATGCGCGCGGGGAACATCTCCACCAGCGCCGCGGCGATCGGGCCGTAGACCATGGTCACGTAGATCACCAGCAGCCACAGCAGGAAGACGACCATCGGCTTGTTCACCAGCGCCGCGTCGGCCTTGGGGGGATAGCCGGCGTTGCTCAACAGCCCGCCGAGCTCCTTCGTCCAGGCGGCCTTCCGCGCGTCGAACTCAGCCTTGGGCAAGCCGGTCCCTTCGAAGCTGGCGAGCCGCGCCGTCCCGATCTCCACCACGGCGACCGTCCCGGCCGGCGCGGCGCGGTTCTCGTACGAGACCCCGGCGCCCGCGAGGGCCGACTTGGCGATGTCGCAGGCGCTGGTGAAGGCGGTCTTGCCCACCGGGTCGAACTGCAGGGCGCAGGTCGCGGGATCGGCGATGACCAGAACCGGCGCCGACGCCGTCGCCTGGGCCAGCTGCGGGTTCGCCGCCGCGGTCAGGGCCTTGAAGATCGGGAAGTAGGTGAGCGCAGCCAGCACGCAGCCGATCAGGATCACGGGCTTGCGGCCGACCTTGTCCGACAGCCAGCCGAACAGCACGAAGAACGGCGTGCCGAGCGCCAGCGAGATGGCGACCAGGGTGTTGGTCAGCGCCCCGTCGACCTTCAGCATCTTCTCCAGGAAGAACAGGGCGTAGAACTGGCCGGTGTACCAGACCACGGCTTGGCCCGCCGTCAGGCCCGCCAGCGCCAGGATCACCAGCTTCAGGTTGCCCCACTCGCCGAAGCTTTCGGCCAGCGGGCGCTTCGAGGACTTCCCCTCGTCGACCATCTGCTTGAACACCGGGCTCTCGTTCAGCCGCAGGCGGATCCACAGCGAGACGCCCAGCAGCAGGATCGACACCAGGAACGGGATCCGCCAGCCCCAGGCGCGGAAGGCCTCTTCCCCGATCTGGGTCCGCACCAGGAGGATGACGATCAGGCTGAGGAACAGGCCGAAGGTCGCGGTGGTCTGGATCCAGCTGGTGTAGAGCCCGCGCTTGCCCGGCGGGGCGTGCTCGGCGACGTAGGTGGCCGCGCCGCCGTACTCGCCGCCCAGGGCCAGCCCCTGGATCAGGCGCAGGGTGATCAGCAGGATGGGCGCGGCGACGCCGATGGTCTCGTAGCTGGGCAGCAGGCCCACCACGAAGGTGGAGATGCCCATCAGCAGCATGGTGACCAGGAAGGTGTTCTTGCGGCCCCAGAGGTCGCCCAGCCGGCCGAAGACGATGGCCCCGAACGGCCGCACCGCGAACCCGGCGGCGAAGGCCAGCAGGGCGAAGATATAGCCCGTGACTTCGTTCACGCCTGAGAAGAAGTGCTGGGTGATGAAGCCGGCGAGCGAGCCGTAGAGGTAGAAGTCGTACCACTCGAACACCGTGCCGACCGAGGCGCCCGCGACCACCGTCACGTTTGACCCGGACCGCGCCGGCGCGCCTTCCTCCACCCCAGCCGCCATACCCGCTCTCCACCAACTATGGGACGGGACCGTAGGGCGAAGCTCGCGGGCGTAGCAATGCCCCGCCCGCCTGGGCGGGGTGTTATCCCTCGGCCAGCTCGCCCATGGCGCTTTGCAGGTAGTTCTGCTCGCCCAGGCTCTTCACCAGGCTGATCTGGGTCTCGAGGAAGTCGATGTGTTCCTCGGTGTCGCTGAGGATCTCGGTCAGCAGCTCGCGCGAGACGAAGTCGGCGGAGGCCTCGCAGAGCTTGATGCCTTCGATGAGCGTCGTGCGGCCACCGACTTCGACGCCCAGATCGGCGGCGAGGCCCTCGGCGACGGACTCGCCGATCGAGAGCTTGTGCAGGTCCTGCAGGTTGGGAAGGCCGTCGAGGAACAGGATGCGCTTGATGAGCTTGTCGGCGTGCTTCATCTCGCCGATCGACTCGTCGTAGGTGATCTTGCCGAGCCGGGCGAAGCCCCAGTTCTCGTACATGCGGGCGTGCAGGTAATACTGATTTACGGCCGTCAGCTCATTGGTGAGGACCGCGTTCAACAGCCTGATGATCGCTTTGTCGCCTTGCACCGTAGAGCCTCCATCACAACGCTAGACGCGGGAATGCCTCTGGCGGGCATGGAGTGTCAAAGACAATGTCTGCGAGTGATTTGCGGTTGCTGAGAAAACCGCAGATCTGCCTGCGAATGATTTTCGCTCGCTCGAAGAGCGACCTATTCCGCGGCGAACCGCAGGGCTTCGCGTTCCTCGTCCAGGATCTTGCGCATGTCGCAGACGCAGCGGGCGCATTGGGCCGCAGAGTCGCAGGCCTTGAAGATCTGGGCGGGCCGGGACGCGCCGGCCGCGATGGCGGCGCGGACTTCGCGCTCACGGATGCCATTGCAGTTGCAGACGTACATGGGGCGCGACCGGCTCCTGGCTGACGCTTTCGATCTAGCGCCTTGCGACTAAGTTTGCAAGTCATTCGCAAGGAATGATGAATGCATTCAAGCCTGCGGCAGCATGTCGCAGCGACCAACGGCCGAGCTTGGACGTTCTAGGCGCCGGGAAGCGACCAGGCCTCTGGAAAACCCGGGAGCCGGCGCCACGGGGACGGCGATGGAACTCGATGCCCTGATACTTTCGCGGCTGCAGTTCGCGTTCACCATCGCGTTCCACATCATCTTTCCCAGCTTCACCATCGGGCTCGCCAGCTTCCTGGCGGTGCTGGAAGGGTTGTGGCTCATCACCAGGAACGAGGCGTTCAAGGCGCTGTACCTGTTCTGGGTGAAGATCTTCGCGATCTCCTTCGGCATGGGCGTGGTTTCCGGCGTGGTGCTGAGCTACCAGCTGGGCACCAACTGGAGCGTCTTCTCGGCCGTGGCCTCGCCGGTGATCGGACCGCTCCTGGCGTTCGAGGTGCTGACCGCCTTCTTCCTCGAGGCCTCGTTCCTGGGCGTGATGCTGTTCGGCTGGAAGAAGGTCGGTCCGGGCCTTCACTTCGCCGCCACCACGCTGGTGGCCATCGGAACCCTCATCTCCGCCTTCTGGATCATCTCGGCGAACAGCTGGATGCAGCACCCGACCGGCTTCACGACCCTGGCGGACGGCACGCTGCGCGCCGTCGACTGGTGGCAGGTGATCTTCTCGCCCACCTTCCCGGAACGCTTCGCCCACATGGCGCTCGCCGCGTACCTGACCACGGCCCTGGTGGTGGGCGCGGCCTCGGCCTGGCGAATCCTGCGCCGGTGGGGCCAGGACGGGCCGCAGGACGAAGAGGCCTCGCGCCTGGCGCTTCGCATGGCCATCGGCATGTTCGCGATCGTGGCGCCGCTGCAGCTTCTGGTCGGCGACCTGTCCGGCAAGGACGTCCTCCGCGTCCAGCCCGCGAAGCTCGCGGCCATCGAGGCGTTCTGGGAGACCCGTACGGAACAGCCGTTCCACATCGCCGCCTGGCCGGACCGCGCGGCCGAGGGCAACCGCTTCGAGCTGTCCATTCCCAAGCTGGGCAGCCTGATCACCGCCGGCAGCGCATCGGCCGAGGTCAAGGGCCTGAAGGCCTTCGCGCCCGAGGACCGGCCGCCGGTCTTCATCGTCTTCTGGTCGTTCCGGGTGATGGTGGGACTGGGCCTCCTGATGATCGGCCTGGGCGCCTGGGGCGTGTGGCTGCTGTGGCGGACCCGCGGACCTGAGTACAGCAAGCCCTTCCTGCGGGCGGCGGTGGCCATGGGTCCCGCCGGCTTCGTGGCGGTGATCGCCGGCTGGGTCGTGGCCGAGGTCGGCCGCCAGCCCTATGTGATCTACGGCGTGCTGCGCACCGCCGACGCCGTCTCGCCGGTCGGCGCCGGCCAGGTCTCGGCGTCGCTGCTGGCCTTCATGGTCATCTATGCGGTGATCTTCAGCGTCGGGGTGCTCTACATCCTGCGGCTGATCGCGGAGGGGCCCGAGACGCCGCCCCAGGAGGTCGACGAGCCGCCGGGCAATCCGCTGGCGGCGGGAACGAAGGGAGCGGCGCCATGAGCCTCGACCTGCCGCTGATCTGGGCCGGCATCATCGCCACGGCCGTGCTTCTCTACGTGCTGCTGGACGGCTTCGACCTCGGGATCGGCATCCTCTTCCCCTTCGCGGCCTCGCCCCAGGAACGTGACGTGATGATGGATTCCATCGCACCCGTCTGGGACGGGAACGAGACCTGGCTGGTGCTCGGCGGCGGCGGGCTCTTCGCGGCATTCCCCTTCGCCTATTCCGCGCTGATGCCGGCGCTGTACCTGCCGGTGATCCTGATGCTGCTGGCGCTGATCCTGCGCGGCGTGGCGTTCGAGTTCCGCCACCACGGCCGGACGCGCGGCAAGGCGTTCTGGACGGCGGCCTTCGCCGGCGGCTCGATCGCGGCGACCCTGGCCCAGGGCCTGGTTCTGGGCGGCTTCATCCAAGGGGTGACCCTGGAGGGACGCGCCTTCGCCGGCGGGCCGTTCGACTGGCTGACGCCCTACAGCCTGCTGGTCGCGGTGGGGCTGCTGGCCGGCTACACCCTCCTGGGCGCCACCTATCTGATCTGGCGGACCGAGGGCGAGCTGCAGGTCCGCGCCCGGCGCTGGGCCTGGATCTCGGCCGGGGCCACGGCCGCGCTGCTCGCGGTGGTGAGCGTGGCCACCCTGCTAGCGCATCCGCGGATCGCCGCGCGCTGGGGGTTCGAGAACGGCGCGTTCGACCTGGCGACCCTGGCCCCGCTGGCTCCCATCCCGTTGCTCGGCCTCGTGGGCCTGGGCGTCGTGATCCTGGGCATCCGGCGCGCCCATCAAGCCACCTCGCTGATGGGCGCCTACCTGGTCTTCCTCTCCGGCTATATCGGCCTGGCCGTGGGATTCTTCCCCAACATCGTGCCTTACGACATGGACTTCCGGCAGGCGGCCAACGCCGACAATGCGCTGGGCCTCATGCTGGTGGGCGTGGTCATCCTCCTGCCGGCGATCCTGGGCTATACGGCCTGGGTGTACTGGCTGTTCCGCGGGAAGGTGGGGAGTGGGGATGCCGGCTATCATTGAGCCGCCGCCCGAGGGCGGCGAGGCCCTGGCGCCACTGTGGAAGCGCCTGGCCTGGTTCGGCGGCCTGTCGCTCACCGGCGCGCTCTCCTGCGCCGGCATCGCCTATGCGCTGAAGATGCTGCTGCGCTGAGGCGCGGCGTGTGTATTTAGGGCCATGGCCCTACCGCTCTGCCGCCTCTACCTGATCACCCCGCCGCGCCTGGACGACCTGGCGGCGTTCGGCCACGTCCTGGCCCATGCGCTGGACGCCGGCGACGTGGCCGCCTTGCAGATCCGCCTGAAGGACGTCCCCGACCAGATCATCGCCGCCGCCGTCGACGCGCTCATGCCCATCGCCCAGGCGCGCGGCGTCGCCGTGATCCTGAACGACCGGCCCGACCTGGCCGCGAAGCTGGGCTGCGACGGCGCGCATATCGGCCAGGACGACATGCCGCTGGCGGAGGCGCGCCGGATCATGGGCCCCGACGCCATGATCGGCGTCACCTGCCACGACAGCCTGCACCTAGCCATGGAAGCCGCCGAGGGCGGCGCGGACTATGTGGCCTTCGGAGCCTTCTTCCCCACCACCACCAAGGACGCCGCCACCCGTGCCGAACCGGCGCTGCTCACCGGCTGGCAGGCGGACATGCTGATCCCCTGCGTCGCCATCGGCGGGATCACGGTGGAGAACGCCCGCGCCCTGGCGGCCGCCGGCGCGGACTTCCTGGCCGTTTCGGCCGGCGTCTGGAGCCATGGCGACGGCCCGACCGCGGCGGTGAAGGCGCTCAACGCCGAGATCGCGGCGGGCGTGGCCGAACGCTAGTCGGCGCCATCCTCGAATTCCGGCAGACCGTCGGGGGGGCGCACGAACGGGTGCCGGGTCGAGGTGTAGACCATGCGCTGCGGTCCGGGCAGCGTCGGATCGGCGAATGCGCCGCCGGCCACACCCAGCACCTCCTCGTCGTCGTCGGGCACGAACCACCACAGGTTCGACCCGCAGCGGGCGCAGAAATGGAACCTGGCCTCGCCGTCCGGCCGCTGGAAGGTGGACGGGGTTCCGCGCTGCGCGACCATCTGGTCCGGGTGGAAGTAGACCGTGACGCCGAAGAAGCTTCCCGTCCGGCGCTGGCAGCGGGTGCAGCAGCAGCTGGAGACCAGCATCGGCTCGCCCCGCATCGTCACGGCTAGGTCGCCGCACCAGCAGGACGCGACCCGCTCGAACGCCTGCGTCATCGGACTCTCCTTGCTTTCGTACCGGGCCGACACTAGGTTCCGCGCCCTCTATTCCCGCCCGAGATCTTTTGAAACCGTGAGCACCCAATCCGCCCTTCTGAAGGTGATGAGCGACGCTGCGCGCAAGGCCGCGCGCGGGCTCAACCGTGACTTCGGCGAGCTGGCCGAGCTGCAGGTGGCCAAGAAGGCACCCGCCGACTTCGTCTCTGCCGCCGACCTGAAGGCCGAGCAGGTGCTCTTCGAGGCGCTGACGAAGGCTCGGCCCGGCTACAGCTTCCACGGCGAGGAACGGGGCCTCATCGAGGGCACCGACAAGACCCACACCTGGATCGTCGACCCGCTGGACGGGACCACGAACTTCCTGCACGCCATCCCGCACTTCGCCATCAACATCGCGCTCGAGCGCGAGGGCGCTGTGGTGGCCGCGGTCACCTACAACCCGATCACCAACGAGCTGTTCTGGGCCGAGAAGGGCAAGGGCGCCTTCGTCAACGACCACCGCCTGCGGGTGGCCGCGCGCCAGCGGATGGACGAGGCGGTGCTGGCGACGGGCATCCCGTTCCTCGGCCACGGCCAGCACGCGAAGTTCCTCAAGGAGCTGCACCAGATGACCCAGCGGGTCGCGGGCGTCCGCCGCTTCGGCTCGGCCGCGCTCGACATGGCCTGGGTCGCGGCGGGCCGCTACGACGGCTACTGGGAACGCGACCTAAAGCCGTGGGATCTGGCGGCGGGCGTCCTGTTGGTCACCGAGGCGGGCGGCAAGGTCACCGACGCCGAGGGCGGCGATGCGGTGCTGGGCACGGGTTCGGTGGTCGCCTCCAACCTCGACCTGCATCCCCAGATCGTCAGTCGCCTGGCTGCCGCAAAATAGTGCTTAAGGTGCGGGGATGCTGACTCGCCGCACCCTCGCCGCCACTGTCCTCGCCGCCGCGGCGGCGCCCGCCTTCGCCACGCCGAAGACGAGGCCCCTGGTCATCGCCCACCGCGGGGCCAGCGGCGAGCGGCCCGAACACACGCTCATGGCCTACCGCCTGGCCATCGCGCAGGGCGCCGACTTCATCGAGCCCGACCTGGTGGCGACCAAGGACGGACACCTGGCGGTGCGGCACGAGAACGAGATCTCCGGGACCACCGACGTCGCTGCCCGGCCCGAGTTCGCCGCCCGCCGCGCCGAGAAGGTCATCGATGGGGAAAAGGTCGCCGGCTGGTTCACCGAGGACTTCACTCTGGCCGAGCTGAAGACGCTGCGCGCCCGCGAGCGCCTGCCGGCCCTTCGCCCCGCCAGCGCGGCGTTCGACGGCCGGGAGACGATCGTCACCTACCAGGAGGTGGTGGACCTGGCGAAGGCCGAGAGCCGGCGGCTGGGCCGGACTATCGGGACCTACCCGGAGATGAAGCATCCCACCTATTTCGCGGGGATCGGACTGCCGCTCGAGGCGCGGCTGGCCGACGCCCTGAAGGCGAACGGGCTCGCGACCCGGTCGGCGCCGGTGTTCGTCCAGTGCTTCGAGGTCGAGCCTCTGAAGACCATCGGCAGGCTGGTGCAGAGCCGCCGCGTCATGCTGGTCAGCCAGGGGCCGGCGCCAGTGAACGTGACGTCCGAAGCCGGCGTGAAGGCCATCGCCGCCTTCGCCGAGGGCCTCGGGCCGGAGTGGCCCCTGGTGGTCCCGACGGCGGGCGGCGCGCTGGGCGCGGCCACCGGGCTGGTCGGCTGGGCGCACGCCGCGGGGATGGCCGTCCATCCCTGGACCGTCCGCGCCGAAAACGCCTTCCTGCCCAAGACCTTGCAGCGCGGGCCGGGGCCAGCGGCCCACGGCGACGCCGAGGCGGTCCTGAAAGCTCTCTACGCCGCCCACGTCGACGGCGTCTTCAGCGACTTCCCGGCCTTGGCGGTCCAGGCGCGAGGCTGAACGCACTCGCGCCGGGCGGTCGTCGGCTCATGCCGCGAAGGTGGGATGGTAGCGATTCGGGTGGGCGAGCCGGTCAGCCCTCGACAGGGCGGACCTTGGCGGCGGCGTTGCGGGCGCGGGTGCGGGCTTCGTCCACGTCTGCCGCGCGGGCCAGGGCGACGCCCATGCGGCGGCGCTCGAAGCTTTCGGGCTTGCCGAAGAGGCGCAGGTCGGCGCCGGGGACGGCCAGGGCCTCGGCGACGCCGTCGAAGGCGATGCCTTTGGCCTCCAGGCCGCCGTAGATCACCGCGCTGGCGCCCGGCTCGCGCTGGGTCGTATCGACGGGCAGGCCGAGGATGGCGCGGGCGTGGAGCGCGAACTCGCTCTGGTGCTGGGTGGCCAGGGTGACGAGGCCGGTGTCGTGCGGGCGCGGGCTGACCTCGGAGAACCAGACGTCGTCGCCCTTCACGAACAGCTCGACACCGAAGAGACCCAGGCCGCCCAGCGCATCGGTGACCCTGGCCGAGATGTCGCGGGCCTTGGCGAGGGCGGCCGGCGTCATGGCCTGGGGCTGCCAGCTCTCGACATAGTCGCCCTTGACCTGGCGGTGGCCGATGGGGGCGCAGAAGCTGGTCTCCACCTCGCCGTCGCGCAGGGAGCGGACGGTGAGCTGGGTGATCTCGAAGTCGAAGTCCACGCGGCCCTCGACGATGACGCGGGGCTGCTCGACCCGGCCGCCCTCCAGCGCGTAGCGCCAGGCGGCGGCGATCTGGTCCGGCGTCTCCACGTAGGACTGGCCCTTGCCGGAGCTGCTCATCACCGGCTTCACGAAGCAGGGGAAACCGGTGACCGCTTCCGCAGCCGCCGCCAGCTCGGCCTCCGTGGAGGCGAAGGCGTAGGCGCTGGTGGGCAGCCCCAGCTCCTCGGCGGCCAGGCGCCGGATGCCCTCGCGGTTCATGGTCAGCTGGGCGGCGCGGGCGGTGGGGATGACGGTGGCCAGGCCGTCGGCCTCGATGCGGGCCAGCTCGTCCGTGGCGATCGCCTCGATCTCGGGGACGATGAGGTGCGGGCGCTCCTGCTCGACCAAGGCGCGGAGGGCGGCCGCGTCGGTCATGGCGATCACGTGGGCGCGGTGGGCTACCTGCTGGGCGGGGGCGTTCGCATAGCGGTCGACGGCGATCACCTCGCAGCCCAGGCGCTGCAGCTCGATGGCCACCTCCTTGCCGAGCTCGCCCGACCCCAGGAGCATCACCCGGACGGCGGTGGGGGACAGGGGCGTGCCGAGGCGGGTCATTCGAGAGGCCTTTCGATGAGACGCGCGGGCGCGCCAGCGCCGCTTTTAACTTGCCGGAAGGATCCTCGCCTGCGGCGCAGGTTAGAGCTTCGCCTTCGCCGCCGCGGCGACGGCTTCGGCGGTGATGGCGAAGTGTTCGTAGAGGGCCTTGTCCGTGCCGCTGGCCCCGAAGCCGGTCATGCCGACGAAGGCTCCGTCCGAGCCGATGAAGCGATCCCAGCCCTGGCGCACGCCAGCCTCGACGGCGACCCGCACCGGGGTCTCGCCGATCAGGGCGTCCTGGTAGTCAGTGGGCTGGGCCTCGAAGAGTTCGAAACAGGGGACCGAGACCACGCGGGCGCCGATCCCATCAGCTTCCAGGAGGTCACGGGCGGCCAGCGCTACCGGGACTTCCGTGCCGGTCGCGAAGATCGTCACCTGGGCCGGATGGCCGGCGCCCATGAGCTGATAGGCGCCGCGGGCCGACCGGTTCTCGCCCGCGTCACCGCGGACGCCGGCGGTCTTCTGGCGGCTCAGCGCCATCACCGAGGGCGTGGACTTGGCTTCCAGCGCCAGCTTCCAGCATTCCGCGGTCTCCACCGCGTCGGCCGGGCGGAAGACGTTGAGGTTCGGCATGGCGCGCAGGGAGGCCAGGTGCTCCACCGGCTGGTGGGTGGGGCCGTCCTCGCCCAGGCCGATGGAATCGTGGGTGCCCACGTGGATCACCCGGATCCCCATCAGGGCCGCCAGGCGGATCGCCGGCCGCGCGTAGTCGGTGAAGACCAGGAAGGTGCCGCCGTAGGGGATCACCCCACCGTGCAGGGCCTGGCCGTTCATGGCCGCGCCCATGCCGAACTCACGCACGCCGTAGTTCACATAGCGGCCGGCGTAGTCCGGCGCGTCGAAGATCGGGGTGTTCTTGACGAAGGTGTTGTTGGAGCCGGTCAGGTCGGCCGAGCCGCCCACCAGTTCCGGGATCTGGCCGAAGATCTGCTCCAGCACCGCGCCGGAATGCTGGCGCGTGGCGGCCGCGGGCTTGTCGGCGGCGGCCTTGGCGATGAAGGCGTCCAGGGCCTCGAAGGCGTGGGCGGGCAGCTCGCCGGCCATGGCGCGCTGGAAGTCGGCCTTGAGCGGCGAGGCGGCCAGGCGCGTTTCCCAGGCCTTGCGGTCCTTGGCGCCGCGCTTGCCGGCCTTGCGCCAGGGCTTCAGCGCCTCGTCCGGCACGGTGAAGGCCTCGTGCGGCCAGCCCAGGTTCTCGCGGGTCTTGGCGACCTCGTCCTTGCCCAGGGCCTTGCCGTGGACGTCGTGGGTGCCCTGGAAGGTGGGCGAGCCCTTGCCGATGACGGTCTTGCAGGCGATCAGCGAGGGCTTGTCCTGCTTGAGCGCCCAGGCCAGCGCCTTCTTGATGTCCTTCTCGTCGTGGCCGTCGATGCGCTTCGTGGCCCAGCCGGCGGCCTTGAAGCGGGCGATCTGGTCGGTGGCGTCCGAGATGCCCACGTGACCGTCGATGGTGATGTCGTTGTCGTCCCAGAGGACCGTCAGCTTGGAAAGCTTCAGGCGGCCGGCCAGGCTGATCGCCTCATGGCTGATCCCCTCCATCAGGCAGCCGTCGCCAGCCACCACCCAGGTGCGGTGGTCGACCAGGTCGGCGCCGAAGCGGGCGGCCAGCTTGCGCTCGGCCATCGCCATGCCCACGGCGGTGGCCAGGCCCTGGCCCAGGGGCCCCGTGGTGGTCTCGACGCCGGGGGTGTGGCCGTACTCGGGGTGGCCGGGGGTATTGGAGCCCAGCTTGCGGAAATCGCGCAGGCTCTGCATCGGCACGCCCTTCACCCCCGTGAGGTGCAGGAGGCTGTAGAGGAGCATCGAGCCGTGGCCGGCCGACAGCACGAACCGGTCGCGGTCGGCCCAGTCGGTGGCCGAGGCGTCGTACTTCATGAACTTGGACCAGAGGACGGTCGCGACGTCGGCCATGCCCATGGGCATGCCGGGATGCCCGGAGTTGGCCTGTTCGACGGCGTCCATCGAGAGGACGCGGATGGCGTCGGCCATGAGCTTGGTGGGCGCGGACATCGTCGGATCGGTCTCTTCGTGGCGAGGCAATTGCGCGGCGGCCTCGCACGCGAGGGCGGCAGGGTCAAGAAATGGCCCCTCTATTTCGCGAGACTCACCCGGACGGGTATAGATGTCCCGACGGCTTCGGAGGATCGCATGAACGGCGGCGAAAGCGCCCTGGACCTGGCGGCCAAGCGGCTGGAGAACGCACTCCATGTGCTGGAGCAGCGGCTCGGCCAGCGGCTGAAGGCGGCGAGCGCCGACGCCGGCGGCCTTTTCGACCAGGACCGCTCCAATCTCGCCGCCGAGCTCGACGCGGCCCGGGCCCGCGAGCGCGAGCTGGAAGAGGCCGGCGCCCAGGCCTCCGCCGCGCTCGGCCGCGCCATCCAGGAAATCAAGGCCGCGTTGAACGGCCAGGCGACGGAGGCTTAAAGCCCATGGCCCAGGTGAACGTCGAGGTGAACGGCCGCCCCTACGCGGTCGGCTGCGAGGATGGGCAGGAGACGCACCTGCAGGACCTGGCCAAACTGTTCGATCAGCAGGTCCGCCAGATCAGTCAGGACATGGGCCAGCTTGGCGACACGCGCCTCTTCCTGATGGGCGGGCTGCTCTTGGCCGACGAGCTGCTGGACGCGCGCAACCGGCTGGCGGCCCTGCAGGTCGAGGTTGGCCGGCTGCAGGCCGACCGGGCGCGGGTGGAGACCAAGGCGGTCAGCGCCCTGGAAGCGGCGGCCTCGAAGATCGAGAAGCTGGCCGCCGAGGGAGCCTAGCGGGACCCGCGCATCCGCGCGATCAGCCGGCGCAACGCCGGGAACAGCTCGCGCTGCTCGACGCGGCGGTAGACGTGGTCGGCCGGGAAGGCCTCGACCAGGCGCCGGTGCGCGACCCCCAAGTTGTGGTAGGGCAGGCGCGGCATCAGGTGGTGCAGGGCGTGGTAGCGCAGCCCCACGGGCGCCCACAGGAACGGCAGCAGGGCGGGCGGCGGCACGTTCACGCTGTCGAGGAACTGGTCCAGCGGGGCCATCGGCTCGCCGTCGTTCTCCCAATAGTGGGCGACGGCGGTGCGCAGCTGGTTCAGGAAGGTCATCAGGGCGAAGATCGCCGCGGCAATGGCCAGGGCCCGCCAGGGGATCACCCCGGCGACGGCGAGGCCGATCACCGTCCAGCTCCAGAGCCAGGAAGCGATCTCCTGGGCGAGCCAGGGCGCGCTGCGGGCGCGCTCGAAGTCCTCGCGCGAGAAGCCGGGGTTGATGACCATGCCGGACGTCTTGGCCACCACGAACCGGCGGAACGGCGGGACGAGGAAGCTGATCGGCGCCAGCACCGCAAAGCGCAGCACCGTGCCGACGGGCGCCAGGAGGGCGATCCCCAGGAAGACGGCCAGCTCATGCGGCGGGCGGCGGGCCAGCGGGTGGTACTCCGGGTCGCGGGCGGTGCCGTAGCGGTCCTTGGCGTGGTGCAGGACGTGCACGCCCTCGTACAGCAGCGACGGCGTCAGGAAGGGCACGCCGATCAGGATGTTCCAGGCGATGTGGAAGCCCGGGACGTCGTCGCGCCGCAGATGGGTCAGCTCGTGGATGAAGCTGATCCCGCGGTAGAGGCTGAGAATGCACACGGCGCCGGCGGCGACCGCCCAGCCCGTCGAGACGCTGGTGACCGCGATCAGAAGGCTGAGCCAGGTGACGGCCGCGGTGACGGCGAGGTCCAGCCAATAGACCCGCGGGTTCGCGCGCGTCAGGTCGCGGGCGATATCGTTGGCCTGGCGCGCCAAGCTGGGTCCGGAGATGTCGGCGTGCGCGTTCAAGGGCCCCGATGTAAGGCCGCGCGGCCTTCCGCCCAAGTGCGAATGCGCGGGCTGTGCGGCTAGGACGCGTAGACGGCGCGCTCGAAGGCGTCGAACACCTCCAGGACGCGCGGATCGGCGAAGGGCAGCGACTGGGCGAACAAGGCGCCCGCCACGCCGCTGACGGGGTCGGCCCAGTAGTAGCAGTTTGGCAGGCCCGCCCAGCTGAGGCTTCCGGCCGCCCGGCCGCCGGGCAAGGCGTCGTGGTTCTGCAGGAAGCCGAAGGTGAACCCTTTTCGCACGCCGGGCATGGGCCGGTAGTCGGACGACACGTGCGGCATCACGCTCTGGATCTCGCCGACGCCCGCCGCGCCGGTCTGGCTGGTGGACAGGCCCGCCAAGGCGCCAGGCGATAGGACGCCGCCGCCGCCGTGGACCACGGCGCGCAGGAACTTCGCGTAGTCCTTAGGTGTGGAGCACAGGCCGCCGCCGCCCCGCAGATCGGCCGGCAGCGGCGGAATCGGGTCGATCGGCAGGAGCTGGCCGTCCGGCAGCCGCGCGTGCAGCCCGGCCCGCCGGGCGTTGTGCTCGGGCGTCGGGTCGAAGGTCGTGTCGTCCATGCCCAGGGGGCGGAAGACGATCTCGGACAGCGCCTCGCCCAGGGACCGGCCAGTCGCGGCCTCGATCAGCAGGCCGGCGACGTCGATCCCCACGCCATAGCACCAGCGCTCCCCCGGCTCGAAGACGAGGGGCAGGCCAAGGCCCCCGGCAGAGCCCAGGCTCTGTCCGCGATGCTCCAGGAAGCGGAGGGTCTCGGCGCTGTTGAAATCGTAGGCGAGGCCCGAGGTATGGCTCAGCAGCGTGCGCAGGGTCACCGGCTTGCGGGCGGCGCGCAGGACCGGCGCGCCCTCGGCGTCGAAGCCCTCGAGCAAAGACGGCTCGGCCAGCGCAGCGAGGCGCCGGCCCACCGGCTCGTCCAGGTCGAGCGCGCCGCGCGCCACCAGCTCCAGCGCCGCAGCGGTGGTGATCGCCTTGGTGCAGGAGGCGACCCAGAAGACCGTCTCCGGATCCATTGGCGCGGGATCGGCCGCGCCGCGCGCGCCGGCGGTGAACGTGTGGATCTGTCCGTCCGGGCGCACCACGGCCGCCGAGAGACCGGGCGCGACGCCCCGGGTCACGGCGTCGGCCAGCAGGGCCTGAATGGGCTGTTGCGTCATCGTTTCCCCCTCGTCGCCGCGGCGCCGCTTGAGACCGGGCCTGCGAAAGCCTACCTTAGCTCTCGGCGGGTCCTGCTGCGGCTCTCGTCGAAGGCGACATATTCCAGCGACCTTAATTCACTCATAGGGAGCTGTCCCTGCCCGCGACCGTGGTTTCGGGCACACGGCGCCCACCTGGTCTATCCAGGTCGAGGGAATGAAACAGTCCTTCACGGCTCTCGCGGCGCCGCCACTCGTCTTGCGCTATGGAGGCGCGTGACCGCCATTCCCGACAAACCGGCCCTGCGGGCGCAATTGCGCAGCCTTCGCCGCCGCCTGGCGGACGAGACGCCCGACGCCGCCGAGCGGGCCGCGGCGCTGTGGCCGGGGCACGGGCGGGCCGGAGTGAGGCTGTTCGCGCTCTACCACCCGGCCGGCTCGGAGCTGGATCCCACCCCGCTGCGGACCCGGCTTCCGGCGGACGGCGTGGCCTTGCCGGCGGCGCAGGCGCGCGACGGCGCCCTGGTGTTCCGCCGCTACCGGCCCGGCCAGACCCTGGTTCCGGACGCCCTGGGCATCCCCGCGCCGAGCGCCGAGGCCGAGGCGGTGCTGCCAGACGTGGTCTTCGCGCCGCTGCTCGCCTTCGACCGTCGGGGCGGCCGGCTGGGACAGGGCGGCGGCCACTACGACCGCACGCTGGAGGCCCTTCGGCGGGTGAAGCCGGTGTTCGTCATCGGCCTCGCCTATTCGGGGCAGGAGTTGCCGGAAATCCCCATGGAGCCGCATGACCAGCGGCTCGACGCGATCCTGACGGAGACGGGCTACCTGGAATTCGCTAAGGACCGCGGATGAGATTTGCCTTTTTCGGAGACGTGGTCGGCCGGTCGGGCCGCGAGGGCCTGGCCGAGCACCTGCCGCGCCTGCGCCGGGCCCTCGGCCTGGAGTTCGTCATCATCAACGCCGAGAACGCCGCCGCCGGCTTCGGCATCACCGAGGCCACGGCCAACGAGCTGTTCGAGGCGGGCGCGGACTGCCTGACCCTGGGCAACCACTCCTGGGACCAGAAGGAGGCGTTGACCTACATCGTCCGCGAGCCGCGGCTGATCCGGCCGCTGAACTATCCGCCCATGGCCGCCGCCCCGGGCCGAGGGTCGCAGCTCTTCGACACGCCGGACGGCAAGCGGATCCTGGTGGTGAACCTGCTGGGCCGGGTGTTCATGGACGCCCTCGACGACCCGTTCGCCGCCGTGGACAAGGAGCTGGAAGCCTGCCCCCTGGGCGCCGTGGCCGACGCCATCGTGGTCGACATCCACGCCGAGGCCACCTCGGAGAAGATGGCCATGGGCCATTTCTGCGACGGCCGCTCGACCCTGGTGGTCGGCACCCATAGCCACGTGCCCACCGCCGACGCCCAAGTCCTGCCCGGCGGCACCGCCTACCAGACCGACGCCGGGGCCTGCGCCGACTACGACAGCGTGATCGGCAACCAGAAGGACGAGCCCCTGCGCCGCTTCACCACCCGCATCTCCGGCGGCCGCTACCGTCCCGCCGAGGGACCGGCCACGGTGTGCGGCGTGTTCGTGGAGACGGACCCCGCGACCGGCCTTGCCCGCCGCATCGAGCCGATCCGCATCGGCGGGCGCCTGAGCCAGACCGTTCCGAGCCTGGAGACGGTTGCAGGCTAGCGCGGCCGCGCCGGATAGATTCAAACCGCAGAGAACGCAGAAGAACGCAGATGGCCGAGCGGCCGGGGCGCTCTGCGTCCTTATGCGTCTTCTGCAGCCTGAAACCGCGCCTGTGGCGCGCCTCAGGCGGCCGCTTCTGAGTTCGGTTTCGCCGCCGGTGCCGACGGCCGGGCGTTCAGCACGTCCGCGATAGCGCCGATCAGGGCCGCGGGTTGCACGGGCTTGTGCTGCAGGGCGTCGAAGCCCAGGGCCTTGAGCCGCGCCTCCTCGCCCGGCATGGCGTCCGCGGTGAGGGCGACCACGGGCGTGTCGGGCCGGCCCGCCTGGCCGTCGCGCAGCCGGCCCACCGCCTCGATGCCATCCATGATCGGCATGTGGACGTCCATCAGCACCACGTCGAAGGCTTCGACCCGCAGGCGCTCCAGGGCCTGGGCGCCGTCGGAGGCGCACTCCACGTCGGCGCCGGCCGCCTCCAGCACCGCCCGGGCCACCGCCTGGTTGATCGGATTGTCGTCGGCCACGAGAATCCGCAGCGTCGGCAGCGTTTCCGGCTCGGCCGTCTCCGCGGCCTGTGGTTCGGCCTCCGGCAGCGGCAGCCAGACCCGGAAGGACGAGCCGTCGCCCGGCTGGCTCTCCACCCCGATCTCGCCGCCCATCATCGAGCAGAGCTTGCGGCAGATAGCCAGGCCCAGGCCGGTGCCGCCGAACTTGCGCGCCGTCGAGGCGTCGGCCTGGGCGTAGGGGCGGAACAGGGCCTGCAGCTGGTCGGGGCTCATGCCGATGCCGGTGTCGGAAACCACGAGTTCGACCCCGCCGTCGCCGTCGGCGGCCGGCGCGGCCCGCATCCGCAGGGTCACGCCGCCGGTCTCGGTGAACTTCAGCGCATTGGAGATCAGGTTCAGCACGATCTGGCGCACCCGCGTCTCGTCGCCCAGCACCAGGGCTGGCAGGTCGGGGGCCGCGTCGCAGATCAGGTCCAGGCCCTTGGAGCGGGCGATCTCGGACCAAAGCTCGACCGCCTGGTCGCCGAGCACCTTCAGGTCGAAGGCGCCGACCTCAAGGTCCATCCGGCCGGCCTCGATCTTCGAGATGTCCAGCACGTCGTTGAGGATGGCCATCAGGCCGTCGCCCGAGCGCAGGATGGTGTCCACATAGCCCTGCTGGCGTGGGTCCAGCGGCGTCCGCTGCAACGCCCGGGCCATGCCCAGGACGCCGTTCATCGGCGTGCGCAGCTCATGGCTCATCATGGCGAGGAAGGCCGACTTGGCCTCGTTGGCCTCCTCGGCGGTGCGCTGCGCGTCGGCCAGGGCGGAGGCGGTGCGCATGTTGGCCCGGGCGCTGGCGGCCACGTAGCAGAGCAGCATGGCCAGGCCGAGGGTCAGGGTGACCAGCGGCGAGCCGCTGAAGCCGCCGAAGCCCACCGGCAGCACGAACCACATGATCGCCGGCGTCGATCCCAGCGCCGCGAGGGCCGCGGGCGATCGGAACGAGAACCCCTGGGCGTGGACCATCATGCCGGCCAGGATCGCCATGGCGGCAAGGCGGAACGGCTCCTGCCCCTCGAACCAGTAGAGGGCGGCCAGGCTCGCCCAAATGACGCTCGAGCCGAACATCGAGACCATGTAGGCCGCGCGCTGGCGGCGGCTCATGGCCTCGCCGCGCCCTACCGGCCAGGTCATGAACCGGGTCCAGGCCTCGGCCGCCGCGAAGGCCGCGAACCAGCCGCCGCCCCAAGCCGGGCCATAGACATAGGCGGTCAGCAGCGCCGCGCCGCAGCCCACGGCCATGCGGACGCCGAACACCTGGCGCGCCGTGGCGGCCACGGCGTCCAGACGATCATCCAGCAGGCTCCACGCCCTCGCGATCACGACGGAACATCCCCTATCCGAACAGGTCCGCCGCGCTCCCCAGTGCGGCAGGCTGTCGCAGCACTCTGCCCCGCAAACATGAACGGACCCTTGTTTCGGCGAAGCTTGTTACGTGAGACGCACGTTTTCGCACGGCCTCCCGCAAGCTAGGCTTTGGAATACGGACCGCGGAGGAGATCAGATGCTGGCCAAGTTCCTTGTGAGGGCCGTGTTCGCCGCCCTCGGCCTCTGGGCGGCCTCGGCCATTGTGCCCGGAGTCAATGTCTCGAACACCGGGACCCTGATCCTGGCGGCGATCCTGCTGGGGGTGGTCAACGCCCTGGTGCGGCCGGTGCTGGTGATCCTGACCCTACCGCTGACGATCCTGACGCTCGGCCTGTTCTTGCTGGTGGTGAACGCGGCGACCATCGGCCTCGTCGCCTGGCTGCTGCGCGGGTTCACGGTCGACGGCCTGATCCCCGGCGTGCTGGCGGCCATCGTCACGGGCGTCGCGAGCTGGATCGGCGGCATGGCGATCCGCGACGACCGCCGCTGAGCCGGGCAACGAAAAAGGGCGGGATCTTTCGATCCCGCCCTGGTCTTCGAAGCGTTGTGCGCCGGACTTAGAAGTCCATGTCGCCCATGCCGCCCATGCCGCCGCCCGGCATGCCGCCGGCGCCGCCGCCGCCCTTCTTGGGGGCTTCGACGATGGCCGCTTCCGTGGTGATCAGCAGGCCGGCCACCGAGGCGGCGTCCTGCAGGGCCGTGCGGACGACCTTCGCGGGGTCGATCACGCCGGCTTGCACCAGGTCGACGTACTGTTCGGTCTGGGCGTTGAAGCCGAAGGTGGCCGCGCTGTTCTCCAGCACCTTGCCGACCACGATCGAGCCTTCCACGCCGGCGTTCTCGGCGATCTGACGGATCGGGGCCTGCAGGGCGCGGCGGACGATGGCGACGCCGGCTTCCTGGTCGTCGTTGTCACCCTTGAAGCCGTCCAGCACGCGGCTGGCCTTCAGCAGGGCGACGCCGCCGCCGGGGACGATGCCTTCTTCCACCGCAGCGCGGGTGGCGTTCAGGGCGTCGTCGACGCGGTCCTTCTTTTCCTTCACTTCGACTTCGGTCGCCCCGCCGACGCGGATCACCGCGACGCCGCCGGCCAGCTTGGCCAGACGCTCTTGCAGCTTTTCCTTGTCGTAGTCCGAGGTGGTGTCCTCGACCTGCTTCTTGATCTGGGAGATGCGGCCTTCGATGTCGCCCTTGTCACCCGAGCCGTCCACGATCGTGGTGTCGTCCTTGGTGATGGTGACCTTCTTGGCCTTGCCCAGCATGTCGAGGGTGACGCTCTCGAGCTTGATGCCCAGGTCTTCGGAGATCAGCTGGCCGCCGGTCAGGATGGCGATGTCTTCCAGCATGGCCTTGCGGCGGTCGCCGAAGCCCGGAGCCTTGACGGCCGCGACGCGCAGGCCGCCGCGCAGCTTGTTGACCACCAGGGTGGCCAGCGCTTCGCCCTCGACGTCTTCCGCGATGATCAACAGCGGGCGGCCCGACTGGACCACCGCTTCCAGCACCGGCAGCAGGGGCTGCAGCGAGGAGAGCTTCTTTTCGAAGAGCAGGATGAGCGGCTCTTCGAGGTCGGCCTCCATCTTCTCCGCGTTGGTGATGAAGTAGGGCGACAGGTAGCCGCGGTCGAACTGCATGCCTTCGACGACGTCGAGCTCGGTCTCGGCGGTCTTGGCCTCTTCAACCGTGATGACGCCTTCGTTGCCGACCTTTTCCATCGCGCGGGCGATCATCTCGCCCACTTCGGTGTCGCCGTTGGCCGAAATGGTGCCGACCTGGGCGATCTCGGCGTTGGTAGTGACCTTCTTGGAGGAGTTCTTGATCTCTTCCACGACCTTGGCGACCGCCTTGTCGACGCCGCGCTTGAGATCCATCGGGTTCATGCCAGCGGCGACCGACTTCAGGCCCTCGACGACGATGGCCTGGGCCAGGACCGTGGCGGTCGTGGTGCCGTCACCGGCCTTGTCGTTGGTTTTGGAGGCGACTTCGCGGATCAGCTGGGCGCCCAGGTTCTCGAACTTGTCGGCCAGTTCGATTTCCTTGGCGACCGAGACGCCGTCCTTGGTGGAGCGCGGGGCGCCGAAGGACTTCTCGATGACCACGTTGCGGCCCTTGGGGCCCAGGGTGACCTTCACCGCGTTGGCGAGGGTGTTGACGCCGCGCAGCATGCGGTCGCGCGCGTCGGAGGCGAAATAGACGTCTTTGGCAGCCATGGCTGACTCTCTTTCCTAGAATTTCAGGGTGTGGGCGCGCGGGTCTCGGTTACGAGACGACGCCCAGGATGTCGCTTTCCTTCATGATCAGCAGGTCCTGGCCGTCGAGCTTGACCTCGGTGCCGGACCACTTGCCGAACAGGATGCGGTCGCCGGCCTTGACGTCCAGAGGCTGAACCTTGCCGGAATCGTCACGCGCGCCGGGGCCGGTGGCGATCACTTCGCCTTCCTGCGGCTTTTCCTTCGCGGTGTCGGGGATGATGATCCCGCCCTTGGTCTTTTCTTCTTCCTCGACGCGCTTGACGAGGACGCGATCTCCCAGGGGACGAAACGCCATGTGTTCTCTCTCTAATTTCCGTTCGAAACGGTGCAAATTGCGGCGACGGCGGCTGGGGCGACGCGGCTGTTAGCAGTCTCGGCCCCTGAGTGCCAACGTCGGTGCGGGAGTTAGGAACAGCGCCGCCGGGAGTCAAGCCGCACCTGCAAAATCCGAGGGCGCGCCTTGGCTTTCCCGCCGTCGCACCTAGTCTCTGATCTCGTTCAGTTGGGAGTTCGCCGATGGGTCTGCAAGCGATGCTGGAGCGCATCGTCCGGTCCGGGAACCTGACGCTGAAGCTGCCGGGCGGCCGGGAGCTGCGGCTAGGCGACGGGACCGGCCCGGAACTTGTGGCGCGGATCACCTCGGCGGCCTGGGCGGCGCGGATCGCCGCCAGGCCTGGGCTTGGAGTCGGCGAGGCCTACATGGACGGCGGCCTGGTGCTGGAGCAGGGGCAGATCGCCGAGTTCATCGACCTGATCGGCGCCAACGCCAAGAACAAGCCGCGAAACAAGCGCAACCGCCTGCAGCTGTGGTTGCGCGAGCGCAAGGTCGAGGCCAATGCCCGGCGGCAGGCGAGGGCCAACGTGGCCCACCACTACGACCTGTCGAACGACCTCTACCGGCGCTTCCTCGATGCGGACATGCAGTACAGCTGCGCCTACTTCGCACGGCCCGACATGACGCTGGAGGAGGCGCAGCTCGCCAAGAAGCGACACATCGCGGCCAAGCTGGCGATCGAGCCAGGCATGAAGGTTCTGGATATCGGCTGCGGCTGGGGCGGCATGGCTATCACCCTGGCCGAGGAGACCGGGGCCGAAGTGGATGGCGTGACGCTGTCGACGGAGCAGCTTTCCGTGGCCAAGGCGAGGGCCGAGGCCCGGGGGCTTTCGAGTCGCGCCAGGTTCTCGCTCACGGACTACCGGGACGTGACGGACACCTACGACCGCATCGTCTCCGTCGGTATGTTCGAGCATGTCGGGCGGCCGAACTATCAGGCGTATTTCGATGGCGTCGCGCGCCTCCTGAAGGACGACGGGGTGGCGCTGATCCACGCGATCGGGCGGCCCGAAACCGGGGTCACCAACGCCTGGGTGGCCAAGTACATCTTCCCCGGCGGCTACAGCCCGGCGCTCAGCGAGATCATGCCGGCGATCGAGCGGGCGGGGCTGATGGTCACCGACCTGGAGATCCTCCGGCTCCACTATGCCGAGACGCTGAAGCACTGGCGCGCCCGCTTCGCGGCCGTGCGGCCCGAGATCGCCGAGCTGTACGACGAGCGGTTCTGCCGGATGTGGGAGTTCTACCTGGGCATCGCCGAACAGAGCTTCCGCGCCCGGCGGCAGTTCGTCTGGCAGGTCCAGCTGGCCAAACGGGTCGACGCCGTGCCGATCACCCGCGACTACATCCACGAGACGGAGACGGCGCTTGCCCGCGGGGTGAAGCGGGTGGCGTGACCCCGGTGAAATCGCTGGAGGCCGTTCAAAACGGCGGCTAGGGTCGGCGACGAACACCTGTTTGGAGAGACTGCCCATGCGCCGCGCCATCGCGCTCGCCACCGCCCTGACGCTGGTCGCCGGGGGCGCCTGCGCCGAGACCTGGACCAAGTACGTAGACGGCGCCAACGGCACGGCCTGGTCCTACGACGGCGACTATTCCTATAAGGACAAGGCGACCGGCCGCCTGGTGGTCATGCAGGCCATCTCCAAGCCCTCGGCCAATCTGGGCCCGTCCGCGCCGGGCAAGCCTGACGGCGTGGGCAGCGTCGTCGCCATCGACTGCGCCAAGAAGAACCTGATCCAGCTGGGCGCGTACAAGCCGTCCGCCCCCCTCGCGATCAACGAGGACTGGCGCAAGGTGACGCCGAAGAAGGCCGAGGGCGCCGACAACGAGGCCTTGATGGCCGCGGTCTGCCCGCACATCGACCACGTGCCGGTGAAGTAGGGCTCCAGCCCTACCTCCCAGGTAATCGACCGGCCGCGGCGGACGCGGGAGCTTGCGGGCCTCAACACGCCCAAGGAGGCTCCCATGACCGAAATCCGCTCAAACTTCCTGCGCACCGTCATCGCCCTGGACGCCGCCGCGTGCGGGGTCATGGGCGCGGCCTTCGCCTTCGACGCCGGCTGGCTGGCCGAGCCCTTGGGCCTGTCGCCGGCGCTGATGCAGCCGGTGGGGCTGTTCCTGATGCCCTATGCCGCCGTCCTGGCCTGGCTGGCGAGCCGCCCGGCCCTGCCGCGGCCGGTGGTCTGGACCCTGGTGGGCTTCAACATCGTCTGGGCGGCCGAGAGCATCGGCCTCGTCGCCCTGGGCTGGGCCCAGCCGACGACCTTGGGCCTCGCTGTCGTAGTCGGCCAGGCCGTGGCGGCCCTGGTGGTCGCGGAGCTGCAGTACCTGGCCCTGAGGCGCGCGCGGCAGGCCGCGGTGGCCTGATGATGGCGCCGGTTCCCCTCGTCGCGCGGCGAGGGGAACGGCGTCCGCTGCATTGGCGATGATTGAAACGGTTGTTTGATTTTTCGTCAAAGTGGGCCAAAGGTGGTGTGAGACAATCGCCCAAGGGAGCGCCCACATGAACATCGCCGCCGATCGGCCCCAATCCAGCTTCGGCCTGAATCCGCAGGACGACCTGAACGACCTGCGCATGTCCGAAAAGGCGATGCCGCTGTTCAACAAGGTGAAGGACTTCATCCGCGACGTCGTCGAGCCGATGAGCGAGGAATTTCACCGCCTGGGCGAGGGCCGGCCGGACATCTGGCAATACGCGCCCGGCCAGCTGGAAGTGCTGGAAGCGGCCAAGGACAAGGCCAAGGCCGCGGGCCTCTGGAACTTCTTCCTGCCGAACGCCGAGACCGGCGAGGGCCTGTCGAACCTCGACTACGCCTACATCGCGGTGGAGCTGGGCAAGAACCGGCTGGCGTCCGAGACCATGAACTGCGCCGCGCCCGACACGGGCAACATGGAGGTGCTGGAGCGCGTCGGCACGCCGGAGCAGAAGAAGCAGTGGCTGGAGCCCCTGCTCGAAGGGAAGATCCGCTCGGCCTACTGCATGACCGAGCTGAACACCGCCAGCTCCGACGCCAAGAACATCGACACCCGCGCCGTCCGTGTCGGCGACGAATACGTGATCACCGGCGAGAAGCACTACATCTCGGGCGCCGGCGACCCGCGCTGCAAGGTCATGATCACCATGGTCAAGACCGGCGAGGAGAACGCCCCGCCGCACCTGCAGCAGTCGCAGATCCTGGTGCCGCTCGACACCCCCGGGGTGAAGGTCATCCAGGGCCAGCAGGTGTTCGGCGACCCCGACGCTCCGCACGGCCACATGCACATCATCTTCGACAACGCCCGCGTGCCGGCGTCGAACATGCTGCTGGGCGAGGGCCGCGGCTTCGAGATCAGCCAGCTGCGGCTCGGTCCCGGCCGTATCCACCACTGCATGCGCGCCATCGGCTCGGCCGAGAAGGCGCTGGACCTGATGGTGACCCGCGGCATGACCCGCGTGGCCTTTGGCAAGCCGATCATCCAGCTGGGCGGCAACATCGAGATCGTCAGCCGCGCGCGGATCGAGATCGAAGCCATGCGCCTGATGGTTCTGAAGGCCGCCAAGGCCATGGACGTGCTGGGCAACCGCGAAGCCCGCATCTGGATCCACATGGTCAAGGCCATGGTGCCCGAGCGGGTCTGCAAGATCATCGACCAGGCGATCCAGATGTACGGCGCCCTGGGCGTGTCGCAGCACACCCCGCTGGCCCGCATGTACGCCAACACCCGGACCCTGCGCATCGCGGACGGCCCGGACGAGGTGCACCACATGGTGGTCGGCCGCAACGAGCTGCAGCAGTACCGCGAGGCTCCGGCCGACCCGTCGATGGCGGCGGTCTTCCGGAACTAACTTCGGCTGTCATTCCGGTTTCGCCGTCAGGCGAATACCCGGACCCACAGACGCAAGCGGCGCCGTCCTTGGCTGGGCGGCGCCGTCTTCGTTTCGGCGCGTCGGCCGCCAGAATTCACCGCCAAGTCGCCAAGGACGCCAAGAGGTCCGGGCGGCTGAGCTCCTTGGCGAACTTGGGGTCTTGGCGGTTCACAACAGCGCCTGCGGCGCCAGGGCATCGCTTTGCGATCCCCAGAGCTTGGGTGTAAGCGAACGGTGATCCGTCATGGATACGCCATTCGAGATACCCCGCCCGGCCGAGGCCGTGGCCATCGGAGCGCTCGCCCCCGGGCTTGCAGCGCCCGCTCCGTCCCGCGCGCGACGCGCAGCTGACCTGCGACCGGAGGCGGCCTGTGTCCGCCTGCCGGGGTGGGTCGCAACTCCGGAGGACTTCCATGACCTATCTCGCAGCCGCCTTCGTGGTCTGCATGGCCTTCGTGACGGCCACGCTCTCGGGCGTCTTCGGCATGGCGGGCGGCCTGGTGCTGATGGGGGCGCTGGCCCTCGTGCTGCCGGTGCAGGCCGCCTTCGTCACCCACGGCCTGTTGCAGCTCGTCGCCAACGGCTGGCGGAGCATCCTGCACCGTAGGCACGTCCGCTGGGACATCGTCGGCTGGTACGCCCTGGCCTCGCTGCTCGCTGGCGTCACGGTGGCCCTGCTCAGCTTCACGCCGTCGAGGCCGCTGCTGTTCCTCCTGCTGGGGCTGGTGCCGGGCCTGACCTGGCTGCCGCAGCGGTTGATCAACCTCGACGCCTCCCGGCCGGCGCAGGCGTTTCTGTCCGGCCTGTCGGTGACGGGCCTGAACCTCACGGCGGGGGTGGCCGGCCCCCTGCTCGACATTTTCTTCGTCCGCACCGAACTCACGCGCCACGCCATCGTCGCCACCAAGGCCGCGACCCAGGTGTTCGCCCACCTGGCCAAGATCCTGGTCTACGGGGCGCCGCTGGTCGCCGGGGCTGGGGCGGGCATGCCGCCGCTCTGGGTGTTCGCCCTGGCCGTCCCGCTCTCCATGGCCGGCACGGCGGTGGGCGGCCTGATCCTGAACCGGATGAGCGACGTGAACTTCAAGCGCTGGACCCGCTGGATCGTGACGGCGGTCGGCGTCGCCTACCTGGTCCAGGCCGCGCAACTGTTCGCGGCCGGCTGAGGGCAAAAAAAAAGACCGGGCCCGAGGGCCCGGCTGGGAAGTCTTTAGGGAGGAAACGCCCAGGAATGGGCCTGACTGAGGTATGTCGCGCTCCCGTCCGTGCAAGGGGAGGGGCTGAATTTTTTTGACGGCCCAGCCTGAAACCTCGCCATGGCGGCGTAATGGTCTGGCTTGCCGGCGAGAATTGGCCGTTTTCGGCAGACCGATCTGGTCCTATGGCCGAGCCCTGCGTCGAGGAGGCCCGCGGATGAAGCTCGAACCGAAGGTGCTGGAGAACCGCTTCGTGCGCCTGGAGCCGTTGGTCGAACGACACAAGGATGCTCTGCGTATCGCGTGCGCGGCGGACCCGGCCCTGTGGCGGGATCTCTACATCATCTCGATGCTGGGCGAGGACTTCGACCGGCATTGGGCGCGGATGCAGGGTGAGGCGGCGGCGGGCCGGACGTTCCCCCACGCGGTTGTGGTGGACGGCGTCTGCCGCGGAATGAGCAACTACCTGGACGTCGACCAGCATCACAACACCGTCGAGATCGGATCGACCTACTACGACCCCACGATGCGGGGCCCCGAGGTGAACCCGTCGGCCAAGCGGCTGCTGCTGGCCCATGCGTTCGAGGCCGGCGCCCAGCGGGTGCAGTTCCGGGTCGACGCCATCAACGCCCGCAGCCGCGCCGCGGTGCTGAAGCTCGGGGCCGTGCAGGAGGGCATCCTGCGCCACGACAAGGTCACCTGGACGGGACGCATCCGCGACACCGTCCACTTCTCGATCCTGGCCGAGGAGTGGCCGGCGGTGCGCCACCGGCTGGACGCCCGGATCGCGGCGTTCGGATGACGGCCTTGGCCGCCTAAGCCAGCGTCACCGCCCGGCCTTCGCGTTCGGGAAAGAAGACGCTGGCCGCGTTCTCGGCCACTTCCTGGGCGGTGTAGGGCCGGCCCGGAGCGAAGCCGTCGGTCTCCAGCATCTTGATCTCGCGGACGCCGCGGGCCGAGACGCCGAGGATCTTGCCCGAATGGTCAGCGGCCAGGTCCGAGACCATGTAGAGCACGCCGGGCGCGACGTTCTCCGGCAGGCTCAGCGGGTCCGGCTCGCGGCCCTGGCGACCAGGCAGGTCGGAGGTCATGCGGGTGTAGGCGCCGGGCGCCAGGCCCATGACCCGGATGTTGTACTTCCGCCCCTCGATCGCCATCACCCGGACCATGCCGTAGATGCCGGCCTTGGCCGCCCCATAGTTGGTCTGGCCGAAGTTGCCGTAGAGGCCGGAGGTGGAGGAGGTCAGCACCATCGCGCCGCCGCCGTGGTCCTTCATATGCTTCCAGACCGGCAGCGCGCAGCAATAGGTCCCCTTGAGGTGGACCTTGATGACCTTGTCCCAATCCTCCTCGGTGGTGTTGGCGAAGGTCCGGTCGCGTAGGATGCCGGCGTTGCAGACCAGGATGTCCACCTGGCCGAAGGCGTCGAGCGCGGTCTGCAGGATGTTCTCGCCGCCCTGGATCGTGGAGACGTCGTCGCCGTTGGCCACCGCGCGGCCGCCCGCGGCGACGATCTCGTCGACGACCTTCTGGGCGGCAGAGACGGACCCGGCGCCGGACCCGTCGCGCGGGCCGCCCAGGTCGTTGACGACGACGGCCGCGCCCTCCCGGGCGAAAAGCTTTGCGTAGGCTTCGCCCAGGCCGTTGCCGGCGCCGGTGATGATGGCGACCTTGCCGTCGAGCAGTCCCATGGCCTTCCTCCCATACCGTTGTTTGGAAGGATCATCCGACCTTGGCGCGCGGGCGCCAAGGCCTCTGTCAGGTCCGGCCGTGCTTTGCGGCGCGCGTCTGTTCGGACCGGGAGAGGCGACGGAGCTGCATCCGCCACTGGCGCGCGGCGTCAGCCCAGTCCTTGCGGGCTTCGCCTTGCGCGACGCGTGCGAGCTTCTCGCACTCCCGCGCCTCTTCTCGGCAATAGGCTTCCCATGTCATGTGCGGAGATACGCAGGCGTTCCGCGCGCGGTTTCACATGTGGCGAAAATTGTTTGGAATTAACCACTTCGCCCTCGGCGCGGTTAACGAAAAAGATCAACGCAGCCGCTGGTAGCGCCAGGATTCCGAGGCCGGACGGCCTCGCAGGGTCCCCTCGACGCGGGCGCAGAGGTCCTCGCCACAACGGCGGTAAATCACGCGCTGGGGGAAGTCATGGGCCGGGTTCTCGAACACTGCCTCGCCATTGGCTCCGCCAGAGCGCAGCACGAACGGGGTGGGCGGCTGGCCAGGGACGAACGCCGTGAAGGTGGCGCCCGCCGGCTCGGCGGTGATCTTCATGTGCTCGATGCGCGCCGGCCGCCCGGCGGCGTTCGTCTGGCCGGCGCCGGCCATGGCCCCGCCCACCGGCGGCAGCCACGTCTCCCGGGTGATGACGCCGTCCTTCTCGACGATCCAGCTACCGGCCATCCAGGTCAGGGCCGCCACATCATCGGCCGGCGCGGCTTGTGCGGACGTGGCTAACGTCAGGGCGATCAGGGTGAAGGCGAGGCGCATGGCGTGGCTCTCCGGGGGCTCCGAGCTTAACCGTAGCGTCTCAGGTCTTGCGACGCGCGCGGAAGAAGCTTCGGAGCAGATCGCCGGCCTCCTGCGCCAGCACCCCGCCCTCGACCTGCGGACGCCAGTGGCAGGTGGGTTGCTCGAAGAACCGGGGCCCGTTGACCACGGCCCCGCCCTTGGGATCCTCGGCGCCGAACACCACTCGGCCGATGCGTGCATGGCTGATCGCCCCTGCGCACATGGCGCAGGGCTCGAGCGTCACATAGAGGGTGAGGCCGGTGAGGCGGTAATTGCCCAGCTTCGCCGCCGCCGCGCGGATCGCGACGATCTCGGCGTGGGCGGTGGGGTCGTGGCTGCCGATGGGCTGGTTCGCGCCGATCGCGATCGCTTCGCCGGAGGCCGGATCGACGATCACGGCGCCCACGGGCGTCTCGCCAGCCGCAGCGGCGGCTTGCGCGGCTTCGAGCGCGATGCGCATTGTCCGGCGATCATGGTCCACGATCCACTACGACCCCAGCCCGACGACCCAGGTCAAGCCCACGACGCCGACGCGGAAGCCCCCGACGCCGAGGGGGGAGAACGCGTCGCCAAGCTGCTGGCCCGCGCGGGCGTCGGCTCGCGCCGGGACGTCGAGCGGCTGATCGCGGAGAACCGCGTCGCCATCAACGGCCGCACGCTGGACACCCCGGCGGTGAAGGTGGAGCCCGGCGACATCGTCACCGTCGACGGCGAGGTGGTCGGCGAGCCCGAGCCGGCGCGCCTGTTCCGCTACCACAAGCCCGTGGGCCTGGTGACCACGCACAAGGACCCGAACGGGCGCCCGACGGTGTTCCAGGCCCTGCCGCCCGGCCTGCCGCGGCTGATCTCGGTAGGCCGCCTCGACATCAATTCCGAGGGCCTGCTGCTGCTGACCAACGACGGCGAGCTGGCCCGCGCGCTGGAGATGCCCTCGACCCAGATCGTCCGCCGCTATCGCGCCCGCGCCCATGGCCGGACGACCCAGGAGAAGCTGGACACGCTGCAGAAGGGCGTGACTGTCGACGGCGTGCGCTATGGGCCCATCGAGGCCAAGCTGGACAAGGCCAAGGAGGGACCCCAGGGTGCCAACCTCTGGCTCACCGTAACCTTGCACGAGGGCAAGAACCGGGAGGTCCGCAAGGTCCTGGAATCGATCGGCCTGAAGGTGAACCGCCTGATCCGCCTGGCGTACGGGCCCCTGGCGCTGGGAACACTGGGCGTCGGCGAGCTTGAAGAGGTGGGGCCGCGCGTGGTGCGCGAGCAGTTCGCCGAGCACATCGACCCGGCCAACCTGCCCACCGGCGAGCGACCGCAGTATCGTTCGCCGCGGAAGAGCGCCTCGCGCCGCGCCCAGGAGGCCGCCAAGGTCGAGGCCGATCTGGCCACGCCCGCCGCGGCCAAGGGGCCGAAGGAGAAGCCGGTCTACAAGGCCGGCTGGGCGAAGCCGAAGCCGAAGATCAATCCGCATCCCAAGCCCAAGGCGGGCGCCAAACCGCGGCCGGTCGCCAAGGCCAAGCCCGGCAAGCCCATCAAGGCGCCCACGCGGCCCGGCATCATCGACAAGGCTACAGCGACTGGATTGAAGCGGGCGGGCGGCCCCGGCGCAGGCCCTCGCGGGCCGAAGGGGTCCGCATCACCTCCGAGAAGCTCCGGCGCTCGTCGGCCAGGCCCTCCCAGATCGGGCGGTCGAGGGCCGCGCGGGTAAGCCGCTTGGCGTGGGCGATCCCGTCCGCGCCGCGGCCCTCCCATTCGGCGGCGATCTCCAGCGCGCGCGCCAGCGGATCGTCCGCCAGCTCGTGGACGAGGCCGATCCGGTGGGCCTCGGCGCCGTCGAAGGTCAGGCCGCGCAGGATGATCTCCAGGGCTTTCGCCTCCCCCACCACCCGGGGGAGGCGCTGGGTCCCGCCGCCCCCGGGGAAGATGCCGATGCGGGTTTCCGGCAGGCCGATGGCCGCCGCCTGGGGCGTGGCGATCCGCAGATCGCAGGCCAGCGACAGCTCGAACCCACCCCCCATGCAGAGGCCGTTGATGGCGGCGACCACGGGCTTGGGCGCCTCGAAGATCTCGTCCACCAGGGCGAGGAAGCCCTGGCGCGGGCGGACCCCCGGCTCGGCCGGCGGCAGGGGCCGATCCTGGCTGGCGTCGCTGGCCGCCGAGAGTTCGCCGACGTCGTAGTGGCGGACGAAGATGCCGGGCAGGCCGCCGGTGAGGATGACAGACCTTACGGCCGGATCGGCGGCCAGGGGCCGGAACGCTTCCAGCATCTCCTGCGACCCCGCGGCGGTCATCGTGCCGAACGGCGGGTTCGCATAGGTCATGACGGCGGCCGCGCCGCGCCGCTCTACCTGCACCAGGCCCATGAGGTTCTCTCCCTTGCTTTGTTGCGGCAAACCTTGGATCGGGAGCGCTGGATTAGGAAGTGGAGCGCCAGGTCTTGCGCATCGTCTCAGGGGAATTCCGTGGCAAAACGTTGATCGCGCCCAAGGGCGAGGCCACGCGCCCCACCTCGGACCGGGCCCGGCAGGCGATCTTCAACATCCTGGAGCACGCGCCCTGGTCCGAGGGACTGCGCGAGCGCCGGGTGATCGACCTGTTCGCCGGCTCGGGCGCCCTGGGGTTCGAGGCGCTGTCGCGGGGCGCGGCCTTCTGCCTGTTCGTGGAGACCGACGAGGCGGCGCGGGGCGCCATCCGCGAGAATGTGGATGCCCTCGGCCTGTTCGGCCGCACGCGCGTCCACCGCCGCAGCGCCATCGATCTGGGCGTCAGACCGGGCGCGGACGGGCCGGCCTTCGACCTGGCGTTCCTGGATCCGCCCTACGCCAAGAGCCTGGGCGAGCAGGCGCTGGAGCGGCTGGCGGCGGGCGGCTGGCTCGCCCCCGGAGCCCTGGTCGTGTTCGAGCGCGGTGTCGCGGAATCAACGCCCGATGCGCCGGGATATACATTACTCGACTCTCGGGACTACGGTGCAGCGCGCGTCCATTTCCTGAAACATCAATAACGGCGGTCTCTGTCACAATTTCTTCGCAAAAACTTGTTGAGCGAAGACTGCATTTCTAACCTCCCGTTAGGGCTGATCGACGATCTGTGGCGCCGGTTGTTTTCCGGAGCCCGGCATGACCCTGCTGCTCGATATCGCGCCGCACATTCCGCCTGCGTCTCCCAACACCCCCGGCGCGGAGCTCTACCAGCGCTTCCAGGACGAGCCCGACACCCTGGCCATCGCCGTGGTCGAGGATGACGGCCGGCCCGTCGGCCTGATCGAGCGCAACGCCTTCCTGGTGTTGATGGCCGCCCAGCACGGCTACGCCCTGTGGTCCAAGCGGCCCGCCTCGCACATGATGAAGCGCGACCCGGTCGTGGCCGACGGCGACGTCACGCTGGAGGAGTTCTTCGGCAGCGTCCTGGCCGAGCGGCCGTCGGAACTGCTGCATGGCTTCATCGTCACCTGCGGCGGCCGCTACGCTGGCGTAGGCGCCGCCCTGGCGTTGCTGCAGGCCTCCGCGGCGGCGGCGAGCAGCCACGCCGAGACCATGAGCCGCCTGGCCTGGGAGGCGCGGGAAGCCCTCGCCACCAAGGGCCGGTTCCTTGCGGTGATGAGCCACGAGATCCGCACGCCGCTGAACGGGGTGCTGGCGGTGGCCGAGATCCTGAAGCGCAAGTCCGAGCAGCCGGACCTGGCGCCGTTCATCGAGACGATCCTGGAGTCCGGCGGCGCCCTGCTGCGCCTGCTGAACGACGCCCTCGACCTCTCCCGCGCGGAGGCGGCCGAGCTCGGGCTAGACGAGGCCCCGCTGCAAGCCTCGCGGATCCTGGACGATGTGACCGGGCTGTGGAGCGCCCAGGCCGAGCTCAAGGGCCTGGACGTCCGCTGGGCCTACGACGGCCCGGCCGACCTGTGGGTGCTGGCGGACGCGGTCCGGCTCCGCCAGGTGCTGAACAACCTGGTCGGCAATGCGCTGAAGTTCACCCAGGCCGGCCATGTGGACGTCCGGCTCCGGGCCGCGGTCGAGGGCGACTACGTGCGCCTTTCAGGTGTGGTGAGCGACACCGGCCCCGGCATCCCCGCCGAACGGCTGGAGGCGGTGTTCGCGCCCTTCCAGCAAACGGAGGAGGGCGTGCGCCAGGGAGGTGCGGGGCTGGGCCTGGCCGTCTGCCGCCAGATCGTCGAACGGATGAACGGGACCATTGCCGCGCGGCCGCGGGACGGCGGCGCGGAACTGGCCTTCGAGATCCCGCTGCACCGGCTGCCGGCGCCCGAGGTCGCGGCGCAACCCGCGGAGACCGTCGAGGCGGGCGCCGCAGTCCACGTCCTGATCGTCGACGACAACGCCACCAACCGCATGGTCGCCCAGACCCTGTGCGAGATGTTCGGCTGCTCCAGCGAGGCCGTCGACAACGGCGAGGACGCCGTGCGCGCGGTCACCACGGGCCGGTTCGACCTGGTGCTCATGGACATCAAGATGCCCGGCATCGACGGGGTGGAGGCCACGCGGCGCATCCGCTCCGGCGGCGGCCCTGCATCGCAGGCCCCGATCCTAGCCCTGACCGCCAACGCAGACCCCTCGGACGCGGCCTTCTACCGGCTTTGCGGCATGAACGGCGTGGTGGAAAAGCCCATCAAGCCCGACCGCCTGCTGGCGGCGATGAATGCTGTGCTGTCCGTCGAGGCCGCCGACGAGGCCTGCGCGGCCTGAGGCCTCAGTCCTCGACGCGGACCACGCGAAGGCGGGGGCTCTGTGGCACACGGATGGTGCAGACGAGGCCGCTGCGAGCGAAGTCGAGGGTCACGCGGCCGCCCAGCTCGCGCGCGACGCCGCGCTCGAGGAGGCGGGAGCCGAAGCCCCGGCGGGTGGGCGGCAACACCGCGCCGCCGCCGGTCTCGCGCCAGGTGACGACGACCTCCCCGGACGCGGCCTCCGCAACCTCCACGTCGACGCGGCCGGCCCCGCGCCAGGCGCCATGCTTCAGGGCATTGGTGGCAAGCTCGTGCAGCGCCATGCCGAGGCTGACCACGAAGTTCGGGTCGAGCTGCAGGTCCGGGCCCGCCAGCGCATAGGGCCGCCCGTAGGGGCGCAGGGTGGCCTCGGCGAGCTCGGAAAGGGCGGCGCTGTCCCACGCGCGCCGGACGAGCAGGTTGTGCGTGGAGGACAGGGCCAGCAGCCGTTCGATGAACAGGTCCCGCGCCTGGGCCATGTCGCCCTCGTCGCGGAGCGTCTGCACGGCCACCGACTGCACCGCCGCCAGGGTGTTCTTCACCCGGTGGTTCAGCTCGTCCAGCAGCAGCTTCTGGCGCGTCTCATGCTCCTGCATGCTGGCCATGGCTTCCAAGGTCTGGAGCTCGCTGCGCTTGCGGGCGGTGATGTCCTTCAGGGCGCCGATCAGGCGCAGGGGCTCGCCTGCGTCGTCCAGGCTGGTCTCGGCGACGGCGAAGACCCAGATCTCGCGCCCATCCAGGCGGTTCACGCGAAACTCCGACCGGAAGGGGACGGCCGCGGCAAGAGCCGCATCCCACTCCGCGCTGACCCGCTCCCGGTCGCGGGGATCAACGATGTGCTCGAGCCCCGGCGACAGGTCTTCGAATTCGAGTTCGGTGTCGAAGAGCGGGTCGTCCGAGCCGTGATGGGTGAGGAGCCGCCGCGCGAAGTCCAGCTCGTACACGTGCATGCCGGCCATGTGCAGCGCCATGACCAGCCGCTGCTCGGCCCGCTTGATGGTCTCCTCGGCGGCCTTCTCGTCCGAGATGTCCATGGCCGCGCCCCGCAGGCCGGTCCGCACGCCGTCCTCGTAGACCGCCTCGCCGAACACCCGCAGCCACCCGCGCGAGCCGTCGCGCCGCGTGAAGGGCGCCTCGTAGTCGATGCGCTCCCCTGGCGGGCGGGCGCGCGACATCGCCGCGGCGATCCGCGGACGGTCCTCGGGGTCGTAGATCTCCAGCGCCTCCATCATCGTCTGGACCCGCGGCCCGCCGCCCATGATGCGGGCCGCCTCCTCGGAGAGTGTCAGCAGGCTGGTCTGGAAGTCGCCGTGCCAGCCGCCCAGGCGGGCCACCTGGTTGGCGGAACGCAGCACCGCCGCATTGAGCTCGGCCTCCCGCTCGCGCGCCTCGGCGGCGCGGCGGGCGGCTTCCAGCTCCGTGACGTCGCGCGAGGTGACCAGCAGGGCCACGGGCGCGCCGTCGTCGTCGCAGAGCGGGGCGATGACGTTGTCGAAGTAGCGCAGCTGGCCGCGGAAGGTGTGCGCCGGCCCGGTGATCCGCTGCGTCTCGCCGGCCGCGCCTCCGCGCAGGGCCGTGGCGACCATCGGCCGCTCCGGCTCGTCCCAGAGCTTCAGCCATTCCCGACCCAGCAGGCCGGCGCTGTCGTCCGCCTCCATGATGGCCACACCGTTGCGGTTGACGAACTGGATCCGGCCGTCGAGGTCCAGAATCTTGACGCAGTCCGGGCTGCTTTCCAGCGCGGTGCGGAAGAAGCCGTCGCTGGCGAACCGGCTCGATCCGAAATTGCTGCGGAGGGCGTTCATGGTCAGCCCGGAGATCCCTGTTGCGCGCGCGACAGTAAAGGTGGCCTGCGGGCCGGCAACGGTCGTTAACGTCGCATCCCGCGCGCAGGATCTCGCCAGCGGGAGCCGCCTCGCCAAAGGCGGTGTTGACCCTCACGCGACGTGAGGCCCGACCGATCGGCATCGGCAGAGGGAATCGACGAACGGTGCGAGGGCTATACGGTCAGCGAGGTGGCGAAGCTGTCGGGCGTGAGCGTCCGGGCGCTGCACCACTACGACCAGATCGGACTGCTCAAGCCGGTCGACGTCGGCGCCAACGGCTATCGCTACTACGGTCGGGACGAACTTCTGCGCCTGCAGCAGATCCTGTTCCACCGGGAACTCGGCTTCCCGCTGGACGAGATCGGCAAGGTGCTGGACGCCCCGGACTTCGACCGGATGGCGGCCCTGAAGGCGCACCGAGCGAAGCTGGAGGCCCAGGCGCGGCGTACGCGGCGGCTGGTCCGGACCATCGACGAGACCCTCGCCGCTTTGCAAGGAGCGACGACGATGGACGACAAGGCGATGTACCGGGGCTTCGACCCTGAAAAGCAGGCCGGGTACGAGGCCTGGCTGGTGGAGCGTTATGGCGGCGACATGCAGGCGCGCATCGACGCCTCCAAGGTCGCGATCAAGGACGCCACCCATGCCGACTTCGACCGAATGATGGCGCAGGCCGACGAGATCGAGGCGGCCCTGGCCAAGGCGATGGTCGACGGCTTGCCGGCGGCGTCCGAGGCCGTGCAGGCCATCGTCGCCCGCCATTGCGCGTGGGTCGGCGGAAGCTGGAGCGGGACGCCGACCAAGGAGGCGTACACCGGGCTGGCGGAGCTCTACCGGGAGCACCCCGACTTCCGCGCGCGCTACGACGGGCGGGCCGCGGGACTCACCGAATACCTGACCGAGGCGATGCGGATCTACGCCGCGCAGGCGCTCGCCTAGCGTCGTCCGAACAGCCGCTCTATGTCGGCGAGCTTGAGCTCGACGTAGGTTGGGCGGCCGTGATTGCACTGGCCGGAGTGGGGCGTGGCCTCCATCTGGCGGAGCAGGGCGTTCATCTCCGGCGCCGTCAGGCGGCGGCCGGCGCGGACCGAGCCGTGGCAGGCCATGGTGGAGCAGACGTCCTCGAGCCGCTCCTTCAGCGCCAGGGCCTGGCCGTTCTCGGCCAGGTCGTCGGCGATGTCGCGGATCAGGCCGGCGGCATCGGTCTCGCCGAGCAGCGCCGGGACCTCGCGGACCAGGATGGCGCCGGGGCCGAAGCTCTCGACGACCAGGCCCAGGGCGGCCAGTTCCTCGGCGCGCGCTGCGACCCGTTCGGCCTCGGCGGGGTCAAGCTCGACCACCTCGGGCAGCAGCAGGGCCTGGCGGGCGACGCCGCCTTCGCTGAGTTCGCCCTTCATGCGCTCGTAGACGAGGCGTTCGTGGGCGGCGTGCTGGTCGACGATGACCATGCCGTCGCGGGTCTGGGCGACGATGTAGGTCTCGTGCACCTGGGCGCGGGCGGCGCCCAGGGGGTAGTCGACAGGGTCGAACACCGGGGCCGCGGCGCCGGCTTCGGCGACGCCGTAGCCCTCGGGCGGCGCCTCGGCGCGCGCCGAGACCTCGGACAGGCCGGGGATCGACTGCACGGCCGCGGCCGCCGCCTGCCAGCCGCCGGCGCTCCAGGCGGAGAATCCGGCGCCCGAGGGCCGCGGCGGCGGGTAGCCGGGCGGAAGGCTCTGCGGGCGGAAGCCGCCCAACGCCGCGGCGGCCACGGTGGTGGAGGCGCGGTGCCCCGCGGCGGCCAGGGAATGGCGCAGGCCGCTGACGATCAGGCCCCGCACCAGCGCCGGGTCGCGGAACCTGACCTCGGCCTTGGCGGGATGGACGTTCACGTCCACGAGGCCGGGGTCCAGCTCGATATAGAGGGCGCAGGCCGGGTGGCGGTCGCGGGCGAGGAAGTCGGCGTAGGCGCCGCGCAGGGCGCCCTGCAACAGCCGGTCACGGACGGGGCGGCCGTTCACGAACAGGTACTGGTGGGCCGCATTGCCGCGGTTGTAGGTGGGCAGGCCGGCGTAGCCCGACAGGCGCACGCCCTCGCGCTCGTGGTCGATCAGCAGGGCGTTCTCGGAGAACTCGCGGCCCATCACCGCGCCCAGGCGGGCAAGTCGGCCGACATCGCCCGGCGCCTCGGCCGGCAGGCGCAGGGTGCGGCGGCCGTCGATGTCCAGCGCGAAGCCCACCGCCTCGTGGGCCATGGCCTGGCGCTTGAGCTCCTCGGTGATGGCCTGGGCTTCCGAGCGCTCGGATTTCATGAACTTCAGCCGGGCCGGCGTGGCATAGAACAGGTCGCGCACCTCGACCCGGGCGCCGTGCGGACCGGGGAAGCCGGCCGGGGCGACCGCCCCGACGGCGCCGCCCTCCACCAGGATCGCGTGAGCGTCCGCCAGCCCCTTGGCCCGGCTGGTGATCGACAGCCGCGCCACCGAGCCGATCGAGGGCAGGGCCTCGCCGCGGAAGCCCATGGTGGCGATGCGCAGCAGGTCGTACTCGCCGTCCTCGCCGGGGTTCAGCTTCGACGTCGCGTGGCGCTCCACCGCCAGGGGCAGCTGGTCGGCAGCCAGACCATTGCCATCGTCGGCCACCAGGATGCGGGAAAGGCCCCCGCCGTCGGCCTGGACCTGGATCTCGGCGGCTCCGGCGTCCAGGGCGTTCTCCACCAGTTCCTTGACCGCGCTGGCAGGGCGCTCCACCACCTCGCCGGCGGCGATGCGATTGATCAGTTCGGGGGGAAGGCGGCGGATCGGCATGGGAGCTAGACCTTCCTACATAGTACGATTCCAAGGAGTCTCCCGCCCGTGCTGAATCGCCTCGCCTCCCTCGCCGCCGTCCTGGTGCTGGCCGCCCTCCCGGCCTCGGCCCAGGTCCCGCTGACCCCGGCGCCCGTGGACGATCCGGATGCGACTCTGGTGGAGGAGCTTGTGGTGCGCGGCCGGCTGCCGGGTCCCGCCTGGTGGAGAGTGTCGGACGCCGACACCACCGTCTACGTGCTTGGCGTCCCGTCGCTCGCGCCCAAGCGGATGGAGTGGGACCGGGCCATCTTCGAGCGGCGGCTGGAAGGCGCCAACGTGGTCATCCTGCCGTTCGTGAACGTGCGGGCCAAGGTGAGCGGGTCGGTCGGGACGGCGTTCAACCTGATGCGCCTCCGGTCCGGCGGGCCGTTCGAAGAGCGGTTGGACCCTGGGACGCGCGCGCGCTTCGTGGCTGTCCGCACGCGTCTGGGCCAAGACGCGGGGCGCTACAACACCCGCAACCCGCTGGCGGCCGGCGTGCAGCTGGCGATCGACTACCGCGACCACGCCCAGCTCACCAACATGGACCCGGCCAAGCTGGTCCGGCTGCTGGCGCAGCGGAAGGGCGTGAAGGTCGTCGAGAAGAGCTATGACCTGGGCCCCCAGCTGGGCGGGATCATCCGCACGCCGGCGTCAACCGGCCGGCTCTGCTTCGACGAGGTGCTGGCTCAGGCCGAAGCCGGTCCCGGCGTGACCCTGGCGGCGGCGCGGGCCTGGGCCGTGGGGGACGTGGAAGGCGCCCTGCAGAACGAGCGGACCTACGAGCGCTGCCTGGCGGGGGTCAGCGGCGGGCGCACCTACGACGAACGCACCAAGGCCGACGAGGCGGCCGCGATCGCCAATGCGCTCAAGACGCCCGGACACGCCATCGCCCTGGTCCCGCTCCGGCCCCTGCTGGCCCAGAACGGCGTGCTGGAACGCCTGCGGGCCCAGGGCTTCACGGTGAAGACGCCGGGCGAGGAGTAAGCAGCTGGAAATTGCTCCCCCGTTGGGGGAGCTGTCGGCGAACGCCGACTAAGGAGGCTTCTCAACGGTCTGAGCGGAAACCCCCTCCGTCGCCTGCGGCGACACCTCCCCCAACGGGGGAGGAACTGTCGCCTACAGCCCCGGCAGCTTGATCTTGGACTTGCCTTCGCGCTGGATGGTGATCGGCTTGTCGCCGGTCAGCTTGGCCACGCGTTCCTTCTCGGCCGCGGGGTCGAGGGGGGCGTTCGAGCCGTCCAGGGCCGCGGTCTGCTGCGGGGCGGCCGCCTCGTCCTTCTTCCAGAACATCACCCGGTCGGCGAAGCTCTTTTCCTTGTGGGCCAGGTCGCCGAACTCGTCGTCGACCACGTAGCGAACCAGCGGGTCGGCCTTCTCGGCGCCGGCCTTGGCCACCAGCAGCTTCTCGCCGTCGGTGCGTTGTTCGGCCTCGCGCTGGCCCAGGAGGGCGTTGCGAGCGGCGCTCTCGGGCTGCAACTCCTGCGGGCGCGGCTCGCCGGGCGCCGGCGGGCGCAGGGCGTAGTCCGGCGGAACCACCAGCGGCGCCTTGGTGACGATGCGGAACTCGTCGGGGGTCACCTTGGACATGCCCAGGGCCTTCTGGGTCGACTGGCAGCCGGCGAGGCCCGCGGCCGCGACCAGGGCGGTCGCCACGATCACTCGATTGAAGCTCATGTACCTAGAAGACTCCTCCAGCGCTCCCAGGCGATGCGCCAGCATCGGCGATCAGGAAGCGCGCTTCTAACTTATCTTGCCGTTTTCCCGTGGCGGGAAAACGGCGGACGGCCCCCACGCCGGAAGGGCTAGGAAATACCCTAATCGCGTCCGCCAGCCAACGCTATGCGGCAGGGCGCTGCGGGCGAAGGCTGTCGAGCAGCAGCAGGATCACGCCGACGGTGATGCCGCTGTCGGCGATGTTGAAGATCCAGGGAAAGAACCCCAGCCGCTGGACGTCGATGAAATCGACCACCGCACCGAAGCGGGCCCGGTCGATGGCGTTGCCCACGGCCCCGCCGATCACCAGGCCAAGGCCCAGGGCCGGCAGCAGGCGCGGCTGGCTGCGCGCCCAGGCGGACAGCAGCGCCGCCACGCCCAGCGAGAACACCACTAGGCCCCAGCGGACCACGTCGTGCTGCGCCTGCAGGAGGCCGAAACTGACGCCCTCGTTCCAGATGCGGGTGAACTGCAGCGGCCAGAAGACCTCGTGGGAGGCCTGCTCCGGCAGCCGCAGGACGGCCAGGATCCAGTACTTCGAGAGCTGGTCGAGCGCGATCACGGCCAGCGCGACGGCATAGGCCGTCCAGCCGTTCCTGGTCACCCTCATGCGTGGGCCGCGTCCCAGGCCGCCACCGCCTCGGCGTCGCGCAGCGACAGGTCGGGGTAGCGGGGGTCGGTTCCCACCTCGGGCAGGATCCGCCACGAGCGGGCGCACTTGCGGCCCTCGGCCTTCAGCGGCTCGACCGAAACGCCCGGAACCTCCGGAAGCCGGAAGCCGGAGCCTTCGCCGGTAACCAGGCGCGCCTGGCTGGTGCGGAACACTTCGGCGGGGTCCAGGCCCTCGAAGGCCGCCAGCAGCTCAGGGTCGGCCACGTGGACGACCGGGGCCGCCTCGAGCGCTGCGCCCATCCGCTTCTCGCGCCGCTCGACCTCCAGGGCGCCGGTGACGACGGAGGTCACCTGCTGGACCTTGGCCCAGCGGGCGGCCTCGGCGTCGTTGCGCCACTCCGCCGGGGTCTGCGGGATCACCCGCATGCAGTTGGAGTGGGCGTCCGGATAGCGGGTCAGCCAAGCCTCTTCCATGGTGAAGGGGATCAGGGGCGATAGCCACGCCGTCAGCCGCTCGAACACCGCATCCATCACCGTGCGGGCGGCCCGGCGGGTGAGCGAGGACGGCTGGTCGCAGTAGAGACTGTCGCGGCGCACGTCGAAGAACAGCGACGACAGCTCGTTCTGGCAGAAGTCCAGAACCGGGCGGATCACGTCCTGGAACAGGTAGCCGTCGTAGGCCGTGCGCACCTCGGCGTCGAGCTCGTAGAGCCGGTGCAGGATGAACCGCTCCAGCGGCGGCATCTGGTCCAGCTCCACCGCCTCGTCGGGGGTGTAGTCGGCCAGGGCGCCCAGCATGTAGCGGACGGTGTTGCGCAGCTTGCGGTAGGCGTCCGACGTGGTCTGCAGGATCGTCTTCCCGATCCGGCTGTCGTCGGCGTAGTCGATCATCGCGGCCCACAGCCGGATGATCTCAGCCCCGCTTTCGCGGATCACCACCTCGGGATCGACGGTGTTGCCCTTGGACTTGGACATCTTCTCGCCGTTCTCATCCATGGTGAAGCCGTGGGTGAGGATGGCGTCGTAGGGCGCGCGGCCCCGGGTGCCCGAGCTTTCCAGCAGGGACGACTGGAACCAGCCGCGGTGCTGGTCCGAGCCTTCGAGATAGAGGTCGGCCGGCCACTTGGTGTGGGCGCGGTTCTCCAGCGTGAAGGCGTGGGTCGAGCCGCTGTCGAACCAGACGTCGAGGATGTCCTCGATCTTCTCGTAGCGGTCCGGGTCGTGGCTGCCCAGGAAGTCGGTGACCGGCCGGTTGAACCAGGCGTCGGCGCCCTCGGCGCGGATGGCATCGACGATGCGCTTGTCGACCTCGGGGTCGTGCAGCGGCTGGTTCGTTTCCTTGTCGACGAACATAGCCAGCGGCGCGCCCCAGGCCCGTTGCCGGCTGATCAGCCAGTCCGGGCGGCTTTCGACCATCGAGCGGATGCGGTTCTTGCCGGCCGCCGGATAGAAGGTGGTGGCCTCGATGGACTCCAGCGCCACCTCGCGCAGCGAGCGCCCGCCCAGCTCCGGGGTGTCCACCGGCTCGTCCATGCGGATGAACCACTGGGGCGTGTTGCGGAAGATCACCGGGGCCTTGGAGCGCCAGGAGTGCGGATAGCTGTGCTCCATCCGCCCGCGCGCCAGCAGGCGGCCGGCCTCGATCAGCTTGTCCATGACCGCGCTGTTGGCCGGGCCGAATTTGCCCGCCTTCTTGCCCTCGGTCTCCAGCACCTTGAGGCCGGCGAACAGGGGCACGTGCGGATAGTAGGCGCCGTCCGGATCGACCGTGTCGGGGATCTCGCGATGGCCGTGGGCCAGCCAGACCATGTAGTCGTCCGCGCCATGGCCCGGCGCGGTGTGGACGAAGCCCGTGCCGGCGTCGTCCGTGACGTGGTCGCCGCTGAGCAGCGGCACCTGGAAGGCGTAGTGGGTGTCCAGGGCCGCCAGCGGATGCTCGCAGACCATGCCTTGGCAATCGACCTTCTCGACCCGGCGGGCCTTGGCGATCTTGCCGGCCTTGAAGACGTCGTCGGCGAGTTTCTCGGCCACGATCAGCCGGTCGCCGGCCTTGGCCCAAGGCTCGAACTCCAGGCCCGCTTCCATGGCCTCGACCTGGTAGACCGCATAGTCGACGGCTTCGTTGTAGCTGATCGCCCGGTTGGCCGGGATGGTCCAGGGCGTGGTGGTCCAGATTACGACCGAGGCGCCGCGCGCCGCGTCGCTGCCCTCGACCACCGGGAACTTCACCCAGATCGTGGGGCTGACGTGGTCGTGGTACTCGACCTCGGCGTCGGCCAGGGCGGTGCGTTCCACCGGGCTCCACATCACCGGCTTGGAGCCGCGGTAGAGCTGTCCGGACGCTACGAACTTGTGGAACTCGGCCACGATGGCGGCTTCCGAGCCGTAGTCCATGGTGGCGTAGCGGTTCTCCCAGTCGCCCAGGACGCCCAGGCGCTTGAAGCCGTCGCGCTGAACGTCGATCCACTTGGAGGCGTATTCGCGGCAGCGGGTGCGGAACTCGGCCTTGGAGACCTCGTCCTTGCGGCGGCCTTGGGCGCGCAGCTCCTCCTCGATCTTCCACTCGATCGGCAGGCCGTGGCAGTCCCAGCCGGGGACGTAGTCGACGTCGTAGCCTAGCAGGAACTTCGAGCGGACGACGAAGTCCTTCAGGGTCTTCTGCAGCGCATGGCCGATGTGGATGGCGCCGTTCGCGTAGGGCGGCCCGTCGTGAAGCACGAACAGCGGCGCGCCCGCGCGCTGCCGCTCGGCGCGCATGGCGTTGTAGAGGTCGAACTCGCCCCACTTGGCCAGGGTCTGCGGCTCCTTCTGCGGCAGGCCTGCGCGCATGGGGAACGGGGTCTCGGGAAGGAAGACGGTCTCGCGGTAGTCGCGACCCTCTTTGATCTCAACGGGGGGCTTTTCGGCGTCGTCGGCCATGACTCTATCCAGGTGGTCCGGAATTCTGATGCGGGTGGAACCCGGCGCGCGCTGGATCGAACGTCCGGCGGCGTCACGCCGGGCGGGTAATTCGCAGGCTCGTCCGAACCGAAAACATCGCGGTGGCTCTAACAGACGGCGAGGGGGGCGTCATCCCCGTGAAGGGGCGATCCGGGCCCCGGCGCGCCCATCCCAACGGCTGGAATCAGCGAGGCGCGTCGCCCTGTCACGTCGCGATTGCGGGTGTCCGTCGCGATTACACTGGCCAAACGCCGAAAGTTCGCCTATATGGGAGCCATCGAATATCGATTTGGTTCGGTTGCTCTCCACGCTTCTTCTTCGGATCGAGCCCGGACTTCCAAACATCCATTCCGATAATTTGATGCGGAGCGCCGCTTGGCGCACGCCAACATTATACTCTGAAAGTGATCAAGACATGACGACTGGCACCGTGAAGTGGTTCAACCCGACCAAGGGCTTCGGCTTCATCCAACCCGACGACGGCGGCAACGACGTCTTCGTGCACATCTCGGCCGTCGAGCGCTCGGGCCTCGGCTCGCTGAACGAAGGCCAGAAGGTCTCGTTCGAGCTGGAGCGCGACCAGCGCAGCGGCAAGATGTCGGCCGGCCAGCTGCAAGCTGCCTAAGGACGATCAGTCGGGAGGCGAGGCGGGTTTCCGCCTCGCCGTCCGGCGCGACTGCACCATGACCACATCCACCATCGAACGCGCCTATCAGCTCGCCCGCGCCGGCCACGTCCCGAACGTCGCCACGCTGAAGCAGCGGCTTAAGGCGGACGGCTGCCGCGCCGTGGACGCCTTGCTCGCGCCGCGCAGCATTCGCGGCCATCTCGAGGCGATCTGCGCAGCGACCTATCAGGGTTCGGGCGCCGAGCCCCAAACCTGAAGGATTTCATGAGCGAATTTCAACGCACGGGCTTTTCGGAACGGCTGAAGACCGCCGCTGACGCCAAGAAGGCGCTGCTGGCCAACTTCCGGCCCAAGCCGACCATCACCGCCTCGGACTTCCAGCCCCGCGCCGTCGCGCGCGAGGCCGAGCTGGCGCAGGTGCGCGAAGCCCGGGCCGAGGCCAAGGCCGCCCGCATCCAGGCGGCTGCCGATGCGGCCGAAGCCGCCCGCCTCTCGGACGAGAGCCTCGCCGCCGCGGCGCTCGAAGCCAAGCGTGGCGAGCGCAAGGAGCGCAAGGCGCTGACGAAGGCCGAACAGAAGGCCAAGCGCGACGCCCGCTACGCCGCCCGCAAGGCGCGCTGACACCTTATCTAAGGAGCGCGACCCATGCCCAGGAAGCCCAACTACCAGTTCGAGCGCCTGGAACGGGAACGCCAGAAGGCCGCCAAGACGGCCGAAAAGGCCGCCGCCAAGCGCGAACAGCGCGACCGCGAGCGCGCCGAGACCGACGCCGCGACCCCCAGCGACACGACCGACGAGACCTGAGAAGACCGATGACCAGTGGCGTCAACTACAACCATGAGACCGTCGTGCTGGACGGCGAGACCTTCACGGACTGCGAGTTCCGCGACTGCCGCCTGGTCTATTCGGGCGGCCCGCCGCCGGTCTTCGAGCGCTGCCGCTTCCACGGCTGCGACTGGAAGCAGGACGAGGCGGCCGTCCGCACCCTGGCCTATCTGAAGGCCCTCTGGAACGTCGGCGAGAAGGCCACGGTGCAGGCCCTGATCAAGGACATCACCGTCGCCCGCTGAGGCGCCTCAGGCCTCCAGGATCTGCCGCGCCCGGGCCGCGTCCCGCATGACCTGCTCGGTCATGATCTCCAGCGTCTCGAATTTTTCCTCGGGACGGAGGAAGGCGATCAGGTCTGTCTCGATGACCCGGTCGTAGATGTCCTCGTCGAAGTCGAACAGCCACACCTCCAGCAGCGGCCGGGTCACACCCTGGACCGTCGGGTTGACGCCGATATTGGCCACACCCGAGAACTCGCGGCCGTCCGACAGGCGCGTGCGGGTGGCGTAGACGCCGAACCGCGGCGTCACATAGTCGGCGAGATCGACGTTGGCGGTCGGGAAGCCCAGCTTGCGGCCGAGCTGGCGGCCCCGCTGCACCGGCCCCTCGATGGCGAACGGCCGTCCGAGGATTTCCGCGGCGTCCTGCGGGCGCCCGTCGCGAAGCGCGGCGCGAACCGCCGTGGATGAGAACTTGTCGCCGTCCACGTCCCCCACCGGCTCGGCGACGCTGACCCCGAAACCCAGCTCCTGGCCATAGGCCCGCATGGTCTGCGGCGTCCCGGTGCGGCCCTTGCCAAAGGAATTGTCGAAGCCCACGGCCACGTGCCGCGCGCCCAGGCCCTGGTGCAGGACCCGTGTGGCGAACTCGCGGTCGGTCATGCCCGCCAGCTCGGCCTCGAGCGGCAGGACGTACAGCATGTCGACGTTCAGCTTTTCCAGCGCGCGGGCCTGCTGGTCGGTCTTCATCAGGCGGAAGGCCGGCTCGTCGGGTCGGAAATAGACCCTGGGATGCGGATCGAAGGTGATGACGCCCAGCGGCGCGCCCAGATCATGCGCCGCCCGCGCGGCCAGCTCGATCACCTGCTGGTGGCCTAGGTGAACCCCATCGAAACTGCCCATGGCGACCGCCGCCCCGCGATCGCTCTGCGGCAGATCCTTCCAACCCCGAATGACCCGGATGCGCTTCATGCGCCCGTTTAAGTCATGCGGGACGGCGCGGCGCAATCACTAGAGCTTCGCCTTCGACCACGGTCTTGCCGCTGACCTCGCAGGTGGTGTCGAGGGTCACATGCGCGCGGCTGGCGTTCAGCGTCTTCACCGTGACCCGCGCGACGACCACGTCGCCGATCTTCACCGGCCGCCGGAACCGCAGCGACTGCGAGAGGTAGATCACCCCCGGCCCCGGCAGCCGGGTGCCCAGCAGCGCCGAGATGTAGGCCGCCGACAGCATGCCGTGGGCGATCCGCTCTCCGAAGGTGGTGGTCTTGGCGTAGGCCTCGTCCAGGTGGACGGGGTTGAGGTCGCCCGAGACCTCGGCGAACGCCTCGATATCGGCCGCGCCGACGACGCGACTCATCTCCGCCGTCTGACCGACGGATAGATCGTCGAAATAGAAACCTTGCACGGCAGCTCCCCTGAAGCCGTTCATCTGCGTCTTCCGCCGCGCTGACCCGTGCTCGCCAGCGCCGCGATTCCCGCCCCTTACCAACCCATATCGGCTATGGCCCAGGTCGCCTGTAGGCCTTCTTGTCGCAGGAGGTCATTTATCACGGCCAGGTTGAGTCCGTCCTTACCTACGGTTTCGGCGCCGTGGATTCCGTTGGCCACGAAGAGGATGTCGAGCGCCCGGGCGTTGGCGCCGCGCACGTCCGTCGGCAGGCCGTCGCCCACGCAAAGCACCCGGCGGGGGTCGGCAGGGCGCCCCAATTCCGCCTCGGCCTGGGCCAGCGCCATCTCGTAGATCGGCGCGTAGGGCTTGCCGGCCATCACCGCCCGGCCGCCCAGGCTCTCGTAGAGCTGGGCCAGGGCGCCGCCGCAGTAGATCAGCTTGTCGCCGCGCTGGACCACGATGTCGGGGTTGGCGCAGATCAGGTCCAGGCCCCGGGCGGCGCAGGCGATGAAGCGGTCGCGGTAGTCGCCCGGCTCGTCGTTCTCGTCGTCGTAGGGTCCGGTCACCGAGATGAAGGCCGCATCGTCCGGGCCGCTGTCGGCCAGGTCCAGACCTTCGTAGAGCGGCGCGTCGCGGTCGGGGCCGATCTTCCAGACCGGGCCAGGCGCGCGCTCGGCCAGCAGGACGCGGGTGGCGTCGCCCGAGGTGACGATGCGGGTCCAGGCCGCCCGGGGCACGCCCAGGGCGTCGAGCTGATCGACGATGGGGCCGTGAGGCCGCGGGGCGTTGGAGATCAGGATCACCGGCCCCACCTCCGCCCGGAATCGCGCCAGCGCCGCGCACGCCTCGGAGAAGCTTTCCCGGCCATTGTGGATCACGCCCCAGACGTCGCAAAGCAGGACGTCATAGCGGCCGGCGAGCTCGGAGAGCCCCTGGATCGGTGTGGGGGAGGTCATGGCCGCGCGGGTAGCACAGTCCGACCCCGCCGCGCGAGCGGCGAGGGTCCTTTCGCGCGATCAGGCGGCGGCCCGGCCGCGCAGTCGCTCCACGTTCGAAGGCGGCGGGGCGCCGGCCTCGGCGAGGACGTCGTTCTTGATCGCGCGGGGCTCGCCGAACAGGTGACCCTGGCCCAGCTGGATGTCGAGGTCCAGGATATCCACCACCTGCCGCTCGCTCTCCACCTTCTCGGCGACGAGATCGACGCCGTAGCGGCGCAGCAGCAGGGCGAAGTCCTCGGCCGCCAGGTCGGGCATTGAGCGCAGGACCAGCCGGTCGTCGACCTCGGTCAGCTCGTCCAGCAGGGTCTGGGCGGCCACCTTCACGAACTTCACGTCCGAGCGCGTCAGGTCCTGCAGGTCGAGGTCGAGATTGGTCACCTTGTCGATCGAGAACCGGAAGCCGAGGTCGGCAAGCCGGGCCATGTTGCGCGCCTGGACCGCGTTGCGGCCTTCGAACGCCGCCTGCCCCACCTCGAACACCAGGGCCGGGGCCAGGTCGCGGTTGGCGCGCAGCAGGTCGAGGAACTGCGGGAAGAAATCGTCGTCGCCCAGGCTGGACATCGAGATGTTGCAGAAGATGCCGACGCGGCGGTCCTGGCGCGCCAGGCGCCGGACGATCTGCACGCAGCGGAACAGCAGCAGGTTGTCGATGGCGGTGACCAGTCCGGCGGGCTCGGCCACGGCCAGGTACTCGCCCGGCATGATCACCTGGCCCGAGGCGTCGCGCAGGCGGGAGAAGCTTTCGTAGAACACCGTCTTGCGCTGGGGCAGGCCCACCACCGGCTGGAGGTAGAGGTCGACCCGGTTCTCGGAGAGCGCCTCGCGGACGATCTCCATCATGCCGCGGGGCGGACGCAGGTCCTGGCCGCCGCGGGCGGCGAGATAGGGGGCCTGGGGCTCGTCGAACCGCCGGCTCATCTTCTGGACCAGCTTCTCCAGCAGGTGGACCTCGCCGGACAGTTCGGTCGAGCGGGACTTGTCGGCCTCGACCACCGAGGCGACCTCGGTCAGCCGGCCATCAATGCGGACCACCTGGTCCAGCAGGATGCGGTGAGCGTCGCGCACGGCCTCGACCTCGCCGCGGATCTCACGCATCTCCAGGAAGCGCATGATCATGCCGTGCGAGGCCAGGCACAGGCCAAAGCAACCCATCATGGACGAAAGGGCCACGCCCCAGCCCATGCCGTTGCGCCACAGGCTGAGCGCAACGATCAGGGAGAGGCAGAGGTAGGTCGCACAGAGTAGCGCGAGAGTGAGCCGCCGCATGGATCCTGTTCCGAATCACCCGGAGTATCCGCTGTGGTTACCGGGCTCGTCGAATTCATTAACCATGCCCCGGGTTCGGGATTGGTTAACGCCGAATCGGAACGGCGCCCGCGGCCGGAGGGGGAGGGCGGCCGCGGGCGCGCCTGCCGTCGCGTTCCTACGCGGCCGGCTGATCGAAGGCCCAGACGAAACCGAACGGGTCGCGGACCTGACCCCAGATGTCGCCCCAGAACATCGCCTGCGGGGGAACCAGGGCCTCACAGCCGGCGGCGACGGCGCGGTCAAACCACGCCTGGCAGTCGCTCACGATCAGCTGCATCGTGAAGGCGGCGGGCGCTTCCTTCGCGTGGCCATGCTCGGGGTAGAAATCGCCCAGCATCACCGACGAGCCATTGATGTAGAGGTGGATGTGCATGGTCCGCCCCTTCTCGTCGGCCGGGTGAGCGAAGGCGGTCTCGGCCGCGAAGGCCTTCGTGTAGAAGTCCGCCGCCTTGAGGGCGCCGTCGACGGCCAGGTAGGCGACGACACCGCCCTTGGTCTGCACCTGGGGCATTGCGGGCGCTTCGGCTGCTTCAGACATCTCGAACTCCTCCGGCTTGCTTACCCAGAGGACGATCGACGGGCCCCAGATCCGACAACGGGCCCGAACTATTTCGCCCGCGTGGCCGCCCGTTCGTCCGGCGGAGGGTGGTCGGCCATCAGGCGGTCCAGGTGCTGGCGGATGTGCGACGCCTCGGCGGCGGTGTTGGCCAGGGCGATGGCGCGGTCGAAGGCCGTGCGCGCCTCGGCGTGGCGCCCGAGTTCCAGGTTCAGCGCCCCTGCCAAGCCGTGGAAGTGGAAATATCCCGAGAGCTTGTCGGCCAGCGGGGCGATCATCTCCAGCGCCGCCTCTGGCCCGGCCACCTTGCTCACCGCCACCGCACGATTGAGCGTGACCACCGGCGACGGCGTCAGCCGCTCCAGGCTGGCGTACAGGCGGTCGATCTGGGCCCAGTCGGTGTCGGCCGGCGTCGGGGCGCGGGCGTGCAGGGCGGCGATGGCGGCCTGGACCTGGTAGGCGCCTGGCCGGCGATGCCGCATCGCCTTGTCGATCAGGGCCAGGCCCTCGTTGATCATCGGCCGGTTCCAGAGTGTGCGATCCTGGTCTTCCAGCAGCACGATCTGGCCTTCGGCGTCGAAGCGGGCGGGCGTGCGCGCATGCTGGATCAGCATCAGCGCCAGGAGGCCCATGATCTCGGGCTCGGTCTGGTAGAGTCGCAACAGCAGGCGGGCCAGCCGGATCGCCTCGCCGCACAGCTGGGCGCGGGCCGGATTGTCGCCAGCCGAATAGCCCTCGTTGAAGACCAGGTAGAGCATGGCCGCCACCGCCGCGAGCCGCTCGGCCCGCTCGACCGGACCCGGGGTAGCGAACTCGGCGTCTCCGGCCGCCACGCGGGCCTTCGCGCGGGTGATCCGCTGTTCCATGGCCGCCTCCGACGCCAGGAAGGCGCGGGCGATCTGCTTCACCGACAGGCCAGAGACGATCCGCAGGGCCAGCGCCACCTGCTGCGTGGCGGGCAGGTCCGGATGGCAGCAGATGAACATCAGGCGCAGGACGTCATCGCGGTAGTCGGAGGCGTCGATCTGCTCGGCGACGCGCGTCTCGGCGTCGTCCAGGTCCGACAGGGTGTCCTCGGGCGGCAGCTCGGTCTGGCGCGAGCGCTTGCGCACGCCGTCCAGGGCGGCGTTGCGGCCGACCATGATCAGCCAGGCGGCGGGATCGCGCGGCGGCCCGTTCCGGGGCCAGTTATTCAGCGCCCGCAGGCAGGCGTCCTGGAAGGCTTCCTCGGCGGTGTCCAGGTCGCGGAAATAGCGCAGGAGCGCGCCGACGGCCTGGGGCCGCGCGGCCGAGATCGCCGCGTTGATCCAGGCCAGGTCGTGGCTCATGCGGTGGCCACGCCCTTGGCCACGGCCTCCGGCGAGCCGGTGTTGTAGACCGCCAGGGGACGGATCTCGTAGGCGCCGCCGGGATTGGCCTCGCCCAGATCCCGGGCGACCTGCAGCGCCTCGTCCAGGTCGGCCACGTCGATGATGTAGATGCCCAGCAATTGCTCCTTGGTCTCGGCGAACGGGCCGTCGATCACCAGGGGCGGGTCACTCTTGCGGAAGGTCGTGGCGGCCGTGGTCGGCAGCAGCCGCAGCGAGGGGCCCAGCTTGCCGGCGGCCTCCAGGCGGTCGCGGACGACGCCCAGGCGCTGCATCACCTCGCCGTCCTGCTTCTTGTCCCAGGCCCAGACGACGTCCTCATCGTTGTAGCACAGCAGGGCGTACAGCATTTTCAGGGTCTCCGCGTTCGTCTCTAGGACGGCGGAGAATGCCCCAGCCCGACAGGCCGGCGCAAAAAGATCAGCGCGTCGGGACGGGCTTGTCGCCGCGATAATCGTAGAAGCCGCGACCCGACTTGCGGCCGAGCCAGCCGGCCTCGACGTATTTCACCAGCAGCGGGCAGGGTCGGTACTTGGAGTCCGCCAGGCCCTCGTACAGCACGTTCATGATCGACAGCACCGTGTCGAGACCGATGAAGTCGCCCAATTCCAGCGGGCCCATCGGGTGGTTGGCGCCGAGCCGCAGCGCCGTGTCGATGGCGTCGACCGTGCCGACCCCTTCGTACAGGGTGTAGATCGCCTCGTTGATCATCGGCACCAGCACGCGGTTGACGATGAAGGCGGGGAAGTCCTCGGCGTTCGAGGTGGTCTTGCCCAGCGACTGGGCGAAGCTGACGGCCAGTTCGTAGGTGTCGGCGTCGGTGGCGATGCCGCGGATGATCTCCACCAGTTTCATGACCGGGGCGGGGTTCATGAAGTGCAGGCCGATGAACTTGCCGGGGCGGTCCGTGGTCGAGGCCAGCCGGGTGATCGAGATCGAGGAGGTGTTCGACGCCAGCAGGGTGTGCGGGGTCAGATGCGGCTGCAGCGCCTTGAAGATCGTCTTCTTGGTCTCCTCGTTTTCTGTCGCCGCCTCGATAGCCAGGTCGGTCTTGCCGATGCTCTGCAGTTCCGCCGCCGGCTTGATACGGGCGATGGCGGCTTCCATCGCCGTGTGCTCGATGATCCCGCGCGACACCTGGCGGGCCATGTTCTTCTCGATCTGGGCGATGCCCTGGTCGATCCGCTCGGGGCTCACATCGTGAAGCAGCACATCGTAGCCGCCGAGGGCGCAGACGTGGGCGATGCCGGAACCCATTTGACCGGCGCCGATGACGCCCACCGTCTTGATGTCAACCACAGGCCTGGATCCTTCAGAGCGCTTGCCGCTTTTTGTGGCAGCTTTCTAACAGTCGCAGCTTTCTAACATCTGTATGGCGCACTGCGGCAAGGGGAATTGCTGCGACGCAGCAGATCAGGTGGGCTGCGGGGACTCCCGGACACGCGAGGCGACGGTTGCGGGCAACAACCATGCGCGGAGGGCGGCGATGGGTCGCAACTTGTAGCTGTCGTGACCGCGCACGATCTGGACGCCTCATTCGAAGGCGAGGCGCCTGCCGAACGGGCGACTCGCCAGCCACAAAACGAAAAAGGGGCGGCCCTTTCGGACCGCCCCTTCGCGTCATTCGACGATGGCCGCGCGACTATTTGCCGGCGGCGGCCAGGGCGCTCATCAGTTCGGGCACCGCGGCCTTGTAGTCCGCCACGAGGCCATAGTCGGCCACCTGGAAGATCGGCGCGTCGGGGTCCTTGTTGATCGCCACGATCACCTTGGAGTCCTTCATGCCGGCGAGGTGCTGGATCGCGCCGGAGATGCCGATGGCGACATAGAGCTCCGGGGCGACGACCTTGCCGGTCTGGCCCACCTGGTAGTCGTTCGGCGCGTAGCCGGCGTCCACCGCGGCGCGGCTGGCCCCCACCGCGGCGCCCAGCTTGTCGGCCAGCGGCTCGATCACGGCCTGGAACTCCTCGGCCGAGCCCATGGCGCGACCGCCCGAGACCACGATCTTGGCGGCGCCCAGGTCGGGGCGGGCCGACTTGACGATCTGCTGGTCGACGAAGCGGCTCTTGGCCGGGGCGGCAGGCGCCGAGACGCTCTCCACCGAGGCCGAGCCGCCTTCCGCCGCCGCCTTGAAGGCGGTCGGGCGAACCGTCAGCACCTTCTTGGCGTCGGACGACTGGACGGTCTCCAGCGCGTTGCCGGCGTAGATCGGGCGCACGAAGGTGTTGGCGTCCACCACCTCGATCACGTCCGAGATCTGGGCCACGTCCAGCTTGGCCGCGACGCGGGGGCTGAAGTTCTTGCCCTGGGTCGTGGCGGGCGTCAGCACCGCGTCGTACCCGCCCATCAGGCCCGCGACCACGTCCTGGAACGCCTCGGCCAGGCCCTGGCCCAGCTCGGCGCTTTCGGCGGTCAGCACCTTGCGCACGCCGGCGATCTTGGCGGCCTCGCCGGCGAGGGCGGCGGTGTTGGTCCCGGCGACCAGGACATCCACGTCACCCGAGATCGCCAGGGCGGCGGTCACGACCTTGTGGGTGTTGTCCTTGAGGGCGGAGTTGTCGTGATCGGCGACGACGAGAACGGCCATTAGAGGACCCCCGCGGTCTTGAGGTTGGAGACGAGGTCGGCAGCGGTCTCGACCTTGACGCCGGCGGAACGCTTCGGCGGCTCGGTGACCTTCAGGACCTTCAGCTTGGCGGCCGTGTCGACGCCGAGCGAGGAGAGCTCCTTCACGTCGAGCGGCTTCTTCTTGGCCTTCATGATGTTGGGCAGCGAGGCGTAGCGCGGCTCGTTGAGGCGCAGGTCGGCGGTCACGACCGCCGGCAGGTCCACGTCGAGAGTCTGCAGGCCGCCGTCGACCTCGCGGGTCACCTTGGCCTTGCCGCCTTCCACCACGACTTCCGAGGCGAACGCCGCCTGCGGCCAGTCGAGCAGAGCCGCCAGCATCTGGCCGGTGGCGTTATTGTCGCCGTCGATGGCCTGCTTGCCCATGAGCACCAGCTCGGGGCTCTCCTCGGCGACCACGGCTTTCAGCACCTTGGCCACGGCCAGCGGCTCGAGGTCCTGGTCGGTCTGGATGAGGATGGCGCGGTCGGCGCCCATGGCCAGGGCGGTCCGCAGGGTTTCCTGCGCCTGGGCCGGGCCGACGGACACGGCGACGATCTCGGTCGCCACGCCCTTTTCCTTAAGGCGGACAGCCTCTTCGACCGCGATTTCGCAGAAGGGATTCATCGACATCTTGACGTTCGCGAGGTCGACGCCCGTCTGATCGGCCTTAACACGGGCCTTGACGTTGTAGTCGATCACCCGCTTCACCGGGACCAACACCTTCATGGGTTGCTAGCGCCTCAAATTGTTTGCGGAAAAAAATGAGCCGGGTGGGCAATAGCGGTTCCGCCACGCATTGCAAGCGCGCGCACGCGACTTTCGCCGCAGCGCACAAGGCTAGTCAGAGGCGGGTCTCCTTACGTAAAAGGGCCGCATGAACGCCAATATCGAGCGCATGAAGCTCATCTTCCTCGGCTTCCTGGCCATGTTCGTCGCCGGCGCGATCGGCGTGGGCGTCTGGCAGGTCGGCTGGGTGATGCCGCGCGACAAGTGCGAGAAGGAACAGCGGAAGTGGTGGGACCCCGACCAGCGGGTCTGCGCCCAGCCGGTCCTGGTCTCGGACATCACCGGTCGCGTCATCACCGACGACAAGGCCCTTGCCGAGGCGAAGAAGGCCATCGGACGACCGGCGGCTCCGGCCGCCAAGGGCGAAGCGGCGCCCGCGGCGAAACCCTAGCGCGTCGCGCCGGATTTCCAGAACACCTCGGCCCGGCCCTGGTCGTTGGCCCAGCGGGCGGCGACGAACAGGAAGTCGGACAGCCGGTTCAGGTAGCGCAGCGACGGGCCGGTCACCGGCTCGCCCGCCTCGATCAGGCGCACGGCGTCCCGCTCGGCGCGGCGGCAGACGGTGCGGGCCAGATGCAGAGCGGCCGAGGCGGCGGTCCCGCCCGGCAGGACGAACGACTTCAGGCCCGGAAGGCGGTCGTTGAGGGTGTCGATCTCGCCCTCGATGCGCGCGATCTGGCTGTCCAGCACGCGGAGCACGGAGCCTTCGGCCTCGTCGGGCTTCGGCGGCGTGGCGAGGTCAGCCCCCAGGTCGAACAGCTCGTTCTGGATCCGCGCCAGCATGGCGTCGAGCTCGGGATCGGCGGCCAGGTGCACGCGGGCCAGGCCGACGCAGGCGTTGGTCTCGTCGACGGCGCCATAGGTCTCGACCCGCAGGTCGGTCTTGCTGACCGTGGCGCCGGTGGCCAGGCGGGTCGTCCCGGCGTCGCCGGTGCGGGTGTAGATGCGGTTGAGGGTGACCATCTCAGCCCTGGCTGCCGCGCCACCAGACCGCCAGCATCAGCACCGCGACGGCTACCGCCTGGGTCAGCACGCGCAGGCGCATGAGCTTGTTGGACCAGGAGCGCCCGAAGTCGCCGCCGCGGAAAAGGGCGTAGATGCCGAGGGCAAGGACAGTACCCACCGCGGCCAGGGCGGCAAAGATGGCGTAGTCGAATAGGTCCATGCCGCTAGCTTAGGCTGGTGAACGGCGCTACGCCATGGGCAAGGCCTGAGTCCATTTTAAACTTGACTTGGTAGCGCTTGATCATGTTCAACGAGCGCTGGTTCCGGCAGAACGGCGAGATTTGTCGTGCGGCGGGAAGCCTTGAGGCATAAGGGTTTGGGCTTCGCTGAGAGCGCTCCCATATGGCGTTCGCGGCGGGTTGTCGCATGGCTCGCATCGATAGCGTGGCCCGTGTTTGTTGAACATGTTCACCGCCGGTGATACCCACCGGTAATCCTCCCCACCTACAAATCGCCAGTCTCCCCCTAGCTGGCGAAATTCAAGAGAAGAATGAAGCACATCTCCCCCACGCAGGTCGCCGTCGACACCCCGACGCGCGCCCCCACCCGCCGGGCTCTCGCCAAGCAGCAGACCCGCCTGAAGGTCCTCGCCGCCGCCCGCCGCCTGTTCAGCGAGCAGGGCTACGAAGGCGCCACCATCCGCGACATCGCCGCCGCCGCCGGCATGTCGACGGGCGCGGTGTTCGCGAATTTCACTGATAAATCAGATCTCTTCCGAGAGATCATGGTCGACGACATGGAGGCCCTGAGCGCCGCCATGCGCGACGCGGCGACCCGCGGGCGCAATGTGGAAGACGCCGTCCTGAAGATCTTCATGGCCGGCTACACCTTCTACAAGAGCCGCCTGCAGCTGGCCCGCGCCGCCTTCTCGGTGTCCTGGGACAAGGATGGCGGCCCGACCCTCCGCGGCATTTCGTCCTCCACCGCTTTCCAGGACCTGTTCGCCGAGCAGCTGACCGCGGCGGTCGAGCGCGGCGAGTTGTCGCAGGAAGCCGAGGTCAAGCTGCGGAGCCAGATGCTGTTCGACGCCTATCTCTCGAACTTCCCGCAGGCGATCTTCGAAGGCTGGAGCCTGGACGCCCTCCAGGCCCGGGCCCGCGACCAGATCCGGATCCTGCTGGCCGGGGCGCGCCGGGGCTGATCGCCGCGCCATAATGAAAGCCGAGGTCGGACCTCTCCCGGGCGTCGCGCCCCCGCGGCGGTCGCAAAAGGAAGCGACGCGTCAGCGGGTGATCGCAGCCGCCCGGGACCTGTTCGACACCCACGGGTACCAGGGCACGACGATCCGTGAGATCGCGCGCCACGCCGGCGTGTCCGTGGGCAGCGTGTTCACGACGTTCGCCTCCAAGGGGGAAATCCTCTCGGAGGTCATGCAGGCCCGGCTCGAGCCGCTGTACGCCGAGCTCGACCGGGTCATGCCCCACGTGCGCGGGTCGACCGCCGACCGTCTGCGCACAATGTTCGCCGTCCACTTCGAGTTCGAAGCCCAGCACGTGCGCCTGTTCCTGTCGCACATCGCGGCGGCCTACGACTGGACGCTGCCCTCCGCGGCCCGCCCCTATGGCCGCACGCCGAGGCTCCAGGAGGTCATCCTGGAGACCCTGCAGCAGGGGCAGGAACGCGGCGAGGTGCGGCGGGACGTCGACCTTCAGGAAGTCGTCGACCTCCTGATGAGCGCCTACGGCTGGACCTACCGCCTGGTGATCACGAACAACGCGGATGCCAAGGGCCTGATCGCCGCGATGGATCGCCAGATCGGCCTGATCGCCGAGGGGTTCACGCCAAGATCCTAGCCAGGGCTCGTCCCCCGGCTAGTTCGCGCCTTCCAGCAGCCGCCGGGCGATCACCTGCGCCTGGATCTCGCCGGCGCCTTCGAAGATGTTGAGGATGCGGGCGTCGGCCAGGATCCGGCTGACCGGCTGCTCCACCGCAAACCCCGTGCCGCCGTGGATCTGCACGGCGTTGTCCGCCGCCGCCCAGGCGATGCGGGCGGCGGTGAGCTTGGCCATACCGGCCTCAAGGTCGCAGCGGCGGCCCTCGTCCTTGGCCCGCGCCGCAAACCAGGCCAGGCGGCGCGCGCCCAGGATCTCGGCGGCCATCATCGCCAGCTTGTTGGCCACCCGGGGAAAGTCGGCGATCGGCCCGCCGAACTGCCGGCGTTGAAGCGCGTAGTCGAGGGCGAGGTCGAGGGCGTTCTGCGCCACGCCGATCGCGCGGGCGGCCGTCTGGATCCGCGCGCTCTCAAAGGTGGCCATCAACTGGACGAAGCCCTGGCCCTCCTGGCCGCCCAGGAGGTGGGCATGGGGAACCTCGAAGCCGTCGAAAGCGATCTCGTATTCCTTCATGCCGCGATAGCCGATGACCCCGATCTCGCCGCCGCTCATCCCCTTGGCGGGGAAGGGGGCGCCGTCCACCCCGCGCGGCTTCTCGGCCAGGAACATCGACAGGCCGCGGTGATCCTTGCTGTTCGGATCCGTGCGGACCAGCAGGGTCATGAGATCGGCGCGCGCGGCGTGGGTGATCCAGGTCTTGGCCCCCGAGATGCGCCAGACATCGCCGTCACGGACGGCGCGAGTGCGCAGGGAGCCCAGGTCCGACCCCGCGTCCGGCTCGGTGAAGACCGCGGTCGGGATGATGGTCCCGGCGGCGATCGGCGGCAGGAACCTGGCCTTCTGTTCCGGCGTGCCGTGGGCCAGGATCAGCTCGGCGGCGATCTCCGAGCGGGTGCCCAGCGATCCGGTCCCGATCCACCCGCGGGACAAGGCCTCGGACACGATGCACATCGCCACCTTGCCCAGGCCCGAGCCGCCCCATTCCTCGGGCGCGGTCAGGCCGAAAACGCCGAGGTCGCCCAGCTCCTGCAACAGCGACAGCGGGATCAGCTCGTCGCGCAGATGCCAGCCGTGCGCGAAGGGCGCAATCTTCTCTGCGGTGAAGGCGTGGAACTGGTCGCGCACCGCCTCCAGCGTCTCGTCCAGGCCGCTGGCCTCCAGCGAGGGGCGCCCGCGGGCCTGGTCCAGCAGTTCGACGATCCGAAGCTTGACCGCCTGCGATGCGCCGGCCCGCAGGCGGCCGATCACCGGCTCCAGCCGTTCGGCGCTGGCAAGGACATCGACGGGCCGGAAGATCTCCCCCTGGTTCATCGGGATCCCGCCGGCCATCTGGCTCAGGTACTCGTGCGCCAGCAGCTGCGCGGGCAGGGCCTCGGCCTCGGTCAGGCGCCCTTCCGCCTCCAGCGCCCTGGCCCAGGCGGCCGCCTGGCGCAGAGTCTCGGCATAGGCCGCGGCCCAGGCCAGGCCGTGTGCGGCGTGCTGCTGCGCGTCCAGCGCGGCGCGATCCAGCCGTCCGTCCGCCGTCACGCGCGGAGCGACCGCGCCGGCGATGGCGGCGGCCAGCGCTGCGGCTTCATCCGCCGCGGCGTCGAGAAGGTCGGTGAGGTTGGGCAGGACGAGAGTCATGGGCGTCTTATGGCAGGCTTGCGTTGCGTCAGGTCAGGCCGCTTTGTGGTAGCCGACCCACAAGAAACAGGAAGCGCCCATGCTCGTCGTCCACCACCTCAATGACAGCCGCTCGCAACGCATCCTCTGGCTGCTGGAGGAACTGGGCGTCCCGTACGAGATCAAGTTCTACCAGCGCGACGCGACTACGCGCTTGGCGCCCCCCGAGCTCATCGCCGTCCATCCGTTGGGCAAGTCGCCGGTGGTGACCGACGAGGGACGGACGGTCCACGAGTCCGGCGCCATCGTCGACTACATCATCCGCCGGCACGGGGGCGGCCGCCTGGCTCCGGCCATCGGCAGCGAGGCCTACGAGACCTACAACCAGTGGCTCCACTATGCCGAGGGCTCGGCCATGCTGCCGCTGATGCTGCAGCTCTACACCGGCCGACTGGGCGAGGCCGCCGCCCCGCTGAAGCCGCGGATCGAGAGCGAGATCGCCAACCACCTGGGCTACATCGATGGCGCCCTGAAGGGACGGACCTGGCTGGTCGAAGATCAGCTCAGCGGCGCCGACATCAACCTGAGCTTCGTGGGCGAGATCGCCCTGGTGTTCGGGCGGGGCGAGCAGTTCCCCAACATCAAGGCCTGGGTCGAGCGCTTCCAGGCGCGCCCGGCTTACAAGGCGGCCCTGGAAAAGGGCGGCGCCTACAGCTACGCGCGCTGACTACTCGAACGGCGGGAAGTCGTCGTCCAGCACGCCGTCGATGAAGTCGAACACCGTGGCCTTCAGCGACGCATGGGGAATAGCCGAGAAGTGGTCGACGCCCGGCAGGCTCTTGCCGGTCCCGTAGGGGAAGACCCGCGCCAGGTCCTCTGGATCGCCCGCCAGGTCGTCGCGCGCCCCGGCGACCACCAGGACCGGCATCGGCAGGCGGCCCAGGTCCTCGCGGGTCAGGGGCGGGCTCTGGGCGGCGGTGAAGGCGGCCAGCGCCTGGCGGTCCTCGCCCTGCTCGTCGGCGAATTGGCGGAAGCTGCGCAGCAGGTCGCTGGGGATCGTCGCCGGGTCCTCGGCGGCCATGGCCTGGGCCATCGCTTCGACGCCGCCCGCGCGCGGCGGGTCGAACAGCTTGCCGCCGACCCCGCCCAGCAGGAGGTTCGAGATCCGGTCCGGCGCGTCGAGCGCCATCTGCATGGCCGTCCGCGTGCCCATGGAGTAGCCCAGCACGTCCACGCGTCCGACGCCCAGATGGTCCAGCAGGGCCAGGGCGTCCGCCGCCATGATGCTGCGGCCATAGTCAGCCGGGTCGTGCGAACGCAGGCTCTCGCCGTGGCCGCGCTGATCCAGGGCGATGGTCCGGAAGCCCCGCCGCTCCAGGGCCGCATACCAGCCGGTCCGCCGCCAGCCCTCGGCGCGGTTGGAGGCGAAGCCGTGAAGCAACAGGATCGTCCGCTGGACGGGTCCGGGCGGGGCGATGTCGTCGTAGGCGAGCTCGGCGCCGTTCAGGGTGATCTTAGGCATGCGCCCGAGCGTAGGGTCAGGGCGGCTCGCCCGTCCACTCCCAGTGCCAGGGCTCGAAGGGATAGTTCACGAAGCCGAACCGGTGCGCGTTGGCCAGAAGCCAGCGGTAGGTCGCGGTGCGGGTCATGAAGAGGCGGTTGGGGTCGGCGGTGGAGTCGGGGCCGTATCCCGGCGCCTGGCCGACATAGATGTCGGCGGCGAGGCCGGTGCGGTGGGCCGAGCATCGGGCGCGCACGATCCCGTCGCAGTTGCCCTCGGCCTGGCACCGGGCGGCGTCGGCCGCCGGGCTGCGGTAGCCCGAGAAGATCGTCAGATTCCGCGGGTCGGCGGCGATCTCGGGGACCTCGGCGCGGGCGGCGGCGGCCATCCGCCGATAGGCGTCCAGCGCCTTGGGCCGCATCCACACCTGCTTGCCGCCATAGCCCTCGTCCGTCCGCGCGGCGATGATCAGGTCGGGGGTGTCGGGGCAGGTCCCGAGCGAGGTGAAGCGGACGAATTCGCGGCGGGTCTGGACCGCGTTCTTGAGGGCGACGAACACCGGCTCGGTCAGCACGCCGGTCTCGTCCAGGTCGCGCGAGGCCTGCCATGCGGCCAGCGCGGCCGCGAAGCCCTCGCTGTCGCCCGGGCAGGCGGTGCGGATCTCGCTCTGGATCAGGGGCACATAAATCTCCCAACCGGTCTCCTGTCGGCCGAAGGGGGCCCAGGCCAGGGTCTGAAGCGAGGTAGCATTTGCTTCCGCGGCGCCGGCCCAGCCTTCGGAGCGGCAGTCGGCGCTGGCCGGTGTCGACGCTTGCCCGGCGGCCTCGCCCGGCGCGCCCAGGGGCTTCCCGGCCGGTGGATGCGCCGGCGAACAGCTCGTCACGCGCAGCACGAGGAGGAGCAGCAGCACGATGGCCGCCGCCGAGGCTCCCAGGAACCGCATGACATCTCGGAGCTTCATCCACATCACCGCCAGCAATGGGCGGCTGAACGCGGAGGTCCAGCATGAAGTTCTCGCCAATTCTACTTTGTGGTGTCGCGGCGGCCGCACTCGCCGCCTGCGAGATCCGGCCGCGCGAGACGGCGAGCACCTCCCAGAACTCGGCCCCGCCCGCCGCCTCCCTGCCCGCGGCGACCGCCGCCGCGCCGGCCACACCCTCCACGTCCCCCGTGGCGCAGGCGGTCGACCGGGCTGTGTTCAGCGCCGAGGCGACGACGCCTGCCGCCCGCCGCGACATCCTGATCCGCGCCCAGGTGCTGCTGGACCGGGCCCACTTCTCGCCGGGGGTCATCGACGGCCAGGACGGCGAGAACGTGAAGAATGCCATCGCCGCCTACGAGCGCGCCAACGGCCTGCCGGAGGATGGGGTGCTGGATGCGGAGGTGTGGGCGAAGCTCACTGCGGACACCGGACCGGTCCTGGTGGACTATACGATCACCGCGGCCGATGCGGCGGGGCCCTACACGCCGGAGATCCCCGAGGCCTACGAGGACATGGCGCGCCTGGACCGGCTGGCCTTCACCGGTCCGCTGGAAGCCCTGGCCGAGCGCTTCCACATGGATACCGCCCTGTTGCAGGCCCTGAACCCCGGCGCCGACTTCGCCGTGGCCGGGACGAAGATCCTGGTCGCCTACCCCGCCCGCGCCGAGCTGCCGGCCAAGGTCGCCCTGATCGAAGTGGACAAGGCGCGCAAGCAGGTCCGGGCCTATGACAGCGCGCGCAAGCTACTCGCCGCCTATCCGGCCACGGTGGGCTCATCAGAGCTGCCGACCCCATCGGGCGAGTGGGCGGTCCGCACCATCGCGCCGTCCCCCACCTGGACCTACGACCCCAGTCGGCTGAACTTCGGGGACAAGTCGGCGGGCAAGCTCACCATCAAGGCCGGTCCGAACAATCCCGTCGGCGCGGTCTGGATCGACCTCACCAAGGACACCTACGGCATCCACGGCGCCCCGGAGCCGCGGCTGGTGGGCAAGACCGCCAGCCACGGATGCGTCCGTCTGACCAACTGGGACGCCGTTCAGTTGTCCAAGGCGGTGGAGAAGGGCTCCAGGGTTGTATTCGTGGGTGAGCTGGCCAGCGTCGCAACCTAGGATCGGCGCAATTTCCCGAAATTTCTCAGGCAATTCCCATTGTAAAGGTTTCGGTTACCGAACGCCGGTTACCCATTTTGAGTAGCGGCAAAACGCCGCGAATAGGGATGAAGCACCATGACCTCTCAGGGTCCGGCGCAGATCATCGCGGCGATGAGTCGGATCGACCGGGTCGCGGGCCGAGGCATCAGGGAGCGCGACCGCCGCCTCCGGATGGCCGAGCGTCGTCGCCCGAGCCGCCGCGAGATCGAAACCTACGACGCCCTGATCCAGCGGCTCTCCAAGGTCCATCAGGTCGAGTTCGAACGTATCGACTGGGATCGGCTGGAGGGCGAGGGGCCCGTGGTCCCGACAGTCGCCCGCGACGCCGTCTCGGCGGTGGCGCGCCAGAGGCTGGCCAACTACCGGCCGTCGCTGATCGACGCGATGCTGGGCCTCGAGCGCGAGAAGCGCCGGGCGCTGATGGAGAAGGTGGTCGAGGCCGCCAAGGCCGACGCCGAGCTCTACGCCCTCGCCAAGTCGCAGGCCGACGCGCACAACCGCATGCTGGCCCTCGCGCCCGACGTGCGCGACCTCAAGATCGAGGCCATCGCGGGGGCGCTGAAGGCCAATGGCGCCGCCGCGGTCCTGAAGGATGTGATCGAGGGCTTCCGCCTCTACTCCGAAGGCAAGAGCCGACTGATCGGCCAGATCGATCTCTGGGAGTATGACGCCCTGCCCGACGAGGCGTGCACGAACGCCGGGTACGCCCCGGTGTCGGACGCCGATCGCTGCGAGCTCCACCTCGCCAACGCCTGCGCCGCGGCGCTGCGGGCCGCCACCGAGATCCTGCAGGCGGCGCACGTGCCGTCCGTGGAGATCCTGGCCCGCGTCTGCCGGCCTGGCGGCCTGGCGGAGACCGACATGCAGCCGGTGCTGCATGTGAAGGTTCCGGTCGAGGCCCTGCGCAAGCTCCAGCTGACCAAGGTCGACGCCCCGCAGGCGGTGGCCGCGCTCGGGGCCCAGGTCGATTGGAATTCCGCCCGGGGCTTCGTGCCGATCCGGGTGGACGATCCGGCGCTGGCGCGCCTGACCGCACCCCGCGCGGCCGCCTAGGACCGCCAGCGCAGCGTCGCGGGCTCGACCGGGTTCTCGAAGGGCCGGCCTTCGCGCCGGCTGGCGATCCATTCTCGCTTCAGCGCCTGGTACCACTTGGCCTGGCGGTCGGCGTCGTCGACCCAGAGCAGTGTCGGATCGTGCTTCAGGCCCTGGTTCTGCAGCTTAACCATGTCGCCGTCCTGGCGCAGGAACGTCCGCGCCATCCGCGCGATCACGGGCCCGAGCAGGCTGAAGGCTGGGTGGTCCGACCAGACGATCTGGGTGACCTGGGTGCGACCCTCGTCCAGCGGCGTCAGGCAGGTGAGCGAGAGCACCTGGCGCTTGCCCACCGTCACATGCTCCCAGCGCAGCCCGGGCAGGCGGAAGGTGATCTCCGTCTCGGGTCGCCCGCCCAGGATGGCGTAGGCGCGGCTGTTGCTGGACGGCGCGTGTCGGACCATGGCGAAGCCGGCCTCGCGCGGCTCGAACCGCTTTTCCTTGTCGTGCTCGCTGCCCGCCGTGCGCCACCACCACTGGCGATGGACGTAAGGGCCGTGCGCCGGGTCCATGAGGCCGACCACCGCCTGGTCGATGTGGGCGTCGAACACCATGCGGTCGACGAGTTTCGGGCCGCCGTCCACCACGCCCGGAAACACCGGCGGCGGCTGGTCCGGCTCGCCTAGGGGCGTGGCGCCCACCCAGACGAAGACCATGCCCTGGCTCTCGGCGACGGCGTACCGCCGCACCTGGATGCGCGAGACGTCCAGGGCCTGGTCCGAGGTCAGCGAGGGGATCGCCGCGCACGCGCCGTCCGCGCGGAAGCGCCAGCCGTGGTAGGGGCAGGCGACGGTCTCGACGCCCAGCTCGTCCTTGTGGAAACGCCCGGCCGACAGCGGCGCCGCGCGGTGCGGGCAGACGTCGCGCAGGGCGAAGAGCTGGCCGCCCCTGGAGCGCCCCAGCGCCACCGGCTCGCCCAGCAGCTCCACGCGGCTGAGCCGGCCCGGCTTCAGATCGGCCGACATCGCCGCGAAGTACCAGGCGTCGGTGAGGAAGCCGCGGCCAAAGCGGGCGTCCGCCCGGGCCGTTCGGGGGGCTCCATCAGGCATCTGCTTGTTTTAGCCGGCTATATCAGCCGCAGGAAGCACGCCGCATAGGGCGACAGGCCCACCGAGCCGCCGCGCAGGTCCGCCTCGCCGGCGCGCAGCGGCAGCAGTTCGGCCCGTTCCAGCGAGGGATGGGCGAAGACCTGGGGATCGCGCCCGAAGTTGAAGACGCAGACGACCTCGTCCCCCGCGTGGCGGCGGACGAAGGCCACGACGGGGTCGGCGGTGGCGACGAACGTGATTGCGCCGAGCCGGAGCGCAGGCGTGGCTCGACGCAGGGCGATCATCTCCCGGGAGAAGCTGAGCGCGGAGTCCGGGTCCTCGCCCTGTTCCTCCACCGACAGGCCGCGGTGTTCGGCGGCCAGGGGCAGCCACGGCTCGCCCTCGGTGAAGCCCATCTGGGGGCCGGCGGTCCAGGGCATGGGCGTTCGGCATCCGTCGCGCCCGCCGTCGTAGGGCCAGTAGAGGTCGCCCACCGGATCGCGCAGCTGGTCGCGGGTGAGGGCGGCCTGCGGCAGGCCCAGCTCCTCGCCCTGGTAGATCAGGGTTGTGCCCTTCAGGCTGACCAGCAGGGCGAACAGCATCTTGGCCAGCTCGGGCGAGGCGTCCTTGCCGCCGAACCGGCTGACCGTGCGCGGCACGTCGTGGTTGGAGAAGCTGATCGTCGGCCAGTGGTCGGGATAGGCGGCCAGGGTCTCGAAGTGCTTCGTCACGAAGCCGGCGTCCAGCTTGCGCGCCAGCAGCATCACAAAGGTGTAGCCGGAATGTAGGCCCTGCGCGGACGACAGGTAGGCGCCGCAGCGCGCCTCTTCCTCGGAGAACTCGCCGAAGACGAAACGCTCGCCCCCGCCCCTGCCGTCATGCGCCTCGACCCGGCGGCGGATGACGTCGAGCGTCTCGACGTTTTCCTCCAGATTGGAGTCGTACCAGTGGAGCTGCAGGTTGCCCGCGTGGGACCAGTGGTAGCCGCGTCGCTCCGCCATCGGGACGGGCGGATTGGGGGTCAGGGCCGCGTCGTGAAGAAACGTGCCGGCGACGTCCAGCCGGAAGCCGTCGACGCCCTTACCGAGCCAGAAGTCGAGCACCGACAGGGCCGCCTCGCGCGCGCCCGCGTCGCGCCAATTGAGCTTGGGCTGCTGGCGCAGGAACTTGTGATGGTAGTGCTGCCGCCGCGCCGGCTGGTAGGCCCAGGCGGGGCCGCCGAAGACGCTGAGCCAGTTGTTGGGCGCCGTGCCGTCTTCCTGTGGATCGGCCCACACGTACCAGTCGGCCTTGGGGCCGTCCCGGCCGCCGGTCAGGCTCTCCACGAACCAGGGGTGGACGTCGGAGGTGTGGCTGAGCACCTCGTCGAGCACGACCTTGAGGCCGCGGCCGTGCGCGGCGTCCAGGAGGCGCTGGAAGTCCTCCGGCGTGCCGTAGTCGGCCTGGATCCCCTCGAAGTCCGCGATGTCGTAACCCCAGTCGCGGTTCGGCGAGGGATGGATCGGAGAAAGCCACAGGCCGTCGACGCCCAGGCTCTGGATGTAGTCCAGCTTGGCCATGACCCCCGGAAGGTCGCCGTGGCCGTCACCGTTGGAGTCGAAGAAGCTGCGGACATACACGTGGTAGAGGATCGCGCCTTTCCACCAGGGTTCGCCGGTCATCGTTGCTGCCCCTCAGGGGGAGCTCCGGCGAAGCCGGTGAGGGGGCTTCCGCTCAAAACGTCCCACCTGCGCTCAAGAAAAAGGGGCCGCCGACCATCTGAGCGGAAGCCCCCTCCGTCGCCTGCGGCGACACCTGCCCCGAGGGGGAGGAACTAGACTTCCGACGCGTCGGTGACGATCTTGGAGACGAGGCCGTAAGCGACGGCCTCCTCGGCGCTCATCCAGAAGTTCCGCTGCGTGTCCTTCACGACCTTCTCGTAGGTCTGGCCGGTCTCGCGGGCGATGAGGCGGTTCAGCCGCTCCTGCATCTTGATGATCTCTTCCGCCTCGATCTCGATGTCCGAGGCCTGGCCGCGCACGCCGCCGGCGGGCTGGTGCAGCAGGAAGCGGGTGTTCGGCAGGCAGAGCCGGTTTTCCTTCGTCGCGCCCAGGAAGATGTGTGCGCCGGCGCTGGCCACCCAGCCGGTGCCGATCACCTTCACCTGGTTGCCGCAGAAGCGGATCATGTCGTGGATCGTGTCGCCGCTTTCCACGTGGCCGCCGGGCGAGTTGATGATCACGCGGATCGGCTTCTCGCTCTCGCTGGCGAGGGCGGTGATCTGGGCGGTGACCCGCTCGGCCAGGCGCATATCGATCTCGCCGAAGATCAGCACGGTCCGGGACTTGAAGAGCGCGTTCTGCACCGGCCCGGAGGTCATCGGCATGTCGGGCAGGCGGCCCTTGTCCTCGTCGTCGCCGTCTTCGTCGTCGAGGTAGGAGATCCACTTCAGCATCTTGGGCAGCCCTGTCTTGTCGCCGCGACCCGCGGCGGGAGTTATGTCCCCCAACAGCTATTGGTCCGGACGCGTGTCGGCAAGCGGCGGATGACGATTCCGCGCCTACCGCGCCGCGGTCAGCACCAGCCGGGCATAGAACTGGACCATCTTCTCCAGGTTGCCGAGCGTGATGTGCTCGTTGACTCCGTGGATCATCTGGACATCCGCCAGGTCGAACTCCACCGGCTGGAAGCGGTAGACGTCCTTGGCCACGGGCGTGAGGAACCGGCTGTCGGTGCCGGCGGTCACCAAGCTGGGGGCGACCGGCGCCTGGGCCACGGCGCCCGCGGTCGCCGCGACCACCTTCCAGCCCCACGAGCTGGAGGACGACACCGGCGACGGCTCGTTTGGCGGGGTGTTCCAGGCCAGCGTCACCGGCAGGTCGCCGACCGCCGCCTTGGCCCGGGCCATCACGGTCGCCGAAGTGTCGCCGGGCGCGATGCGGTAGTTGATCCACGCGGTGGCGTCCTGGGGCAGCACGTTCTCCTTCGGGCTGCCCTTCAGCATGGTGGGGGCGATGGTCGTGTGCAGCAGCGCGGCGCCAGGCGGGGTCGCGCCGACCTGCTTGGCCAGCAGGCCGCGGAACAGCCACTCGTTGGCCACCGCCATCCGCACCATGAACGGCGCATCGGGGGCCAGCGCCTTGACCATCTCGGCGCCGGGGCCCTGGAAGGTCATCGGGAACGGGTCGTCAGCGATCGCCACCACTGCCCGCGACAGGTTCACCACGCCGCCCGCATCCGGGGGCGGCGAGGACGAGTGGCCGCCGGCGGCCTTTGCCGTGACGCGCAGGGTTCCATAGCCCTTCTCCGCCGTGCCGATCACGGCCACCTTGCCGCCGCTGATGGGGTTGTCGTTGATGACCGCCAGGCCCTCGTCCAGCACGAACTCGGCCGTGATCCCGCGGGACTTCAGCAGCGCGGCGGCCGCGCTGGCGCCCTGGCCGGCCACCTCCTCGTCGCCGCCGGAGACGATCATCACGGTGCGGCGCGGCTTGAAGCCCTGCTTGGCCAGGGTCTCGAGCGCTTCGAAGATGCCCACCAGCGAGCCCTTGTCGTCGATAGCGCCGCGGCCCCAGACCGCGTTCTCGGCCACGACCCCGCCGAAGGGCGGATATTTCCAGTCCTTCTCGGTCTCGGGCGTCACCGGCACCACGTCCTGGTGCGCCATCAGGACGATGGGGGCCAGCGCCTTGTCGGTTCCGGTCCAGGTGTAGACGAGCGTCCGGCTGGCCACTTCCTCGCGGGTCATGGCCGCGTGGGCGACGGGATAGTTCGTGGCCAGCAGGGCGTGGAGCTTCGTCCACTCGGCGTCGACATCCTCGGCGCGGTCCTGGTGGCGGACGGT
>Ga0155080_103_pt4 | contig 85366 bp, 66 predicted proteins | sample RifCSPhighO2_01_FD_106048 | JGI IMG/M metagenome (GOLD analysis project Ga0155080, IMG submission 106048) | Phenylobacterium sp. RIFCSPHIGHO2_01_FULL_69_31 | reverse complement strand
GCCCCGCGGAAACGCGGGGCTTTTTTGTTGGCCGGCGATCAGACCGATCGACAGCGCCACGCTAGCGGCCCCCGCGGCCCTCAGCGGCGCGGCGAGCAGTGCGATTGGTCATCGCCGTCTCGTCGGCGGAAGACGAGCGCCGATCTGGAGGAGCGCCGATACGCCTCAAGTATCGCCACCCCGATGGGCAGGTTACGGGTTCAGGTCGCTGGCTGCGTCGCCTGGAGCGATTAGAGGTCCGCCGCTGAGGCTGAGCGCCGCGCCGCGGGAACGGGCTCGATCAATCGGGGACCGGGCCCCTCGCGACCCAAGGTGTCGTTAGGGTTCCGCAGAGGACAGTTGCTCGTGGAAAGACATCCACAGCCGATGCAGCCGTCGAGTTGGTCGCGTAGGCCGACAAGCCCGCGGATCCGCTGGTCCAACTCGTCGCGCCAGCGTGCGGACAGCCGCCGCCAGTCCTCGCGCGTCGGAGCCCGGTCCAGTGGCAACTCTGCGAGCGCTTCACGCACCGTTGCGAGCGGAATGCCGGCGCGCTGCGCCACGCGGATCACCGCGAGGCGGCGGAGCACCTCGCGAGAGAAGCGGCGCTGATTGCCCTCGCTACGTCGGCCCCGGATTAGCCCCTTCGCCTCGTAGAAGTGGATGGTCGAAACGCGCACGCCGCTACGCGCCGCCACTTCTCCGACTGTGAGCTCCGTCGCCGGTCGAGCTCCCGAAACAAGCCCTCTCATCCGTCTTGACCTCAACTAAGGTTGAGGAAGTATGCCCGGGCTCCGTCCCTTGCAAGGAGGAGCAGACATGACGAAATCGACCCGCTTGGCGATGATCCGCGGCAGCGTCCGGGCCAACCGCTTCTGCGATACGACAGCCGACCGGACGTCGGCGCGCGACGCCCGACCCTATGGAGACGCCGCATGAGCGGCGAGCCTGCAACGCCCGGGAGTCGCCTGTTGGTCATCGGCCAGGACCCGGATGTGCAATCCTTCGTGCTGCACGAGCTCGGCGCGGCTGGCGTCCGCGCGCAGGGGAGCACCCTGGCGCAGCTGGATGGGGAGCCTGAAGCCGGCTTGGACCTAGTGGCGTTCGGCGCCGGCGTCCCGTGGAGCAAGCGTAAGGCGCTGGAGGCCAGATTCCGGATGGCCAATCCGGCGGTCCGATTTGTGCGCACCTATGCGCCTTACGCCGCTTCCCAGATCGCCGGGGCCCTGGCCGCGGCCCGTCAGCCTGCTGCAGTCGATCTTGCGGCCTACTGCCAGCGGATCGGCCATAGCGATCCGTTGGCGCCAACGCTGGAGACGCTGCGTGCGCTCCAGGCTCGCCACCTGGCATCCATCCCGTTCGAGGCCATCGATGTGCTGTTGGGGCGCGGCGTCGACATCTCCCATCAGGCCGTCGAGGCCAAGCTCATCGGCGCTCGCCGAGGCGGCTACTGCTATGAGCAGAATGGCCTGTTCCGGCGGGTCCTGGGCGCGATCGGGTTCGAGGTCGACCCCCTCGTCGCGAGCGTCAGGTGGATGGCCACGCCCGGCGAGCCGCCGCCGCCAAGGACGCACATGGTGCTGCGGGTGTGGATCGAAGGCGCGCCTTGGCTTGTGGATGTTGGCTTCGGCTCTGCTGTCCCTTCGGCCCCGCTGCGTATCGACACGCGCGATGTTCAGGGCACGGGCGATGGCCGCTATCGGATCATACCTCTAGGTGCTGGCTTCTTGGTCCAGGCCGAGGCGGGAGACCGTTGGCTGCCCCTGTACGACTTTTCATCCGAGCCGATGCTTGACGAACACTATGAGCTCTTCAACTGGTTCACCTCCACCCACCCCTCGTCTCACTTCCGCCGACAGCTGATCGTCACCAGAGCCACACCGGAGGCGCGATACGCGCTCCTTGAGGGCCGCCTGACGGTGCGGCGATCGCGCGGCGAGGTGGAGCGCAGTCACCTTTCACCAGGCGAGATCGCGCATGCCTTGGAGGACGTGTTCGGACTTCGGCCCGAGCCGGCGTGGCAGCCAATACTGGAGGCCGCCGCTGAAAGCGCTCACGACCCCTGACGGCGCAAACGCAGCGTGACGAGGTGATGCTCGGTCGGTGGACGATGAAGCTGCCGCTCCGGAGCGTCATCAGCTCTTGATTTGGGTCATACCGCTTTCGTCAGGGCGGGCGTCGCATGGCTCCGACCCTGAATTGGAGTGCTTGGCATGACCTCGGCAACTCGTCGGATCGCACGCATCGCGGGCCCAACTGCGATTGCTCTCGCCGCTACCGAGGCTGCCAACATGCACATCTTCGCGGCCCAGACGGCGCCTGTCGTGTACCTCAACGGAACCCTCCTGTTTGTGGCTGGCGTGGCCATCGTTCAGGCCCACAATAGCTGGCGCTGGGGCTCGCCCCTGCTCGTGACGCTGACCGGCTGGGGTGTCACCGCACTCGGTCTCGCCCGCATGATCCAGCCGGACGGAGTCACGGCGCAGGAGGGACTGTTCACGGCGGCCATCTTTCTCGCGATGTTCGTGCTCGGCGGCCTGCTCTCCTGGCTGGGCTATCGGCCGGCCCAAGGTGCGCTGCGATAGCCCCGATCTGGGCCCTCGTAGCCAATGAGGGCGAACGAGCGCGGCGCGAGGGCAGGAGCTGATTCAGGACGATCCAAGGTCAGGATTTCTATCTGGGGTCGATGTCAGAGCTCGACGGTCCCCCGTCGTCATTTCGACGTGGCTCCATCTCCAGGACTGCACCGCGACGTTCCTTGTTTGGCGCAGTCGCGTGGTGCGTTCTGCGAGAGCCTCTGAGGTGAGGCGCTCACACGAGCAGCTGATTGAACCGGCCTCGGAACGCCGGTCCCAGGCGAACGGCAGCGGCATTCAGGTGATGGCGAGGCTCAGCCGACGAGCCGCAAGAGGACTTCGCCGCCGCGGCGGACTTCGACGAACTCGGCGGCCTCCTGCGCCAGCATTTCGCGGGCGCGTCGCATGAGCTCGAGCTCGGATCCGCAGAGGACGGGCACGAAGCGGGGCGCAGAGTCCTTCTGGGCCACATAGAACTCGTAGGTCGTCAGCATGGCTGCAGCTTGCTTGCCCGAACCCGCCTCGCCATGACTTGTGTCAATCCGCGGTGTCGCTGAGCCGACGGGGCCTCAGCGCGCGCGGCGGATGGCGAGGATCAGCAGGCCGCCGGACGCCGCCGCCAAGCCGGCTGCGAGGTAGAGCCAGGCATAGCCGGCGGCGGTCTGCAGCAGCGCGGCGCCGAGAACCGGGGCGAACATCTGGGGCAGTGTGTTGGCGAGGTTGCTCACGCCCAGGTCGCGCCCGGCGTCGCGGTCCGAGGGCAGCACCTCGGTGATCAGCGCCGCATCGACAGCGGTGAAGATGCCGTAGCCGGCGCCGAAGATGGCGAAGGCGCCGGCCATCAGGCGCCAGTCGGCGCTGAAGGCGAGGAGGGTCGCGGCCGCGGCCACGAGCAGGCCGGCCGCCAGCACGAACGCCTTGCGCCGCCGAAGGTGGTCGGAGAGGAACCCGCCGGCGAGGCTGGCGGCGATCTGGACCAGGCTGGACCCGATCACGAGCAGGCCCAGCAACGCCTCGGGCGCAAGGCCGCCGGGCGGCGCCCCTCGATCCTGGATGTTGAAGAGCGTGAACAGCGAGACGATGGTGATCCCGGCCTGGATCAGCAGCCGCGAGAGCCAGGCGACGGCGAAGTCGCGGGTCAGGCGGAACGGCCGCCGTGTTCCGAGGCGGTGCGGCCGCGCCAGGCGAAAGATCCTGGGGCCGGTGGGCGTCTCGCGCGCCAGGAACAGCACCGGGACCATGGCGGCCAGCAGCAGGCCTGCGACGACGGCGTAGCGGACGCCTTCCTGCGGCAGCGCCACACCCACGAGCAGCGCGCCGGTCATGGCGCCGGCGGGCGGGGCGAGGCCGATGAACCCGGCGGCCCGGCCCCGCTGGGCCGGGGGGACCTGGTCGGCCAGCAAGGCGACCAGCGGCCCGAACATCAGGTTCAGGCAAAGCTGAAAGAGCAGCACGCCGCCCACCAGCCCGAACGCTGTATGGGCCCGCATGATGACCAAGCAGGATGCGGCCGTGCCGACGGCGCCGACGATCAACCAGGGCCGTCGCCGGCCGAAGCGCGAGTGCGTGCCGTCGCTGAGCGCGCCGGCCAGGATATTGGCTCCGCCCGCCACCAACGCCCCCCAGAAGCCGACCTGCGCCAGGATCCACGCCTTGCCGCCCGGGTCGATGGCGGCGGCCTTCAGCGGCGCAAGGATCGTGAGCAGCGGCATGAACGCCAGGAAGGCGCCCATTTGCGCGATCGCCAGCGCGGCCAGGAAAGCGCCGCTGGCGGCTTGCGGTCGCGGCGGGACATCTGCAAGGAAAGCGCTGGACACGAACGGCATCCTGGTGCGGTCTGCGGCGCTGCGCAATCGGCGCGACGCGGGCGCCGGCGAGGGCCTCCATTCCCATCCCGGCGCGGGAGACCCGATGAGCGCGGTCACGATCTACGACGTTGCGGAGCGCGCCGGCGTCTCCATCAAGTCGGTTTCCCGGGTCCTGAACGGCAAGCCTAACGTCACCGAGGCGCTGCGCCGGAAGGTGGAGGAGGCCGCCGAGTCTCTCGGCTATCGCCCGAGCCTCTCGGCGCGCGGGCTGGCGGGAGCCCGGTCCTACATCATCGCCGCGCTGGTCGACGCGGAACTGACCATCGAGCACTGGCGCTCCGGACGCGGCAACGACTACCTGAGCCGGATGGAGCTCGGCGCGCTGATGGAGTGCCGCCAGGCCGGCTGCCATCTGCTCATCGAGCTGGTGGACGTGGCCTCCGACACCCTCAAGCGGGACATCCTGGCGATGGTGTCCTCGCTGCGTCCGGACGGGCTGATCCTCACGCCGCCGGTTTCGGACTGCGCCGTCGTGCTGAGCGCTCTGGACAGCCGCGGAGTCGCTTACGTGCGGCTCGGCGCGGAGACCGAGCCGTCGCGCGGGCGGCGCGTGTACATGGACGACCACCGGGCCGCCTACGACATGACGGCATATCTCGCCCGCATGGGGCACCGGGACATCGGCTTCGTCGTGGGTAGCCCGCGCTATGCCGCGAGCCGCGCGCGACGCGAGGGCTTCGAAGCCGCGATGGCGCAGCATGGCTTGCAGGTTCGGCCAGAGTGGGTCGCCGACGGCGACTTCACCTTCCCGTCGGGCCTGGACTGCGGCCTTCGGATCCTATCGGCTGATCCGCGGCCCACAGCCATCTTCGCCAGCAACGACGACATGGCCTTCGGCGTGATCCAGGCCGCCCGACGGCTGGGCCTGTCCATACCCGGCGAGGTGTCGGTCGCGGGGTTCGACGATGCGCCCGGCGCTCAGTTCTCGGCGCCACAGCTGACCACCGTACGCCAGCCGGTCGCCGAGATGGCGGAGGCGGCGGCGCGCATGATCATCGCCCATGCGCAGGATTCGACCCACGAAGCGCCGCGGGTCCGCGAGGTGGCCTATGTGGTGATCGGGCGAGAATCGACCGCCCCGCCGCCACCGCCCGCGCGCCACGACCGCCCCTGAAGATCGCTTGATCCGGGGTGCCCGGCGAGCGGCGCGACCGTTCCGCAATGTTAGCGTTATCGGAATCTGTTGACAGCGCTGTCATTGCACGTAACGGTTTCATTATCGCAACGGCCGCGACTTGAGACGGCCGGGAGGAAACACCCCATGGTCCCGCCTGGCATCCGCCTGGGCGCGCGGGCGTATGCCGCGGCCTATTTCGTCCCCACCTGGCGCGGCGACCGGATCGCCGCGCCGTCCTTTTCCTGCGCCTGAACGGGCGTCGGATGGGGCAGAGATTCCTTCGCGGCGCTTGCGTGGCCACGGCGGCGACGCTGGGGCTCGCTGCCGCGCGCGCCGCCGAGGCCCCGGCGGCGGTGCATCCCGAGGTCTGGCCAGCGTCCCATAGCCGGGGCCTCAGGGATCCGCGCACCGAGGCGTTCGTCGACGACCTGATGGGGCGCATGAGCCTGGAGGAGAAGGTCGGCCAGCTGATCCAGGCCGACATCGGTTCGATCCGGCCCGAAGACCTGCGCGAGTTCCCGCTGGGCTCCATCCTGGCCGGCGGCGACAGCCCGCCGCTGGGCGCGCCGGATCGCTCTGGGGCGGACGCCTGGCTCGCCACGGCCCGCGCCTTCCGCGCGGCCGCGACCGAGGCGCGCCCCGGCCGCCCGTCGATCCCCCTCATCTTCGGCATCGACGCCGTGCACGGGAACAACAACGTGGTGGGCGCCACCATCTTCCCGCACAACATCGGCCTGGGCGCGGCCCGCGATCCGGAGTTGATCCGGCGGATCGGCGAGGCGACCGCTCGCGAGACCGCCGCCGTAGGTATCGACTGGGCGTTCGGCCCGACCGTGGCCGTCGTCCGCGACGACCGTTGGGGGCGGACCTACGAGGGGTATTCCGAGGATCCGGAGATCGTGGCCGGCTACGCCCGGGCCCTGGTGACGGGCCTGCAGGGGGCGCCCGCCGCATGGCCCGCGCTGCAGGGCGGTCACGTCGCCGGTTCGGCCAAGCATTTCCTGGGCGATGGCGGTGCGGCGGACGGCCGGGACCAGGGTGACAACCGCGCGAGCGAGGCCGACCTCGCCCGCCTCAACGCCCCGGGCTACGCCTCCGCCATCGACGCCGGGGTCATGACGGTCATGGCGTCCTTCTCCAGCTGGCAGGGCGAGAAGCTGCACGGCCACCGGGGCCTGCTGACCGATGTGCTCAAGGGCCGGATGGGCTTCGACGGCTTCGTCGTCGGCGACTGGAACGCTCATGGACAGGTGACCGGCTGCACCAACGAGAGCTGTCCCCAGGCCGTCAACGCCGGCGTCGACATGCTCATGGCCCCCGACAGCTGGAGGGGCCTCTACCGCAACACGCTGGCGCAGGTCCGGTCGGGGGAGATCCCGATGGTCCGGCTGGACGACGCCGTTCGGCGCATCCTGCGGGTCAAGGTCAAGGCGGGGCTGTTCGGGCCGCGGCCCCTGGAAGGCCGGGTCGAGCTGGTCGGGGCGGCGGAGCACCGCGCGCTGGCGCGCCGCGCCGTGGCCCAGTCCCTGGTGCTCCTGAAGAACAACGGCGGGGTCCTGCCGATCTCGGCCCGGGCGCGCGTCCTGGTGGCCGGCGACGGGGCCGACGACATCGGCAAACAGACCGGCGGCTGGACCTTGAGCTGGCAGGGGACCGGCAACGGGCCTGCGGACTTCCCGAATGCCCAGTCCATTTGGAGCGGCATCCGCGACGCGGTGGCCGCGGGCGGCGGCCAGGCGGAACTCAGCCCCGACGGCCGGTTCGACGTTCGTCCCGATGTGGCGATCGTGGTGTTCGGGGAGAACCCCTACGCCGAGTTCCAGGGCGACCGCGCCACGCTGGAGTATCAGCCGGGCGCGAAGAGCGACCTGGCTCTGCTGCGGAAGCTGAAGGCGCAGGGCGTGCCAGTAGTGGCCGTCTTCCTGTCCGGCCGTCCGCTGTGGGTGAATCCGGAGATTAACGCCGCGGACGCCTTCGTCGCCGCCTGGCTGCCGGGCAGCGAAGGCGCCGGCGTGGCTGACGTCCTGGTCGGCGACGCGCGCGGCCGTCCGCGAGCGGACTTCCGCGGCAAGCTCTCCTTCTCCTGGCCCAAGCGGGCCGACCAGTTCAGCCTCAATCGGGGCGACCCCGGCTACGACCCGCTGTTCGCCTACGGCTATGGCCTGACCTATCGCACCAGCCGCGAGGTCCCGCGCCTTTCGGAAGCCTCCGGCGTCGCGGCCGTCGCCGAGAACGTCGACCGCTACCTGGCGGGCGGGCGGGTGGCCGAGCCCTGGCGATTGTTGCTGCGGGACTCGGGCGGCGAGGCCGTCGCGCCAGGGACCGAGGCGGCCGTCTCGCCGGCAGGCGCCTTGGCCGTGCGGGTGGTGGACGCGGCGGGTTTGCAGGGCTCCGGGCGCGCCTTTGCCTGGAGCGGCGCGGGCCGGGCGGTCTTCGCCGGCCCCGCCGTCGATCTCCGGCGGCAGGCCAATGGCGACATGACCCTGCTGGCGACCTACCGTGTGGATCGGCGGCCGACGGGCCCCGTCCGCCTGGGCCTCGGCGCGGCCAGCGTGCCCCTTCAGGACGTCCTGGGCGCGGCCCCGCCCGGCGCGTGGCGGACGATCAAGGTCAGGTTGTCCTGCTTCCGGGCGGGCGGCGAGGACCTGGCTGCAGTGACCTCGCCGGCCTGGATCGAGGCTTCGGGCGGGCTGGAGCTCGCCCTGGCCGAACTGCGGCTCGCGCCCAACCAGAACGACGCGGTCTGCCCATGACGCGGGCGGGCGACACGGAATTTGACGCCCGCGCCGAATTCGCAGGCCTGTCGTCGGTTAATTGTGACGGTGGCGTGAAAAATCATGATCTCCGGATTGACGGCATCGAAATAGTAATGATAACGCTACCATAATCTAACGGAAAGTGTTCGAAGCTCCGTGCGAGACGCGGAGGTGTGAGAATGCTGCGCGGCAATAATAACCAGGATCTTACCGATCCGATACAGACGGGGGAATATCCATGAAACGGCGTAGTTTCCTGCGTACATCTTCATCTGCCCTTTCCATCGCGGCATCTTTGCTTGCGGGGGCGGCCGTCGCTCAGACTAAGGATCCAGCGCAAAGCGAGGTCGAAGAGATCGTCGTCACCGGGTTCCGCGCCTCCATCGAGCAAGCGATGGGGATCAAGCGGAACAGCAGCGGGGTGGTGGATGCGATCGTGGCCGAGGACATCGGCAAGTTCCCGGATACGAACCTGGCGGAGTCGCTGCAGCGGATCACCGGGGTGTCCATCGACCGAACCAACGGCGAAGGGTCGCGGGTGACCGTCCGGGGCTTCGGCAGCGGGTTCAACCTGGTGACCCTGAACGGACGCACGATGCCGACCGCCGATGTCCAGACGGTGGGCGGCGACCAGGACTCCGACAACTCCCGCGGCACCAGTCGCTCGTTCGACTTCTCGAACCTCGCCTCCGAAGGCGTGAGCGCGCTGGAGGTCTACAAGACCGGCCGGGCGGCCATCCCGTCCGGCGGCATCGGGGCCGCCATCAACGTGCGCACCCGCCGCCCGCTAGATGGGGAGGCGGGCCTCACGGGCAGCGTGAGCCTGAAGGGGCTGTACGACACGGGCGTCGAGAAGAGCCTCAAGGACGCCGACAAGATCACGCCGGAGGTCTCGGGCCTGCTGAACTGGGCCGACCAGGAGGAGCGGTTCGGCGTTTCGATCTTCGGCAGCTACCAGAAGCGCAACTTCACGAGCCGGAGCGCCACCTCGAACGACTGGAACGTCCGCACCTATGCGGACTTCCTCAATCCGTCCAACGGCTTCGTGAGAAACGATGGCACGACGCAGATCACCAACGCGCCGTCCAGCCACAGCACCCTGGTCTCGATCCCGAACGACAGCCGCTATCACTTCTCGGAGGGGGAGCGGGAGCGCTTCAACGGTCAGGTCACCCTGCAATTCCGCCCGACCGAGAACTTCACCCTCACGGCCGACGCCCTGTACGCGCGCAACAAGGCGCATGAGGAACGGAACGATCAGACCAACTGGTTCAACCGGCCGTTCAACCAGGTGACCTTCGACGACAATCCCACCGTGGCGACGGCAGTCTTCCTGCAGGAGACGCTGAGCGGGGTAAAGGACGTCGGCTTCGAGCAGCAGTACCGGGCCAACACCGACAGCCTGCAGTCGTTCGGCCTGAACGGCGAATGGCAGGCGACCGACCGCCTCTCGATCTCCGTGGACGGCCATCTCTCGCGCGCCCAGAGCAAGCCCGGCGGCTCGAACGGGGCAAGCGCGACCCTCGTGGCCATCGGCGCGCCGGTGATCGCCGCCCACTCGGTGGATTACAGCGGCCGGATCCCGGTTCAGAGCACGACGATCAACGACGCCGCCCCCCGCGGCAACGGCAACGGCGCGCTCGACGTGGGTGACCTGGGCAGCCAGGTGGCGCGGACCTTCGCCCACCGGCAGAGCCAGGACATCAAGGAGATCCGGGCCGACGTGACCTGGGACCTGGACGACGCCGGCAGCCGGCTGGACTTCGGCGCCAACTTCCGCGCGTCCCGCATGCGGCAGTCGAACGTCAACACCCAACAGGACCTTGGCAGCTGGGGCATCTCCAACCCGGGCGACGTGTCCCGGGTCGCGGGCAGCCTGGTCAGCGAGTTCTGCCTGGCGTGCAAGTTCGACGAGTTCGATCCCCAGCAGACCGGCCCAGGCCTCGTGGCGTTCCGCGCCAACGCCATCGACCTCTACGACGCCCTGTCGTCGTTCTACGCTCAGCGCGGCAACGCCGTCGGCATCACCGAACAGGGCGACAACCGCGTTGATGAGGACATCTTCTCGGTCTACGGCCAGCTCACCTGGAAGGGCGAGGTCGCCGGCCGGCCGGCCTCGATGGTGGCCGGCGTGCGCTACGAGCGGACCAAGGTCGAGTCGATTTCGCTGGTCCGCGTTCCCACGGGCATCGTGTGGACGGCCGACAACGACTTCCGGATCGACACCTCCAGCCAGTATCAGCCGATCGACGGAAAGGGGAAATATAACAACCTGCTGCCGGCGCTCGACTTCCAGATCGACCTGCGGGACGACCTGGTCGCCCGCGCCTCGTTCAGCCGCACGATCGCGCGGCCGGACTATGCAGACCTGTTCGCCGCCCTTGCGGCCGAGGCGCCGAACCGGCCCATCGCCAACGGCGCGATCCCGCTGGGCCGTTCCGGCAACCCCGACCTTCTGCCTCTGATCTCGGACAACTTCGACGTCTCGATCGAGTGGTACTACAAGCCGGGCAGCTTCGTTTCGGCGGGTGTCTTCGAGAAGCGGGTGAACAACTTCGTGGGCGTCGGCACGTTCGACCGGCCGCTCTTCGACCTGCGCGATCCCAGCTCCGGCGCCGCCGGGACCCGGTCGGGCCAGGCGCGGGAGCTGCTCAATTCGGTCGGGGCCAACCAGACCGACGTGAACCTGTTCACCGCGACGGCGCTGATCACCACGACCGGCTCGGTGGACGCGGCGAGGGCGCAGTTCCAGGCCAACCGGATCGCCGGTCCGGGCGGAACGCTGGGCGACCTGAACCAGGCCTTCGTCGACCAGATCCTGGCGGCCGTGGACATCAGCGCCAACGCCAGCGATCCGCTCCTGAGCTTCCAGGTGTCCCAGCCGATCAACAACCGGTCGGCGAAGATCTGGGGCTTCGAGGTGGCGGGCGCGCACTTCTTCGGGGAAACGGGCCTCGGCATCGCCGGCGCCTACACCTTCGTGGACGGCGACATCGGCTTCGATATCGGTGCGGATCCCGGGCAGGACCAGTTCGCCCTTGTGGGGCTCAGCGACACGGCCAACGTGACGCTGATCTACGAGAAGTACGGCATCTCGGCCCGGGTGTCCTGGAACTGGCGCGATAAGTATCTGGCCCGGCTGAACCGCCAGGGATCGCGCAATCCCGTCTTCGTGGAGCCCTTCTCCCAAGTGGACTTCGCCATCAGCTACGACGTCAATGAACGCCTCGCCGTGACCTTCGAAGGGATCAACATCTTCGAGGAGAACCTGCGGACCTATGCCCGCGACAAGGACCAACCCTATTTCGCCCAGGAACTCGACACGCGCTACCTGCTCGGCGCGCGGTACAAGTTCTGACCCGGGCAGCCGGGTGGTCGGAAAGGCCGCTGTTCTCAGCGGCCTTCTTCGCCCTAACCTGCGGCAGGCGAGGGCCGTCGGGGCCGAGATGACGAACAAGGTGCTGCTCAACAACGTCGACCACGCCGACCTGCGGGTGATCACCCGGCACGGGCCGGAGTTCGGCGACAGCGTCAACCAGGTGCTGGTCTTTCCGAGGGAGTTCGAAGACCTGCAGCGCGAGTACCCGATCTTCTTCCGCCAGGACGCCAACGGGGACTATCAGGCCGTCGCCCTTCTGGGGCTCGACAAGGACGAGAACCTGTTCCTCGGCGCGGACGGCTGGAACGCCCGCTACGTGCCCGCGGCCCAGCAGCGCGGGCCGTTCTCCATCGTCCTGCAGGCCCCGCGTCCCGGGACCGCCGGCGAGCCCGAGGCCATGATCCACATCGACCTCGACCATCCGCGCGTCAGCTGGACGGAGGGCGAACCGCTGTTCCTGCCGGCCGGGGGAAATGCGCCGTACCTGCAGCACGTCTCCCGGCTGCTGGGGACCCTCTTCGACGGACTGGAGGCCGGCGGCCCCTTCTTCGAGACGCTGGACCAGCTCGGGCTCATCGAGCCCGTCGAGGTGGAAGCGACGCTCACGGATGGCACGGCCTACGTGATCCCCGGACTCTTCACCGTCTCGGAGGCCCGGCTTGCGGCGGTGGCGGGGCAGGACCTGGAGCGTCTGCACCGCTCGGGAACGCTGCGGGCCGCTTATGCGGTTCTCTCGTCGCTCGGCAACGTCTCGTCTCTCATCGACGCCAAGCTGCGCAAGTCGGCGGGACGCTGATGGAGGTGCGGTCGACGCAGGAGCTGGAGGGGGTGCGGCCCGGCGATGTGCCGCTCGATGAGCTGCTCGATGCCCAGCGCCCGACGATCTTCCGGGGCATGGCGCGCGACTGGCCCCTGGTGCGGAAGGGCCTGGAGTCGCCACGCGCGCTGATTGCGGATCTGAAGGCCCGGGACAGCGGGCGCCCGGTGGTGGGTTTCACGGGGGCGCCCGAGATCCAGGGCCGGTTCTTCTACGACGAGGGCCTGACCAGCCTGAACTTCCGGGCCGAGCCGGTCCGCCTGGACGCCTTCCTGGACCGGATCGCCGAGGGCCTGGACGATCCGACGGGGCCTTCGCTCTACATCGGCTCGACCGACATCGACACCTACCTGCCGGGCTTGCGGGCGGAGAACGACCTCGGGCTCGACGCGGCGGCGTTCGGCGGCGCCGCGCCGACGGTGAGCATCTGGATCGGCAACCGCACGGTTGCCGCCGCCCACTACGACATGTCGAACAACATCGCCTGCTGCGTCGCCGGCCGCCGGCGCTTCACGCTCTTCCCGCCGGATCAGGTGGCCAACCTCTATCCGGGCCCGCTGGAGCCGACGCCGGGCGGCCAGGTGGTGAGCCTGGTGGATATCCGCGCGCCCGACTTCGAGCGGTTCCCCCGGTTCCGGGAGGCCCTCGCCGCGGCGCAGACCGCCGAGTTGGAGCCTGGGGACGTCCTCGTCTATCCCGCGCTCTGGTGGCATCAGGTCGAGGCGCTGGAGGCGTTCAACGTCCTGGTGAACTACTGGTGGAACCCCTCGCCGCGGTTCATCGACACGCCGCAGACCACCTTGCTGCACGGCCTGCTCAGCCTCCGAGAGCGGCCCGAGCACGAGAAGCAGGCCTGGAAGACGCTCTTCGACTTCTACGTCTTCGGTCCGCCGGATCGCGCCCGAGAGCATCTGCCTGGACCGGCGCAGGGCCCTTTGGGCCCGCTGGATGAGATGAAGGCCCGGCGTCTGCGCGCCCAACTGCTGAACCGGCTCAACAGATGAAGCCCGGACCCAAGGGGGAGACGATGCAAGGACAGGTCGTGAAGAAGGTCGTCGTGGCGGGCGGCGGTTCGGCGGGCTGGATGGCCGCCGCCGGGCTGTCCACCCAGCTCGGCGCCCTGCTCGACATCACCCTGGTGGAGTCCGACGCCATCGGCACGGTGGGCGTCGGGGAATCGACCATCCCGACCGCGCGCACCTTCGTCCATCTGCTCGGCCTCGACGAGCGCGAGTTCATGCGGGAGACGGGGGCGACCTTCAAGCTGGGCATCCTGTTCGAAAACTGGGGCCAGGTCGGCGACCGCTACATCCACTCCTTCGGCCAGGTGGGGAAATCCACCCTGATGGCGCACTTCCATCACCTGTGGCTGCACGCCAAGGCGCAGGGGTTCGGCGGCGACTTGGGCGACTACTGCCTCGAGCTGCGGGCGTCCGAGGAGGGCAAGTTCTACACGGCCGACGATGCGCCGGTGAACTACGCCTATCATATCGACGCCACCCGCTTCGGCCGCTACCTCCGCAAGCGCTGCGAGAACAAGGGCGTCCGGCGCGTCGAGGGCAAGATCCAAGAGGTCCAGCAGCACCCGCAGACCGGCCACATCACCGCCCTGGTCCTGGAGTCAGGCGAGAGGGTCGAGGGCGACCTGTTCATCGACTGCACCGGGTTCCGCGGCTTGCTGATCGAGCAGACATTGAAGGCCGGCTTCGAAGACTGGGGCCAATGGCTGCCGAACGATCGCGCCGTGGCCGTGCAGACTCGCACGCGCGATCCAGCCATGCCGCTCACCCGCGCCATCGCCCACACCGCCGGCTGGCAATGGGGGATCCCGCTGCAGCATCGCGAAGGGAACGGCTGGGTCTACTGCAGCGACTTCATGTCGGACGACGAGGCCTCCAGCAGCCTGCTGGGCCAGCTCAAGGGCGAGCGGCTCACCGACCCGTGGCAGCTGCGCTTCCGCCCGGGCCGCCGTCGCAAGGCCTGGGACAAGAACTGCGTGGCCATCGGCCTGGCCGCGGGCTTCATCGAGCCGCTGGAGGCCACGTCGCTGCACATGATCATGATCGCGGTGACGCGGCTGTTGCAGCTCTTCCCGTTCACCGGCGTCAACGACGCCCTGACGACCCGGTTCAATTTCCTGGCGAACCAGGAGATCGAGCGGATCCGGGACTTCATCATCCTCCACTACAACGCCACTGAGCGGACCGACACGCCGTACTGGAACCGCTGCCGCACCATGGAGATTCCGGCCTCCCTGGCCGAGCGGATCCAGCTCTTCCGCGAGACGGCCCAGGTCTATCACGTGCCCGGCGAGCTGTTCCTGGTGGACTCCTGGCTGCAAGTGATGCTGGGCCAAAGGATCCGGCCGGCCAGCCACCATCTGATGGGTGCGCTCATGCCGCCCGAGCAGTTGCGCCGGGCCCTCGACGACCTGAAAGGCAACATTGACCGCGCCGTGGCCCGCATGCCCAGCCACCAGGACTTCGTGGACCGTTACGCCGGCCTCGAGTTGGCCGACTGAGGCGGGAAGGGGAGCGGGCCGTGATCGAACTGGACGCCTTCGTGCTCGCCGCAGCGTTGCTGCTGCTGACCCCCGGGCCAACCAACACTCTGCTGGCCGCCGCCGGTGCGATGCTTGGCGCGCGGCGGGCGGCCCCGCTCATCGCCGCCGAGCTGCTGGGCTATGGCGCGGCGATCCTCGTCCTGGAGGCGTTCGTGGCGCCCGTGGTGGAGTCTATGGCCTGGTTGCGGCCGCTCCTGCGGATCGCCTGCGCCGTGTACCTGGCCTACACCGCCTGGCGCATCTGGACGGCGCCTCAGGCGGACAGCCAGGGGGCGATCACCTGGGGGCGGGTCTTCCTTGCGACGCTCAGCAATCCGAAAGCGCTCATCTTCGTCTTTGTCATCTTGCCGCCCCGGTCGATCGGAGTGGTCGACCTGGTCGAACCCTACCTCATGGTTCTGTTCGCCTTGATGGCCCTGGCGGGGAGCGTCTGGGTCGCGCTTGGCGCCGCCGTCCGGGCGGGCGCGCGCGGCGGCGGAGGGCTGACGATCCGCCGGACCAGTTCGGTGGTGGTGGCGTTCTTCAGCGCCCTTCTGCTTGCCTCGGCCGCTGCCCCCGTCGCCTCCGCCGCCAGTCCGGTCCGGGTGACGCAGGGGCGCTGATCCCGACCTTGACCGCGATCAATGGGTGGCGGGTCCCAATGACCTACCGTGTCGGAGCGGAGTGTCCGGCAAATGGCGTTCTTCTCGACCAAGACCTACGGGGCGGACCGCGGGCTTTCCTGCGCCCTGCGGCAGTGGGCGGCCGACAGCCAGTGCCAGCTGCTGCACGGATATTCCCTGGGGTTCCGATTCACCTTCGCCGCCGAGCAGCTCGATCATCGGGGTTGGGTGGTGGATTTCGGGGCAGGCGGTTTCGGCCCGATCCGCAGCTGGCTCCATGAGACTTTCGACCACGCGCTCCTCGTCGCGCGGGACGATCCCGATCGGGCCGAACTCCTGCGGCTGGCCGAACTGGGCCTCGCCAATGTGCGGCTGCTGCCGGCCACCAGTTGCGAGCGGATCGCCCAGTACGTGTTCGAGACCGCCCAGCCCATGATCGCGGCCCAGACGAAAGGCCGCTGCTGGATCGACGCCGTCGAATGCTTCGAGCATGGCGCCAACAGCGCGGTCTACCGCAACCCGGAGTCCGTGCGTCGCCAGGTGTCGGCGGAGGTGCTGCAGGCGCTGGCGGACGAGGCGACCTGACCCTCGCTTGAGCCAGTTGGCGGTCTGGCTTGACCCCCATCAAACCCCCGGCCCGGGCGCTCCGCTAACGTGAAGACAGGCAAGCAACGGAGGTGATCGCGGCGCAAGCAGACTATCGACATGACGATCCCCCTCTACGGCCCTGCGCAAGCGCGTGGGGCCGTTTTCTTGTTCGGCGCCAGCTTGAGGAAGATCAAGGTCCGCGACCGGCCCGATCATATGCTTCGGCCTGCGTGAGAGCGCATCCTGCATGGCCCGCTGCGGTCTACCCAGCTCACTTGTCCCTCAAGTCCAGGCCGTGGCGGGCGCCTGCCGGACGAAACAATAGGGTGGAGACGCGACCGTGGATTTCAGGCTTTCCGAACGGCAGACCGCCTGGCGTGATCGCGTCCGCGATTTCATGCTCGCCCACGTCTACCCGGCCGCGGCCACCTACCATCAGCAAACGCAGCGCGAAGGGGCCGCCCGCTGGGCGGTCATCCCCGTCGTCGAGGAGCTCAAGGCGCGCGCCTACGCCGAGGGGCTCTGGAACCTGTTCCTGCCGCCGTCCGAGCACGACGAAGGCGAGTACCACGGAGCGGGCCTCAACAATCTCGAATATGCCCTGTGCGCCGAGGAGATGGGACGCGTGGGGTTTGCGTCCGAGGTCTTCAACTGCTCCGCGCCCGACACGGGCAACATGGAGGTGCTGCATCGCTACGGAACGGCCGCGCAGAAGGCCCGCTGGCTGAAGCCCCTGCTGGACGGCGAGATCCGCTCCGCGTTCCTGATGACCGAGCCGGACGTCGCCTCGTCGGACGCGACCAACATCCAGACGGTGATCCGCCGCGATGGCGACGACTATGTGATCAACGGCCGCAAGTGGTGGTCGTCCGGGGTCGGCGATCCGCGCTGCAAGGTCGCCATCGTGATGGGCAAGACCGACGAAGGCGCGGCGCGTCATACCCAGCAGTCGCAGATCCTGGTCCCCATGGACACGCCGGGGATCGAGGTCGTGCGGATGCTACCGGTCTTCGGCTACGACGACGCGCCGCACGGCCACGCCGAGGTGGTGTTGCGCGACGTCCGCGTGCCGGCGGAGAACCTGATCCTCGGCGAGGGCCGCGGCTTTGAGATCGCTCAGGGTCGCCTGGGCCCCGGACGCATCCACCACTGCATGCGCACTATTGGCGCCGCCGAGGTGGCGCTGGAGAAGATGGTCGACCGGCTCCTGTCCCGGGTGGCCTTCGGCAAGCGGCTCGCCGACCAGTCGGTCTGGGAACAGCGCATCGGCGAAGCGCGGCTCGACATCGAGATGAGCCGGCTCCTCTGCCTGAAGGCGGCCGACATGATGGATCGGGCGGGCAACAAGGCGGCCCAGCTCGAGATCGCCATGATCAAGGTCGCCGCCCCGCGCGCGGCGCTCCGCGTGATCGATGCAGCGATCCAGGCGCACGGCGGCGCCGGCGTGTCCGAGGACTTCGGCCTGGCCCGCGCCTATGCGGGCATGCGCGCGCTTCGTCTCGCCGACGGTCCGGACGAGGTGCATCTCCGTTCGATCGCGCGACTCGAGATCGGCCGGCACGGTGAGCGCGTCCGGGCATGGCGCAAGGGCGATGCGCCGCTCGCCGCGGAGTAGGGCGCTCAACCCGACGGCCGCGTCAGGATGAAGACGGCCACGGTCGCCAGCACGGCGCCGGTCGCGCCCAGCACGATCGGGCCGGCGGCGGCGAAGGCCAGCAGCGCCCAGCTTCCCGCCATGAACACGATGGCCGTGGCCTTCGCCTTTCGCGGGATGGCGCCCCTCTCTTCCCAGTCGCGGACCATGGGGCCGAAGCGCCGATGGCGGCGGATGCGCTCGGCCCAGCCCGGTGCGCCGCGCGCGAACGCCCAGAGAGCCACCAGCAGGAATGGTGTCGTCGGCAGGATCGGCAGGACGACGCCGGCAGCGGCCAGAGCGACGGCCGCGATGCCGAGGCAACGATAGGCGATGACGGCGACCCGGCCGCGCGGCACCGGTCAGCCTCGCGGACCGGGGCTGAATCCGCCGGCGACATCCTCGCGACCGTCGAACCCGGTGACATGACGCACTTCGGCACCTTCTTCATTGTCGGCCGCGCCGGTGGGACGCCTCTGTCCAGTTACAGGGGAGCGGGCCATGCGCACTATGGCAACTAGCGCGCGTGGTTTGACCCTGAAAGGTCCATTCAGCCGCGGCTGAGCTGTGGATGTCTGGAACGAGGCGGTCAGCCGGCGCGAGCCGCGCCGCGGGCGTTGCAGATTTCGAGGAAGCCCGCGGCCATGAAGCGCGCCATCCGCTGCTGGATGGCGGGGAAGTCTTCGGACTTGCAGACTCCGCCGGACAGCTTGTCGATGCGTCCGGTGCGGGCGAGGGTCACCATCAGGGCGCCGGTCACGAAGTGGTAGCCCCAGAAGATGTCTTCTTCGGCGCTGTCGGGGAGGGCCTTCTTGAGGAGCTCGATCAGCCGCAGCACGACCGGATCGAAATGCTGGTCCATCAGCTCGGCCCCCCACTCCGGCGTATTGGCAACCAGCGCCCCCAGTGCGCCGTAGTTCTTCCACCCTTCGCCGCCCTGGATGTAGAGGTCGAGGTCGGTGTCGAGGAAGGCGTGAAGGGCGCCCTCCACGGTCGGCTTGCCCCCCGTCGCGGCATCGTACGCGTCCAGGGCGTTCATGCGCCGCTCGCTGGTGACGGCCGCGCGCCGGGCGAACACGGCGTCGAACAGCGTCTTCTTGTCCTCGAAATAGTAGTTCATCAGCGTGTGGTGCACGCCCACCCGCTGGGCGACGTCCTTCAGGGTGACGCCGTACAGGCCATGCCTTGAGAACAGATACTCCGCCGCGTCGAGGATCTGCTCGATCGATTCCGCCCGCTGCTCGGCCTTCTTCGATACGCGGCGGGGGCGGGAGGTCTCGGGCACGTCGCGTTCTTTCCGCCGCACCGTGGAGCCCGTCAAGTCGACGCTCCCGGCGCGCGGCCGACCCGCGGCGCGCCGCCGCCTCTCGCCTCGATCTTCGCCATCGATCATGCGCGCGCCTCTTCGCGCTTCAGCACGCGGGCCAGGGCCAGGAAGAGGGCCACCGCCACCAGGTAGACCGGGGCGAGCGCATAGAAGGCGAGCTGGAGTGAGTTGTCCGGGTGGTCGGGCCTGAGCAGGTCGCTGACCGCGCCGACGAAGGTGGGGCCGACGCCCATCCCGACCAGATTCATGACCAGCAGCAGCAGCGCGCCGGACAGCACCCGCTGCTCGGGCGCCACCTCCTCCTGCACAAGGGCGACGGCGGACGACAGGTAGAAATAGTTCAGGAAGGTGGGTCCCAGCAGGAACGCCAGGGCCAAGGGCCAGCTCGGCGCCCACACGAACGCCAGGTAGGGCAGGATGGCGAGGGACAGCGAGATCGCCGGCGCCAAGGCATAGGCCGTCTTGGCCTTCCGCGTGAACCGGTCGATCACCCGGCCGGAGACGAAGATGCCGCCTCCCATGCCGACGGCCACCACCAGGGCGTACCACAGCGATACGTCCTGAAGGGTCATGCCCTTTTCCCGCATCAGGAAAAGCGTCGTGAAGTTGCCGGCGCCATAGGTGACGATCTGTGTCGCCGCACTGGCCAGGGCGACCAGCAGCAGGGCGGGCGTCGAGAAGAAGTTGCGCACCGTCGGCCAGAAGCCGGCCTGACCGCCCGTGGACTTCGGCGGGACGCCCGCTGCGCGGTCGAGGCCGCCGCGTTCCGGTTCGCGGACGCCGAGCAGGACCACCAGGGCGGCCACGAGCCCGACGGCGCCCAGGATGATGAACGCCATCCGCCAGCTGTAGGCCGCTGCGATCGCCGCGCCGAACGCGACGCCCATCGCCTGGCCGATGGGCGGGCCGAGGTTGAAGAGGCCGAGCGCCGTGCCGCGGCGCCCGGGCGGGAAGTAGTCGGTGATGATCGCGTACGACGGCGGCCCCCCGCCCGCCTCGCCGACGCCCACGGTCATCCGGGCGAGCACGAGCTGCGGATAGTTAGCCGACAGCCCACAAGCCATGGTGGCGGCGCTCCAGAGGCCGCAGGCGGCCGCCAGCACGCGCACCCGGTTCGTCCGGTCGGCAAGCCAGCCGACCGGGATCGAGATCAGGCAGTAGAACAGCGCGAAATAGAGACCGCTGATCAGGCCGAGCTGGCCGTCGGTGACGCCGAGCTCGTCCTGGATGGGCTTCGCCAGGATCGACAGCAGCTGCCGGTCCAGGAAGTTCAGCACATACACGAAGCAGAGGATCGCCAGGACAGGCCAGGCCCCCGCCGCCGGCTTCACGGCCGCGGCGGGGCTCTCGTCCAACCCCGCCGCGGCAGGCGCATGAGGACTGTGCGCCATGCCTAGAAGTCGTAGCCCACGCGCACGCCCACCGTGCGCGGGCGCTGCTCCGCGAACCGGCTGGCGAGGAACGCCTCGGGGTGCACGTAGGTGATCTTGCGGCTGTCGAAGAGGTTCTCGACGTAGGTCGCGACGGTCAGCTTATCGAGGGCCACGGCGAACGTCGCGTTCAGGTTCGTGTAGGCCTCCGTGTAGGCGTAGGTCGACTGGAGCACGCCCGGCCGGCCCGGGATGTACGGGAACAGCCCCGGATACTTGCCCACCCGCTGGACCACGGCCGACACGTTTGCGCGGGCCTCCGGCGTCAGGTCGAAGCCGTAGTTGAAGTAGGCCGCGCCCTGGAAGCGGGGTGAGGCCAGGCGCACGCCTTCTCCGGCGCCGGAAATGGCGGCTTCGGTGGGCGTGAGCTTGGTGACCTCGGCTTCGTTGAAGGCGCCGTTGACGCCCACCGTCAGGCCCTCGGCCGGCAGGGCGATGACCTCGAACTCGAGGCCGCGGCTGACCGCCTTGCCGATGTTGGTGGCGAACTGCACCGAGTCGGACACGCGGTTCGCCTGGACCTGGATATTCTCCCAGTCGATCCAGTAGGCGGCGAGGTTGGTCGTCAGCCGCCCGTTCAGCCAGCGGCCCTTGAGGCCGATCTCGTAGTTCGTGAGGTCGTCGGAATCGGCGCCCGCGGGGATGACGATGTCGTTGGGGTTCACCACGCTGACCCGCCCGGCGAAGGCGTTCACGACGGGGGTGCGGAAGCCCGTGGAGACGGTGGCGTAGGTGGTGATGGCCGAACTCGGCTTGTACGAGAGGCTGATCTTGTATGAGGGACCGGTCTCCTTCGCCTTCACGCCCACGGCCGGCGCCACCTGGGTGATGGTCAGTGGTCCGCGGAAGCCGGGCGTCAGGGCGGCGGTGAGGTAGTTGCTGTTGTAGCCGCCCTCCGTAATGGTTTGGGCCTCGAACCCGCCGTACCGAAGACCGCCGGTCACCCACAGCTGATCGCTGAACCGGTAGGTCACCTCGCCGAAGCCGGCGAGTTCCTGCGAATTCGTGTGGTTTCCGAAGCGCTGGTAGTATTCGTCCGGCAGGCCCGTGAAGCCCCGAAGCGCCAGATAGTCCGGGCGCGAACGGTAATTGTAGTCAACGTCGATCCGGCGATCGAGGTAGAAGCCGCCGATCACCCAGTCCCACTTGCCTCCCGGATCGGACGCCAAGCGAGCTTCCTCCACGAAGGTGTCCATGTACGCGTCGGCGTCCAGGCCGAATGCGATGCCGAGCGGACTTCCGGTCGCGTTGCCGAACGTGCCGCCGAGATCGACGTAGAACTTCTGGTTGAACTCGGACCAGGTGGTCGAACTGGTGAACTGCGCGCCGTCGAACTGGTGCTCGACGGTGGCGTTGTAGCTGGTCAGCCAGCCCTGGAAGAGATCGGGCCTGTCCGACACGCGTTTGTCATGGCCCAGGGCCGGGCTGATCGTCGAGGAGTCGCGCGGCTTGCTGACCTCGCGCGATGCCAGCAGCTTCACCGAGGTCCGGTCGGTCGGCTTCCACAGTAGCGCCACCCGGCCACCCCAGGCGTCGAGGTCGTTGGAATTCTTCCGCGCGGTCAGGCCGACGTTATCGATATAGCCCTCCTCGTCGCGGTAGAAGCCCACCGCGCGAAGCGCCAGCTTGTCGTTCACGAGCGGCACGTTGACCATCGCGTTGTAGCGCTGGCGCAGCGAGTCCGAGCCCGTCAGCCCGTAGTCGACCAGGACCGAGGCGTCGAACTGGGTCAGGTCGGGCTTCCGGGTCAGGATGCGCAGCGCGCCCGACAGCGAGCCAGAGCCGAACAGCGTGCCCTGCGGCCCGCGCAGGAATTCCACCCGCTCCACGTCGTAGAGGTTCGGGTCCATGACGGTCGTGTTGCCGATCGTGGAGATCGGGAGCTCGTCGATGTAGACCGCTACGGTGCTCTGCAGGTTGGCGCCGTAGCCGTTGGTCGCGATGCCGCGCGCCGTGAAGTTGTTGAAGTTGGCGCTGGGCCGGTTCAGCACCACGCCCGGCGTCTCCACCGCCAGGCCTTCGTAGCCGACGATGCCCTTGGCGGTGAGCGCCTCCTGCGAATAGGCGGTCACGCTCAGCGGAACATCCTGCAGCCGCTCGCTGCGCCGCGTCGCGGTGACGATCACTTCCCCAACGTCGGTCGCCCTGGGGTTTACGGGCGGGGTCTGAGCCAACGCAGGCACGGCCGCGCCGAGGGTCGCCGCGCAGGCCGACCCGAGTAGAAGCGCCTTCATCGTTTCCATCCCTCTCTCGTAGCTCCGGTCATTGGCGCCGGTGCTGTGAGGGGAGCATGCGATCCGGGCCTGACGCTGTCAACGTTCACTCTCTTGCGCGTGAATGTCTTCCCGGGCTGGACCCGCGTACGTCTTCGCGGCATGGAATCGGGGCTGGCCTTCCCGACCCCGGGCGTCCGCGCGAGAGGAATGGAGAAGGCTCATGAGCTTGAACCGCGTGCTCAAAGGCGCCGCCGCAGCGCTCGCGCTGCTGTCGATGTCGCTGGCGCCGCTCGCCCAGGCGGCCGGTCCCGTGACCTCGCCGAAGGAGGCGTTCGGCCACGACATCGGCGACGACTACTTCCTGGCCAACTACACGCAGCTCGAAGCCTATTTCAAAACCGTCGCCGGCCAGTCCGACCGCATGAAGCTGGTCGACATCGGCCCCACTGAGGAGGGTCGGCGCGAGTACATGGCCATCGTCTCCTCGCCGGCCAACCTGGCCCGCCTGGACCGCTACCGCGAGATCGCCCGAAAGCTGGCCAAGGCCGAGGGCGTCAGCGAGACCGAGGCGAAGGCGCTGGCCGCCGAAGGCAAGGCTGTCATCTGGATCGACGGCGGCCTGCACGCCACCGAGACCGTGCCGCCGCAGGCGCTGATCGCCGCGTTGCATGAGATGCTGACCCGGGACGACCCCGAGACGAAGCGGACCCTGGACGACGTCATCATCCTGTTCGGCCAGGTGAACCCGGACGGCATGGAACTGGTGTCGAACTGGTACATGCGCCACGCGGACGAGAAGAAGCGCGAGTTTTCCAGCCTGCCGCGGCTCTACCAGAAGTACATCGGCCACGACAACAATCGCGACTACTACATGTCTGCGATGAAGGAGACGACCAACGTCAATCGGATCTTCTTCCGAGAGTGGTTCCCCCAGATCATCTACAACCACCACCAGACCGCGCCGGGCGGGACGGTGGTGTTCGTGCCGCCGTTCCGCGACCCCTTCAACTACAATTACGACCCCCTGGTGATGTCGACCCTGAGCGAGGTCGGCGCGGCGATGCACAGCCGGCTGATCAGCGAGGGCAAGGCGGGGTCGACGATGCGCAGCGGCGCCACCTATTCCACCTGGAACAACGGGATGGAGCGCTCGGTCACCTACTTCCACAACGCCGTGGGCCTGCTGACCGAGATCACCGGCCACCCCACGCCCATGGCCATCCCGCTGGTGGCGCGGAACCAGATCGCCCGCAACGACCTGCCGGCGCCCATCGCGCCGCAGCCGTGGCGCTTCCGCCAGTCGATCGACTATTCGCTGAGCCTGAACCGCGCAGTGCTGGACTACGCCTCCCGCAATCGCGAGCGCCTGCTGCTGAACATCTGGCGGATGGGCGACAACTCGATCCGGCGCGGGCGCCAGGACAGCTGGACGATCACGCCGAAGCGGATCGAGGCCCTCGAGGCCGCCGCCAAGGGCAAGCCGTTGGTCGGCTCCGGCCGCACCGCCGGCCTGGATCCCGAACTCTACAAGACCGTGCTGCAGGATCCCGCCCGGCGCGATCCCCGCGGCTACATCATCCCGGCGGACCAGGCCGACCTGCCGACGGCGGTGAAGTTCCTGAACGCCCTGATCAAGACGGGCGTTGACGTCCACCGGGCGACCAAGCCATTCGCCGTCGCCGGCCGCGCCTATCCCGCGGGCTCGTACGTGGTGAAGGCCGACCAGGCCTACCGGCCCCACGTGCTCGACATGTTCGAGCCCCAGGACCACCCGCACGACTTCGCCTATCCCGGCGGCCCGCCGATCCCGCCCTACGATTCCACCGGCTACACCTTGGCCCTGCAGATGGGCGTGAAGTTCGACCGCGTGCTCGACGGCTTCGACGGCCCGTTCGAGCCGGTCGCTGACGTCATGGCGCCGCCGCCGGGCCGGATCGTCGGCTCGGGCCGCGCGGGGTACCTGGTCAGCCACGAGACCAACGACAGCTTCATCCTGTCCAACCGGCTGCTGAAGGCGGGGCAGGGCGTCTATTGGCTGAAGGCGCCCGCCAAGGTGGGCGGCAGGACCCTGGCGCCGGGCGCACTGTGGATTCCGGCGACCCCCGCCAACCGGGTCATCGTGCAGACCGCGGCCCACGACCTGGGCCTCACCGTCCATGCGATGTCGGCGGCGCCTGCGGGCGAGAAGCTCAAGCTGAAGCCGGTCCGCGTCGGCGTGGTGGACCGCTACGGCGGCAACATGCCGGCCGGCTGGACCCGCTGGCTGATGGAGCAGTACGAGTTCGACTACACCGTCGTCTATCCCCAGCGCCTCGACGCCGGCGACCTCGGCAAGGACTTCGACGTCTTGGTCTTCGCCAACAACGTCTTGGGCAGCGACGAAGGGGGCGGTTACGGCCGGCAGCCGAAGCCCGAGGATATCCCGGCCGAGTTCCGCGCCTGGCTGGGAGAGATCAGCAAGGACAAGACCGCGCCTCAGCTTGCCGCCTTCCTGCGATCGGGCGGGGCGGTGGTGGCTATCGGCAACTCCACCCGCCTGGCCGAGATGGTCGGCGTCGCCGCGCCCAGCGCGCTGAACGGCGCCGACGGCAAGCCCTTGCCCCGCAACGACTTCTACATTCCCGGCTCCCTGTTGGAGGTCTCGGTCGACAACAGCCAGCCGCTCGCCTACGGCGCGCCCGCGACCATGGCCGTCTTCTTCGACCGCAGTCCGGCCTTCGCGCCCGGGGTAGGGACCCGCGCCGCCTGGTATCCGAAAGGCGACGTCTTGCGCAGCGGCTGGGCGGTCGGTCAGGAGAAGTTGGCCGGAGCCGGTGCGGTGGTGGATATGGATGTGGGCAAGGGCAAGCTCTTCCTGATGGGCCCGGAAGTCGCCCAGCGCGCCCAGTCCCACGCCGCCTTCAAGTTCCTCTTCAACGGCCTGCAGTACGGTCCCGCCGTGGCGGACTGACCGGGGCGGGCTGGCGGCTTGCCTCCTGTGGCTCACACCGCGTCGAGCGGGATCTTCAGGTAGCGGACGCCGTTGTCTTCTGGCTCCGGCATGCGCCCTCCGCGCATGTTCACCTGCACCGAGGGCAGGATCAGGCGCGGCATGTCGAGCGACCGGTCCCGGGCCTCACGCAGCGCCACGAATTCGGCTTCGCTGACGCCAGCGTGCACGTGGATGTTGTCGCGCCGCTGATCGCCGATGGTGGTTTCCCAGACGAACTCGGTGCGCCCCGGCGCCTTGTAGTCGTGGCACAGGAAGACGCGGGTCGCGTCGGGCAGCGCCAGCAGGCGCTGGATCGAGCGGTACAGGGTCGCCGCGTCGCCTCCCGGGAAGTCGCAGCGCGCGGTGCCATAGTCCGGCATGAACAGCGTGTCGCCGACGAAGACGGCATCGCCGATGACATAGGCCAGGCAGGCGGGCGTATGGCCGGGGACGTGCAGGGCAATGGCCTCAAGCCCGCCGAGGCCGAAGCTCTCGCCGTCCTGGAACAGGTGGTCGAACTGCCGCCCGTCCCGCGCGAAGGCGGGGCCGGCGTTGAACAGCTTTCCGAACGTGTCTTGGACCCGCACGATCTGCGCGCCGATCGCCAGCCGGCCGCCCAGGGCCGACTGCAGATAGGGTGCGGCCGACAGGTGATCGGCGTGGGCGTGGGTCTCCAACTGCCAGACCACGTCGAGGCCTTCCGCCCGGACGTAGGCCGCCACCCCGTCCGCGGAGGCATGCGAGGTGCGGCCCGACGCGGGGTCGTAGTCCAGCACGCTGTCGATGATGGCGCAGGCGGTCGAGCCCGGGTCCCGGACCACATAGCTGACCGTGAAGGTGTCCTCGTCGAAGAAAGCCTTCACCTGGGGACGCCGGCTTGAATCGGCGCGCGCAGCCTCGACGATCGCGACGGCGCGCATAGCGGCGGGGTCGGGTGGGGCGGTCAGGTCGCGCATCGGAAACTCCCGGGTTGCATCGGCGGGAGATAACATATATGCGAATATATGCATATACAAGCCTGATCGGTGATCCCCACCATGTCCGTCTTCATGCTCGTCTCGGCCTTGATGAGCGGCGCCCTGGTCGGCGCGCTGCTGGGCCTGTTCGGCGGCGGAGGATCGGTCCTGGCGACGCCGCTGCTGCTGTATGTCGTGGGCGTCCGCGACCCTCACGTGGCGATCGGGACCTCGGCTGCAGCCGTCGCAGTCAATGCGGCGATCAACCTTCTCGGCCACGGTCGCGGGGGCCGGGTCAAATGGCCCTGCGCGACCGTGTTCGCGGGCGCGGGCCTGCTAGGCTCGTTCCTGGGATCGAGCCTCGCGAAGGCGGTCGATGGGCAAAGGCTGCTGCTGTTCTTCGCCGCGGCGATGGCGGCCATCGCGCTCTCCATGCTGCGGAGCCCTAGGTCCGAGGGGGATCCGAACGTTCGGATCACCCTGCCGCTGATGATGAAGCTGGCCCCGCTTGGCGTGCTTACGGGCCTGGCGGCAGGCTTCTTCGTAATCGGCGGTGGCTTCCTGATCGTGCCCGGGCTGATGGCCGCGACGGGCATGACCCTCGCCAATGCGGCGGCGTCCTCGCTCCTGTCGGTGTCGGTATTCGGCGCGGCCACGTCGCTGAACTATGCCCTGTCGGACCAGGTGAACTGGCCCGTCGCGGGGATCTTCATCCTCGGTGGCCTGGGCGGTGGGGCCCTGGGCGTGCGCGGCGCCGCCCTACTCGCGGGCCGGGTCGTGCTCGCCCGACGCCTCTTCGCCGGCCTGGTCCTGTCGGTCGCCGCCTACGTCGCCTGGCGGGCGCTCGGTTTCTAGCGGGCCGCCGGAGCGCCGTAGATGTCGCACAGGGTGTCCAGGACCCGGACTGCCGCCGGATCGTCCAGCCGGTAGTAGATGGTCTGAGCTTCGCGACGGGTCGCCACCAGACCCTCGGCCCGCATTTTGGCGAGGTGCTGCGAGGCGGCGGACGGGGCCAGCCTGGCATGTTCGGCCAATACGCCCACCGATACCTCTCCCTCGACCAGGCGGCACAGCAGCAGCAGTCGCTGTTCACTGGCCAGCAGCTTCAGGAGGCGCGCCGCCGATTGGGCGCTGTCTTCCAGCTGCGAGACTTCCTTTGGGGAGGGCCGGGGGGAGAGGGCGGCGGTCATCTGCTTTAGGTAGAAGATACGCAGGCAAGATCAAGACGCCGCGGCGCGGAGCCGCCGGCGCACGTCATCGCGCCGCTGCCGCCGGGAGCGGAACGCCGTCGTCGCGCAGAACCACATAGATGGCCGGGATCACCAGCACCGTCAGCAGGGTGGATGACGCCAGGCCGAACAGCAGGGAGATCGCGAGCCCCTGGAAGATGGGATCGGTGAGGATGACCGCCGCGCCGATCATGGCCGCCGCAGCGGTGAGCGCGATGGGCTTGAAGCGGATCGCCCCGGCCTCCAGCAGCACCTCGCGCAGCGGCCGGCCTTCGGTCTGGCTGTGGCGGATGAAGTCCACGAGCAGGATCGAGTTCCGCACGATGATGCCGGCCAGGGCGATGAAGCCGATCATCGAGGTGGCGGTGAACGGCGCCCGGAACAGGATGTGGCCGACGACGATGCCCACCAGCGTCAGCGGGATCGGCGTCAGGATGACCAGCGGCAGGCGGAAGCTTTTGAACTGGGCCACCACCAGGACGTAGATGCCCAGGATCGCCACGCCGAACGCCGCGCCCATGTCGCGGAAGGTCACCCAGGTGATCTCCCATTCGCCGTCCCACAGGACCGTGGGTTTGCTCTCGTCCGCCGGTTGCCCGTGCAGGCGGATGGCGGGTTCGGGCACGGATTTCCAGTCAGCCTCGCGGAGCGCCTTGTCGACAGCCATCATCCCGTAGATCGGCGCCTCGTAGGCTCCGGCCAGTTCGCCCATCACCATGTCCACGTCGCGGCCGTCGCGGCGGAAGATGTGGGTCGAACCCGGCTCGGCCGAGGCGGTGGCGACCTCGCCCAGCGACACCAGCCGGCCGCCCGCGCCTTGCGACTGGGCCACCGGCATCGACGCCAGGCCCTCGCCCCAGGTGCGCGCCGACTGCGGCAGCCGCACGGAGATTTCCAGGGGATCGCGGCCCTCGCCCCGGTGGGCGTAGCCGACCACCTGTCCGCCGAGCGCGGCGGCGACGGAGTCGTAGACGTCCCGGTCGGCCACCTTGCGCGCCTCGAGGCGGTCTCGGTCGGGGACGAGCCGCAGTCCCGGCCGCGGCTGGCCGTAGCTGTCGTCGACGTCGACGATGTACGGAACCGCGTGGAAGGCGGCTTTCACCCGCTCGGCCACCGCGCGCCGGGTCGCTGCGTCCGGCCCATAGATCTCGGCCAGAAGGGTCGCCATGACCGGCGGCCCCGGCGGCGCTTCGACCACCTTGATCGCCGCGCCGGCCGGCAGCCGGACGTCGGCCAGCTTGCGGCGGAGGTCGAGGGCGATGGCGTGGCTGTTGCGGTCGCGTTCGTCCTTGGCCGCGAGGGCCACCGAGAGATCTCCCATCTCCGGACGGTTGCGCATGTAGTAGTGGCGGACGAGGCCGTTGAAATTGAAAGCCGAGGCCGTGCCGGCGTAGGCGTCGATGGCGACCACCTCCGGCAGGCTTCGGGTGACGATGGCCGCGTCAGCGAGCGCGCGCTGCGTCGCCTCCAGCGACGTGCCTTCGGGCATGTCGAGCACGACCTGCAGCTCCGACTTGTTGTCGAACGGCAGGAGCTTCACGGTGACGGTCTTGGTGGCGAACATGGCGCAGGCCAGCAGCGTCGCGACGCCCACCGCGATCAGGAAGGTCCAGGCGCTCCGGCGCGTGGCGATCACGCGGCCTGCGACCCGGCGATAGATCGCCTCGAGCTTGCCTTCGCCGTGGCCCCCGTGCCCCGCCGCCAGCGTCTTGCGCGCGAAGCGAACCATCAGCCAGGGCGCGATCACCACGGCCACGAAGAACGAGAAGACCATCGCGGCCGAGGCGTTGACCGGGATCGGCGCCATGTAGGGCCCCATCAGGCCGGAGACGAACAGCATCGGCAGGAGCGCCGACACCACCGTCAGGGTCGCGACCACGGTGGGGTTTCCGACCTCGGCCACCGCATCGACGGCGGCGTCGACGCGGGCTCGTCCGTCGCCCATCGCCCAGTGGCGGGCGATGTTCTCGATCATGACGATGGCGTCGTCGACGAGGATGCCGATGGAGAAGATCAGCGCGAACAGGCTGACCCGGTTGATGGTGTAGCCCATCAGGTTCGACGCGAAGAGCGTCAGCAGAATGGTCGTCGGGATGACCACTGCGGTCACCCCCGCCTCGCGCCAGCCGATCGCAAAGCCGATCAGGATCACGATCGACACGGTGGCGAGCCCGAGGTGGAAGAGGAGCTCGTTGGCCTTCTCGTTGGCCGTCGCCCCGTAGTCTCGGGTCACCGCGACGCTGAGGCTGTCGGGGAGAAGCGAGCCCTGAAGCGCCTCCACCCGGGCGAGCACCGCCTCCGAGACGACGACGGCGTTGGCGCCCTTGCGCTTGGCGATGGCCAGGCTGACGGCCGGAGCCTCGCTCCACCCTTGGCCGGCCCTGGCGTAGCGCCAGGCGCGGGCCTGATCCTCGCGCGGCGCTTCGATCACGCGGGCGACATCGCGCACATAGACCGCCTCGCCCTTGGCGGAGGGGAGGGCGAGCAGGCCGATCTCGGTGGCGCTGGTCAGGGTTCGTCCGGCCGTGACGTCGACGGCCTGTCCGCCGTTGCGCACCTGGCTCGCGGGGAACGCCCGGTTCGCTTGCCGTATGGTGTCCATGAGCGCGCCGAGCGAGACGCCATGCTGGGCGAGCCGCGCGGGATCGGGCTCGACCCGGATCTCCTGCGGCCGGCCGCCGACGATGAAGGTCAGGCCGACGTCCTCGACCTTGGAGACCTCGGTTCGCAGCTTGCCCGCGAGCTCGTAGAGCGCCTGGTCGGTCCACTCGCCCGCCGCGCCGGGCCTCGGCGACAGCGTCAGCACCAGGCTCGGCACATCGTTGATGCCCCGGGTCTGGATCAGCGGCTCGGGGATGCCGGAGGGGATGCGGTCGTAGTTGGCGCGGACCTTCTCGTGGATGCGGACCGCGGCGGCGTCCGGGTCGACGCCAACCTTGAAGCGCGCCGTGACCATTACCTGGTTGTCGTCGGCGAAGGTGTAGACGTGCTCCACGTCGGCCACGCTCTTGACGATCGTCTCAAGCGGCTTGCCCACCAGCTCCACGGCGTCGGGCGCGCGCAGGCCCGGGGCGGCCACCATGATGTCGACCATGGGGACGCTGATCTGCGGCTCCTCCTCGCGGGGGATCGACACCAGGGCCAGCAAGCCGACCGCGATGGCCGCCAGCAGTAAGAGCGGGGTCAGGGGCGAGCGGATGGTCGCCTTGGTCAGCCGTCCGGAGATGCCCAGGTTCATCTGACCGGCCCGGCCGGCGTCAGGACGTCACCAGGCCGCAGCCCGGCCAGGATCTCGACCTTGTCTGCGGCGGGACCGGCGGTGGTCTGGACCGGGGTCTCCGAGACCGTGCCGTCGGGGCGGACCAGGCGGACGTAGTCGATCCCGAAGCGGGTGACGACGTAGGCCCGCGGCGCCACCAGGGCCTGGCGCTCGCCGATCTTGATCCTGGCGCGCACGCGCTGACCAACCAGATCCTGCGGCAGGCCGGGCGCGCTGACGTCGGCCGTGACCTGTCCGCCGGCGACGGATGGATAGACCTGGGTAATCGTCCCTCGCGTGGCGACGCCGCGCAGGTCCTCGGCAGCCAGCTGCACGGCGTCGCCAACCCTTAGCGCCCGGGCCTGGCCTTCCGGCAGCTCGATCCGCACGACCATCGGCCCGGCCGTGATCCGGGCGACCGATTGGCCCGCCATGACTACCGATCCCACGGGCACATCGGCGATCAGCACGCGGCCGGCGGCCGGCGCCAGGATCGCGCCCTGGGCGCCCAGTTCGGCGCTGGCGCCGCGCTGGGCGCGGGCCGCCGCCAGGTGGGCGTTCGCCGCCTTGGCCTGGGCCTCGACCTGGTCGAGGCGGGCCTGGGCATAGACGCCGTGAGAGAACAGGTCGCGCGTGCGGGCCAAGTCGGCCTGCGCCCGGGCCGCCTCGGCCGCGGCCGCCGACACCTGGGCGTCGAAGGCGCCGGTCTGCAACGCCAGCCGGTCGTCCTTGACCCGGGCGATCAACTGCCCCTGGCGGACCACGTCGCCTTCCTTCACCGCGAGGGCGACGAGAACGCCGGAGATGCGTGCGCGCGCCTCGGCCATGTCGCGGGTGGTCAGGACGCCTGGCACGGGCTTCTCGTCGGCGACGACCTGTGGGCGCACGGTGAGACGACCGGCCGTGGGCGCAGTCTGCGCGGCGGGGGCCGGCGGCTTGGCCTCGCCGCAAGCGCTGAGCAGCAAGGCGGCGCCCAACCCGATGATCAAACGACGGCTCGATGCCATGGCCTGCCCTCCCGCGCCCCTCTTGTGATCGACGGCTAGCCGCCGACCGTGGGGAGGCCAGCGGCCTTCCAAGCCGCGAGGCCCCCGGCCAGGTGTGTCTCGATCGCCTGATCGGCCTTGCGGCACTGATCCACCGCCATGGCCGACCGCTTGCCGCCGGCGCACTGCAGCACGATCGTCTTGCCGGCGGGATCGGGAAGGGCGGCCGGATCGAAGGTCGAGAGCGGAATGTTCACGGCGCCGGCGATCTTCTCGGCGGCGAATTCGGCCGGCTCGCGCACGTCGACCAGCAGGATCTGGTGGGCGTCCAGCCCGGCCTTCACCTGCTGCGGCGTCAGGTCCTTGGTCTTGGGGGCTCCGAACATGGAGAGGCTCCTTCAGGAGGGCGCGCGGTCGGCGACCGCACAGAACTGATTGGAAAGGGTCTCGACGAGCGCGCGGGCCCGGCCGCTCTGCAGGGCGTAGTAGATGGTCTGCCCATCGCGTCGCGCGGCGACCAGGCCGTCGCGGCGGAGCAGGCCGAGGTGTTGCGACGCCAGGGTCTCGCGCACGCCCAGCAGCTGGGCGAGCGCACCCACCGACTGCTCACCCTCGATCAGGGTGCAGACGATCATCAGACGATGCGGGTTCGCCAGCGCCTTGAGCAGGGCGCACGCATCGTCGGCCGAGGCCTTCATGGCGTGAGCGTCCAATTTCATAGTTGCGTATATGCGTTCATTCAAATATTCAGTCAAGCATCGTGAAGGACACCCTACGGCCGCAAGGCGGTCTGCGACGTGATCCTGATCAAAGCCACGGGGCCGACACAGGCGGACATTCACCGCCGGCTGCCGCAGGCCATCGAGGAGACCGACTATGGCCAAGCCACGTATCGTCGTCCTGGGCGCCGGCCTCGGTGGCGCGATCGCCGCCTTCGAGGTCAAGGATGCGCTCGGCGACAAGGCCGAGGTCAGCGTGGTGTCTCAGGGCGACACCTTCCACTTCGTCCCGTCGAACCCCTGGGTGGCCGTCCACTGGCGCAAGCGCGGCGCGATCGAAGTCAAGCTGCCGCCGGTTTTCAAGGCGCGCGGCATCGCGTTCACCGGCGTCGGCGCCAGACAGGTCGTCCCGGCGGAGAACCATCTTGAGCTGAACGACGGAAGCGCGGTCGACTACGACTACCTCATCATCGCCACCGGGCCAGAGCTGGCCTTCGACGAGATCGCGGGCCTAGGGCCGCACGGCGGTTTCACCCAATCGGTCTGCCATGTCGATCACGCCGAGGCCGCCGCCGCTGCGTTCGACCGCTTCGTCGAGGCGCCGGGGCCGATCGTGGTGGGCGCGGTGCAAGGGGCGTCCTGCTTCGGCCCGGCCTACGAGTTCGCGATGATCTTGGACACCGAGCTGAAGCGGCGGAAGATCCGCGACAAGGTTCCGATGACCTTCGTCACCTCCGAGCCCTACATCGGGCACCTCGGCCTGGACGGGGTCGGCGACACCAAGGGGCTGCTCGAAAGCGAGATGCGCGAGCGCCACATCAAGTGGGTAACCAACGCCAAGGTCGCTTCGGTGGACGCCGGCGTCATGCACGTCGAAGAGATCGCCGACGACGGCTCGGTAAAGGCCACGCACGCGCTGCCGTTCGCCTTTTCGATGATGCTTCCGGCCTTCCGAGGCGTCGCCGCCGTACGGGGTGTCGAGGGGCTCACCAATCCCCGCGGCTTCATCGTGATCGACAAGCACCAGCGCAATCCGGCTTTCCCGAACGTTCTCGCCCTGGGCGTCTGCGTCGCGATCCCGCCAACAGGCAAGACGCCGGTGCCGGTGGGCGTGCCCAAAACCGGCTTCATGATCGAGAGCATGGTCACCGCCATCGCCCGCAACCTGGCCCAGATCGTCGACGGCCAGCCGCCGACGCACGAGGCGACCTGGAACGCCTTTTGCCTGGCCGACTTCGGCGACGGCGGCGTGGCCTTCGTCGCCCAGCCGCAGATCCCGCCGCGCAACGTCAACTGGTCGGCGAGCGGCAAGTGGATCCACCTCGCCAAGGTGGCGTTCGAAAAATACTTCCTGGGCAAGATCAAGCGCGGCGAGAGCGAGCCCTTCTACGAGAGGCTGGCCCTGGATGTGATGGGCCTGCGGAAGATCAAGGGCTGACGCGCGATGCGTCCGCAGATCGTCGCCTGGGCGCGCCAGGCTTTCGTCCGGGCCAACGACCGGGCGTCGCGAGGAACTTCGGCATGACGATCGACCGTGCGGTCCTGGCCTTTGCCGGCTGCGTCGTTCTTCTCGGCGTGGCGCTCGCCCACTACGTCCATCCCTGGTGGATCGCCCTCTCCGTGTTCGCGGGCCTGAACATGTTGCAGGCGGCCTTCACCGGCTTCTGTCCGGCGGCGATCGTGTTCAAGAAGCTCGGGATCAGGCCCGGGGTCGCCTTCCGTTGACCCCGGCCCGCGCGCTCCTCGCGCTCGGGCTGGCGGCATGGCTCGCCGCGCCGCAGAGCGCCTTGGCGTTGTCGCTTCCGGAAGCGATCGCGCTCGCCAAGCGGAACAATCCGGCGCTCGCCCAGTCGCGGGCGCAGGCCGAAGGCGCCGATGCGCGTCTGGCGCAGGCGCGTGCCGCCCGGCTACCCAGCCTGACCCTCTCGGCCGACGCCGGAGAGGGGACGACCGACCTCGGCGGCTTCTTCGGCTTCCGCGGCGCGGACGTGTCTCCCCGCGGGGCGGCGCTGGAGGTTCGGCAGCCTCTCTTCACCGGCGGCGGCGCCACCGCCGCCGTGGCCCGGGCCCGCGAAGCGCGTGAAGCGGCTCTGGCCCAGGTCGCCGGCGACCGGGCGCTGCTGGCCGCCCAGGCTGCGGAGGCCTATGTCGCGGTGCTGAGCGCAGGCGAGATCCTGCGGCTGAACGAGGCCCACGTCCGTCAGACCGGCGAGATCGCGCGGCAGACGGAGCTGCGGTTCGGGGGCGGCGAAGTCCCGAGGACCGATGTGGCCCAGGCTCTGGCGCGCCAAGCCGGGGCGCGGGCGGATCTGGCGCGTGCGAGCGGCGATGTCGCGCGGGCGCGGGCGAGGTTCGTGTCGGTGGTCGGCGCGCCGCCGGAAGGTCTCGAGCCGCTGCCGTCTCCACCCGCCACGCCCACGTCGCTGGATGAGGCCCTGGCCAGGGCCGAGCGGACCAGCCCGATGCTGCTGGCGGCCGCAGCGGCGTCGCGCGCGGCCGACGCCGGCGTTCGCTACGCGCAGGCCGAGCGGCTGCCGAGCGTGGCCCTGGCGGCGACGGCCAGCACGACCCGGGACAGGTTCTTTCCCGGCTATCGCGCCGACGACCTCACGATCGGAATCCAGGGTCGGTGGACGCTCTTCGCCGGTGGGGCGATCAATGGACGGGTGGACGAGGCCCGCGCGGGGGCGCGCGGGGCGCGCGCCGCGCTGGACGCGACCCGCGCCCAGGTGCGGGAGGCCGTGATCGGCGCCTGGGAAGAGGTCGAGACATCGCGTGCGGTGATGGGCGCCGCGGCGGATCAGGCGACGGCGGCAGCCAGCGCGCTGGACAGCGTCCGCAACGAGGTCCGCGTGGGCCAGAAGCCGGCGCTCGACCTGCTCGACGCCGAACGCGAAGCGCTGGCGGCGCAGAGCGCACTGGTCGCAGCCAGGGGTGGGGCCGTGGCGGCCGCCTATCGCCTCAACGGGCTGTTGCAGGGCGACTGACGCCCCGCGGGTCAGTGCATTTTGAAGCGGATGGGCACCGACTTGGGGCCGCAGACGAAGCTGGCCGCCGTCCGCGTCGGCTCACCGTCGAGCTCCACGCTTTCAAGCCGCGGCAACAGCTCCTCCCAGAGGATCCGCATCTCCATCCGCGCCAGGTGCTGGCCCAGGCAGACGTGGGCGCCGTAGCCGAACGCGACGTGCTTGTTCGGGCTCCGCTCGATGTCGTACCGGAAGGGGTCGGTGAAGTGCGCCTCGTCGCGGTTGCCGGACGGGTAGCAGAGCATCAGCCAGTCGCCCTTGGCGATCTTCTGGCCGGCGAGTTCGGTGTCGTCGGTGGCGGTCCGCATGAAGTGCTTCACCGGCGTCTCCCAGCGGATCGACTCCTCCACATGGCCCGGGATCAGCGACAGGTCCGCCTTCAGCTTGCGGAACTGCTCGGGGTGCTGGCAGAGGGCCCAGAGGGCGCCCGCAGTGGTGTTTGAGGTGGTGTCGTGGCCGGCGGTGGCGGCGATGATGTAGTAGCTCATCGCCTCCAGGTGGCCGAGCGGCTGGCCCTCGATGGCGCCGTTGGCGATGACGCTGGCCAGGTCGTTGCGCGGGTTACGCCGGCGATCCTCGGTGACGGCGTTGAAGTAGGTCATGAAGTCCATGACCGTGGCCTGCAGCGAGGCCAGCGCCTGGTCGGTGTCGGTCAGCGACTGGCCCGACCGGTTCACGTCCGGGTCGGCGCTGCCGAACAGCTCCTGGGTCAGCTTCAGCATCCGGGGCTCGTCGACCTCCGGAACGCCCAGGACCTCCATGATCACGTGCAGCGGATAGAGGAAGGCCACGTCGCGGGCGAAGTCACAGCGCCCGCCCTGGGCGGCCATCCGATCGACGAAGCCCTTCGCGATCTCGCGGATGCGGGCTTCGAGACCCCGCAGGTTCTGCGGCAGGAACCAGGCCTGGGTCAGGCGCCGGTAGGCGAAGTGGTCGGGGTTGTCCATCTGGACCAGCGAGCGCACCAGGTGCGGCGAGCCCCCCATCATGGCGCGCACCTTTTTGTCCGCTTCGATGGTGGTGACGACGGTCGAGCGGTCGCCATTGTGGAACAGCTCGTTCTGCTTCTCGACGGCCTGGATGTCGTCGAAGCGCGTGACCGCCCAGAACGGATCGAACCCCTGCGGCTGGGCGACCGCCAGCGGCGCCTCGGCGCGCAGGCGGCGGAACGCCTCGTCGCTGCGACGGCGATCCTGATAGGCCCGCGGGTCGACGATCGTTTCGGCCAGGTCCTGGGGGATCATCATCGCTTCGCTTCCTCGACATGCGCGCCGCTGCGAGGCGCTTGCGGAAACGGATATCACCTAGTTAATATACGTCCAACAAATAACTGACTGCAGGTGGCATGGACCAGCTCTCGCCCGCGCGGCCGGCCCGCCGGACCCAGGCCGAACGGCGCGACGAATCGGGCCGCAGCCTCGTGGAAGCGGCGATCGCCGTCGTGGCGCGGGAGGGCGTGAGCGCCGCCACCTTCGACGCCATCGGGCGCGAGGCCGGGTACAGCCGGGGCCTCGCCACCCAGCGGTTCGGCTCCAAGCAGGGCCTGATCGAGGCGGTCATCCGCCACCTCCACGAACAGCAGGAGGCCGCCTTGCTCGCGCACGACATCGACGGCCTCCCGGGGCTTGAGGCGGTGCTGACGTTCGTCGACGTCTACCTGCGTGGCCTGTCGGGCGAACGGGGTGGGCGGGCCTACTTCATGCTGCTGTCCGCGGCGGTCGCGGACGTTACCGAACTTCGCGTGGCGTTCGCCGACGAGCACAGCCGCATCGAGCAGCGTCTGGAGGCGCTGGTCCGGAAGGGGCAGGCCGAGGGCGCGATCCGACGCGAGATCGATGCGGACGCCGCGGCCCTCATGATCGGCAGCCTGCTGTTCGGCCTGTCGATGCAGCTGCTTGTGGACCCGCAACTCAATCTCGATCCCATCCGAGAGACCAGCTTGGCGACGCTGCGCCTCAGCTTCGGGACGGAAGGACGGCCATGACCGACGCCCCCTACAAGACCTGGCAATGCCGCACCTGCGGTTACCTCTATGACGAGGAGGCGGGCGACCCGGCCGAGGGCCTTGCCCCCGGAACGCGCTGGGCGGATATCCCGGATAACTGGGAATGCCCCATGTGCGGCACGGCCAAGGCCGACTTCGACATGGTCGAGCTGTGAGTTGCCGCAGCGTCACCTTCGACCGGCGCGCGCCGCCAAACGAGTGGACACGGCGTCGAAAACGCCACAATGAGGCCCTGTGACGACCCCCCGCCTTGGTGGGTCGTCCACTTAGCGCGCCGGAGCCTTCGGGCTTAATCGGGAATGCAGTAGGGGCTTAGCCCCGATCTGCAGCTGTCCCTGCAACTGTGAGCGGTGAGCGCAGACGACTTGGCGGTTTTGCCGCCAGCCACTGGGCCTTCGGGCCTGGGAAGGTGTCCGTCTGACGCTGTGACCCGCGAGCCAGGAAACCGGCCGGTGCGCGTCGCTCGAGCTCTGGGGCAGTGGACCTCCAAGGCGCGGAACTCCGTCTGAGCGACGACGAAGAAGCGGCGGAGGCCGTTTCGACCGACCGGCGGCGCCTGCCAGGCGTCCATGCCCGCCGGCCTGTCGACCCGCGGCGCGGTGGCGAGGCGGGAGGTCCTCCGCATGTCGTTGGACGCCGGACAGAGGGGGCCGCTTCATGGCCAGGAGATATTTCACGAGCGCCGGGCTTGCGGCGCTGTTGCTGGGCCAGCCGGCGGCGGCCTGGGCTGACGAGGCCGGAGCCGATGTCGAAGGGGTCATCGTCACCGCTACGCGCGGGGCCGACGGCGTCGAAGCCGACAGGATGGGCGCGTCCGTCACAGTCATCACGCCGATCCAGATGCAGGATCGCCAGGTCCGCATCGTCTCCGACGTGCTGCGGGACGTGCCCGGTTTTGCGGTGAGCCGCACCGGCGCGATCGGCGGCCAGACCCAGGTGCGGGTGCGCGGGACCGAGGGCAATCACGTCCTCACGCTTATCGACGGCGTGGAGGCCTCCGATCCGTTCCTGGGCGAGTTCGACTTCGCCACCCTGCTGGGCGACGACGTGGCCCGCATCGAGATCCTGCGCGGCGCCCAGAGCGCGCTCTATGGCTCGGACGCCGTCGCCGGCGTTATCAACTACATCACCCCGACTGCGGCCGAGGCGCCCGGCGGGCGGATGCGGGTGGAGTTCGGCTCGCAGGACACCCTGGGCGGCTCGGCCCGCTACGCGGCCGTGGTAGGTCCGCTGGACGTGGTCCTGAACGCCGGGGTCCAACGCACCGACGGCTATGTCGGCCAGACCCTGCCGGGCGGAACGCGGAAGCTGGGATCGGAGCTGCAGTCGTTCTCGGCGAAGGCCGGCTATCAGGTCACCGAGGCGCTCAGGCTGCGCGGCGTGCTGCGCTACACCGACACCCACGCGGAAACCAACAGCTCCGCCTTCGGGCGCGGCCAGGTCGACAGTCCCGGAAGCTACTTCGACGCCGTCAGCCTCTACTACCTCGTGGGCGGGGACCTGGCGCTGCTGGATGGCGCGTGGACCCACAGCCTTTCGGTGCAAGGGGTGGACGCGAAGCGGAAGGGCTATGCTGGCAACGCCCGGGCCAGCGGCGACGATGGCGTGCGCACGAAGGCGTCGTACGTCACCGCCTACCGCCTGCAGACGGGGGCGCTGACGCATCGGATCACCGGCGCCTTCGACTGGGAGAAGGAGACCTACCAGAACACCTCGCCGCCCAGCGCCGGCGCCGACACCACGCGGCGGTCGATCGAGAACAAGGGCCTGGTCGCCCAGTACGACCTGGAGATCGGCGACAAGGCCGGCGTGGGCGGGGCGGTGCGCCACGACGACAACGACCTCTTCGAGGACGCGACGACCTGGAAGGCACAGGGCTTCTACCGCTTCAACGAGACGCTTCGGGTGCGCGCGGCGGGCGGTACGGGGATCAAGAACCCCAGCCAGACCGAGCTGTTCGGGTTCAACGCCACCGGCCCGTTCCCCTTCGTGGGCAATCCGAACCTGAAGCCGGAGACATCGCGAGGCTGGGAGGTCGGCGCCGACCTGTCCCTCTGGGACGGGCGAGCGACTTTGGGCGCGACCTATTTCGACGCCCGCCTGAAGAACGAGATCTTCTCGTACTTCGGCGGCCCGGGCCTTCCGGCCGCGTGCCCCGCCCCGCCGGCGGGGACCAGCACCACGTGCAACCGCACCTCCAAGTCCAAGCAGACGGGCGTGGAGCTGTTCGGAACGCTCGAGATGACGCGTGAGCTATCGCTGACGGCCAGCTACACCCACCTCGACGCCGAGGAGAACGGTCTGGAGGAGATCCGGCGGGCCCCGGACATCGCCAGCGCCAACTTGACCTGGAAGCCTCTGGACGGCCGCGCGACCGTGAACCTCACCGTGCGCTACAACGGCAAGCAGCTGGACTCGAACTTCTCGGGGATCGCGGCGCCGTTCCCCGCCTCACTGCCCGACGTCAGGCCGGCCACGGGCGCAAACGCCGGCAGGGTGGTGCTGCCGTCCTTCACCCTCGTCAACCTGGCGGCCGCTTACGACCTGTCGGAGAGCGTCGAGGTGTTCGGGCGGGTCGAGAACCTGGCCGACGAGGACTATTACGAGGTCTTCGGCTTCCCGTCGCAGGGCCGCACCGCCACACTCGGCGCGCGGATCAAGTTCTGAGGACGAGCCGGCATCGATGAGACGCGCCCTGCGCATCGCTGCGATCGCCATCGCCGCGGCCCTCTCCTCGGGGACGGTCGCGGCGAAACCGCAGCGCATCCTCTCGATGAACCAGTGCACCGACCTGCTGGTGCTGCAGCTGGTTCCGAAGGCGCGGATCGCCGGCGTCACCTACCTGGCCCGGGACGGCGCCCGCTCGCTGTTTCCCGGCGCGGCCGACGGGATCGCGGTCAACTACGGGACGCCCGAGGACATCATCAGATTCCGTCCTGACCTGATCCTGACGGGCGACTTCTCATTGGCCGTCACGCGACGCCTCGCCCGCGAGGTGGGCGCGCCGATCGTGGAGGTGAAGAGCGTTCGCGACTTCGCCGACGTCCGCCGGTCGCTGCGCCAGGTGGGCGCGGCCGTCGGCGAGCCCGCGCGGGCCGAAGCCCTCATAGGCGGGATGGACGCGCAGCTCGCGGCCCTAGCGGCGCGACCGCCGCCGCGCCCGGTAAGGGTCGTGGCCTGGGACGGCGGCGCCACGGTTCCAGGCATGGACACCTTCGCCAACCGCATCTTCGCGGCGGCGGGCGCGGTCAACATCGCCGCCCGGCCCGGTAGCGCCTACACCAGCTTCGATGTCGAGCGCCTGTTGGCGGCGAACCCGGAGGCCCTGCTGTTCGGGGGCGATGGCCGTCCGCTGCTCCAGAACGACGAGGCGCGGCATCGTGTGGTTCGCCGGGCATTCGCCGGCCGGCGCATCCCCTATCCGGAAACGGCCTTCAACTGCGGCCTTCCGCAGTCCGCGACGGCGGCCGTGGAGTTGCGCCGTCGTCTCGACGCCCTGCCGCCGCGCGCGGGAAGTCCGCGATGACGGACCGGCGTCTCCCGATGAACGCGATCGCGCTGGGGCTTCTCGCGGCTGCTTCGCTCGCGTCGCTGTTTCTCGGCCGCGTCAACATCAGTCCCCAGGCGCTCGTGGAGGGGTTCTTCTCCAGCGACACCAACCTCGCGCACCTGGTGATCACCGAGCTTCGCTTGCCGCGCACGATCCTGGCGGTGCTGGTCGGAGGAGCGCTCGGCCTCTCGGGGGCGGTGCTGCAAGGGCTGCTGCGCAATCCGCTGGCCGAGCCGGGCCTGCTGGGCGTCTCCAGCGGCGCGGCCGTGGGGGCGGTCATCTCGATCTATTTCGGTCTGGCCGCCGTCTTCAGCCTGGCGACCCCGCTCCTGGGGCTGGCGGGGGCGCTGGGGGCCGGGGCGCTGACCTTCGCGCTGGGGCGTGGCGGGACGCTCAGCCTGATCCTGGCCGGAGCCGCTGTCTCGGGTCTCATGGCCGCCTTTCTGGCCATGGCGCTCAACTTCGCCCCCAATCCCTACGCAGCCTTCGAGATGAGCATCTGGATGCTGGGCTCGCTGTCGCAGAAGAGCTGGGAGCACATCCTGCTGGCGGGCCCGTTCATCCTGGCGGGCATCCTGGTCCTGTCGACGCTGGGCCGGTCCATCGACGCCCTGGCGCTAGGCGAGGAGCAGGCGGCCAGCCTCGGCGTCGACCTCGACCGGACACGCGTGCTCGCCCTGCTCGGCGTCGGCCTCGCGGCGGGCGCGGCGACCTCGGTCACGGGCTCCATCGGCTTCATCGGCCTGATCGCGCCGCACCTGGTGCGTCCGTTCGTAGGCTACCTGCCGCGTCTCACGATGCTGCCCTCGGCGCTGTTCGGCGCGGCGCTCCTGCTGCTGGCCGATATTGGGACGCGGGTGCTGCACACCAGTTCGGAGCTGCGCCTTGGCGTGATCACCAGTCTGCTGGGGACGCCGTTCTTCTTCTGGCTGGTGGTCCGGCTGCGCAGGATGGCGCCATGACGGAGCTCGCGGCCCGGGACATCAGTGTCCGGCGCGGCGGACGCGCGATCGTCGACGGCGTGTCGGTCACCCTGCGCTCGGGCATGTTCGTGGCGTTGATCGGCGCGAACGGGGCCGGGAAATCGACGCTGCTGAATTGCCTGGCGGGCTTGTTGAAGCCCGAGGTCGGCGAGGTCGCGCTCGATGGCCGCGCGGTCCTGGATTTCGCCGGCCGCGACCTGGCGCAGCGGCGGGCCTATCTGCCCCAGCGCCTGCGGGCCGAGTGGCCGATCTCCGTGGAACATCTGGTGGCGCTGGGGCTGACGCCGCAGCTTCCCGCGCTGGGCGGCCTGCCGGGCGGGCTGGAGCCCAGGCTCACCCAGGCCATCGAGGCGTGCGATCTTCAGGCGCACCGCTTGCAGGCCGCCACGACCCTGTCGGGCGGAGAACTGGCCCGCGCGATGCTGGCCCGGGCGCTCATCGGAAACCCAGACGTGCTGCTCGCCGACGAGCCGGTCTCGGGCCTCGATCCGCGCCACCGCCTCGACACGGTGGCCCGCCTGCGGCGCCTTGCGGTGGATGAGGGGCGGCTGGTGGTGGCGACCATCCATGACCTGACCCTGGCCGCGCGGCACGCCACGCACATCATGGCGTTGCGCCAGGGGCGCATGACGGCCTTCGGCCCAACGGCCGAGGTCTTGAGCTCCGGCCTGCTGCGCGAGGTGTTCGAGGTCGAGGCCACGATCCTGGGCTCCGGGCGCGAGGTGATCGTCGACTACGTCGGACCCGCCTGAGATGGCCGCCCTGATGCTGCAGGGCTGCGGCTCGGACGTGGGCAAGTCGGTCCTGGTGGCCGGCCTCTGCCGGCTGTTCGCCAACCGCGGCCATCGCGTGCGCCCGTTCAAGCCCCAGAACATGTCGAACAACGCCGCCGTGACGGCGGAAGGCGGCGAGATCGGCCGGGCCCAGGCGCTTCAGGCGCTGGCGTGCCGCGTGCCCCCCAGCGTCCACATGAACCCGGTGCTGCTGAAGCCGCAGTCCGACGTCGGCGCCCAACTCGTGGTCCGCGGAAAGGTCCAAGGGACCTGGCAGGCGCGGGCCTACCAGGATCGCAAGGCCAGCCTGCTGCCGACGGTCGTGGAGAGCTTCCGGCGGCTCCAGACAGAGGCCGACCTCGTCCTGGTCGAGGGCGCTGGCAGCCCGGCCGAGACCAACCTGCGGGCGGGCGACATCGCCAACATGGGCTTCGCCCACGCAGCCGACGTTCCGGTGGTGCTGGTGGGCGACATCGACCGCGGGCACGTGATCGCGAGCCTGGTCGGCGCCCACGCGGTGCTGGATGGCCCCGACCGCGACCGCATCCACGGCTTCCTGATCAACAAGTTCCGGGGTGATCCCGCCCTGTTCGACGAAGGTCGCGCCGAGATCGCCGCCAGAACCGGCTGGCGGGACCTGGGCATGGCGCCCTGGCTGGCCGCCGCCGCGCGCCTGCCGGCGGAAGACGCCGTGGTGCTGCAGCGTCCGGGGGACGGGGGCACACGGCGGGTGAAGATCGTCGTCCCGATGCTGTCCCGGATCGCCAACTTCGACGACTTCGACCCGCTTCGCGCAGAGCCCGACGTGGACCTGTGCTTCATCCCGCCCGGACAGCCTCTGCCGGGCGACGCCGACCTCGTGATCCTGCCGGGGACCAAGGCGACGCTTGCCGACCTGGCCTTCCTGCGCGGCCAGGGCTGGGACGTCGACCTGGCCGGCCATGTGCGCCGGGGCGGGCGCGTCATGGGGATCTGCGGCGGCTACCAGATGCTGGGCGCCCGCATCGCGGACCCTGAGGGCGTCGAGGGGCCGCCGGGATCGGCGGCGGGCCTGGGCCTCCTGGACATCGAGACCGTGCTGGCTGGCGACAAGGTACTGCGCCCCGTCTCCGGCCAGCTCCAGGGCGGCGGCGCGTTCCGCGGCTACGAGATGCACATCGGCCGCACGCGCGGCGAGGGACTGGCGAGGCCCATGCTGGCCTTGGCCGACGGCGCACCCGACGGCGCGGTCTCGCCCGACGGCCGGATTTCCGGATGCTACGTCCATGGCCTGTTCGCCGACCCAAGCGCTCGCGCGGTGGTCCTCGCCGGCCTGGGCGCCGCGGCCCGGACCGGCGACCACGCCGTCGCCGTGGATACGGCGCTGGACGAGATCGCCGCCGAGCTCGAGCGCGCGTTCGATGTCGCGGCGCTCGCGCGATTGGCCGGCCTTCCCGCCTGAAGGTCCCCAGGCCCGCGATCTTTACGGCTTCCTTATGCGCGGGTGGGGCCTTCCGAATGGAGCCTTTACGCCCCGGCTTGCTACCTCCCCAGGCTCAAATTCGACCTGAAGCGGGAGCGAGCCATTGCTCGACATCGTCTACATCGCGCTGGGCCTCGGGGTCTTTGCGCTGTTCGGGGCGTTCGCAGCGGCGCTGAGGCGGCTGTGATGCTCGAGATGCTCATCTGGGGCGCGGGCGCGCTCGTCATCGGCGGCTACATGGTGGCCGCCCTCCTGCGGCCAGATCGCTTCTGACCGCCCGCTCTGACGGACCCATTCCATGAATTGGCAAGGCTGGGCGGAAATCGCCCTTACGCTCGGACTGGCCCTCGGCCTCGGCTGGCCGATCGGCGTCTACATGTCGCGCGTCTGGAACGGCGAGCGGACCTGGCTCGACCCGATCCTGCGTCCCCTGGAGAAGGCGTTCTACGGCGTCTGTGGGGTCGACCCGAACAAGAGCCAGGGCTTGTTCGGCTATGCCGCGGCCCTGCTGGCGTTCAACGTCGCGGGCTTCCTCCTGGTGTACGCCGTCCTGCGCCTGCAGGGCGTGCTCCCCCTGAATCCGCAGGGCTTCGGGCCGCTGTCCGAACACCTGGCCTTCAACACGGCCGTCAGCTTCGTGACCAACACCAACTGGCAGTCCTATGGCGGCGAGACCACCATGTCGACGCTGAGCCAGATGCTGGTGCTGACGGTGCAGAACTTCCTGTCCGCCGCCACCGGCGCGGCCGTCGCCGCGGCCCTGGCGCGCGCCTTCATCGCCAACCGCGCCGAGGGCCTCGGCAATTTCTGGGCCGACCTGACGCGCACGACGCTCTGGGTGCTGCTGCCGCTGTCCGTGGTTGTGGCCATCGTGTTCCTGGCGCTGGGCGTGCCCCAGACCCTGGACGCCTCCGTCATGGCCAGGACGTTGGAAGGCGGGGAGCAGAAGATCTCGCTCTACGCCACGGCTAGCCAGCTCGCGATCAAGCAACTGGGCATCAACGGCGGCGGCATCTTCAACGTGAACTCTTCGCACCCGTTCGAGGGACCGAACCCGCTGGCGAACTTCATCGCGGCGGTGTCGATCAATGTGCTGGGATGGGCCGCCTTCTTCGCCTTCGGCCACTCGGCGCTGGCGAAGAAGGAAATTCGCGCTCTGGTCGCCGCCGCCGCCATCATCCTGTCGGCCGGCGCCGCGGCGCTCTACTGGACCGAGACCCAACCGGCCCCGGCCCTGGTCGCCGCCGGCGTCGACGCCAGCGTCAACATGGAGGGCAAGGAGGTTCGCTTCGGCGCGCCCGCGTCCGCCGCCTGGGCCGCCATGACCACCGGCGCCTCCAACGGCTCGGTCAACTCCATGCACGCCAGCTACATGCCCCTGGGCGGGGCGGTGCAGATGTTCTTCATGCAGCTGGGTGAGATCCTGCCCGGCGGCATCGGCACCGGCCTGGCCTCGATGGTGGTCATGGCCCTTCTGGCGGTGTTCGTCGCCGGCCTCATGGTCGGTCGGACGCCGGAGTACCTGGGCAAGAAGGTCGAGGCGCGCGAGATCAAGTTCGCCATGCTTCTGGTCCTCGTGCTGCCGCTCTCGATGCTGGGCTTCGCAGCGATTGCGGCGGTGTCGCCCGAGGCGCTGAAGGGTCTGCTCAACAAGGGCCCGCACGGGCTCTCCGAGATCCTCTACGCCTACACCTCCGGCACGGCGAACAACGGCTCGGCCTTCGCGGGCCTGACCGCCAACGCGCCCTGGTGGAACACCACCCTGGGCCTGGCCATGCTGCTGGGACGCTTCCCGGGCATCGTCGCCGTGCTCGCCATCGCCGGTTCGCTCGCCGCCAAGCCCAAGCTCCAGCCGACCGCCGGGACCCTGCCGACCGACAGCGCGCAGTTCGTCGGCCTCCTGATCGGCGTGATCCTCATCCTCGGCGGCCTGCAGTTCTTCCCCGCGCTCGCGCTGGGTCCGATCGTCGAACACTTCCAGCTTCCCGCCGCCCTGGCCGCGGCGCGCTGAGCCTCAGGACTCCTGTCATGACCTCCGCCCATCTTCCGCTCGGCGAGAACCGCCGCAAGGCCTCGACCCTGGCCACGAGCCTCAATCCGGCGATCCTCGCCCGCGCCACGCGCGATTCCTTCGCGAAGCTCGATCCGCGCGAGCTGACCGGCAATCCGGTGATCTTCGCGACCTGGCTGGTGGCCGTGCTGGCCACAGCCTCGGCGGCGATGGAGATCGCCCGCGGCAGCGATTGGAGCTTCGCCCTGCAACTGGCGCTCTGGCTCTGGGCCACGGTGCTGTTCGCGAACTTCGCGGAGAGTATCGCCGAGGGCCGCGGCAAGGCCGCTGCGGACAGCCTGCGCGCCATGCGGGTCACCACGAAGGCGAAGCTGATCGTGGACGAGCGCACCGGCACGGTGGCGCCCACGCCCGCCCACGAACTCGGCGCCGGCCAAGTCGTTCTGGTCGAGGCCGGCGACGTGATCCCGGCCGACGGCGAGATCGTCGAAGGCGTGGCGTCGGTCAACGAGGCCGCCATCACCGGCGAGTCCGCGCCGGTGATCCGCGAGAGCGGCGGCGACCGCTCGGCCGTGACCGGCGGCACGACCGTCGTCTCCGACTGGATCAAGGTGCGGATCACCTCTGAACCGGGGAACACCTTCCTCGACCGGATGATCGCCATGGTCGAAGGCGCCGACCGGCGCAAGACGCCCAACGAGGTCGCGCTCGCCGTGCTCCTCGCGGGCCTGACCCTGGTGTTCCTGATCGCCGTCGTGACCCTGCTGGGCCTCGGCAAGTATTCGGGGATCGCGCTGTCCCCGCTCGTGCTGGGCGCGCTGTTCATCACCCTGATCCCGACCACGATCGGCGGACTGCTGTCAGCCGTGGGCATCGCCGGCATGGACCGGCTGCTGAAGGTCAACGTCCTGGCCACTTCGGGCCGCGCGGTGGAGGCGGCCGGCGACGTCGACACCCTGCTGCTCGACAAGACCGGCACCATCACCTTCGGCAACCGCATGGCCACCGAGGTAGTCCCGGCGCCGGACGTGCGGCCCGAACGGGCCTTGCAGGCCGCGTTGATGGCCTCGCTGGGGGATGAGACGCCGGAAGGCCGCTCGATCGTCGAGCTGGCGCGAAACCAGGGCCTGGTGGCCGAGGCGCCGGCGGGCGCCGAGATCATCCCCCTCTCGGCCACGACGCGCCAGTCCGGCCTCAACGCGGGCGGCAAGGCCTGGCGCAAGGGCGCGGTCGACGCCGTGCTGAAATCGATCGGTCTCCTCCCGTCCGACGTGCCGACCGACGTGTCCGCGGCCGTGGACAGGATCGCGCGGTCGGGCGGCACGCCGCTGGCCGTGAGTGAGGACAACGTGCTGGTGGGCGTCATCCACCTCAAGGACGTGGTCAAGCCGGGCGTGAAGGAGCGGTTCGCGGACTTGCGCCGCATGGGCCTGCGCACGGTTATGATCACCGGCGATAATCCGGTGACCGCGGCTGCCATCGCCTCGGAATCCGGCGTCGACGACTTCCTTGCCGAGGCGACGCCCGAGGACAAGCTGCGGCTCATCCGCGCCGAACAGGCCAAGGGCCGGCTGGTCGCCATGTGCGGCGACGGCGCCAACGACGCGCCGGCGCTGGCCCAGTCGGACGTGGGCGTCGCCATGCAGACCGGGGCCCAGGCGGCCCGCGAAGCCGGCAACATGGTCGACCTGGACAGCGATCCCACCAAGGTCATCGAGATCGTGGAGGTCGGCAAACAGATGCTGATCACCCGCGGGGCGCTGACCACCTTCTCGATCGCCAACGACGTGGCCAAGTACTTCGCCATCATCCCGGCGATGTTCGCCGCCTCTCTGCCGGCGCTGGGTGCGCTCAACATCATGGGCCTGGCGAGCCCGCAAAGCGCGATCCTCTCGGCGGTGATCTTCAACGCCCTGATCATCGTGCTCCTGATCCCGCTCGCCTTGCGGGGCGTGCGCTACCAGGCCATCGGCGCCTCGCGGCTCCTGTCGCGCAACCTTTTGATCTACGGCCTCGGCGGGCTCATCGCCCCCTTCGTGGGGATCAAGGTCATCGATCTGATGATCTCGGCCGTGGGATTGGCCTGATGGACACGCAACTGATCCGGGCGGCCGTCGTCAGCGGCGGCCTGATCCTCCTCCTCATCCTGATCGCCGTCGCCAGTTCCGCAGCGTCGGCGGCGCCAAACTGATCCGCTAGGAGCCATCCATGTTCGCACTCGTTCGGCCGGCGCTGGCGTCCCTCGGACTGTTCACGGTCCTGTTGGGTCTCGCCTATCCGCTGGCGATCACCGGCCTGGCCCAGGGGATCTTCCCCCACCAGGCCAACGGCAGCCTCATCCGTCTCGACGGCCGGGTCGTGGGTTCCGAGCTCATCGGCCAGACCTTCGCGGGGCCGCAATACCTCCACGGACGGCCCTCGGCGGCCGGCAGCGATGGCTATGACGCCTCGGCTTCGTCGGGGTCGAACCTCGGTCCGCTCAACGAAGACCTGGCGAAGCGGATCAAGGACAGCGCGACGGCGCTGAGGACCGAGGCCGGCGCCGGCGCGATACCCGCGGACGCCGTCACGGCCTCCGCCTCCGGGCTGGACCCGCACATTTCGCCGGCCAATGCCGAGATGCAGGCCGCCCGGATTGCGGCAGCCCGCGGCGCGCCCGTAGGGCAGGTTCGGGCGCTGATCGGCCGCCACGTCGAGGCTCGCACCTTCGGGGTGCTGGGCCAGCCGCGGGTGAATGTCCTCGAGACCAACCTGGCGCTCGACGCCGCCTACCCCGCGAGGCAACCTCCGCCCCAATGAACCTGGAAGAGCCCCGCAGGCCCGATCCGGACGCCCTGCTGGCGGCCGCCCGACCCGGACAAGGCCGCCTGAAGGTCTTCCTCGGCATGTCGCCCGGGGTCGGCAAGACCTACGAGATGCTGCGCGCCGCCCGACGCCGCAAGGCGGAGGGCGGCGACGTCGTGGTCGGTGTCGTCGAAACCCACGGCCGCAAGGAGACGCAATCCCTGCTGCGGGGGCTGGACGTGCTGCCGCGCCGGCCGATCGAGTACCGCGGCCGGACGCTGATGGAGTTCGACATCGACGCGGCCCTGGCCCGCAAGCCGGAGCTGCTGCTGGTCGATGAGTACGCCCATTCGAATGCGCCCGGCTCGCGCCATCCCAAGCGTTGGCAGGACGTCGAGGAGCTGCTGGCGGCCGGGATCGACGTCTGGACGACACTGAACGTCCAGCACCTGGAAAGCCTGCTCGAGGTGGTCTGGAAGATCACCGGCGTGCGCCAGCGGGAGACGGTCCCCGACTCCGCCCTCAGCCGCGCGGACGAGATCGAGCTCATCGACATCACCCCGTCCGAGCTGCGCGAGCGCATGGCCGAGGGCAAGGTCTACATGGGTGAGACCGCGCGGGTGGCGGCCGACCGGTTCTTCAAGGTCGAGAACCTGACCGCCCTTCGGGAACTGGCCCTGCGCCGCGCCGCCCAGGCGGTGGACGACCAGCTCATCGGCGCCATGAAGCGGGCGGGCGTCGAGGGACCCTGGGCCGCGGGCGAGCGGATCCTGGTGCTCGTCGGGCCCGATGCGATGGCGGGCGCCCTGGTCCGCGCGGGCCGCCGCCTGTCGGACATGATGATGGACGCGCCGTGGACCGTGGCGCACGTGGAACGGCCCAATGCATCCCCGCCCAGCCCGGCCGCGGCCCAGCGCCTGCGCGACGCCATGAAGCTGGCGACGCAGCTCGGCGGCGCCACCGTGACGTTGACGGGCGATGACCTGGTGGCCGCCGTCCTCGAGTTCGCCGGCCGCAACAACGTGACCCAGATCGTGGTCGGACGGCGCCAGCGCCGCGGGTTCCGCCTGCGGCGCGACCTCATCGGGGCGTTGCTGGAGGAGGCGGGCGGCGCCGCCCTGCACGTGATCACCGAGTCGTCGGAAACGCCGGCGCCCGAGGCGCGGCCTCGGCCGTCGCTGCGGACGCTCGCCTGGCGCGGCCACGCCGGCGCGCTCGCCAGCGTGGCCCTGGCGGCCGCCGTCGCCTGGCTGCTGGACCGCTACGTGGAGAGCGCCAACCTCGCCATGGTCTTCATGCTGAGCGTGCTGGTCTCGGGGATCGCGTTCGGGCTGTGGCCCGCCGTCGCCGCCGCGGCCGCCTCGGCCGTCTTCTACAACTTCTTCTTCCTCGAGCCTCGGCTCACGATGCTCATCGGCAACCCGGCCGACGTGCTGACCTTCGCCGTGTTCTTTGCCGTGGCGCTCACGACCGGCTGGCTGACCGGCCGGGTCCGGGATCAGGCGCGGGCGACCTCGCGCCGGGCGTCCGCTATCGCGGCGGTTCTCGCTGCAACGCGCCGGCTCTCCGGCGCAGCCGATGCGGAGGACGCCGCCAAGGCGCTGGCTGAGCAACTGGCAGCCGCCACGGGTGTCAAGGCGGTGGTGCTCGGACCTTCGGACGGGGATATCAAGATCATGGCGTCGGAGCCTGCGCTGAGCGCTCTGCCGCCGGGCGACATGGCCGCCGCCCGCTGGTGCTGGGAGAAGGGCGAGGCGACGGGCGCCGGCACAGGAACCATGCCGATGGCGGCGTGGACCTTCCGCCCGCTGCAGGGCGTGAAGGCGCGGTCCGGCGTCGTCGGTGTCGATCCGTCGGCCATCGCCACCGAGGACGGCGAACGGTTCGTCGGCGCCTTGCTGGACCAGGGTGCGGTCGCGCTCGAGCGGGCGGAGTTCGCCGCCGTGGCTGCGGGCGCCGAGGCGCTGCGCCGCACCGATCAGCTCCGCTCGGCCCTGCTGAACTCGGTCAGCCACGACCTGCGCACGCCGCTGTCGACGGTGCTGGGCTCGGCGACGACGCTGATCGACTACGGCCCGTCGATCACGAAGGAGGTCCGCGACGATCTCCTGGTGTCGATCCGCGAGGAAGCCGAGCGGCTCAACCGCTACGTCGGCAACCTGCTGGACATGACCCGCCTGGAAGGCGGCGGCCTGAATGTCCGCAACGACTGGGTGGATGTCCGCGACGTTCTGGTGGCCGCCGCGGAACGGGTCTCGCGGCGGCTCGGGAAGCGCCGGATCGACCGCGACTTTCCATCGGAGCTGGCGCTTGTCCGGCTGGATCCCGCGCTCCTCGAGCAGGCGGTGGTCAACATCCTGGAGAACGCGATCGCCTACAGCCCCGACGGAACGGTGGTCGAACTCGCCGCCTACGAGGACCGCAACAACGTGGTGATCAGCATCGAGGACGAGGGTAAGGGCATCCCCACCGCCGAGTTGGCGCGGGTGTTCGAGACGTTCCATCGGATGCAGGAGCCCAGCGACCGGGCGGAGCGGGGCAAGGGGGTGGGCTTAGGGCTCTCCATCTCCAAGGGGTTCATCGAGGCGATGGGGGGGCGGATCGCTGCGGCCAGCCCAATTCATGGCGACCGCGGGACCCGGGTGCTTATCAGCCTGCCCAAGGCGCCTCCCGCGCCTGGAACCCCCGCATGAGCCTCTATCCCGAGATCCTGGTCATCGACGACGAGCCGCAGATCCACCGGTTCCTGAGGGCGGCCCTGCAGGCCGCGGGATTCGAGCCCCTGCGGGCCGAGACGGGCGCCGAGGGCCTGCGCGAGATCGCCCGCGCTGCGCCGGCCGCCGTGGTGCTCGACCTGGGCCTGCCGGACATGGACGGCAAGTCGGTGCTCACCCGGGCGCGCGAGTTCTACGCCGAGCCGATCATCATCCTCTCGGCGCGCGACCGTGAGACGGAGAAGATCGAGGCGCTGGACCTGGGCGCCAACGACTATGTGGAGAAGCCGTTCGGGGTGGGCGAACTCCTGGCGCGGCTGCGCGCGGCGCTTCGCCAGCGCTCGCATTCGGCCAAGCCGCCGCCACCGATCATCCGGGCATCCGGCCTGACGATCGACTTCCCCAGGCGGCTCGTCACCCGGGGCGGCGAGGCGCTACATCTCTCGCCGAAGGAGTACGACCTGCTGGCAAGGCTCGCCCAGAACGCCGGCAAGGTGATGCAGCACCGCGAGTTGCTTCTCTCTGTCTGGGGCCCCGCCCACGTGGAGGACACCCAATACCTGCGGGTGTTCATCGGCCAGCTTCGGCAGAAGATCGAACCCGATCCGTCAGCGCCCAAGCTGATCCTGACCGAGCCGGGCGTGGGGTATCGCTTCATCGCCGACGAGCCGGACGGGTAGGGCCGTCGGCGTCGAACTGAGAAATTCTCAGTCGTCGTCATTTTGCGGGTGAGACTGTCTTTGGCCTGTCATCAGGATGGGGCAATGCCTTCGGCGTACCGGAGGACCCCTCGTGCTGCGCCTGCTGATGCTCTGCCTCGCGCTCCTGATCCCGACAGCGGCCTGGAGCGCCGCGCCGCTCGGTTCGCCGCAAAATCCGCTGCGGGTGGTGCTCATTCCGGCGGACGGCGGCACCGAGGACGGCACGCGCGCCGACTTCCAGCCGGTGTTCAACGCCATCACCCGCACGTCCGGGCTGCACTTCACGCTGCGGGTGGGACAGTCCTACAACGCCGTGGTCGAGACGATGTGCAACGGCGGCGCGGATGTCGCCTTCTTCGGGCCGGTCGCCTACGTCCAGGCGCGCCGGCGGGGGTGCGCCGAGCTGCTCGCGGTCTCGGTGGAGAACGGCCGCTCGACCTACTACGCGGGCCTGTTCGCCAGGACGAAGGGCCCGGTGCGCCGGCTCTCCGACCTCAAGGGGCGGCGGGTGGCCTTTGGCGACCTCAACTCCGCCTCCTCGTTCATCGCGCCGATGGCGATGCTGCTGGACGCCCGCATCGACCCTGTCCGCGACCTTGGCGCCGTGCGCCTGACGGGCAGTCACGCCAACAGCCTGGCGGCCCTGATGCAGGGACAGGCGGACGCTGCGGCGCTGTCGTTCGACTCGTTCGAAAAGGCGGTGAACCAGGGCGTGGTGTCCGGGCGCGAGGTGAGCGTCGTGGCCCGCAGCGCGCCGATCCCCAATCCACCGCTGGGCATGAGCACCCGTCTGCCGCCCACGATGAAGGCGCGGCTGAAGCGGGCCTTCGCGACGGTCGCCAAGGCGCCTGGCGTCACCCCCGACATGATCCGCGGCTATGGCGGCAAGCGCGTCGACGGCTATGACACCGCGTTCTCGGAGCGGAACTACGCCGCCGCCGCCGCCATGCTGGCGCGCGTCGACGACCCGCTGAAGGCCGCGATCCTGAAGAAGGCGGCCGCCCGATGAGCGCCGAGCCGCACATCGCCTTCGAAGGCGTCTCCAAGCGGTTCGCCGACGGGACCCTGGCCCTGGACGAGGTCACCTTCCACATCCCGCGCGGCCAGGTCTGCGCGCTTGTGGGTCCATCGGGCAGCGGGAAGTCGACCTTGCTGCGCGCCGTGAATGGCCTGACCGAGTTGACCGGCGGGACCGTGCGTGTCGATGGAACGCCTGTGGACGCGGCCCATCTCCCGCAGATCCGCCGCAAGGTGGGCATGGTCCACCAACACTACGGCCTCGTGGACCGCGCGAGCGTCGCGGAGAACATGATCGCCGGCGCGATCGCCGAGATCGCGACCTGGCGCGCGCTGCTGGGCCTCTATCCGGCAGCCTATCGGGCCAAGGCCTGCACGCTGCTGGCGGAGGTGGGCCTTTCACCCGAACACCCGACTCGGCGGGTGTCGGAACTGTCCGGCGGGCAGCGCCAGCGGGTCGGCATCGCCCGCGCCCTGATGCTGGATCCCGAGGTCCTGCTCGCCGACGAGCCAGTCGCCAGTCTGGATCCGCGGGTGAGCGTGGAGGTGCTGGACCTGATGCGCCGCGAGGCGCAGGCGCGGGGCGCGAGCGTCCTGTGCAGCCTGCACCAGGTGGATCTCGCGAGACGTTTCGCCGACCGGATCGTGGCCCTACGCGCCGGCCGCCTGATGTTCGATGGTCCGGCCGCCGCGTTCGACGACGCTGCGGCGCTGGCGATCTATGGCTCCGCGACGGAGGCGGTGCGATGAGCCTTGCACGCGACCCCGCGGCCGCGCCGGTGTCGGCCTGGCGCTTTCCACGCGCCCTGCGTCCCCGCGTCCTCATCGGCTGGGGGCTGCTGGTCGTGGCGCTCCTGGCGTCCGCCCCAAGCGTCGAGGCGGGCCGGATGCTGCGGATGACGGGCGAGGCGATCGCCGCGTTGGCCACCGGCGGCAAGTCCCAGGTCGTGGACGGCCTCGGCGCCATCGGCCGCCAGATGATACCCCTGCAGATCTCCGAGCGCCGCGAGGTGTCGCGGATCGAGGGCTTCGACCGGGGTCGCCTGCCGCTCTTCTCTCGCATCGAGGTCGTCGATGCGCGCACCGAGCGCCTGGATCCCGAGACGTTTCAGATGCGCACGGTGGTGGAGCGCACGGAGTACCTGGTCGAGCCGGTGGGCTACCTCGTCCGGGTCGGCGTCAAGCTTTGGGAGACCCTGATGATCGCGTTCTGGGGCACGCTGCTGGCGGTCCTGATGAGCGCGCCCCTGGCCTTCCTGTCAGCCCGAAACCTGACCCCGCACGTCTGGGTCTATGGCGCGGCGCGGGCCGTTGTGAGCCTGCTTCGCGCGGTGCCCGAGCTGGTCAGCGCGCTGTTCCTGGTGGTCGCCTATGGCTTTGGTCCGGTGGCGGGCGTGCTCGCCCTGGCGCTCCACGGCGCAGGTTTCCTCGGCAAGTTCTACGCCGAGGACGTCGAGGCCGCGGACCCCAAACCGCAGGAAGCCCTAGCGGCCACGGGCGCGAACCGTTTGAAGGTGCTGCGCTTCGCGATCCTGCCGCAGGTGCTGCCGCAATACATCGGCTACACCCTGTATGTCCTAGACCGGAACTTCCGGATGGCCACGGTCGTCGGCCTCGTGGGGGCAGGGGGCATCGGCCAGGAGCTGAAGGGCCGGTTCGACATGTATAACTACCATCATGTCGGCACGATCCTGGTGGCCATGTTCGCGGCGGTCTTCCTGATCGATCAGGTCTCGGCCCGGCTGCGCAGGGCCTATTTCTAACGGTCGCGACAACCTCACCATGATGTTGCTGGTGGAATGAAGAATATTCACTAGCTCGTCACGGACGCCACACGCGGGCGTCACGCCCAGACGTCACCTTGCCCTCCAGATCAAGCGATAGGGGCCAGTGATGGGCGAGACGAACCGGCGGACATTCCTCAGGTTGGCGACGGGCGCGGCGGCAGGCGGGGCGGCGATCGCGGCCATGCCGGTGGCGATCCAGCGGGCGCTGGCCCAGCCGGCGCAGCAAGTGTCCGGCACGATCCAGGACGTGAAGCACGTGGTGATCCTGATGCAGGAGAACCGCTCCTTCGACCACTACTTCGGGACCCTGCGCGGGGTGCGCGGCTTCGGCGACCGGCATCCCATTCCGCTTCCGGGCGGGCGCGACGTCTGGCGGCAGTCCGACGGCAAGCGCGAGCTGCCGCCCTTCCACCTGGACACCAGCAAGACCGACGCCCTGCGCGTGCCGGGCACGCCCCACTCCTACGCCGACGCTCAGGCCGCCTGGGGGCAAGGCAAGATCGAGGAGTGGCCGCGGTTCAAGACGGCGTATTCCATGGGCTACTACCGCCGCGAGGACATCCCGTTCCAGTTCGCCCTGGCCGAGGCGTTCACGATCTGCGACGCCTACCACTGCTCGGTGACGGCCGGGACGGACCCCAACCGCATCGTCTTCTGGTCGGGCTCGAGTTCGGACCCGGAGCTGCGCGCCAAAGGCGTCGACTGCACCGACGACCATGCCGAGCCCGACAACTGGCGCTGCTGGGTCAAGGGCGCGCTGCCCGAACCCGGCTACACCTATGCGGGCAACAGCCTGAAGTGGGACACCATCCCGGACGTCCTGGAGAAGGCGGGTGTGTCCTGGCGCATCTACCAGGACCCCAACAACAACTGGACCGGCGCCATGCACGGCGGCCTGGCGTTCGAGAGCTTCCGAACCTGCAAGCCGGGCTCGGCCCTCTACGAGAAGGGCATGCGCCACTGGTCGCTGGAGCAACTCGCGCGCGACGTCCAGGAGGGGACGCTGCCGGCTGTGAGCTGGGTGCTTCCCTCGGCGCCCTTCTCCGAGCACCCTGGGGCCTCGACCCCGCTGCAGGGCGCGGAGTTCACCGCCCAGGTCCTGGAGGCCCTGACCGCCAATCCGGAGGTCTGGGGCAAGACCGTGTTCTTCCTCACCTTCGACGAGAACGACGGCCAGTTCGACCACCTGCCGCCGCCGGCGCCGCCGTCCTACGACGCCGAAGGGCGGCTCGCGGGCAAGTCGACCCTCGATCTGCGCGGGCACTACTTCTCGGACCCCCAGCGCAAGCACATCGACGCGCGCGACACCCAGAGCGGCCTCGTCCGGCCGTTCGGCCTCGGCCCGCGGGTGCCCATGTACGTGGTCTCGCCCTGGAGCAAGGGCGGCTGGGTCAGTTCAGAGACCTTCGACCACACGTCCGTGGGCCAGTTCCTGGAGACGCGGTTCGGGGTCACGGTGCCGGGGATCAGCCCGTGGCATCGCGCGGTCTGCGGCGATCTCACCTCGGCGTTCGACTTCGCCAGGCCGAACGATCCGGCCTTCCCGGACCTGCCGGACGTCAGCGGCGCCTCGGCGGTGGTGCTGCAACACATCCAGCGGCCGCGGATCATGCCGCCTGAGCAGCCCCAGCCGGTACATGCGGAGACCGGCGTGCGGCCATCGCGCGCCTTGCCCTACGTGCTGAACGTGAAGGCGGAGGTGGTGGCGGGCGAGGTGCGGCTCGAGTTCCGCAACGGCGGCAAGGCGGGCGCGGTGTTCCACGTCTACGACCGGCTGCACCTGGATCGCATCCCCCGGCGCTACACCGTCGAGGCCGGCAAGGCGATCTCCGACGTCTGGACGACGGCGGGCGACGGCGGGCGGTATGACTTGGCCGTCTTCAGTCACAACGGCTTCCGGCGCGACGTGCAGGGCGAGGCGGGCGGCGCGCTGGAGATCGAGGTCCGCTACCGCCCGCAGGCGCGCGAGGTGGAGCTGGAGATCCGCAACGGTTCGACCGAGGCTCAGGCGGCCGTGATCCGTCACAATGCCTATGGCGAGGCGGGCGGCGAGGTGCGAGTCCCCGCCAGAGGCCGTTCGACGCGCCGATGGTCGGTGGCCGACGCGGGCGACTGGTACGACGTCAGCGTCGCGGCGCAGGGCGTCACCCGTAGGGCGGCCGGCCGGATGGAGACCGGCGCGCACGGGATCAGCGATCCCGCCATGGGCGCCTAGGATCCCGCGCCCGGGGGCTCCGCCCCAATGAGGAACGCTCAGGCGCGGCCGTGACCGGCGGCCGCGCCTGCTGGCGCACGTCCGGAATCCCGCATCACCAGTAGTGCGCAAAGTTCATTTTGATGATCGAAAACGAATGAGAAATATTCACTACACCGTCACGAGACGCCCCTACTGATCCCAGCCCGACGGGGGGCCGAACGGGCCGCCTGCGCCGAACGCGAGCCTGGCTCGCATGACCGGGGGATGGGTTGTCATGAAGAAGAGACACATGCCGACAGCTGCGGCCTTCGCCGCTGCGCTTCTGGCCGGATGCGCGATGCCGGCGCTGGCCTGGGCCGCTGAGGCGGCTGGAGACGCCGAGGGCACGAGCGTCAGCGAACTGCTGGTGAAGGGCAAGCGCGCCGATATGGGCTCGGTGAAGGCGGTCGAGGCGGTGGAGTACGGCAACTCCGTCCAGATCGTGACCGCCGCGGACGTCGCCAAGAGCGGCGCGGTGAACTTCGCCGAACTGGCCCAGTTCCTGATCAAGGGCGTGAACGTCGGCTATTCTCCCGACGAAGGCGAATACACGATCCGCCTGGACGGCGGCGGCGACCGCGACACCCTGGTCGTCCGCGACGGGGTGCCCCTATACGACCGCGGCCCGGCGCTGGAGGACATCTGGGGCACCACCACCATCGATCCGCACATGATCGAGCGGGTGGAGGTCTTTCGCGGCGGCAACAGCCTGTTCTTCGGCAGCAACGGCGGCATCGGCGTCGTCAGCCTGGTCACCAAGAAGCCGGACGGCACGCGCAAGGGCGAGCTGGGCGTCAGCTACGGCTCGTTCGAGTCCCGCGAGCTGTGGGGCAACTATTCGTTCCCGCTCGACGACGACGGCCGTCACAGCGTCATGTTCTACGGCTCGGTTCAGGCGACCGACGGGCCGCGGATCTTCAATCCCGACGACTTCGTGGACAACATTCGCGCCGCCGGCGGCGTGCAGGAGTACCCGCTCAACCGCAACGAAGTCGGCGTGAAGTACCTCTGGAAGATCGACGACTCCGCGGAGCTGCGGCTGAACGCCGAGTACACGGAATCCCAATTCCAGGACGCCTTCCCCGACCGGGAAGTCCACTCTCCCAACACGGTCCGCTATCCGATCATCGACGGTTCGTTCCAGAAGCGCTGGTCGCCGATGCTGATGACCGAGGTGAACGGCTACTACAGCAACCCCAAGCTCTGGAACACCGAGCTCTACCCCGACATCTGCAAGGATCAGGCCGGCTGCATCAACCCGTCCACCAACGCCCGCGTCCCCTTCGGGGCCTGGTCGGGCAAGGTGTTCGCCAACGGCGCGAACCGGGGCTTCGGCTCGACCAACCAGCGCCGCGCCGGCTTCAAGGAATATGGCCTGACGGTGCGCAACACGGTCAATCTCCACGAGCTCCTGGAGTTCGTCGTCGGCGGGCAGGTGGTCCGCTACCAGGACGACTCCGCGGCTGAGTACCCTGTCGACAACGATCCGGCGACCACGACGGGCGTGTTCATCGACGCGCGGCCCAGGCTGCCCTTCAGCCCAGACACGGCGATCTCCCTTGCCGTCCGAACCGATTTCCTCCCCGGATCCGAGAAGCGGACGGTCTGGAAGTTCGGTGTGCGCCAGCCGTTGCCCTACGGCTTTTACGCGCGAGCCAACGGTGGGACCTCGTACAGCCTGCCCCGGATCACTGAGCTGCGGACCGAAACCTCGACGGTCGTCGGCAATCCGAACCTGCAGACGGAAGAGACCGAGACCTACAACGGCGCCATCGGCTACGAGCGCCGCTTCGACGGCTTCGCGGTCTCCGCGGAGGTGGGCGGGTTCAAGACCGAGATCACCAATCGCATCAGAACGACCACGGATTTCCCGGTCCCGGCTAGCGACGGCTTCCCGGCCCGCAATACCTACTACAACGACCCCGCCATCACCCGCATCGTCGGCGTCACAGCCGATATCAACTTGAACATCGGGGAAAGCTGGCGGCTGAACCTCGGCTACACCGCGCAGGATGCGGCGGCCAAGACCGGCGTGTCCAAGGGCGAGCAGATCAACGAGACGCCGGCCTGGTTCATCAGCGGCATGCTGGAGTGGACCTCACCCGACCGGCGCCTGAACGTGGCGATCATGCCCCGCCTCCAGGGCTCCGAGTTCGCCAGCGGCGGCCTCACCATCAACGGCCGTCCGCAGATCCGGAAGAACTTCGGCAAGTACACGGTCACCAACGCCACCGTGAACTACTTCCTGGGCGACGACATGCAGTACCAGCTGCAGTTCCGCGTCGTGAACGTCTTCAACGAGAAATACGCGGAACGCTACGGGTTCGGCAACCAGCTCTACGGCTCGGCCTTCAACCGGGGCGAGTACACGAACCGCGATCCCAGGTACTTCTTCGGCTACCCGTTCGAAGGCAAGCCTCGCGCCTTCTACGGCACCTTCACGGCCCGCTTCTAGGCCGGCTGTCGCCGCCGCGCGCGCCCCTCGGATCTGCGTCCCCTCCGCAGGTCCGGACCGCGTGCGGCGGTTCGTTTCAATCTCGCCGCCCACGCCGCAGCGGGCGCGCGTCGAACCCATCAGCGCCGGCAGGTCCCAGCGCGCGGAGTCCATTCTCTTGAATCGTCACGACATTCGGGCGACGCCGTGGGCGGCCGCCATCGAGGACGCCGTGGAGGCGCGCCAGGTCATCGCCGACGCCAAGGCGCTGCTCTTCGACTGGGACGGATGCGCCGCCATCGCCGACCGGCCCCAGGCGGCCGCCGTCGCGCTCATGGCGGCCCGGCCGGAGCGCTTCGCCATCGTCTCCAACAACACCAGTCACGGCCGGGGCTTCTTCTCCGACCGGCTGCGGGCCAACGGGATCCACGCCCCGCCGGAGCGCGTGATCCTCGCCGGGATCGAGACCCTTCTCCGCGCCCGCCAGCTCGCGCCGGAACGGACATTGCTGCTAGCCGCGCCGCGGATGGAGGAGGCGGCCCGCCGGATGGGCCTGGATCTCGTCACCGACGAGCCGGAGTTGGTGGTCCTGCTCCGCGACACGCGCTTCTCCTACGCCAAGCTGACCCAGGCGGTGAACGCCGTGCGGCGGGGGGCGGGCCTGCTGGTGGGCAACCCGGACCGCCGCCATCCTTCCGCGGAGGGCCGCGTGATGCCCGAGACGGGCTCGCTCCTGGCCGCCATCCTCGCGGGCGTTGGCCCCGGGGCCGAACCTTTCGAAGTCGTGGGCAAGCCTCACCCGACCCTGTTCCTGCGCGCCTGCGAGGCGCTCGGCGTCCAGCCGGAGGACGCCGTCATGATCGGCGACAATCCTGAGACCGACGTGGCGGGCGCGGCCCCGCTTGGCCTTCGCTGCATCCTGGTCGACGGGCCCGGGGGCCTGACCCTGGAAGACCTGGCCCGGTGAGGGGGCGTCAGAAGCGCTTGCTGGAGAGGGTGTCGAAGGTGCTGCGCAGGGTCTCCGTCGCCCGGTCGTGATCGGCGAGCGCCAGGGCGGCGATCAAGGCGTCCAGAACGCAGAGCTGGGCGATCCGGCTCATCATCGCTTCGGTGCGGAAGCGGGTTTCGCGAGCCATGGTGAAGAGTACGACGTCCGCGTGGGCCTGGATCGGCGAGCGCGCATAGTTGGTGATCACCACGGTCCGCGCGCCCGCGGCCTTGGCGAGCTTGGTCGACATGACCGTCTCGTGGGTGGCGCCGGAGTGCGAGATCGTCAGCACGGCCACCCCGGGATCGGTGCGCGAGGCGCTGATCGCCTGGATGTGGCTGTCGGTGACCGCCTTGGCGTCCAGCCCGATTCGCAGCATGCGGTAGTGCGCGTCGTCCGCGATCGGGGCCGAGGACCCGATGCCGTAGACCTCGATCCGGCGCGCGGTGCGCAGGGTCTCGACCGCCTTCGCGAGGGCGGTGTGGTCCAGGACCGAAAGCGTGTCCTGCAGCGCCTGGATACCGGAGTGGAAGATCTTGCGGCACACGACGGCCGCATCGTCCCCGATCTCCAGGTCCTCGTGGATGAACTGGACCGGCCGGACGATCTCCTGCGCCAGGCTGAGCTTGAGCTGCTGGAATCCCGACAGCCCGAGGCGCTGGCAGAAGTTGATCACGCTGCCTTCGGACGCCTGGGTCTCCTCCGACAGCTCGGTGACCGACATCTTGAGGACGTCGTGGGGGCGCTCGAGCACGTAGTCGGCAATGCGCCTCGCGCCGGGGGCAAGGGTTTCCAGCACGGCCCTTATGCGGGCCAGGGCGTTGTCCACCGGCGCAAGGTCGGAGGCGCGCGCCCGCACGGTCGGCTTGGTCGGGGCGGCTCGTTCCGGCATCATGTCCCTCGCTGGCTCCAACGCTTGTGATGCCATCGGCACCTGTGGGGGTCCAGGGCATGGCCGCCGTCCGCCGCGGCCGCTCGGCGCACGTCGATCCCGCCGAGAACTAGCGGCGGCATGCGACAGATTCGGAACACCGCTCCGGTCAGTCCTCGGCGATCTCGCTGGTGCGCCGGGTTTCCGGCATCCGCAGGTAGGCGAAGAGCGACAGGGCGATCATGCCGGTGACGTACCAGTAGAAGCCGCGTTCGAGCCCCACACTCTTGAACCACAGGGCGACATACTCGGCGGTGCCGCCGAAGACGGCATTGGCCAGGGCATAGGGCAGGGCGACGCCGAGGGCGCGGATGTGGGCGGGGAACAGCTCGGCCTTCACCACGGCGTTGATGGCCGTATAGCCGGTGACGATCAGCAGGGCGGCCAGCACCAGCAGGAAGGCCGTGAACGAGTTGTCGGCCTGCTCCAGCAGGCGGAAGATCGGATAGGTGCCGAGGGCGCCCAGCGTCCCGAACGCGATCAGCAGCGGCTTTCGGCCGATCCGGTCGGAGAGCCAGCCGGCCAGCGGCTGGATCAGCATGAAGACGAACAGCGCCGCGGCCGTGATCTCGGTGGCGGCCTCGCGGCTGAAGCCGGACGTATTGACCAGGAATTTCTGCATGTAGGTGGAGTAGGCGTAGAAGGCCAAGGTGCCGCCGGCGGTGAGCGCGATGACCAGGAACGCCTGCCGGGGATAATGCCGGAACAGGATCCAGCCGCTGGAGCCCAGGCTGGCGGTCGCCTTCACGTTCTGGAAGCTCTCGGTCTCCACCAGGCCCCGGCGGATGTAGAAGACGGCGATGGCCAGCGCCCCGCCGATCCCGAACGGGATCCGCCATCCCCACGCCTCCAGGTCCGCCGCGGGCAGAACGGACTGGAGGACCAGCAGGACGCACAGCGCCAGCAACTGGCCGGAGATCAGGGTCACGTACTGGAAGCTGGAGAAGAATCCGCGCCGGTCGCGGCCGGCCATCTCGGACAGGTAGGTGGCGGAGGCGCCGTACTCCCCGCCCACCGAGAGGCCCTGCAGCAGGCGGGCGAAGAGAAGGATCAGGGGCGCCGCCGCGCCCGCCTGCTCATAGGTCGGAGCGATGGCGATGGTGAGGGAGCCGAGGCACATCAGGGTGACCGACAGGGTGAGCCCGGCCTTGCGACCCTTGCGATCGGCGTAGACCCCCATGACCCAGGCGCCCAGCGGGCGAACGATGAAGCCCACCGCGAACACCGCCGCCGCGCTCAGGAGCTGGGCCGTCGGGTCGTCGGAGGGGAAGAAGGCCGGCGCGAAATAGAGGGTGAAGGCTGAGTAGACGTACCAGTCGTACCACTCCACCAGGTTGCCGGTTGAACCGCCGATGATGGACTTCAGGCGACGACCGCCTGCCAAGGATTCCGACACCGCCACCCCACTTCGACCAGATGCTCTCGACGACCTTGAACGGGCGGGCGCCTCACTTTCCGCCATTCCGGCATGCGCGGCGCCCGCGCTTTCGCCGTGCACGAGGGATACGCAAGGGAACCCTAGACGGCGCCTCGCAAGCATGCGCCGACTGTCACATCGGTGTCGTGAAGGCGCTGACGGGGGGGCGGTTATGAGCGAGCTTCTCGTTCGCCTGGAGTGGTTCAAAGCCGTGGTGCTGCCGCACGAGGCGGCGGTCCGCGCGCGCCTGAAGCGCATCTGCCCGCCGGGTTTCGATGTCGACAACCTGGTGGCCGAAAGCCTGGCCCGCGCCTACCAGGCGCCGGAGTTCGGCCGCGTCACCGCCGGGCGGGCCTATCTGTTCACCGTGGCGCGGAACCTGCTGATCGACACCCTGCGGCGCGAGACGATCGTGTCGCTGGACTTCGTCGCCGACCTGGACGTGCTGCGGTCCGACGAGGCGGCCGTGGAGCGGCAGTTGCAGGCGAGGGACGAGCTGCGCTGGCTGCAGGCAGTGGTCGAACGCCTGCCGGCCCAGGCGCGCAAGGTCTTCCTGCTCCGCAGGGTGCACGATCTTTCGCTTGCCACCATAGCGGGACAGATGAGCTTGTCCGTTTCAACGGTCGAGAAGCATCTTGCCAAGGCGCTGAAGCTGGTGGCCGAGGCGTTGGCGGAACGTGAGGATCACGAGCTTGGGCGAACAGCCCCACGAGAGCTGCGACCGGCAGGCGACAGACGATCGGGCGGCCGCCTACGTCGCTAAGCTCGCCTGTGGGGTCAGTCCCCAGGAGCGCCAGGAGATCTATGCATGGGTGGCGGCCGATCCCCGCCACGCTGTAGCCTTCGCGCGCATGGAGGCCGCGTGGGACGCCTCGGCCCGCCTGCGCGCTGCCCCTCCGGCCCTGGAGATTGCGTCTGAGGCGGCGCGTACGGCCCGCGGGCCGCACCGGCGGCGGCTGATGTTCGGTGGCCTGGCCGCGGCCGGCGCGGCGGTGGCGGCCACCGTCGGCTGGCGGCTGCTCGACAATGTGGACCTGTACCGCACGGGCGTGGGCGAGCGCCGGGTGGTGGCGCTTCGGGACGGCTCCAGCGTGACGCTGAACACGGCCTCCACGGTCGAGGTCGCATACACGGACGCGGAACGGCGTGTGCGGCTGGTGCGCGGCGAGGCGCTGTTCGATGTGGCCCGTGACGCCAGGCGGCCGTTCCTGGTCGATGCGGGCTCGGCGCAGTTTCGGGCGCTGGGCACCGCGTTCAACGTGCGTCTCCGGCCCGACGTGGTCGAGCTGACGGTCACCGAGGGCGTTGTTGGCGTGGCGGCGCGGGAAGGCGAGGTCGATGTTCCGGCGGCGGCCCGGATCGCCGCCGGCGGGGGCGCCATCGTGCGTTCGGGCGCCGTTGCGCCAACCGCGCTGGATGGCCAGCACCTGCGACAGCGCACCGCTTGGCAGGAGGGTGTGCTCGAGTTCGACGGCGAGTCCCTCGCGCAGGTCGTGGGCGAGTTCAACCGCTACCGCCGCCAGCCCATCGTCATCGGCGACGCGCGCCTGGAATCCCTGCGCATCGGCGGCCGCTTCGAGGTGGACGAGGCCGACAAGTTCCTGGCCGCCCTGACCAGCAGCTTCCCGATCGAGGTGATCGACACCGCGGACGGGGGCGTCCTGCTGGTGGAAAAGTCGAACTGACGATTTTTTCGGCCGCCTGATGGCGGTGGCGCGAACCCCGTCCGTTCGGATGGGTAGCTGGATGCATCCGGGGGGCCTCGCATATGCCGCTGAAATCCGATCTTCTTCTGTGGGCCTCGCCCGTCGCCGCCTTCGTCGCCCTGGCCGCGGCGCCGGCCGCTGCGCAGGACACGGTGGCGAACTTCGATATCGCCGCCCAGCCGATGCAGGGGGCGCTGAACGCGCTCTCGGCGCAGTCGGGGGTCCGGCTGCTGTACCCCTACGACCGGGTCTCCGGCCTGACCTCGCCGGCGGTGCGCGGGCGGATGGCGACCCGTTCGGCGCTGGGCCAGATCATCGCCGGCTCGCCGCTCCGGGTGGCCATGGCCCAAAAAGATCTGATCGCGCTTTCCGCATCGGCGCCGCCCGCCGCGCTGATCCGGACGGCCTCGGCCGGCCCCATCTACGCGGCCGCGACGGCCATGGCCGTGCAGGACGAGGGCGCAGGGGCTCCCGCCGCGCCGACGGCGCTGGACGAGCTGGTCGTGACCGGCGCCCGCGGGGCGCCGCGCACCGTGACCGACAGCCCCACGCCCATCGACGTCCTGAGCGCGGCGGATCTCGAGAAGACCGGCCGCGCCGGCGCCTTCCAGGCCCTGCAGACGCTGGTTCCGTCCTTCAACCTGCCGGCCCGCGCCGGCGGCGGCACGTCCACGGTGATCTCCACCGGCGGCCTGCGCGGCCTCAACCCCGACCAGACGCTGGTGCTGGTGAACGGCAAGCGCCGCCACAAGACCTCGCTGATCAACTCGGTCTCCTCGCTCTACAACGGCTCGGTGCCGGCGGACCTGGACCACATCCCGGTGCCCGCCATCGGCCGGATCGAGGTGCTGCGCGACGGCGCCGCGGCCCAGTACGGATCGGACGCCATCGCCGGCGTCATCAACATCATCCTGCGCGAGACCGAAGGCGGCTTCGTCAGCGGCAGCTTCGGCCAGAACTTCGACCGCAGCGACGGGGAGCTGTGGCAGTTCCAGGCCAACTACGGCTCCCGCATTGGCGAGCAGGGGTTCCTGAACCTGTCGCTGGCCAGCAAGAGCCAGGAGCTCTCGAACCGCGCCATTCCCGTGGCCTCGACCGTGCAGCTCTATCCGCGCATCAACGGCCAACCCGACCCGCGGGAGCTGACCGCCGACCGGCTGGTCACCAAGAACTCCGGCGTCCTGCCGCAGGAGAGCATCAGCTTCGGCTACAACGGCCGCTACGACCTGGAGGGCGGCGTCCAGCTCTATTCGTTCGGCACGTTCAGCCGCCGCCTGTCGGACCTGCCCTTCACCTTCCGCTCGCCGAACAACGTTAACACCCTTCCCCAGATCTACCCCGAGGGTTTCCGCCCGAACCTGGTGATCCGCGAACGCGACTTCGAAGTCGCCCTCGGCGCCCGGGGCGAGCTGAGCGGCTGGTCGTGGGATATCTCCAGCACCTACGGCTACAACCGTGCGCGCGAGAACACCTCGAACACCCTGAACGCCAGCCTGGGGCCGACGAGCCCGACGGTCTTCTACGTGGGCCAGCTCAAGTCGACCGAGTGGGTGAACTCGCTGGACGTGACCCGCCCGTTCGACCTGGAGGGCGCTGGCCAGCTGCAGGTTTCCTTCGGCGCCCAGCACCGCCGCGAGACCTATTCGGTGGGCGCGGGCGAGCCGCTGAGCTACGCGGCCGGGACCTACGTGATCCCGGCGGGCCAGCCGTTCGCGGGCCAGCGTCCGCAGACCGGCGCCCAGGCCACCCCGGGCTTCCAGCCGTCGGACGCCAGCAAGTCGCATCGCAACAACTTCGCCGGCTATGTCGAGCTGGGCTGGGAGGCGAGCGACCGCCTCTTCCTGGGCGCGGCGGCGCGCTACGAGGACTACTCCGACAGCGCCGGCGACACGCTCGTCGGCAAACTGAACGCCCGCTTCGAGCTGACCGACTGGCTGGCCGTTCGCGGGGCGGTCTCCACGGGCTTCCGCGCCCCCGGCCTGGCGCAGCAGAACTACGCCGCCAGCTCCAGCCAGTTCCGCCTGGTGAACGGCGTCCTGGACCTGCTGCAGATCAAGACCCTGCCGGTGGGTTCGCCCGAGGCGATCGCCCTGGGCGCCGAGCCGCTCAAGCCTGAGGAGTCCACCAATTACAGCGTCGGCCTGACGCTGGAGCCGATGTCGAACCTGGCGATCACCGTGGACGCCTATCGCATCGAGGTGGACAAGCGGATCGCCATCACCAGCACCCTGACCGGGGCCGCGGTCTCGAACATCCTGATCGCCAACGGCCTGCCGGGCTCGCTGAGCGCCCAGTACTACACCAACGCCATCGACACGCGGACGGATGGCATCGACGTCGTGGCCACCTACCGCGCCGATCTGGGCGAGTGGGGCAGCCTGCGGGCCACCGCCGGCTACAACTGGAACGACACGGATATCACCGGGATCATCCCGAACCCGCCGGAGCTCAGCGCGCTGGGCCCGGCGTTCGTGCTCTTCGACCGGCTGAGCCAGGGCTACCTGACCCGCGCCTTCCCGAAGGACAAGATCGCGCTGTCGGCGACCTGGACCTGGAACGACCTGACCCTCAACGGTCGCGCCACCCGCTTCGGGAAGTACTTCATCCAGCAGAACGCCGTCGCCAACGACCGGGCCTACGGCGCCGAATGGATCGTCGACCTGGAGGTCGCCTACAAGCTGCCGCATCGCGTGACCGTGGCGGTGGGCGCCAACAACCTGTTCAACAACTATCCGGACGCCAACGGCATCTTCAACGCCAACACCGGCGCAGGCCAGTATCCGGGCACCTCGCCCATCGGCTTCACCGGCGGCTCGTACTACGGTCGGATCCAATGGGAATTCTGAAGCCGTTCATCGCCGCGGCCCTGGCGGCCGGCGTCCTCGTCGCGCCGGCGGTGTCGGCCGCCGCGCCCAGGGGCGAGATCCTGTTCGATAGCTACGGGGTCCCGCACATCTACGGCAAGGACGAGGCCTCGGTCTTCTACGGCTTCGGCTACGCCACGGCGAAGAACCACGGCGACGTGGTGGTGAAGCTGTACGGCCAGGCCCGCGGCCGCGCCGCCGAATACTGGGGCCCGGCCGAGATCGAGTCCGACAGGTGGGTGATCGCCAACGGCGTCTACGAGCGCGCCAAGGCCTGGTACGCCCAGGAGCCGGCCAGCTTCCGCGCCAACCTCGACGCGTTCGCCGAGGGGATGAACGCCTACGCGAAGGCCCACCCGGACAAGCTCGATCCGTCGATGCTGCAGGTGTTTCCGATCACCGGCGTTGACGTCATGGCGCACGGCCACCGGCTGATGAACTACGTCTATGTGGCGCCCCAGGGCCGGACCATGGGCGCCAACGCCGACGCCGGCTCGAACGCCTGGGCGGTGATGCCCAAGAAGTCGGCCAGCGGGAACACCATGCTGCTGGCCAATCCACACCTGCCGTGGGCGCCGAGCCAGCTCACCTATTTCGAGGCCGACCTGAACGGACCCGGCTTCAAGATGTACGGCGCAACCCAGGTGGGCCTGCCGGTCCTGCGCTTTGCCTTCAACGACCGGATGGGCTTCACCAACACGGTCAACGGGGTCCTGGGCGCCACGAACTACGAGCTGAAGCTGGCGGACGGCGGCTATCTGTTCGACGGTAAGGTGCGGCCCTTCGAGACGCGGACCGCCAGCCTGAAAGTCCGGCAGCCGGACGGCACGCTCGCGACCCAGACCCTGGAACTGCGCTCATCCATCCACGGTCCTGTGTTCGCCCGCGCGGACGGCAAGACGGTGGCGGTGAAGGTGGCCGGCCTCGATCGCCCCGGCGGCCTTCGCCAGTACTGGGACATGGGCAAGTCCAAGAGCTTCGCCGAGTACCAGGCGATCATGAAGCGCCTGCAGGTGCCCTCCTTCAACATCGTCTACGGCGACAAGGAAGGACACGTTCAGTACCTCTACAACGGCATTCTGCCCAAGCATCCCGACGGGAACGTCGCCAAGTGGGCGGGGCTGGTTCCGGGCGACACCTCGGCGACCCTGTGGACCGAGACGCACCCGTACGAGGACCTGCCCAAGGTCATCGATCCGCCCAGCGGCTACGTCCAGAACTCCAACGACCCGCCGTGGGTGTCCACCTGGCCCCAGGCGATCCACGCCAAGGACTATCCCGCCTACATGGCCAACAACGGGCCGATGTCGCTGCGGGCGCAGCACTCGTCGCACCTGATGGCCGACCCGCCGAAGATCACCTTCGACGATTTCGTGGCGCGCAAGCTGAGCGACCACGTGCTGATGACCGACCGGGTGCTGGAAGAGCTTCTGGCCGCGGCGGCGCAGAGCAGCGACCCCGAGGTGCTGGAAGCCGCGGCGGTGCTCAAGGCCTGGGATCGCACCGTCACGGCCGAGGCCAAGGGGGCGCTGCTGTTCGAGGCCTGGGCCCGCAAGTTCGCCGGTCCCACCTACATCAGCGACGCCAACTATCGGGTCCGCTGGGATCCCGAGAAGCCCATCGACACGCCGTACGGCCTCAAGGACCCGGCCCAGGCGGTGGCGATGCTGAAGGCGGCCGCGCAGGAGGCCAAGGCCAGCTACGGCGCCATCGACCGGCCGTTCGGCGAGGTCTCCCGCTTTGCGCTGGGCAAGGTGGACCTGCCCGGCAGCGGCGGGTTCGGCAACACCGGCGTCTTCCACGTGATGACCTGGAGCCCGCTCAAGGACGGCAAGCGTACGCCGGTCCATGGCGAGACCTGGATGTCGATGGTGGAGTTCTCGACGCCCATCAAGGCCGTGGGCCTGATGAGCTATGGCAACTCGACCCAGCCCGGCTCGCCCCACCGCAGCGACCAGCTGGAACACCTGTCGAAGAAGACCTTCCGGACCCTGTGGACGACCCGGGCCGAGGTCGAGAAACACGTGGAAGAGCGGGTCGCCTTCTAGCTTCGCATCACCCTTCGAGAGGACGCCCAAGATGAACATGCGCGCGATCGTTGCAGGCCTGGCGGTGAGCGCCGCCCTGCTGACAGCTCCGGCCCTGGCCCACCCCGTCGACGGCGCCTGGAAGGAGCAGCACAACAACACCCCCGGCATCACCACGCCGGCCAACTTCAAGCTGACGATCTGGATGAAGGTGGAGGGCGATACGCTCCACTATCACTCGGAGAACACGACCCAGCCAGACAAGCCCTATATCAGCGACCACGTCTCGACGCTGGACGGCAAGGTCGCGCCGTTCCCCAACCAGACGCGCTTCAACGAGATTTCGACTCTGCTGACCGAGCCCTATGAATTGCAGATCCTCAAGATGAAGGATGGCGACGTGATCGCCGGCGAGTTCTGGACTTTCAGCAAGGACGGCAAGACGGCGGTGCGCCGCGGCATCGGCAAGAGCCCGGAAGGCAAGTCCCGCGCCTACCAGGAGCACTTCGTGAAGGTCACGGACGAGCCGAAGTACAAGAAGTAGCGGCGGCTCAGACCTCGGTCGCCCGGAAGATCCGGCGGCCGCCGGCGCCGACGGCGCAGAAGCCATCCACGCAGCAGGCGGCGCGGCCGGACTCCACATAGGCGGCGTCGTGCCACCAGAGCCCGGGGGGCGCCGCGCGCGCCGCGCTGCGCACGGGCGTCGCCTGGGCCGTCTTCAGGCTGGCGAACGGCCCGAGGATCGCCGGCAGGTCGTACGCCTCGCCGTTCTTGATCACGTGGCGGACGGCGGCGGCGTCCTCGATCCGCGTCAGGGGATCGCCCTCGGTCACGACCAGGTCGGCCAGCATCCCGGGCTTGATGACCCCCAGCGGCTGGTCCAGGAATTCGCCGGCGTAGCGGGTGGCGGTGGTGAGAGCCTCCACGGGCGTCATGCCGAACCTGACCATCGCCCGCAGGTTCATGTGCAGGCTGATCCCGTTGAAGTCGATCGGCGAGTCGGTGCCGGTCACCACGCGGCCGCCGCCCTTCAGGATCGCCCGCAGGTGCGCGACGTTGCGCTCGAGCGAGGCCAGGGGCGCGCTGACGTCGGCGGACCGGAGCTGGGCCGCGCGCTGCTGCAGCTTGGCGTATTCCCACGGCGGGTAGAGCGCCCGGGTCCGCGGATCGTCCACCAGCGAGCGGTCTTGGGCGTAGAGGACCGAGGAGGTGAAAAGCGTCGGGGTGCGGCGCGCGCCGCTGGCCGCGAACAGAGCCGTGACGTCTTCGTAGCTGACGCCCAGCTGGCTCACCGTGCGCGAATAGCCGGTGCGGCTGGTGGCGCCGATGTGCTCCATCCCGTCCAGGCCGAAGTTCAGGGCCGGGTAGTGGTAGTGCGAGGTGACGGGGATGCCCTCGGCGTGGGCCCAGGCGGTGATGTCCCGCTGCGCCTGCAGCGGCTGGCGGACGTAGGATTTCAGCAGGTCGTAGCCCAGGGCCTTGGCCCGCGAGAGCTCCAGGTCCATCTGCCCCGGCTCGGTCACCGGCCGCATGAAGTTGTAGTAGATCCGCCCGCCGTCGATCGCCTCGCCAGTGGAGAAGTAGCGCGGGCCGAGGCGGAGCCCTGCGTCGATGGCTTCCCGGTCCTCGACCATGTGGTAGGCGGGCGAGCCCGGGGAGCGGGCGGTGGTGACGCCCAGCGACAGCCACAGGCGCCCCTCGCGGTCGCCGTAAGCGTAGCCCTGCATCTGGCGGTGGGCGTGCATCTCCACCAGGCCGGGGATCACGGTGGCGTCGCGGGCGTCGATGGTCCGGGCATCCCCCACGGGCACGCCGGCCGGCGCGAGCTCGGCGATGCGATTGTCCACGACGACGATGTCGACGTCCTTGCGGGCGCTCGCGGCCAGTCCGTCCCAGAGGCGGCCGGCGCGGATGACGAGGCGGCCCTTCGGCTTGGCTGTGGCCCAGGTGATCCCGTCGGCGACGGTGGTTGGCGCCCCGCCCGTGGCGTCGATCAGCCGGAGCTCGCCGTTGCAGAGGTAGAGGAGCTTGCGGCTGTCGCCGCTCCAGGTGGGAGCGTCGGTGACCTCGGCGTTCAAGGCCTTGGGCGGGCCCGTCATGACGCCCCGGGCGTCCACCGGCGCGGTCCAGAGGCGGCTCGCGAACACGAAGGCGAGGCTCTTGCCATCGGGCGACCAGACCGGGCCGTCGTCCCCGCGCGTGCCCAGAGATTTGTGTGGGAACACCGGCTGGTAGGTCGCCGCGCCCGTGGCCACGTCGATGGTGAGGATCTCGCTCAGCCCCTCGCGGAACCGGGCCGCATAGGGCTTGAAGGCCGCGAGGGCCAGGGTCTTGCCGTCGGGGCTCCAGGTGGGTTTGCCGGGCTCCCAGATGGCGCCGAACACCTGCCGGATCTGGCCGCCGGCCACGTCGACCGTGTGGAGCGAGCCGTTCTGGTCGAGGAAGGCGATCGTCTTGCCGTCGCGCGACCAGGCGGCCGAGACGGCGGCGTCCTTGTGCGTGGTCAGCCGACGTTCGGCGCCGCTCGCCATGTCGCGCAGCCAGATGTCCAGCTTGCCGCCGCGGTCCGTTGAATAGGCCAGCGTCTTGCCGTCGGGCGACCACGCCGGGTCGCAGACCCAGAACCCGTCATCGACCAGCCGCTTGGCCTTGCCGCCGAGCGGCAGCAGCCACAGGGCGTTCAGGGCCCGGAAGACGACCTGCGACCCGTCCGGCGACAGGGCCGGGCTGCCGATGCCCACGACCGGCCGCGCCCCCGCGCCGTCATAGTCCCGCTGGCGCTTCCTGTAGTTCGGCCGGGTGACCGGAACCGAGAGGCTGAAGGGGATGTCGCTGACCTGCCCGGCCGGGGTCCGGCGCCGGATCTTGCCATCTGCGGAATAGACCATGTCACCGTTGGGCAGCCAGGCTGGGCGGAACGGAAAGACGTCCTCCCCCGAGACCAGGGCCCTCTCCGGCCCGATCATCTCGGACCGGCCGTTGGCGAGCAGCGGATAGACGATCCCTGTGCCGTCCGTAGTGAAGGCTGGGCTGTGCAGCTCGACGGGGTTCATCCGGTCGGCCGACGCCTTCACCGCAGGGCCGACCGAGCGGCTCCCGCCGGCGTCGACGATCTCGACCCGCGCCCGCTCTACCGCGAAAGCGATGCGCTGCCCATCGGGCGACCAGGCGGGCTCGCAGGCCTGGCCCTCGGCGGTGGCCCACAGCCGGATGGCGCCCGTGGCGAGGTCCAGGACGTGGATGGCGTAGGCGCCCGTCCGATCCGACGCGAAAGCGATGGATTTGCCGTCTGGCGAGAAGCGCGGCTCGCGGCAGTCGAACGGTCCCTCCGTGAGCTGCCTGAGCCCGGTCCCGTCGGCGCCGACCGTCCAGATCTGGAACGAGCCGTCGCGATAGGACTGGAACACCAGCCGCTTGCCGTCCGGCGACCAGTCGGGCTGGGCGCCGTCGGTGAGGTCGTCGGTGAGCCGCCGGGCCGGGCCGCCTGCGACCGGGATGGTCCAGATCACGCCATAGAGGTCGAACGCCAGGGTCCGTCCGTCCGGCGCGGCGGAGACGGCGATGTTCGTCCCCTCCGTGACCGTGACCTGCCGCACCGCCGGCCGATCCTTGGAGGGCGCGCCGACGGCCGCCGGCGCGGCCAGGGACGACGCGGCGATCGCCGTTCCGCCCATCGACAGCAACCGCCGGCGATCCACGCCGCCGCGAGGAGATTTACGCATCGAACGCCCCCGGATCCCCACCGCCGCCTCAGAACTTCGCGATCACCTTGGCATAGTAGAACCCACCGGCGATCCCGAAGGGGGAGAACTGGTTGAAGTAGGAGAATGGGCCCGTCGCCGCCCCCCGGTTCGCAGGCTGCACGATGTCGGGCAGCACATCGGTCAGATTGTTGGCGCCCAGCGAGACCCGCAGGTTCTCGGTGAGGTCGTAGGCCAGGTCCAGGTCCACGATCCCGGTGGGCGAGACGGTCTCGTCCAGGTTCGGGTTCGCCGAGTTTCGCTGGGTCACCTTGCCGTAGCGCGTGATGCGCAGGTTGGCGGTGAACTTCTGGATCGTCCATTCCGCCGAGGCGATCTGCTTGTTCCGCGGTGTGCCGACGGTGAAGTTGCCGATCTGCCCGCGGCCCACCAGAACGAGGCCGGCCGCGGCCAGCATGGGCGGGGGCGGGGTGATGCGGTCGAACTTGGTCTTGTTGAAGTTGGCGCTGAGGGTCCACTTGACCGAGCCGTACTCCCCGAAGTCGGAGCGGTAGTCGATGACCGCATCCAGGCCGCGGGTCGTCGTGTCCGCGGCGTTGGCGTAGTAGAACGCGGCCTGTCCGCCCGGCAGGCCGGCGGCGATGAGGGCCGCGCTGACCGCCGCATTGGGGCCCAGCTGCTCACTCTGCAGGATGCGGTTGCGGATCTCGATCTCGTAGACGTCGACGGTGGCGTTGAGGCTTGGCAGCGGCTGCATGACCAGGCCGACGGAGTAGTTGGTCGACTTCTCCGGCTCGAGCGGCTTGGCGCCGAGGGCGATCGCGGCCGGGTTGTTGGTCGGCAGGATCTGGGAGGGGCCCAGCTGCGCGGGGCGGCCGGGCAGGGCGACGTTGATCGTGCTGGCCGATCCGTAGTGCTGCTGCTGCAGTGAAGGCGCCCGGAAGCCGGTGGAGGCGGTGGCGCGGATCGCGTAGCCCTCGATCGGCTCCCAGCGCAGCGACGCCTTGCCGGTCTCGGCCGTGCCGAAGTCGGAATAGTCTTCGTAGCGCCCGGCGAGCGAGATCTCGAAGTTGTCGGTCAGGGCCTGCTCGATGTTGAGGTAGAGGCTCTTGTTGTTGCGCTTGAACGTGCCGGCCGTGTTGGGCGGGAAGCCCGAGACGCCGTTCGCGCCGCCGGCGACGGCGGCGGGGTTCGTGGCCAGCGGATGGCCGGCCGGATAGCGGAAAGGGCCGGTGTCGTAGGATTCCGGCTGGCCCGCGGTGATGACGAACTCGCTCTCGCGATACTCGGCGCCCGCGGCCACGAACATCGGCTTGGCGAGACCGAAGTCGAATTCGCGGCTGACGTCGAAGTTGCTGGTCCATTCCTTGAAGGTCAGCGTCCCCAGATAGAAGTAGGTGGGCGAGGCGGGGCCGTACGAGGCGTTCAGGGAGTTCTCGTAGTAGCCCACCTTGTTGCGGGCGAGCGACGTGGACAGGTCCCAGTCGAAGCCGAACAGGTCCGAGCCCTTGGCCCCGACCGCCGTCTGGTAGTCGCGGTCCTTGAGGAACAGGCGCGGCGAGTAGCCGTCGGGATAGACCGTCGCGTTGTTGTTGAAGGCGCTGGGCGCGCGGAAGGTCAGCCAGGCGGCTGAGTTCCGGCTCGACACAGTGCCGAAGCTGTAGAGCCTGACGGTCTCGCTCACGTCCCAAGCGGTGTTGTAGCCCAGCGAATAGACCTGGGACGCCGGCGCGCCGGGGTGTGAGACGTGCCGATCGATGGTCTGCTCGCGCGGGTCCGGAACGCCCGGCGCGATCGGGAAGTAGAGGTTGGCGGTGGCCGGCGTGTACTTGCCGCGATCGACCAGGTTGGTGGTGCGCGCATCCAGCGTCAGGTTCAGGAAGGCGCTCTCACCCAGGCCCATGCCGTAATTCAGCGAGCCCTGCAGGGTCTCGCCATCGCCCTGCAGCGTCGTGCCGGCCAGGGCCGTGAACGAGCCCCCCTCGGCATCGTCCTTGAGGATGATGTTGATCACACCGGCGAGGGCGTCCGAGCCGTACTGCGCCGAGGCGCCGTCGCGCAGCACCTCGATCCGCTGGATCGCCGAGGAGGGGATCAGGTCGAGGTCCGGCGGCGACTGGCCGGCCTGGGTCGTGCCGTTGACGAACAGGATGGCGGTGTTGTGCCGCCGCTTGCCGTTCACCAGCACCAGCGTCTGGTCGCTGGCCAGGCCGCGCAGGGACACCGTCTTGATGGCGAAGCTGGCCCCGGCGCCGGAATTGGAGGTGTTCGCCGAGGGCACCAGCGTGGAGATCAGGTCGCGGGTCGATTGCTTGCCGCTCTTCTCCAGCACCTCGGCGCTCAGCACGTCGATCGGCGCCAGGCTGGTGGTCACGGTCCGCGCCGTCGACCGGGTGCCGGTGACGATCAGTTCGTCGATGACGGAGGCTTCGGCGGCTGCCTCGGCCGCCCCCGCTGTATCCGCCATCGCAAGGGCGAGACCCGAAATGCCCGCCAGCAGAAACGTCCTCTTGAATACCCGCACTCGCCCCGCTCCTTCGGCCAAGATCCTGACCCTCGCGGCGCTTCCCCCTGGACAGTCCGGAGTCTCTCCACCGGCTGTTCTTGGGGGCACGTGAGATGCGGCCTGCGCATACCGCAACGTGGAAAGACGAGATGGCGAGGTGGATTGAGGCGGGTTTCCGATATTGCATCAAATACAGGCTAAGCGCGTCTCCTTTAGAGCAAAGTGGCCGGAAGCGAGGCTTTGGGATTCGCGATGACTCAGTTGATGGGCTTTTATACACAAATGACGATTTGGCGCTGCTGCTGAAAACTGAAGGCTTGGCGCGACGTGGGACATTCGTCGCGAGCCGCAGCGGATTTTCTTGCCATGGTTGTGTTCTTGGGAGCTACTTCCCGGACGAAGATGGGGGTCGCTATGAGCAACAACTATGTCGACCTGCGGCGCCTTCTGGCGCGTGAGCCCACGGGCGGGCGACGGTGCGCCGAGCGCCTGCTGAAGATGCGGGCGTCGCTGCAGGACCTACGCAAGCGCAAGAGCGACGACACGCTGCTGCTGGCGACCTGGAACATCAGGGATTTCGAGTCCAACAAGTTCGGCTACGGCCCGCGGCTGCCGGAGAGCTACTACTACCTGGCGGAAATCATCTCGTGCTTCGACCTCGTGGCGCTCCAGGAGGTGAACCGCGACCTCACGGGCCTGGAGAAGCTGATGCGGATCCTCGGTCGGGAGTGGGACTACATCGCCACCGACGCCACGGAGGGCCACGGCGGCAACGACGAGCGGATGGCGTTCGTCTTCAACACCGAGAAGGTCTGGTTTCGGAAGATCGCGGGCGAAGTGGTCCTGCCCGAAGGCCAGCTGGTCGTGGCGCAGAAGAAGGTGAAGACCCCGAAGGGCGCTGCGCCTGCGGCCGAGCCCACCGCAGCGGCTGCGGCCAAGGTCAAGGACCAGTACGAGGAAGTGAAGCAGCAGTTTGCCCGGACGCCGTTCCTGGTGGCCTTCCAGTCCGGCTGGTTCCGCTTCAGCCTCTGCACGGTCCACATCTACTACGGCGCCGACAGCGGGGCGAAGCTGAAGCAGCGCATCGCCGAGATCGAGCGGCTGGTGGAGTTCTTCGCCAAGCGGCAGGACGACGACAACGACGCCGAGCGCGACGTGAGCGGCGCGGTCGAGAACTACATCGTGCTGGGCGACTTCAACGTCGTCAGCCCCAAGCACAAGACCATGGAGGCCCTGGTCAGCAACGGCTTCCAGGTCCCCAAGCAGATCGACGGGGCCAAGGTCCGCAAGACGGGCGACCACTTCTACGACCAGATCGCCACACGGGTGAAGGATCCGCGGTTCGAATGCGTCGGGGGCGGGATGGTCGACATGTTCGCCGACGTCTTCCGCGAGGAGGACCTGCCGATCTACGACGCGTTCATGCCGGCGTCCGATCCCGAGTCGGACCCTCGCTTCCACGCCGACACGCGCGAGAAGCTGTTCCGGAAATGGCGCACCTGGCAGATGTCGGACCACAGGCCGCTGTGGATCCAGATCCGGACCGATTTCGCCGACAAGTACCTTCAGGACCTGCTCGCCCCGCCGCCCGTCCCCTGACGGTCCGCCGCTCGCCCCGGCGCTGATCCGGCGCGGATTGGAAAGGCCGCGAGGGGCGGCTAAACCGCGGGGTGAGCAGCGGAAGGTCCAGATGCCGAAACCGAAGCCGGACGACGGCGGGTCCGATCCGACCTGGACGCGACCGGCCTATCAGAACCGGAGCCGCGAACAGCGGGACCGGCTGCTGAGGGCGGGCGAGCGCGCGTTCGCCGCGGCGGGCTTCTGGCAGACGCACATCACCGACATCGCCAAGCGCGCCGGCTGCTCGGTGGGCAGCTTCTATCGGCGGTTCGAGGACAAGGAGGCCTTCTTCCTGGCGCTCCAGGCGGACATGGCGACCCGCGCCGAGGCCAACATCGCCAGGTTCTTCGAGGACCCGGCCCGCAAGCAGGAGACGCTCGCGGAGCTGCTACGGCGGCTGGCGGGCAACACGGCCCGCACCATGCGGGGGATCGAGGGCTACTATCGGGCTCTCTTCGAACTCAGCCTCCGCGGCCAGAACGTCTGGCCGCCCATGCGACGGATCGAGGCGATCGAGGCCGAGTTCGTGGTGCAGCTGCTGACGGCGCGCGGGGTCGCCGTCGACGAGCGAACGCGGCGGCGGGCGCAGCTCGCCATCCGAATGATGCACGGCCAGATCATCTCGGCCATGCTGCACGGCCCCGGCCCCTGGGCCGCCGACGATCCCGAGCTGCACGACGAGCTCAGCCTCATGCTGATGCGCTACCTCGGCATCGACGACGCGGCCGGCGGCCGGAAGGATTGAGGCGCCGGGCCGGGTGACCGGGCGGCGGCGGTAAAGAACCAGAATGTCTGTTCTGGTCTCGGGAGGAAGTTCATGACGGCGCCCTACCGCATCTTCGGCTCGGAGATGTCGCCCTATTCCGTGAAGGTGCGATCGTACTTCCGGTTCAAGGGCGTTCCGCACGAATGGGTCCCGCGCAACGCGGACTCCGACGAGGCCTACAGGCGTTACGCCAAGCTGCCGATCGTGCCCACGGTGGCGACGCCGGACGACGAGGGGCTGCAGGACTCGACCCCGATCCTCGAGGCCGTCGAGGCGCGGTTCCCCGAGCCGTCGATGCATCCGGACGATCCGGCGCTCGCCTTCCTCTCCGCCCTTCTCGAGGAGTTCGGCGACGAGTGGGGCAACAAGCTGATGTTCCATCACCGCTGGTACGCAGATGTGGACCAGGCAGCCTCCGCCCAGACCCTGGGGCGTCTGAGCCTGCCGCACGGCACGGACGAGCAGGTGGCCGCGCGGACGAAGATGATCCGCGAGCGGATGACCGGGCGGGGCCACTTCGTCGGCTCCAGCGAGGCGAACGCGCCCCTGATCACCGCCTACTACCTGGAGCTTCTGGACCTCCTGGAACCGCACCTGGCCACGCGGAAGTACCTGTTCGGGGCGCGGCCATCCTTCGGGGATTTCGGGCTGTCGGCGCAGCTCTACGAGTGTTCGGTCGACCCCACCTGCGGCGGCATGATCCGGGCCCGGGGGCCGGCGGTGCTGGACTGGTGCCATCGCATGCTGGAGCCGCGCGTCGACGGGCCGTTCGAGGACTGGGAGAGCCTGAAGCCGACGATGGCGCCGCTGCTTGCCTATGTGGGCCGCTACTTCCTGCCCTGGTCCACGGCCAACGCCGCCGCCCTGATGGAGGGCGACCCGGAGTTCACCATCGAGTTGGCCGGCGCGCCCTACACCCAGCCGCCGCAGAAATACCACGCCAAGTCGCTCGCCGCGCTCCGGGCCCGCTACGCGCCGCTTGAGGGGAACGATGCGCTGAAGGCGATCCTGCGGGAGGCCAATGCCCTGCCGTTCCTGCGGCCGGCCTAGGCGGGGCAGGGCATGGCGCGAGACACGCTCCAGGCGGGCGACCTGCGGCTGGCCTTCGATCCAGACCTCGGCGGCGCGATCCTGTCGCTCACCCATGAGGGGGAGGACCTGCTGCGCCCGACGCCCGACGGAACCACTGACGTGCTGGAGACGGCCTGCTTTCCGCTGGTCCCCTACGCCAACCGCATCGCGGACGGGCGGTTCACCTTCGCGGGCCGGACCGCCGCGCTCAGCCGGAACATGGCCGGCCAGGCCCATCCGCTGCACGGCGACGGCTGGCGTGCGGTCTGGCAGGTCGAGGCGAAGGGCGCGGACTTCGTCACCCTGGTCTTCGAACCCGCGGCGACCGAATGGCCGTGGCGCTATCGGGCCCGCCAGACGTTCCGGCTGACCCCCGATGGTTCGACCTTCGAGGTGAGCGTTCTGAATGCGGTGGACACCCCCGGGCCGTTCGGCGTGGGGTTCCATCCCTATTTTCCGCACAGCGCGACGGCGCGCCTGACGGCCCGGACGACCGGTCTTTGGCAGTCATCCGCCGACCTGCTGCCGACGGAGCTGGTGGCCGCCGCGCCGTGGGCGGATGGGGCGCCGGTGCGGAGCGATCGTCTTGTGGACCACTGCCACACAGGCTGGACCGGTCCTGCGCGGATCGACCTGGGTCCCGGCCGGCCGAGCCTTGAGGTGACCGCCTCGCCGGAGTTGGGTTGGCTGCACGTCTTCGCGCCGCCGGCGGAGGACTTCTTCTGCGTCGAGCCGGTCAGCCACGCGCCGAACGCCCTGAACATGATCGATCCCGCGGCGCACGGCATGCGGGTGCTGTCCCCCGGCGAGATGCTGTCGGCCTGGATGCGTATCGATCTCATGTGAGCGCTAACATTTCCGCTTGAAAGGTCTGACCACGTCCGGCACAACGTCATACAGACGGCGGCGCAAGACCGCCCGAGGAGACGTAAGGAGGGCGCGTGGCGGCGGTGTCGCGGAGGCAGATCCTCACCTTAGGCGCAGGCATGGCCCTGGCGCTCGCCCTGGTCGAATCCGCGAGGGCCGCGTCCGAGGCGCGCTTCGACTGGTTCGAATATCGCGGCCATGATCCCGCTGACGCCACGCCGCTGAAGCCCGGGGAATACCGGAATCCGATCCTGCGCGGCTTCCATCCCGACCCCAGCCTCACGCGGGTCGGTGACGACTTCTACCTGGTCACCTCGACCTTCGCCTATTTCCCGGGGCTGCCGGTGTTCCGGAGCCGCGACCTGGTCACCTGGACCCAGATCGGCAACGCCATCGACCGGCCGGGTCAGCTCGACTTCACGGGACGGGGCCTGTCGCGGGGCGTGTTCGCGCCGACCATCAGCCACCGGGACGGGACGTTCTACATCCTGAACACCTGCGTCGACTGCGGCGGCAACTACCTGATCACGGCGACGAACCCCGCCGGTCCGTGGTCCGATCCGATCTGGATCAAGGAGATTGAGGGCATCGATCCGTCGTTCGTCTTCGACGGCGACCGCACCTGGATCCTCAACAACGGCCCGCCCGAGGGGACGCCGCTATACGAGGGTCATCGGGCGATCTGGATCCAGGAATTCGACCTCGCCGCCCGCAAGCCCATCGGCCCGCGCAAGGTGCTGGTGAACGGCGGCGTCGATCTCTCGACCAAGCCGATCTGGATCGAGGGGCCGCACATCTTCAAGCGGGGCGGCTGGTACTATCTGAGCTGCGCCGAGGGCGGTACGGCGGAGGGCCACTCGCAGGTGATCCTGCGCAGTCGGAACGTGCTGGGACCCTACGAGCCGTGGTCCGGAAACCCGATCCTGACCCAGCGCGGCCTGCCCCTCGACCGGCCGCACCCGATCACCTCCGCCGGCCATGCCCAGCTGGTCGAGACGGCCAAGGGCGAGTGGTGGGCCAGCTTCCTGGCGACCCAGCCGTACGCCGGCGACCTCTACAACACCGGCCGCGAAACCTTCCTGCTGCCGGTCAAGTGGACGGACGACGGTTGGCCCGTGATCCTGCCGGCCGGCCAGGCGATCCCGCGGGTGCATCGGCGGCCGGACCTTCCGCCGGCGTCCGCGAGGACGCCGCCTGCGCGGGAGGAGTTCGACGGCGAGGCCCTGGGGCCTGAGTGGATGACGATCCGCACGCCGCGAGGGTCCTGGCATCGCCTTGAGGGCGGCGCGCTGGTCCTGGCCGGCGCCGAGCCACTGGGCGGCAAGGGGCAGCCCGCCTACGCCGGGCGCCGCCAGCAGCACGTGGAGGCCGAGGCCGTCACCCGCGTGCGGTTCACGCCGGAGCATGACGGCGACCGCGCCGGCCTGGCGGCCCTGCAAAGCAGCGACTTCTTCTATGCGCTCACCGTCACGCGGAGGGGCGGCGCGGCCGTCGTGGCCCTGGAGCGCCGGGCCGGCCCGCGCGATCCCGAGCATGGCGCAACCGTCGCGACAGCTCAGGTCCCCGCCGGCGCGCCGCTCGACCTGCGCATCACCGCCCGGGGGGGAAAGTACGACTTCGCCTATGCACGCTCGCCCGGCCGCTGGATCACCCTGGCCGCCGACCAGGACGGCACGATCCTCTCGACCAAGACGGCCGGCGGCTTCGTCGGCGTGACCTTCGGACTCTATGCCTATAGCCCGGCCAGGCCGGACGGAGACTGACATGACCCCTCTGACCCGCCGCCGCTTCGGCGCCAGCCTCGCCGTCCTTGCCGGAGCGCTCGCGGCGCCCGCCGCCCGGGCCGCGGCCGCCGCCCCGCCGCTCTACAAGGACCCGACCGCGCCAATCGCGGCCCGCGTCGACGACCTCCTCGGCCGCATGACGCTGGAAGAGAAGGTAGCCCAGATGGTCGGCATCTGGCTGAACAAGGAGCAGATCCAGACCTCCGAGGCGGAGTTCTCGGCCGAGGCGGCGTCGAAGGCGTTTCCCCATGGCCTGGGCCAGATCTCCCGGCCCTCCGACCGTCGCGGCGCCAAGGCCGGGGCCTTCGCGGGCGCTGAGCCGGGCACCATCAACCGCACACCCGCCGAGACCGCCCGCTACATCAACGCGGCGCAGAAATGGGCGATGGAGAAGACCCGCCTGGGCATCCCGCTGCTGATGCACGACGAGGCGCTGCACGGCTATGTGGCCCGCGAGTCCACCAGCTTCCCGCAGGCGATCGCCCTGGCCTCCACCTGGGACCCGGAGACGGTCGAGAAGGTCTTCGCGGTCACCGCCCGCGAGATGCGGCTGCGCGGCTCCAACATCGCGCTCGCGCCGGTGGTGGACGTGGCGCGCGATCCGCGCTGGGGCCGGATCGAGGAGACCTATGGCGAGGATCCCCACCTCTGCGCGGAGATCGGCCTGGCCGCCATCCGCGGCTTCCAGGGGCGCACCCTGCCGCTGGCCAAGGACAAGGTGTTCGTCACGCTGAAGCACATGACCGGGCACGGCCAGCCGGAGAGCGGGACCAACATCGGGCCGGCCCAGATCTCGGAACGGACCCTGCGCGAGAACTTCTTCCCGCCCTTCGAGCGGGCGGTGAAGGAGGCCAACGTCCGTGCGGTGATGCCCTCCTACAACGAGATCGACGGCGTGCCTTCGCACGCCAATCGTTGGCTGCTGCACGAGGTGCTGCGCGAGGAGTGGGGGTTCCAGGGCGCAACCCTCAGCGACTATTTCGCGATCCGCGAGATGGTCACCCGCCATAAGATGTACGAGACGCCGGACGATGCGGCGGTGGCGGCGATCAAGGCGGGCGTCGACGTCGAACTGCCCGATGGCGAGGCCTTCAACCGCCTGCCGGAGTTGGTGCGCGCGGGCCGGATCAGCCAGGCCGAGATCGACGCCGCCGTGCGCCGCGTCCTGACGCTGAAGTTCGAGGGCGGCTTCTTCGAGAACCCCTACGGCGACCTGAAGAACGCCGACCGGCTGACCGCCACGCCCGACGCCATCGCCCTGGCCCGGCAGGCCGCCGCCAAGGCGATGGTGCTGCTCAAGAACGACAAGGGCCTGCTGCCACTCGACGCCGGCAAGGTGGGCCGCCTGGCGGTGCTGGGCACGCATGCCCGCGATACGCCCATCGGCGGCTACAGCGATATCCCCCGCAAGGTGGTGAGCGTGCTGGAGGGCCTGCAGGCGGAGGCCAAGGGCCGGTTCCAGGTCGACTACGCCGAGGCGGTCCGCATCACCGAGAGCCGGGTCTGGGCCGCCGACGAGGTCAAGCTGGTCGATCCCGCGGTGAACGCGCGGCTGATCGCCGAGGCCGTGGAGGTCGCCAAGAGGGCCGACGTCGTCCTGATGGTGCTGGGCGACAACGAACAGACCAGCCGCGAGGCCTGGGCGGACAACCATCTGGGCGACCGCGACAGCCTGGATCTGATCGGCCAGCAGAACGACCTGGCCAAGGCCATCTTCGCCCTGGGCAAGCCCACCATCGTGCTGCTGCTCAACGGGCGGCCCCTGTCGGTGAACCTGCTGGCCGAGAAGGCCGACGCCCTGATCGAGGGCTGGTATCTGGGGCAGGAGACCGGGCACGCGGTGGCGGACGTGCTGTTCGGCCGGGTCAATCCGGGCGGCAAGCTGCCGGTGACCGTCGCCCGCAACGCGGGGCAGCTGCCAGTGCTCTACAACGCCAAGCCCAGCGCCCGCCGCGGCTACCTCTTCGCCGACGCCGCCCCGCTCTATCCCTTTGGCTTCGGCCTCTCCTACACGACCTTCGAGATTGGGGCGCCCCGGCCGTCGCGCGCCAGCATCGGCGCCGGCGAGAGCGTTAGGGTCGAGGTGGATGTGAAGAACACCGGCTCGCGGGCCGGTGACGAGGTGGTGCAGCTCTATCTCCGCGACGAGGCCGCGTCGGTGACCCGGCCGGTGAAGGAGCTGAAGAAGTTCAGGCGCGTGACCCTGGCCGCCGGCGAGACGCGCACCCTGGCCTTCGAGCTCACGCCGGCCGACCTTTCCATCTGGAACATCGACATGAAGCGGGTCGTGGAGCCGGGCAAGTTCACGGTGATGGCGGGCGGCAACAGCCGCGACCTGAAGTCTGCCTCGTTTACCGTGGCCTAGACCGAGTGCGGGACGTCGGGTTCAGTCCTGGTCCCAGGACGGGTCCCGCGGCTTCCGCGGCGCGAGCAGGCCGGGGTAGGGCGCCTTGCCGATGCGGTACTCGCACCAGACATCGCCTTTCGGGCACGCGAAGGTCTTGTCGAACACCTTCTTGAGCTTGGGACTGACGACCGCGTAGGTCGGCGCGGTCTCGGCGCCCTTGGCCAGCGCCTCGTCGCAGGCGGCCCGCTCGGACTTGGTCAGGGCGAGAAGGTCCGCGGTTCGGCACCCCAGCTTCGCCCGCAGCGCCGCGCGGGTCC
>Ga0155080_134_pt1 | contig 87345 bp, 88 predicted proteins | sample RifCSPhighO2_01_FD_106048 | JGI IMG/M metagenome (GOLD analysis project Ga0155080, IMG submission 106048) | Phenylobacterium sp. RIFCSPHIGHO2_01_FULL_69_31 | reverse complement strand
AGGACCACCGCCACAAGCACGATGAGCGCGGCCGCGAGGCCGAGGGCGATCCGCCCGACGATACGCATGTAGAGAGCCCTTCCCCTTATCTTCCCGATCCTCGACGCTCGCCCGTTGAACCGCAAGGCGCAGCCGCCATTTCGACAAGGTGCCGCGCCGCGCCCTCCGCCTTCCGCCCGCTTCTCCCGAAGCCCTGGCTCTCGCCGGCCTGTGGTCGCTGCTGGCCGACTTCGCCTTGGTGGCCCTGCTGCTGGGCGTGGCCGTTGCCCGCTGGGCGCCGCCGGAGGATCTGCCCTGGACGCCGCTCAGCCTCAACCAGCCCGTCGGGTTGGCGACCGGCATGAAGTTCGCCGCGGCGGCCCGTGATCCGCAGCAGTGCCGTGCGGTCCTTGCCGAGGGCGGCGTGCGCTTCGTCGAGGAGCCCGAGCGGGTCAGCGGCTCCTGCGCGACCCGCAACACCGTCCGTCTGGAGGCCGCGGCGCTGTCCCCCGCCGCTCCGGTGATGACCTGCCCCCAGGCCCTGGCCTACGCCTTCTGGACGCGCCATTCGGTTCAGCCCGCCGCCCGCGCCGAGCTGGGGGAGCCGATCGCGCGGGTTGAGCACTACGGGACCTACGCCTGCCGCAATCTCTACGGCCGCGCCACCGGGGCCCGCAGCCAGCACGCCTACGCCAACGCTCTGGACGTCGCCGCCTTCCGCACGGCCTCCGGCCGGCGCATGAGCGTGCTTGGCGACTTCCGGGACGACGGGGCCGAGGGGCGGTTCCTGCGCCGGGTCCGCGACGGCGCGTGCCCCTGGTTCGCCGCGGTCCTCAGCCCCGACTATAACGCCGCCCATCGCGACCACCTGCACCTGGACATGGGACGGTTCAGGGCCTGCCGCTGACCCGGCCTGCCTTGACCTCCCGGCAACGCCTGACGCAAATGGCCCAAACTCAAACAACCGTTTGGAAGGACGCCCCGATGAGCCAAGTTCTCGAAGCCCCCGCCGTCAGCGCCAAGGGTCTGTTCGACCTGACGGGTAAGGTGGCCGTGATCACCGGCTCGTCGCGCGGCATCGGCCGGGCCATCGCCGAGCGCATGGCCCAGCAGGGCGCCAAGGTGGTGATCAGCTCGCGCAAGGCCGGCCCCTGCGAGGAGGTCGCCGCCCTGATCAACGAACGCAGCCCCGGCCACGCCATCGCCGTGCCGGCCAACATCTCGTCGAAGGACGATCTTCAGCGGCTGATGGACGAGACCCGCAAGGCGTTCGGCAAGATCGACATCCTGGTCTGCAACGCCGCCTCGAACCCCTACTACGGCAGCCAGCTCGAGATCAGCGACGAGGCCTTCACCAAGATCCTGGCCAACAACATCATCGCCAACAACTGGATGATCCGGATGGTGGCCCCGGAGATGAAGGAACGTAAGGACGGCGCGATCATCGTGATCTCGTCCATCGGCGGCTTGCGCGGCACCGAGGTGATCGGCGCCTACGCGATCTCCAAGGCGGCCGACATGCAGCTGGCGCGCAACCTGGCCAAGGAGCTGGGCCCCTACAACGTGCGCATCAACTGCGTGGCGCCCGGCCTGGTGAAGACCGACTTCGCCAAGGCGCTGTGGGACACGCCGGCGGGCGAGGAGCGGGCCAGCTCCGGCACGCCGCTGCGCCGCCTGGGCGAGCCCGACGACCTGGCCGGCGCGGCCGTCTACCTGGCCTCGCGCGCCGGCGCCTGGACCACCGGCCAGACCATCGTGGTCGACGGCGGGAGCACGTGCTGATCGGCAGTTGCTCCCCCGCCGGGGGAGCTGTCAGCGAAGCTGGCCGAGGGGGCTTCCGCTCAAACGGATCGATCTGAGCGGGAAGCCCCCTCCACCACTTCGTGGTCCCCCTCCCCCAACAGGGGAGGAATGGGCGACCGGCTAGATCTTCACCACCAGTTCCAGCCCGTTGTCGAAGGGCAGGGTCATGGTCTTGAGGCCGTTCCTGGGGTCCTCGACGAATGCGAAGAAGTGGCGGTAGGCCTCGCGGAACTGGTCGGTGTTGTCGGCGACGATGACGGCGCCCGGTCGCAGGTGCGGTGCGACGAGCTCCAGGGCGGGACGCGCCATCTCGGTCCAGATGTCCATCAGCACGAAATCGACGGGGCCCTCGATCACCTTCAGGGTCTCGCGCAGGTCGCCCTCGCGCAGGTCGATGAGGCCCGAGACGCCGGCGGCCGCGAAGTTCGCGCGGGCCTGGGCGGCCTTGGCCGGTTCGTACTCGGTGCCGATCACAACGCCGCCGCCGTTCGCGCGCACCGCGTCGGCCAGGTAGAGGGTCGAGACGCCGAAACTGGTGCCCACCTCCACCACCCGCGTGGCGCGCAGCGCGCGGCACAGCATGTGGCAGAACTCGGCCTTGATCGGCTCCAGGGCGACCATCTTGTCGGCCATGAACCGGTTGGCGTCGTCGTCCAGCCCATCCCAGGTCAGGTCGCCCTTCTTCGCCCGCCCGACGAAGTAGCCGATGGTCTCGGCCTCCTGGGCTCTGCTGGCCGCCTGCAATGTCTCGATGCGCGCCTTCAGCGCGCCGTCGGCGATGACGCTCATGTCCAGGCCTCGCGCTCGTACTGCATGGCGCCGGCGACGTTGCCCTCGGTGTCGCGGAAGTAGATGAGCTCCCCAACGCCTTCGATGCGGAACGGCGGCATGAGGATCACGCCCCCCGCGGCTTCGACGGCCTTCACGGTCGCCTGAATGTCGTCGACGCCGAAGGTGATCTCCGTGCCCGGCATCCGCTGGCCGCCCACGTCGCGGCGGCCTTGCAGCGCGCCCAGGTGGCCTTCGCCGGTCGAGCGGGTCTGGTAGAAGCCGGGCGGCCCCCAGGGCGTGAAGGTCCAGCCGAAGACGTCCTCGTAGAACCGCTTGGCGCGGGGCACGTCGTCGGCGTTGATCGCGAAATGGCGGAGGGTTCCAGGCATGGCGAAGTCTCCTTCGCCGGCAAGCTAGGCCTGGGTCCCGCGGCGCGCTTGCGCTAGTCTGACGAATTATGTCGCTGATGCGCCAGAATGCCCGCGATGTGGACGGCTTTCCGGTCCGGGGCCTCGCCGTCACCTATCGCGACCGCGCCCGCCTCGACCGCCACACCCACCCCTGGGCCCAGCTGGTCTATGCGGCCAGCGGGACCATGCGAGTCTCGACCCCCGACGCGGCCTGGCTCGCGCCGCCCACGCGGGCCATCTGGGTGCCGGGCGGCGTGCCGCACGAGATCGAGATGCGCGGGACCGTGGCCATGCGAACCCTCTACCTGGCCCCGGGGGGCGCGGATCCGCGGCTGTCGGACTGTCGCGCCATCGAGGTCGCGCCGCTGCTGCGCGAACTGATCCTGCATGTGGTGAAGCTGGGGATGCTTGATACCGACGCGCCGGCGCATGCGCGGCTGGAGGCGCTGCTGCTCGATCTGCTGGCCGACGCCGCAACCGTGCCGTTCGAGCTGCCGCTGCCTGCCGATCCGCGGGCCCGCGCCTTCGCCGACCGTTTGCTCGCCGATCCGGGGGCGGAGGCGTCGCTGGCCGATCTTGCCCGGGGCTCAGGCGCCAGCCTGCGGACCCTGCAGCGGCTGTTCCTGACGCAGACCGCCCTGTCGCTGGAGGCCTGGCGGGGGCGGGCGCGCATGCAGCAGGCGGTGGTCTCGCTGTCCAACGGCGCGCCGGTCACGGAGGCGGCGCTGGACGCCGGCTACCAGAGCCCGTCCGCCTTCATCGCGGCGTTCAAGAGGGCCTTCGGCGTCACGCCGGCGCGATGGCGCGGGTCGCTCTGAGCGACAGATCCCGCGCCCGGGCCAGCCGCGCCACGCCCTCGTCCAGGGTGGCGTCGCCCTTGGAGAAGCACAGGCGCACGATCGTGGCCACCGGGTCGGCCTCGTAGAAGGCCGAGACCGGGATCGCCGCCACGCCGGCCTCCTTCACCGCGCGCAGGCAGAAGTCGCGGTCGCCTTCGCTGACTCCGGAGGCCGGCAGGTCGATGCTGAGGAAGTAGGTCCCCTGGCTGGGCAGCACCGCGAACCCCTCGCGCGCCAGGCCGCCCGCGAGCCGGTCGCGGGACCGTTCCAGGCCCCGGGGCATGTCGCGGAACCAGTCGGCCGCGCTGTCCAACCCCCAGGCGACGGCGGACTGCAGGTTCGGGGGGGTGGTGAAGGTCAGGAACTGGTGCGCGCGGGCCAGGCTGTGGGTCAGGGCCGGGGCGGCGCAGAGGAAACCCACCTTCCAGCCGGTGAGGCCGAACATCTTGCCGGCCGAGCCGATCTTCACCGTCCGCTCGCGCATGCCGGGATAGGCGATCAGCGGCCGGTGCCGGGCCTCGCCGAACACCACCTGCTCCCAGACCTCGTCGCAGACGGCGAAGGCGTCGTGCGCCACGCAGAACTCCGCCAGCAGGGCCAGGTCCTCGTCGGGCAGGACGACGCCCGTGGGGTTGATCGGGTTGTTCAGCACCACCAGCCGGGTGCGCGGTCCGAACGCCGCTTCCAGCATCGGCCGGGTGAACCGCCAGTGCGGCGGCTCCAGCCGCACGAGCTTCGGTACACCCCCCGCCCGGCGGATGAGCGGGAGGTAGGCGTCGTAGAACGGCTGGAAGACCACCACCTCGTCGCCCGGCTCGATGAGGGCCAGGAAGCTGGCGGCCAGCGCCTCGGTGGCCCCCGAGGTGACGGTGACCTCCGACGCCCAGTCCAGGTCCAGCCCTTGCGAACGGGCGTAGTGCCCGGCCACCGCCTGGCGCAGCTCGGGCAGGCCGGCCATCGGCGGGTACTGGTTGTAGCCGTCCAGCACGGCCTCGGCCGCCTTGGCGCGCACCGCCTCGGGGCCCGGGTCGTCGGGGAAGCCCTGGCCCAGGTTCACCGCCCCTAGGGCGCGGGCGAGGCCCGACATCTCCTCGAAGATCGTGGTGGGCAGGTTCGAGAAAATCGCGTTGGCCATCGGCGGGATTTTGGCTGCAGAATTCCGCCCTGACCACCCGGAGGACCCCCATGGAGATCGTCGAGTTCGAACCCCATCACGCGGAGGCCTTCCACCGCCTGAACGAGGCCTGGATCTCGAAGCACTTCGTGCTGGAGGCCAAGGACCTGGAGGCCCTGACCGATCCGAAGGGCAAGATCATCGACAAGGGCGGCCGCATCTTCATGGCCCTCAAGGACGGCCGGCCCGTTGGCTGCGTGGCCCTGCTGAAGATGGACGACGGCGGCTACGAGGTGGCGAAGATGACCGTGTCGGAGGACCTGCGTGACTCGGGCCTGGGTCGCCTGCTGATGCAGCGCTGCATCGACGCCGGCGCTGAAATGGGCGCGAAGCGGCTCTACCTGGAGACCAACTCCAGCCTCGGCCCGGCGCTGGGCCTCTACCGCGCGATGGGCTTCAAGGACCTCGCGCCCGTGGAGACTCCATACGCCCGCGCGGACGTGTTCATGGAGCGACCCTACTGACCGGCTGCGCAAGTCTGTAGTTGCGAACGACTCGCAATAGCAATAGCGTGATGCGGACTTCCCCGGAGTCCCTCCATGCACGACCTCAAGCCCCACGACGACCTCCTGCACGGCGAGCGCCTGCTGATCCGCACGGTCCGGCTGCTGGCGCTGGCGACGCCCTGTCATAGCCTGCGGGCGCATTTCGAAGCGGCCTGTGGCTGCTCCGGCCAGGCGGCCTATCGGATGCTGGAGGCGTTCGTGCAGCAGCTGGGCGCCCGGGGCCGGCGGCGGGTGACGCTGTCGATCCCGGCCGATCCGCGGCTGACCGACGACGAGGTGCTGATCCTCGACGCCTTCGGCTGCGCCCAGGCCGAGGACTACCGATCCCTGGACGAGCGCCTGACCGGCCTCGTGGGCGCCGCGCCGCCGTTCCCCCTGGGTGCCGCCGCGTGCGTCGTGGCCGAGACGCTGGCGATGAACGGCCTGATGCTGCGCGCCCGGCCGGCCCCCAATTCCCTCATCCCGCGGGCGTGGCGGGACGATCCGCCGTTCCTGATGGCGGCCGAGTAGCTATTTCCGGTCGCGGGCCAGCCGCAGGATCGCGCCGTTGCGGTCGTCGGCGACCCAGATCGCGCCGTCCGCGGCCACAGACAGCCCCACCGGCGCGCCGCTTGGCCGCCGCCCCTTGACGGCCCGCCAGCCCGGCGTCAGGTCGATGGGAGCGGCCGCCGTCGGCCGTCCGGCCTCATCCAGCGCATAGGCCAGGATGCGTGAGCCCGTGGGCCGGTAGCCGTGCAGGCTGACCAGCAGCCGGCCGGTCAGCTCCGGAAACATGGCGCCCCGGTACTCGACCAGGTCCAGCGGCGCGCCATGGGCGGGCATCAGGCGAGCCGGCCTGCGGAAGGGGGCGCAGGAGACCTTCCGGGCCTTCCACGCCGGCGCCGGCTGGCCCGCGCCCATGCAGTAGGGCCAGCCGTAGTGGGCGCCCGCCTCGATCACGTTCAGTTCCTCGGGCGGCCAGGCGGGATCGGAGACGTCGATGCTGTTCTCAGCCTGCAGAACCGCCCCGGCCCGTGTGCGGACGAGGGCCAGGGAGTTGCGGAGGCCGCGGGCGAAGACGGTGGGCTCCGTCGCCCACTTGCCGGGGCCGTCCGGGGCGAAGCGCCAGAGGGCGGCGTGCCGCTCGGCCTCGGCGCAGCGGGCCTCGCCCGGTCGGGGCGGGCACTGGTCCGACGGGGCGCCGACGTTGACCAGCAGGGCCCCGTCGGCGTCGTAGATGAAGGCCGAGAGCGGGTGCCGGTTCTCGTGCAGCCGGTTGTCGGGCAGGCCCGTGACCACCGGCGTCAGCGTCGCCTGCGGGTCGGCCGCGTCGGCGTCGAACCGGCTGATCCGGCTCATCTCGCTGAGGTAGATCTTCCCGTCGGGCCCAACGGCCAGGGTGTGGGGCAGGTCCAGCTTCGAGAGGATGCGCCGCAAGGCCGGCTGGCCCGAGGGCTTCGGGGTCAGGCGCCAGACCGAGCCGCGCCCGGGGTCCCAGGTTCCGAGATCTACCACCAGCCAGTCGCCGCCCGCGAGCGGCAGCAGCGTGCGTGGCAGATGGATGGTGCGCCTGGAGGGCGGCAGGCCGGCCGGCGGCGGGGCTAGGACTAGGCCCGCGCACATCCCCTTCATCGTCTCGATCGGCGCGCGGGGATAGCCGTCGCAGGTCCGGCCGTCGCGGGCGTAGCCCTGGGCCTGCGCCGCCGCGTCGGCGGCTAGCGCCAGGACCAGGCCGGCGAGCAGCCCGCGCACGAAGCTCAGCTTTGGGAGGCCAGGACGACGCCCAACAGCACCGCGCACCAATGGGCGGCCGCGGCGGCCACCACATGGCCGTGCCAGATGGCGCGCGAGAACTTCAGGCGCTTGTTGACGTAGAAGATGACCCCGGTCGAATAGAGCACGCCGCCGGTGACCAGCAGGGCCATGGCGTACCAGGCCAGGGTGTCGATCATCGGCTTCAGGGCCACGACCACCAGCCAGCCCAGCACCAGATAGACCACCACCCAGAACTTCCGGTCGATGCCGACCAGGAACAGCTTCCCCAGCGCGCCGAGCGCCGCGATGCTCCACACCGCCGCCGTCATCCAGACGCCCCAGGCGCCGGGCAGGTTGAGGGTGAAGGGGGTGTAGGACCCGGCGATCATCAGGAAGATGCCGGCATGGTCCAGGCGTCGCAGCATCGGGCGGTACTGGGGCTTGGCGAAGTTGTAGGCGGTGGAAAACGCCAGCATCGCGACGACGCCCGCCGCATAGATCGAGACGCCTACGACCTGGCTGATCGAACCCTTCATCACCGCCAGGGTGAGCAGGACGATCCCGCCCACCAGCGCCAGGGTCAGGCCCATGACATGGACCACCAGGTCCGCGCATTTGGCGGCCGGCGTGGGATAGTGGCGGGGCGGGTAGGGGCGTTCGGGGGAGGTCATGGCGAAACTCCTAGACCTCTTCCGTGTCACGCAGGTGGCGGCGTTGTCTACTCGTCCTTGACGCGCTTCTTGCGGAACGACGGGTTCAGGACCTTTTTACGCAGGCGGATCGACTTGGGCGTCACTTCCACCAGTTCGTCCTCCTCGATGTAGGCGATGGCCTGTTCGAGGGTCAGTTTCCGGGGCGGGGTCAGGCGCACCGCCTCGTCCTTGCCCGAGGCGCGGACGTTGGTGAGCTGCTTGGCCTTCATCGGATTGACGTCGAGGTCGTCCGAACGGCTGTTCTCGCCGATGATCATGCCCTGATAAGTCTTCTCGCCGGCGCCCACGAACATGGTGCCGCGCTCTTCCAGGTTCCACAGCGCATAGGCTGCGGTCTCGCCGTCGGAGTTGGACACCAGCACGCCCTTGCGGCCGGCGTCGATAGCGCCCTTGTAGGGCTCGTAGTGGCTGAACACGCGGTTCAGCACGCCCGAGCCGCGGGTGTCGGTCAGGAACTCGCCCTGATAGCCGATCAGGGAGCGCGACGGGCTCATCAGGCTGATGCGGGTCTTGCCCGCGCCGGACGGTCCCATGTCCTTCAGCTCGGCCTTACGGGCCGACAGCTTTTCGATGACGATGCCGGTGAACTCGTCGTCCACGTCGATCATCACGTCCTCGATCGGCTCCAGCCGCTCGCCCGTCTCGGGGTCGGTCTGGAACACCACGCGGGGGCGGCTGATCGAGACCTCGAAGCCCTCGCGGCGCATCCCTTCGATCAGCACGCCCAGCTGCAGTTCGCCGCGGCCGGCCACTTCGAAGGCGTCCTTCTCGGACGTCTCGGTGACGCGGATGGCCACGTTGGATTCGGCTTCCTTCAGCAGGCGCGCGGCGATGACGCGGCTTTGCACCTTGTCGCCTTCGCGCCCGGCCAGCGGGCTGTCGTTGACCGAGACGGTCATCGAGATGGTCGGCGGGTCGATCGGCTGGGCCGGCAGGGCCTCCGTGACGTCCATGGCGCAGAGGGTGTCGGCCACGGTAGCCTTCGACAGGCCGGCGATGGCGACGATGTCGCCGGCCTCGGCGCCGCCATCGATCGGCTGGCGCTTCAGGCCGCGGAAGGCCAGCACCTTGGTGATGCGGCCGCGCTCGATTTCCTTGCCGTCGCGGCTGAGGGCGTGGATGGCCATGCCGGGCACGGCCTTGCCGCTCTCGATACGGCCGGTCAGCAGGCGGCCCAGGAACGGGTCGCTTTCGATTAGCACCGACAGCATCTGGAAGGGCTCGTCCTTCCGCTGCTCGGCCTTCGGCGGCGGGACGTGGTCGACGATCAGGTCGAAGAGGGGGCCCAGGTTGTCGTTGGGCTTGGCCATGTCCAGCGTGGCCCAGCCGTTCTTGCCCGAGGCGTAGATGTGCGGGAAGTCGAGCTGCTCGTCCGTGGCGCCCATGGCGGCAAAGAGGTCGAAGGCTTCGTTCAGCACCCGGTCCGGGTCGGCGTGCGGGCGGTCCACCTTGTTGAGGCAGAGGATGGGGCGCAGGCCCATCTTCAGCGCCTTGCCTAGCACGAACTTGGTCTGGGGCATGACGCCTTCCTCGGCGTCGACGAGGAGGACGCAGCCGTCCACCATGCCCAGGATCCGCTCCACCTCGCCGCCGAAGTCGGCGTGGCCGGGGGTGTCGATGATGTTGATCCGGGTCTCGCCGGCCGCCCCGTTCCACAGCACCGAGGTGCACTTGGCCAGGATGGTGATGCCGCGCTCGCGCTCCTGGTCGTTGGAGTCCATCGCCCGCTCGACCGTCGCCTCGTTGGCTCGGAAGACGCCGGACTGGGCGAGCAGCTGGTCCACCAGCGTGGTCTTGCCGTGGTCGACGTGGGCGATGATGGCGATGTTTCGGAGCGACATAGGGAGGGCAGTCTCTTTCAGGAGGCGCGCGCTTGTAGGGGAAGCCGCGGCAGACCGCCAGCCTGTTGTGCGCCGCACCTAACGCCTTAGGTTGATTACGTAACGTGATATCCTGTTTCCGCTGAGAAAACAGCTGCGGCACAGGCGCGCGACACAAAAGATTCTCAGAGGCGCTTGCATTTTTGTGCGCCGCACACTAGCTTCAGCGTCATAGGGCGTCTCTGACGCTCTCGCCCTTCCTGGGCGTTTCCTCCCTGATTTGAACTGCCGCGCGCGATGGCGCGGCTTTTTTTTGGCCCGTCTGCGGGCTCAGTCCTCGATGGTCGGGGCCAGGAAGCGGCCGGCGATCAGGGCCGCCTCGGTGCGGTTCCGGGTGCCGGTGAGCCGCAGGATCGCGTGGATGTGGAGCTTCACGGTACCCAGGGTGATGCCCAGCGAACTCGCGATCTGCTGGTTGCTCATTCCGACCGCGATGCACTTGAGCACGTCCAGCTGGCGAGGCGAGAGCCCGAGCTGGCGGTTGGCCGGCGCCGAGCGTCGCGGCCGGGCGGAGGTCTCATACGGAAAGTGGGCGCCACCTTCCACCACCGCCCGGATCACGCTGCGGAACTTGTCGAGCTCATAGTTCTTCGAGGCATAGCCGCGGGTCCCGGCCATCTGCGCCAGGGCTGCGAAACTCGGGTTGGGCCGGTCGTCGATGGCGATCGCAGGCGCTTGGCTCAGGGCGATGAGCCGTCGCAGGCCCTCGAAGTCGAAGTCGATCGAGAACAGGTCGACGAGGAGCAGGCCGGCGCGGCCATGACGCGCGAAGCGGTGAGCCTCCAGCATCGAGCTGGCGAAGCCGACCTCGCCCGAGCCCAGGACGTCGGCGACCAGGCCGCAGATGGCCAGGCGGCAGATCGGCTTCTCTTCGACGATGAGTGCGGCGAGCGTCGCGCCCTCCCGCGGCGGCGACGTCTCGCCGTCGCAAGGATCCGCGCCCCGACGCGGACGGCCCGCACTCTTGACCGCCGCCAGCACCAGCGCCGCCTCCCCTCAGAATATCCTTACGGCGTACGTGGGTAATGAGCGGGTAGATCAAAATCAATCCAGAATCGGCGAACGCCACTTGAGCAGAGACACGCCGCGACCTGTGGTTAAATCACGGACGAAATTTTCGCCCCCAAGGCGAACGGCGCGAGGCATATCTAAAGTTATAGGCCTATATCCTCTTTCATAGAACTATCGGCTGGGTTGACTGTTATTGGAAAATCGCCGGCTACTGCGGTCATATACTCATCTTGTGTGGGAGCACGATATGGGCTGGCATGAAGAGCGGCAGGCCCGCGCCGCGCGGGGCGCGCCCCGCAAACGGCTCGCCGCCTGTCACCGGTGTCATCCCCAACCTTGCAGGAGGCCGCGCGGTTGAAGGTTCCGAGGCGCACGCCGTCCGGCGGATCGCGGCGGCCGGTCGACCTTTGGCCTCCAGAGGGGACGCCCGCCTCCGGCGACGCGGCGGCCCTGCTGAAGCATCTCGACCGCACGGAGCGCCTATCCAACACCGGGAGCTGGCGAGCGGATGTCCCGCGCGAACGGCTCCTCTGGTCCGCCCAGGTCTATCGGCTGTTCGGCCTGGCCCCTTGCGCCTTCCGACCGACCTTCGACCAGGTGCTGGACCTCATCCATCCCGAGGACCGCGAGCGCGTGCGGGCGCGCGTGCGCAGCGCCCTGGCGGGCGAGGAGGCCTATGACCTCGACTACCGGGTCGCGCTCGCGGACGGCGGCGAGCGGATCATGCGCGAGCGCGGCGAGGTGGAGTTCGGGCCCGACGGCGCCCCGACGCTGATGTTCGGAGCCGTCCAGGACGTGACCGGCGTGCGCGCGGCCGAGGAGGCGGCCCGCCGCAGCGCCAACACCCTGGCCGCCATGCTGACGATCTCGCCGGAAGCCATCGTGGTCACCGACCAGACCGCCCGGATTATCGCCTTCAGCGTCGGCGCGGAGGAAACCTTCGGCTATGCCGCCGGCGAGGTGCTGGGGCAGCCGGTCGAGAAGCTGCTGCCCGCACGGCACAGGTCTGCGCACGAGCAACACGTGGCCGCGTTCTCTGCCGGCGGCGCCAGGAGCCTACGCATGCACGACCGCGCCCCGATCGTCGGGCGGCGGCGGTCGGGCGAGGAGTTCCCGGCCGAAGTGTCGCTCGCGGTGTTGGACACCGCTACGGGAGACGCGTTCACCGCCATCGTGCGCGACCTGTCGGAACGGCGGGACACGGAACTTCGCCTGATCGCGGCGCGCGAACAGGCGGAGAAGGCCAACCTGGCGAAATCGGTGTTCCTGGCCAACATGAGCCACGAAATCCGGACGCCGTTGAACGGGGTGCTGGGCATCGCCGGCGCCCTGGCCCGCACCGACCTGGCGCCAAAGCAGCGGCATATGGTCAACCTGATCGAGGGGTCGGGCCGCGCGCTGGAACGGCTGCTGAGCGACATCCTCGACCTGGCCAAGCTCGATGCCGGGCGCGTTTCCATTCGCGAGGAGCGCTTCGACCTGGCGAACGCCGTGCGCGAGATCGCCGAGCTATTCCAGGCCAGCGCCGCCGAGAAGGGCGTGGAATTGCTCGTGGAGCTGGACGAGGCGTCGCGCGACCGGTTCATCGGCGACGAGCTGCGGATCCGCCAGGTGCTGTCCAATCTGGTCAGCAACGCGGTCAAGTTCACCGCCCGGGGAGAGGTGCGGCTCTCGGTGACCGGCGCGCCCCTGCCGGACGGTCGCGAGCGCGTGCGCTTCGCCGTCCGCGACACGGGCATCGGCTTCCCGCCGGACGCGGCCGAGACGCTGTTCGAGCGCTTCGAACAGGCGGACGGCTCGGTCACGCGTCAGTACGGCGGCACAGGCCTGGGCCTGGCGATCTCGAAATCCCTGGCGACGCTGATGGGCGGGACGATCTCCGCGACCTCGGCGCCCGGGCGGGGCGCGACGTTCAAGGTCGAGCTTCCGCTGCGACGCGTGGTCCAGGACGGGCCGATCCTGGAGGTGGTCCAGTCGTCGGCCATCGACGGCTCCATGCGTCCGCTCAGGCTCCTCCTGGCCGAGGATCACCTGATCAACCGCATGACCGTCGAGCTGATCCTCGAGGAACTGCCGGTGGAGATCGTGGCCGTGGAGAACGGCCGCGAGGCGGTCGAGGTCTTCGCGGGCCAGGCCTTCGATCTTGTCCTGATGGACATGCAGATGCCGGTGATGGACGGCCTTGCCGCCATAAGGGCGATCCGCGAGATCGAACGCGAGTTCGGCCGGACGCGTACGCCGATATGCGTGCTCAGCGCGAACGCCATGGACGAGCACAAGGAAGCCGCCGACGCCGCCGGGGCCGACGCCTTTCTCACCAAGCCGATCAACGCAGGGGGCCTGATCACCTATGTGGCGGGGGTCGCCGCCAAGACGACCTAGGCGCGCTCGCCTGCGAGGCGAAATCGCCCCCCTTCGTCGACCGTCCTGGCCGTTGGTCGGTGCGCGGGGGACGCCGAACGCTCGCCGATCCTAGTCCTCGGGCGACAGCCGCGGTCTTCGCGGCGAGCCTTGGGATAAGCACTATGAACCGACTGAAGACGGGCCTGGGCGCGCTGGCCCTCGCCGCCGCCGTGGCTCTCGCCGGCCAGGCCGGCGCCGCGACGACCGTGTCCTCCACCTTCGACACCGACGCCGACGGCTGGGGTTATGGCTCCTGGCAGAGCGTGGGCGGCAACGTGTTGCCGGTGACCTATGACGCCGCCGGCGACCTCATCACGTCCACGTATGGCTTCGCGGGCTGGGGGTACATCGCCCCTGCCAAGTTTCTGGGCGACAAGTCCGACTTCATCGGCGGGTCGCTAACCTTCGACCTCTCGTCTGCATTCAACGACTATTCCGGCAAGCGTCCGCTGGTGGTGTTCAGCAGCAAGAACGGGTTGAGGATGTTCGGCAACCTGGCCGGGGGGCCGTCGCCTCAGCTTGGCTCGTTCAACGTCAGTCTGTCGACCTCCAGCTTTCAGACCGGCAGCGACGTCAACCAGGGGCCCCGCGTCTCGGACGACGTCTTCCAGTCCATCATGGCCGACCTTCGGCAGATCGAGATCTACGCCGACTGGAGCCCCAACGTGGACACCGTGAAGCTCGACAATGTGATTATGAGCGGCCCTGGCGCGGGCGCCGTGCCGGAACCGGCCACGTGGGCGATGATGATCCTGGGATTCGGCGCCGCCGGGACGATGATGCGCCGCCGCCGGGCGGCCCTGGCCGCCGTCTAGGAGGCCTTCAGCGCGGACCAGTCCGCCGTCGCCAGGGCTCGGGTCAGCTGCTCCACATGGGCCCGCAACGTCTCGAACCCTGAGGTCGGCGCGAGCGTCGCCTCGTCCAGGTACAGCGCCCTGTTGATTTCGATCTGCAGGGCGTGCGCCCGGCGCCCCGGCTGGCCATAGTGCTCGGTGGTATAGCCGCCGGCGTAGGGCATGTTGCGGGTGACCCGATAGCCCATGGCCTCCAGTTCCCGCTCGACCCGCGTGGGCAGGACCCCGGCGCAGGCGGCCCCGAACCGGTCGCCGAGCACGATGTCGCAGGGCCGCTCGCGGCCTGCCGCCCGGGCCGCCGCCGCGGGCATCGAATGCCAGTCCACCAGGATCGCAAAGCCGTGGGCGGCCCTGGCCTCCTCGATCAGGCCGGACAGCGCCGCGTGATAGGGGCGGTGCGCGCCGTCGATCCGGCGCCGCGCCTCGGCGAAGGTCAGCTTGCGGCGATAGATCTCCTGGCCTTCCGAAACCACCCGGGCGATCGCGCCCAGACCCGCGGCCACGCGCGCCGTGCGGGCGCGGGCGAACTCGGGCAGCTGGTCCGAGAACATGCCGGGGTCCAGTTCGAACGGCTCCCGGTTCAGGTCGATGTAGGCGCGGGCGAAGTTGGCGGTGATCACCGCCGCCCCGTGGGCCGGAGCCTGCGCGATCAGGTCGTCGACGAAGGCGTCCTCCGAGCGGCGGATCGACACCGCATCCAGCGCGGCGGCCGACATCATGTCCTCGGGGTACAGACGGCCCGAATGCGGTGAGGCGAACACCAGCGGAGTGGGCGGCTTGCCCTCCGGCCCGGCCCGGCGGACCTCGAACGCATCGCCGATGGCGGGCGGCGCGTCTCCGGGCAGGGGATCCAGGGCGTTCATCATCTCCATTCAACGCTGGAGCGGCCCCCAGCGTCAAACCGCCCCCTTCATTCCCCCTTTACCCTTCGCTAGCTATTGTGAGCGATCAAGCGTTCAGCAGCCATGTCACGCATCCTCCTCGCCGAAGACGACGATTCCCTCCGCGGCTTCCTGGCCCGCGCGCTCGAACGCGCCGGCCACGAGGTGACCTCCTGCGCCGATGGCGAGGAGGCGGTAGCCTACCTCGACGAGCCGTGGGACCTCTTGCTGACGGACATCGTCATGCCGGGCCTCGACGGGATCGAGGTGGCGCGCCAGGCGGCTGCCAAGCATCCCGGGCTGCGGATCATGTTCATTACCGGCTTCGCCGCCGTGGCGCTGGCCGCCGGCGAACAGGCGCCGGCCGGCTCCAAGGTGCTGTCCAAGCCGATCCACCTGCGCGAGATCGTCTCCGAGGTGGAGCGGATGATCGCCGCCTGAAAAAGGGCGCTTCGGCCCCGCTTGCTAAGCCGGGGGCCGATCTGTATATCCCCGCCTTCCCGAAGGTACGGACGTGTAGCTCAGCGGGAGAGCACCTCGTTGACATCGAGGGGGTCACAGGTTCAATCCCTGTCACGTCCACCATCCTTTTCCTTCACCAGTTCAGCGCTCGCGATCATTGTTCGCGCCACGCGATAGCCGGTACAAGTCTCGCCTTATGAGAGAATGTCGGCCAGCCGACGCTCGCCCGCGGGGCGAACGAGCTTTGCCTTAGCAACCTAAGTGGTTAATGCCCGCCCACGGCCATTCCGGCCGCCCGGAACGGGGACGGGGCACTCATCATGTTCAACAAGTCCGCCTTGGCGGCGCTATCGCTCGCCATATCGACACTCTCGGCGCCGGCTCTCGCCGGAGACTGGGACCTGGTCGACTGGAACGGCACGCAGATCTGGGGTGCGGAGTGGACGTCGTCCACCAAGCTGGACTGGGGCCTGGACAGCGTCGGCAGCTGGTACCGCATCTATTTCGAAGGCTACACCGACGACTACATGAGCGGGAACGTGCCGCTCCCGGGCTTGGCCTCGACCGTGCTCTACAAGCTCTCGGACATCAGCTCCGACGGCAAGTCGTGGACCTTCGACTACCTGGTGGAGAATGCGTCCGATCAATGGGTGGACGAATCACGGGTCGCCGCCATCGCCTTCGACGTCGACGGCACGAAGAACGGCGTCGAGAAGAGCTTCAAGGGCGCGGTCATCATCGACGGTGAATATCGCACCGTGGGGCGCGGCGATTTCGATCCCACCAACAGCTATCTGGTCGACGATGACTTCGACGTCTGCCTGACGACCAAGGGGTCCAGCACTTCGAGCAACTGCGACCCGGGAACCAACGCCGGTCCGGAAATCGGCGAATGGGCGGACGGCTCGTTCAAGCTGAACTTCAAGTACGGCATCGACACCCTGAGCCTGTACAACCCGATCGTCGCCTACCAGGGCGTCGAGTTCGACGTGCCAGGCGCCCGGTCGAGCAAGTACGGCTACGGTCACCAGCACGGCCGGGGCTGCGGCCACGACGAATCCGGCGGATACGGCCTGCCGGTGGCGTGGGTCCCGGAACCCGCGACCTGGGCGATGATGCTGCTGGGCTTCGGCGCCACCGGCGCGATGATCCGCTCCCGGCGCCGCCTGGCGGCCTAAACGCCACCGAAGGCGATGTCACACCGGCGGCGGCGGGTTATGCCCGCCGCCGCCCTCGTTTCTGTACGGCATTTGCAGCACCAGCCGATTGCGGCCGGCCCTGGAGCCATAGGCGGCCACCCGGCTCCAGGCGCGCAGCAGTTCCAGGCCCGCGCCGCCCCCCCGCTCCAGGTTCGGGCCCTTGAAGGCTTCCTGGCGCGGATCGAACGGCCGACCGGCGTCGGTCATGGTGATCCGGATCGCGCCGGAGCCCTGGACCAGCCGCAGGCCGATGCGGCTGCCCGGCGGCGGGGCGCCATGCTCCACCACATTGGCGACCCACTCCTCCACGACGATCACCAGGCGCTCGGCGGCATCGCGGCCGAGCTCCGCCTGCTGGCAGAACGCGCGCGTCGCGGCCAGGGCGCGGCCCACGGCGCCCCGATCGGCGGCCGGCCGTGCGCGGACGACGCAGGGGGATTGGGCAAGGACCGGGAGCTGGGCTATGAGAGAACCGTGTTTCAGGGAGGCGCGCATGCGCAGGGCGTGGGTCGCAGGATTGCTGATGGCGTGTGCGCTGTCGACGCCAGGCTTTGCCATGGCCGAGATTGGGCGGATCAAGACCGTGACCGGCAATGCCTCGGTCCTGCGCGGCAAGCAGGTGAAGCCGGCGACCCCGGGCTACCAGCTTCTGGTGAGCGATGTGCTGACCACCGGCGGCAACGGCCGGATCGGCATCACCTTCATAGACAACAGCCGCTTCGCGGTCGGTCCCAACAGCCGGGTGGCGCTGAGCCAGTTCGAGTTCGACGACACGACCCACAAGGGCAAGTCGCTGACGACGGTGGATCGGGGGACGCTGGGCGTCGTCTCCGGCCAGATCGCCAAAGAGAACAAGGACGCCATGAAGGTGCGGACGCCGACGTCCCTGCTGGCCGCCCGGGGCACAACCTTCGTGGTGGAGGTGAAGTGAGGCTCCTGCCTGCGCTGGCCCTGGCCGGCCTCCTCGGCGGCTGCGCCACGTCGGACGTGACCCTGCTCAACGACGCGGGGACCAGCACGTCCGGGTCGGTGGCGGTGTTCGACCCCAAGACCGGCCGGGAGGTCGGCGCGCTGACCTCCGGCGACACCCGCGCCCGCGTGGGCGGCAGGGCGGTGAAGGCCCGGCCGGCGAAGCAGGGCTTCTGGACTAACCTCATGGCCTGGTCGCCCTTCGCGCCCCGGGCCTACGTGATGTATTTCGTCGAGGGCTCGACCGACCTGACGCCCGAGTCCTTGCCCATCCTCGAGGCGCTGCGCCAGGCGGCCCAGCCGGACGACGAGGTGCAGATCACCGGTCACACCGACACCACGGGCGCCGACGAGGTCAACGACAAGCTGTCCTTCGAGCGGGCGGTCGAGATCCGCGCCGCGCTCGTGAAACAGGGCCTGCCGTTCGAGAACGCCAAGGTGGTGGGCCGCGGCGAGCGGGAGCTGCGCGTGCCGACGGACGACAACGTCGCCGAGCCCGCCAACCGCCGCGTGGAAGTCATCCTGCGGTAGGGCGCAGCCGCACGGCCATCACGGTGAGGTCGTCGCTGGGCTCGCCGCCGGCCTCGAAGGCGCGGACCTGCCGGACCAGCTCGTCGACCAGGCCGCCCAGCGTGGGCGCTTTCGACGCCGCGCCGAGGGCCGCCAACACCTGCTCGCGGCGGAAGAGCGATCCATCCGGAGCCTGCGCTTCGCTGAGACCATCGGTGAAGGCGATCAGGGTCTCGCCGGGCGCCAGACGATGCACCTCCTCCGGGTAGGGGAAGTCCTCGGCCACGCAAAGCGGCGGCCCGCCGTCGAGCGTCAGCTCGCGGACGGTCCCGGCGGCGTCGACCACCAGCGGGTTCTCATGACCGGCACAGCAGAGGTCCAGCCGGCCGTCGGCCGGATGCAGGACGCCCACCAGCAGCGAGACGGCCATGGCCTGGCGATTGTCCCGCGAGAGCTCGGCGTTGATCTCGGCCACCGCCGCCGAGAGGCTGGTGTTTGGCCGCATCAGCAGGCTGCGCGACAGGGCCTTGGAGAGCGCCATGAACAGCGAGGCGGGCACGCCCTTGCCTGTGACGTCGCCCACCAGGAAACAGACGCGGCCGTCGTCGAACGGGAACGCGTCGTAGAGGTCGCCGCCGACGGTCTTGGCCGACTGCAGCACCGCGTCGATCTCGACGGCAGGCGAGATGCGGGGGAGGTCCGCCCTGGGCAGCAGCATGCCGGACTGGATCTCGCTGGCGGCCGCGAGTTCGCCCGAGATGCGCGCGGCGGTCAGGCGCTCGTCCTCCAGCGCGCCGCGCAGGCGGGCCTGGACCCGGCGGCCTTCCACGAACAGCAGGGCGACCATAACCGCCGAATTGGCGGCTCCCGGCAGGAGCATGGGGAAGGGGTCCAGCAGCAGGTTGTTCTGGAAGGCCAGCCAGCTTGCTCCCAGGGCCAGGGCGATCTCGACCGCGGCGCCGACGATGACCGGCCCCATGGGCGCCCGCGGGACCCCGAACAGCGACAGCAGCACCAGGGCCAGGCCGATCCCCCATTCGACCGGAGCCGCCCAGCCGGGCCGCCGCAGCGCCGTGCCGCGCAGGATGGAATCCACCGCCTGGGCCTGGACATAGACGCCGTAGATGGCCTTGGCCCGCGGCGTGCTGGTGACGTCAGAGGTGCCGGCGGCGGCCAGGCCGATCAGCACGATCTGGTCCTTGAACTGGTCGGGCCTCTGCCCCTGGCGCAGGACGTCGACCGCCGATGTGGTCTGGGTCGTGCGCCAGTCGCCGAACCGCAGCAGCAGTTGGCCGTCCGGGCCAGCGGGCGCCCGGTGGCGGCCGATCTTCACCGCCTCGAGGCGGCCGGCCCGCGTCTCGAGCTCGATCCTGTCGGCGCCCTCCGCCGCGCGCACCAGTTCGACGGCGAACCCCGGCGTCACATGGCCTGCGGCCCGGGCCAGCAAGGGCACCCGGCGGACCAGCCCGTCGGCGTCGCGCTCACCGTTGACCAGGCCATGGCCCAGCGGGGCGCCGTCCAGCAGGGGGATGTTGGTCACCACGGCCGGATAGGTCAGCAGGTCGGCGGGGACGGCTCCCGAGAACTGGGCCTCGGGGGGCAGGGGCGGGCCGGCGCCCTCGGTTAGATCGAACGATTCGCGCGTGACGCCGGCCCGGGCCAGCACCACCGGGTTGCGCCCGATCACCCGCGCGAACACCGCGTCCATGGACGGCAGGTCACGGATTTCCTGCGCCACCCCGGGCGGCAGCTCGCTGTAGAGGCTGGTGAACTCCGAAGGGGCCAGGCGGTCCGGCTCGGGAAACAGCATGTCGAAGCCGATGACCGCGGCGCCGCGGTCGGCGATCTGCTCGACGAGACGGGCGAGATAAAAGCGCGTCCAAGGCCAGCCGCCCACGTCGCGCAGGCTGTCGGCGTCGATCACCACCACATGGACCCGGCGCGAGACGTCGGGGGCGGGTGCGACGGTCTGGAACGCATCGAACAGCGGCTGGCGCAGCAGGTGGCCGCCGAACAGCACCATCACCGCGACCGCGAGGGCCGCACTCAGCCCGGCGATGCGGACGCGGAGCCTGGCCCCGTCGTCCAGCTCGCTCAGGGCGTCAGACTGCGACCTCGAGACCGTCATAGGCGCAGATCACCTCCAGTTGAGGCCGATCGGCGCGGACCAGCTCCTCGTAGCGGACAGTCTCGGCGTGCATGCGCTGGATGTCCTGGTCGGTATAGGTCGGTTCGTGGTGGAAAAGCGCCAGTCGTTTGGCGCCGGCGGCATGGCACAGGTCCACGGCCACGATGTTGGACGAGTGCCCCCAGTCCTGCTTGAGGCTGACCGTGTCGCCGAGGGAATACATGGTGTCGCAGATCACCAGGTCGGCCTCGGCGAAGAAGCCTTCGAACGCCGCCTCGGCGTCCATGTTCTCCACCTTGTGCTCGCTGTCGGTGGAATAGATGACCGCGCGCCCGCCCTTCTCGAAGCGATAGCCGTAGGAGTCGTGACTGTGGTGCTGGGCCACCAGGGTCACGGTGACGCCGGCGACGTCGAACGGCTGGCCTGGCGGATGGACGACGAACTGAAACTTCGCCCGCAGCCAGTCGAAGGGCACCGGGAAGGAGATCTCCTCCTGCTGGCGGCGCAGCGCGGTTTCCGCGTCGGCATGGCCGGAGTGGATCACGATGGTCGCGGCGGGGTTGAAGGCTGGCCCGAAGAACGGGAAGCCCATGATGTGGTCCCAGTGAAGGTGGGACAGGAAGACGTGATAGACCGGCGGGTGGCCGCCGGCGATCCGCCGGACCGAGTCGATGCCGAACTCGCGCAGGCCCGAGCCCAGGTCACAGACCAGGAAAGCGCCATCGGCCCCCTCGATCTCCACGCAGCTGGTGGCGCCCCCATAGGCGCCATAGGCGGCGAAATCGAGGTTCGCCCGGGCGAAGGCGTCCGCTTCGGCCTCGTCAGCGAACCTGCGGCCGCCGGCGGCCACCAGGGCATGGGCGATCTTGGCCTGGATGGCGTCGGCCCGTTGCGCGACCGGCAGGGAGCCGCGCGTGCCCCAGAAGCGTACCAGCATCGAAAGCTCCCCTGTCGCCGTCACGCGTCCGAATCGACGTCGTCGACGATCGCGAACAGCTTGTCGTAGCGGCTGATGGCGAAGATCTCCCGCATCCGGGCGTTGGGCGCGGCGAGCGTGATCGACGTCTGGGCGCCGGCCTCGCGCCGGGCGATGGTCAGGGCCCGCAGCCCGCGCGAGGACATGTAGTCCAGCTGGCTGAGGTCGAGGATCAGCGGCGCCCCGGCCGCGGAGGCCTCGCGCACGGCCGCCGTCAAATGGGCCGAGAACGCCTCCCAAGTGGTTTCGTCCACGCGGCCCGCCGGCTCTCCCACCAGCCTGCCGCCCGCCGTGCGGACCCGCCACACCAAATCCATGCCAGCCCCCGAGCCGGTCCGCCCCTTCGACACGCGAGGCAGCCGCTCGGGCAAACTGAAGGCGGCGCCGGCCGCCCGCAACAGGATTCGCGCCGTGCGGGCAGGCGGCGATTCTTGCGGCCGAACTGACATCAAGGCGCCGATTTTCGAAGATCGGGCGCCCAGGCCGCCGGGATCGCAACGCCTAAAAAACGCGCAAACCCTTATGCGACAAGGTGTTGCGCGAACGCCGCTCTTTCAGTCCTTGCAGAGCGAACAACGAAATTCCAGTGGCGAAGCTGAAACAAAGAGCCTCAATATCCCTCCACTCAGGACGGCCCGACATCAGAGGCTGCCGAGGGGAGGAAATTTGATGACCAAAGGCAGGTTCTTCTGCAGCGCTTCCGTGCTGGCCGCCACCGTGGCGCTCGGCATCTCCACCCAAGCCACCGCCCAGACCGCGCCGACCGAGATCGGGGAAGTCGTCGTCACGGGCTCATTCATTCGCGGCACGCCTGAGGACGCCGCCCTGCCGGTGGACGTGATCAGCCAGGAGGACCTGGAGAAACAGGGTGCGCCGTCCACCCTCGAACTCATCAAGCAGCTCTCGGTCTCCAGCGGCGTGCTGGGCGACACGAACCAGTTCGACCCGCGGGCGCAGGGTTCGGAAGGCTCGGGTTCGGTCAACCTGCGGGGCCTGGGCGCCCAGCGGACCCTGGTGCTGCTGAACGGCCGGCGCATGTCGCCCAACCCCTTCGGCCAGGCCGGCGCGGGCATCGTCGACACCAACACCCTGCCCACGGCCGCCATCGGCCGGGTGGAAGTGCTGAAGGACGGCGCCGCGGCCACCTACGGGTCGGACGCCATCGGCGGCGTGGTCAACTTCATCACGCGGACGAACTTCGAGGGGTTTGAGGTCGGCGGCAGCTACACGCTGATCGACGGCTCCAAGGGCAACTACGACGCCACGGGCCTGTGGGGCCACGCCTGGGAGAATGGCAACATCCTCCTCAGCATCGGCTACCAGCACCGCTCCGAGTTGAAGACCACGGACCGCGACTGGGCTTCGCGCGACTATTTCACCAACCCGGAAGGCGGCTGGTCCGCCGGCAGCTCGATCGCGCCGTTCTTCCCCATCGGCGGAACGCCGGCCGCCACCGGTTTCCGCGCGGACAACGCGAGCTGCAACGCCCTGGGCGGCATCGTCCAGCCTGGCGGCCTGCCGGCCTGCCTGTTCCACTATGTGGACTATGACAACCTGATCGAACGCGAGGATCGGCTCCAGCTCTACGGCGAGGTGAATGCGGACCTGGCCGAGGGCCACCGGCTGCACATCGAGGCGCTCTACGCCAAGACCGACGTGCCGAACTGGAAGACGTCGCCGTCGTACCTGTCGCTGCAGACGCCCACGTCGCTCACCAATCCCTTCACCACCCTGCCTCCCGCGCTGCTCGCAGGCTACTTCGTCCCGGCCAGCAACCCAGGCTTCCAGGCGCTGGCCGCGGCGAACCCGGGCTTGATTCCGACCGGCGCGATCGGCCTGCACATGCCTGGCGTGCGCTATCGCCCGCTGGCGTTCGGCGGCAACCCGGCCTTCGACGGCAACGAAGGCTCGTCCGAGGGCCTGCGCCAGTTCGAAGCCTTCCGGGTCTCGGGCAGCCTGCGCGGCGACCTGCCGTGGATGGGCATCGGCTACGACGTCGCCCTGACCTACGGCCAGGAGACCGGTCGCCGGACGGGCTACGACACCGTCGTCTCCCGCTTCCAGCTCGCCCTGCGCGGCTACGGCAGCCTGAACGGCGACTCGGCCGGCGGATGCACTGCGGCCGAGACGGGCAACTTCACCACGGGCGCCGGCAACACGGCGCTCGGCTGCTACTATTTCAACCCCTTCGCCAATGCGATCGCCTCCAACGCCATCACCGGCCAGACGAACCCCGGCTTCGTGGCTGGGGCGGCGAACAATCCCGATGTGGTCCGCTGGTTCTTCCAGCAGGTCTCGACCAAGCAGACCCAGCGCACCTTCGTCTGGGATGCGGTCCTGAACGGCAAGACCGGCATCGAGCTGGCCGGCGGCGACGTCGCCTGGGCGGCGGGCGTCCAGTTCCGCCGGGACGGCTTCGAGTCCGAGTACAACGATCTCAGCGACATCGACGCCTCGCCCTGCATCGACACCCCGATCAACGGGACGGGTTCGTGCGCGGTGCGCAACGGCCCGCTGATGTTCCTGGGGACGGGCGAGGAAGCGGACCTGGACCGCAACGTCTGGGCCGTGTTCGGCGAGCTGAGCATCCCGGTCACCGACGACATCCAGATCATGGCCGCCATCCGGCACGAGGACTACGAGGCGGTGGGCACCACCACCAATCCGAAGATCTCGGCGCGGTGGCAGATGGCCGACTGGTTCGCCCTGCGCGGCTCGATCGGCACCACCTTCCGCGGCCCGGCCCTGACCAACCTGGCGCCCGGCAGCGTGACGGCGCTGAGCTTCATCGCCGGCGCCTTCCGGGCCATCGACTTCTTCGGCAACCCGGACCTCAAGCCGGAAGAGGCGACCACCTACAGCGTGGGCGGCATCTTCGACATCGGCAACTTCAAGGGCTCGATCGACTACTGGGGCTTCGACTTCAAGGACCCGATCGTGGGTGAGCCCTCGGCGTCCATCGTGAACACCATGTTCCCGGGCGGCTCGACGGCCAACTGCGGCCAGGCTGCGTTCGCAGGCCTGCAATCGCGCTTCACCTTCCAGGGCGCCTGCTCGACCGCGACGATCTCGCGCGTGCGGACCCAGGTGGTGAACGGGCCGAAGATCAAGACCTCCGGCATCGACTTCATGGGTCAGTACGACTTCGACGACGTGCTGGGCGGTGACATCCGCATCGGCGGCTCGGCGACCTACACGATCGAGTACAAGATCGGCGACTTCACCGTCGAGGGTGTGACGGTCGAGCGGGCCTTCGATGCGGCCGGTTTCCTGAACTACCAGCTCATCGCCACGTCCCTCCCCGAGTGGAAGGGCCAGGTGTTCGCCGAGTACAGCCGTGGGCCGCATAACCTGCGCTTCACGCTGAACTACATCGACTCCTACAAGGACCAGCGGACCTCGATCCTGGCGCCTAACCCGGTGAACGGGGCGGTGCAGACCAAGGGCCAGACCATCAAGTCCACGATCCTGGCTGAGCTCGACTATCGGGTGCAACTGCCGTGGGAGACCACCATGACCCTGTCGGTGGACAACCTGTTCGACCAGGACCCTGCGTTTGCCCGGCTCGACCTCAACTACGATCCGTTCACGGGCAGCGCGATCGGCCGCACCTACAAGGTGAGCGTCAAGAAGCGCTTCTAGGCCGAAGACGCCCCGAGGGCATTTGGACGCCGCCGGCCCCGCCGGCGGCGTTCTTCTTTGCGCGCGCTGCCGTTCAGCCAGACCATGATTTCGAAAAATCGATCCGCTCTGTAACCTTCTTGCAACGCTCCGGCGTACCCCGCTTCGGAGCCTCGAAGGTCTGTAGCTAGGCATCATCTGATTGAATTTACGCAACTATATCACACATCAGGCTGCAATCTGGCCGGTTGTAGATTCAGAGTTGCGGTACGTTGACGTACCGGAATCCTGTGGCGCGCCGCTGAATCTCAGGTGATCATCGCTCCACCAGGGGCCCCGTAACCCGCACGCCAGATGCGGGTCGGACCTTGCGGGAGGAAAACCATGAACAGACGCAGTTATCTCTGCGGCGGCTCGATGCTGGCTGCCGTGTTTTCGCTCGGCCTCACGGGCGCGGCGGCGGCCCAGGCCGGCCAGACCGCCCCGTCCGAGGTCGAGGAAGTGGTCGTCACCGGCTCCTTCATTGCCGGGACGCCCGAGGACTCCGCCAGCCCGGTCGACGTGCTCTCCACCGCCGACCTCGAGAAGCAAGGCTCGCCTACGGTGGTCCAGCTGGTGAAGTCCATCACCTCGTCGCAGTCGTCGCTGGGCGAGAGCAACCGCTACAACGGCGGCGCCGGCACGGCGACGATCAACCTGCGGGGCTTCGGCGCGGCGCGGACGCTAACCCTGATGAACGGGCGGCGGCTCGCCGACAGCCCGGTGGCGGCCTTCCAGGGCGGCGGCGCCAACCTGAACTTCATCCCCACCGCCGCGGTCGGTCGGATCGAGATCCTGAAGGATGGCGCGGCGGCGACCTACGGCTCGGACGCCATCGGCGGCGTGGTGAACTTCATCACCCGCAAGGATCTGGACGGCCTGGAGATCGACGGGGAATACGCCCTGATCGACGGCTCGAACGGCGACTACAACGCCAACGCCGCGTGGGGAAAGCAGTTCGACAACGGCAACGTCCTGTTCACCGCCGGCTATCGCCACCGCTCGCGCCTCGACATCCACAAGCGTGACTTCGCCCTGCGGCCCTTCGACTTCGCCGGCTCCTCCGGCGCGGCGGGCTTCACCGGGGCGTCGAACCCCGGCTTCTACGTGGCCGGCGCGACCGCGTTCCGCGACAACGGCTGTCAGGAACTGGGTGGCACGCTGACCCGGAACGTCAGCTTCGCGAACCCGCTGGCGGGCCAGCCGAACCAGGCGCCGACCGTCACCTTCGCCGTACCGGTCAATGCGAACCTGCCGGCCACCTCGGGCACGGGCACCGGCTGCCGGTTCCAGTTCTCCAACTTCAACGACCTCGTAAACCGCGAGGATCACTACCAGCTCTACGGCGAGGTGAACTTCGACCTCTCCGAGAACATGTCGTTCCACGGCGAGGTGGCCTGGACCAAGAACGACACGCCGGTGCAGCGGCTGTCGCCCTCCAACCTGACGGCCCAGTACCCGTCGCGGGTGATCGACGGCGGCACCTCGTTCTCGCCGGGCGCGCCCAACGGCCCGAACCTGGCGGTGCCCTTCAACGTGCCGGTGAACAACCCGGGCTTCCTGGCCCTGGTGAACGACTGCCGTGCGCCGCTGACCGCCACCGAATGCGCCGCCATCCGCGCCGGCGCGTTCAGCACCACGGGCGCCCAGGCCGGTTCGCCGGGCGGGGCGCGTGGGGTCGACATCGTCCAGCTGGGCTGGCGCGCCCTGGCCTTCGGCGGCAACCCGCGGTTCAAGGACGGCGCCGACCACCAGTCGATCGTGAACGACGCCTACCGGATTTCGGGCGGCTTCAAGGGCAAGATCTTCGGCGGGATCAACTACGACACCTCGCTGACCTTCATGGAGCAGAAGAACACCACCAACACCAACGACATCCTGGTCAAGAACCTGCAGCTCGCGCTGCGTGGCTTCGGCAGCCAGGACGGGGCGACCAACGCCTGCACGGCGGCGGAGACGGCGAACTACACCACCGGCGCCGGCAATGCGGCCCTGGGCTGCTACTTCTTCAACCCCTTCAGCAATGCGGTGCAGACCAGCCTCGTGAACGGGGCCGCCAACCCCTATTTCAATCCGACCGTGGCCAACGATCCGCTGGTGGTGGCGGGCCTGTTCGGCAACTACACCAACGTCCTGACAAACCAGATCGTGGTGGCCGACGCGGTCTTCTCCGGCGAGACGGGCATCGAGCTCGCCGGCGGGGCCATCGCCTGGGCCCTGGGCGCGCAGTATCGCTACACGCGTGAGGTTCGGAAGTACGGCGCCAACTTCAACGCCGACGAGAACCCGTGCCCGGACCGTCCGGCCTGCGCCGACGAGAGCGGACCGCTGCAGTTCTTCGGCTCGGCCGTGGACCGGGACGACGACGCCAACGTCAAGGCGGTGTTCGGCGAGGTCCAGATCCCGATCCTGGACAACCTGAATGTCAGCGCCGCGATCCGCTACGAGGACTACCAGGGCGGCATCGGCTCGACGACCAATCCGAAGATCGCGGTGAAGTGGCAGGCGACCGACTGGCTGGCCTTCCGCGGCAGCGCCAGCACGACCTTCCGCGCGCCGGGCCCCGGCCTGACGACGAATGGCTGCAACAACGGGGTCCGGGTCCTGGGCAGCGCCTATCGCGCCTTCCAGACCTGCGGCAATCCGGACCTGAAGCCCGAGAAGGCCGACACCTTCAACGTCGGCGTCATCTTCGAGATGGGCGGGTTCTCGGCGACGGTCGACTACTTCAACTTCAAGTTCAAGGACGAGATCGTCGAGGAAAGCGGCTCGCGCCTCTATGCGACCATGTTCCCGGGCGGCACGAACGTGAACTGCGGCAACCCGGCCTTCGCCGAGCTGCAGGCGCGCTTCACGTTCGCCGGGACCTGCGGGGCCGCCAATGTGGCGCGCCTGCGCAGCTTCACGATCAACGGCCCCAACACCGACACCTCGGGCATCGAGGCCCGGGCGCAGTACGACTGGGACGGCTGGTTCGGCGGCTCCTGGGCCGTGGGTGGCGAGCTGACCTACCTCATCGAGTACAAGCGCAGCGCCATCGCGCTTCGCAACTCGACGATCAATATCGCGCCGGCGGAAGACCGGGCGGGGCTCAGCGACGTGCTCAACGACTTCTTCTCGTATCCCGAGCTGAAGGGGAACGCCTTCGCGGCGTTCAACAAGGGGCCGTTCAGCCTGCGCTGGCAGATCCGCTATGCGGAGGGCACCTCCCCCGCCTTCGGCTCGCCGTTCTTCATCACGGTCCCGAACTCCAGCTCACCCTCGGGCGCGGACCTGGTGGCGGTCGGCAAGTCCAACGACTACTGGCAGCACGACGTGATCGTGCGCTGGGAAGCGCCGTGGGACTCGGTGATCACGTTCAGCATCCAGAACCTGTTCGACAAGGATCCGCCGTACGTGCCGTCGCCCTACAACTACGACATCACCCAGGGCAATCCGCTGGGCCGGGTGTTCGAACTGGGCGTGAAGAAGAGGTTCTAGGCCTCCTCCCGGGAAGGCCGCCTAGGGGCGCCGGCGACGGCGCCCCTCCTTTTTCCCGCGGGCGCCGGCGACGACGGCGCCCCCTTTTTTGTCCGCGGCGCCTGTTACGGGCGGGCGTGCTTGGGCAGGACCTTGACCTCTTCCGGGGTCAGCTTGTGGATGTTGCGCACCGGGCAGCGCTGCGGGCCGATGGGCGATGGCGAGATGATCTCGGCATCCAGGCCCGAGCAGATGTACGAGCCGCCGCGCGAGACCAGGGCGATCTGGTTGCTCCAGTCCACGTCGTTGCAGCGGCCGAACATCTCGAACTGATAGATGTCCTTCACGCCCACGCGGACGTTGACGATGCGATCGTCGCTGGAGGCGAAGCTGTTGACCTGGTTGGTCCAGAAGCACTGCTTCTTCGGCTTCGCCGCGGCGGCCTCCGGTTGCTTGGGCGATTTGGCGGCGGCCGCGCCCGCGGCGGCGAGGCTGAGCGCCGCGAGGCCGGAAGCGGCGAGCGAAAGGGCGGTCTTCAATGTCATGGTCGGAGTCCTCTGGCCCCAGAACATCCCCGAGTAACCGGCAATATAGAGGCCTTGCCGGGCCTTAGGAACGGCGCCGCGCGGCCCGGCGGGCGAAGCGGCCCGGATCGACGAGCTCGGCGGCCGCGGTGCTGATCGGAGACGGGCGGCCCAGCGCCTGGGCGGCGACATGCTCGGCCAGGAGGGGCGCCAGCGAGAACCCCCGTGAGCCGAAGCCCGCCAGGGCGAAGAGCCCATCCCCGAGCGGACCGGCCAGGGGCAGCCGGTCCGGCGTGACGGCCCGCACCGAGGCGCGGCCTTCAAGAGGCGCGTCGGCGAGGCGGGCGGCCAGGCCCGGCAGGGCGGCGGCGAGCGTCGCGAGGTTGCGGGCGTGATCCGCTGCCCGCAGGTCGTCGTCGGCGTCGTCGCGATCGTGGGTGGCGCCGAACAGCAGGCCGTCGCGCGTGGGAACGACGTAGCCCCCCCAAGCGGCCGCGGGCGCGGCGGGGGCGCCCCGGACCCAACTCGCCTGTCCCCGCACCGGCTGGAGCGGCAAGCCCGGCGCCAGGTCGCGCGCGGCCAGGGCCGTGGCGAGGATCACCGCCTCGGCGCGCAGGATTTCGCGGCCGGCGGCGTCCAGGAGAATCCAGACGCCGTCGTCCCGATGCACGGCCGCCACCTCGGCCCGGACGACCGGGCCGCTCCAGGCGGCCAGGATGCGAGCCGGGTCCACCACCTGGGCGGTCCGCTGGTCGAGCGCGGCAGGCGCGGGCTCGGCCAGGCGTGCGGCCGCGCCGTGCGGATCCAGCAGGTCCAGGGCGCTCGGCTCGAAGACGTCGGACGCGGCGATGTGGGCGAAGCGATCCTGATCGCGGGCGTCGGCGGCCAGCTGCAGCACCCCCTGCGACAGCACCGCATCCGGGATGGCGGCATAGAGCGCCGTGGCGCGGCCGAACGCCTGGGCGAAGAGGCGCGCCGCCTCGCCGAGGCCGGCGTCGAGGCGCGGCGTCACCAGCGCGGCGGGATTGCCCGAGCCGCCGGCCCCGGGGCGGGCCGCTTCGACCAGGGTCGGCGTGCCGCCGAGGGCGTGGACGGCGCGGGCGGCCGCGGCGCCGGCGATCCCGGCCCCCACGATAGCGACCCGGCTGAGGGGCGGATCTGTCGCGGCACCGGGAACGCGGGCCTCGAGCCGCTCGCGCTTGCGGCCGAAGCCGGGCTGCTTCTCGACGGCGAACCCGGCGGCAGCCAGTCCGCGGCGCACCTGGCCGGCGACGGTGAAGGTGGCCGCCCGCGTGCCGGGCGCGGAGCGCTCCGCCACCAGGGCCAGGATTTCGTCGCTCCACATCCCGGGGTTCAGGGCGGGGGAGAAGCCGTCCAGGAACCAGGCGTCGGCGGCGCCCGCCCAGCCCGCCAGGGCCTCGGCGACGTCCATGACGGCGAGGTCGAGGATGGCGCCGAGCTCGGGCAGCTCGACGCGGTGGCGGCCCCGCGCCCGCCCGGGCCAGCGCGCGCGCAGCAGGCCCGCGACGTCGGCCAGCTCCGGCCAGGGGGCGAGCGCGCGGGCGGCCTCGTCCGCCGTGATCGGGAAGGCTTCGATGGAGAAAATGTGGAGCCGCCCCTCGGGCGGTCGCGTGCGCCGCCAGAGCTCCAGCAGGGCGACGATGTTCAGGCCGGTCCCGAACCCCAGCTCGCCCACCACGAAGCGGCGCCGCCCGGCCCAGGCGTCGGGCAGGCCGCAGCCCTGCAGGAAGACGGCGCGAGACTCGGCGAGCCCGTCCTGCGCGGAGAAATAGACGTCGCCGAACAGGCGCGAGCGGGGTTGGCCGTCGTCGGTCCAGGTCAGCGGGGATTGGGCAGGACGTTCGCCGGCGGCCGGCGGGTCGGCGCTCATGGGCGGGGTCCGGAAACGAAAAAGGGCCGCCCCGGAGGGCGGCCCTTCCCTAACGCGAAATCGCGTCGAAAGCTTACTTCGCTTCCGGAGCCGGGGCAGCGGCGTCGGCGGCCGGAGCCGCGGCGTCGGCGGCCGGGGCGGTGGCAGCAGCGGCCGAGTCGGCAGCGGCGGCGGCCGAGGTGGCGGCGGCGTCAGCCGAAGCGGCGGCGGCGTCGGCGGCCGGAGCGGCGGCGTCGGCGGCGGGGGCTTCAACGGCCTTTTCTTCGGTCTTCTGGCAGGCGGCGACGCCCAGCATGGCGACGGCGGCGCTGGCGATCAGCAGTTGCTTCATCATGTTCCCAATTCCTCTGGTCGAGTGTCAGGCGCCGGTCGGACTTTCCCGCCGATCAAGGAATGGGCAAGGCCGCCCCCCGACGCGTGCGCACAGATACGCCCGCGCAGCCGCTCATAGCAAGGTCAAAAATCACGGAGTTGTGATCACTTTTTCAACCTTTGCCGTACGGCGCGGCTCGGCGAAGGGATCAGCCCTCGGCGGGGATGTTTGACAGGGCTTCTTCCAGCTCAAGGAAGCTGGGCTGCGCGCCGGTCGGCACGTTGCCGCGGCCGATCTCGACCGAGATCTGGGCGGCGTTGCCGTGCAGGTGGGCCACCAGCACCGCCTGGATGATCCGATAGAACGAACCTTCCTCGTCGACCACCTCCTTCATCCGGGTCGCCATCGGGCCGACGATGCCGTAGGCCAGGAACACCCCGAGGAAGGTGCCGACCAGGGCGCCGCCGATCATGCCGCCCAGCACTTCCGGCGGCTCGGTGATCGCGCCCATGGTCTTGATGACCCCCAGCACCGCGGCGACGATGCCCAGGGCGGGCAGGGCGTCGGCCAGGTTCTGGATGGCGTGGCTGGGCATCAGCGCTTCGTGGTGATGCTTCTCCAGCTGCTTTTCCATCGCGTCCTCGACCTGGTGCGGGTCTTCCAGGTTCATGGTCATCATCCGCAGGGTGTCGCAGATGAAGTCGATGGCGAAGTGGTCCTTCATGATCTTCGGGAAGCGATTGAAGATCGTGGATTCCTTGGGGTTCTCGATGTGGCTTTCCAGGGCGATCACGCCCTTGGACTTCATTGTCTTGGTCAGAAGGAACAGCAGCGCCAGCAGGTCGCGGTAGTCCGAGGCCTTCCACTTGGGGCCCGAGAACACCTTGGCGAAGCCGCCGCCGCACCCCTTGATCGTGCTCATGGAGTTGGCGACCAGGAAGCTGGCCACGCCGGCGCCACCGATCGCCATCATCTCGTGGGGCAGCGCGTGCATGATCACGCCCATGTTCCCGCCGGAAATGATGTAGCTGCCGAACACGAGGCCGAACAGCAGCACAAGACCAATGATCTGGAACATGGAATCCCCGCGACGTCGGCGGCGACCATGCCGATTAATGTTTAATGCCCCGTGGACGGGGGCCCGCCCGACGCGGCGGAGAATTGCCGCAGGCGGCCAACCCGCCTAAGCCAGGGGCATGGCCACCCCCGCCGCAAACGCCCTGCCCCGGCGTTCCTTCGCGATCATCTTCGCCGTGTCGGCGGCGACCGCCATGGGCAACACCGGCCTGATCTCGGTCCTGCCGGCCATCGGGCGCTCCACCGGCATTCCCGACGCCATGGTCTCGGCCATCTTCTCGCTGTCGGCGCTGCTGTGGGCGTTCTCATCGCCGGCCTGGGCGCGGGCCTCCGACCGGCACGGCCGCAAGCCGCTGATGCTGGTGGGCCTGCTGGGTTTCATGGTCTCGATGGCGCTCTGCGGTCTGGTGGTGAGCGCGGGGCTGCGCCAGCTGGCGCCGCCGATGATCATCTTCATCCTGTTCCTGCTGGCGCGGGCGCTCTTCGGCCTCTTCGGGGCGGCCAGCAATCCCGCCACTCAGGCCTATGTGGCCGAGCGCACGCCGATCGAGGGGCGGACCCAGGCCATGGCCAGCCTGGCCGGCGCCTTCGGCCTGGGCACGGTGATCGGGCCGTTCCTGGCGCCCCTGTTCATCCTGCCGGTGGTGGGCCTAGCCGGTCCGCTGTTCAGTTTCGCCCTGATCGCCCTGGTCATGCTCTTCATCGTCTGGCGCTACCTGCCCGACCAGAAGGTGTCGCCCGAGAACCAGCGCCCGCGGCGGCCGGTGGTGGGCGGGGCGGCGAAGGCGCTGCCGATGTGGCGCGACCCGCGGATCACGCCCTTCCTGATCTATGGCTTCATCGTCGCCACCTGCCAGACGGCCCAGGCCCAGACGCTGGGCTTCCTGATCATCGACAAGCTGGGGATGTCTCCCGCCCAGGCCCAGTACTTCATCGCCATCGCCATGATGTTCGGGGCGGTGGCGGGCCTCCTGGCCCAGTGGGGCCTGATCCGCATGTTCGAAATGACCCCGCGCCAGCTCCTGCGCTGGGGCGTCGCCATCGCGGCGCTGGGCAACCTGATCGTGGCGCTGTCGAACGGCTACTACGGCGTGGTGGCCGGCTATGCGATCTCCAGCCTGGGGTTCGGGTTCGCCCGTCCGGGGTTCACCGCCGGCTCGTCCATCGCCGTGGACTTCGACGAACAGGCCCGGGTGGCCGGCGCCATCGCCGCCGTGAACGGGATCAACGTGGTCCTCGCCCCCGCCTTCGTCTTCCTCTACCAGCACTTCGGCCCGGCGCCGTTCATTCTCAATACGGCGCTGATGGCGGGGATGCTGGTCTATGCCTTCCGCAACACGGCCCTGAAAAACGCCGATCCCAAGCCCGCCAGCCGCGAAGCGACCGCCCTGGCCACCCTGGAGAAGAGCGACGAGGGCGGCGCGACCTAGAGCCCCGCCGCTTCGGCCTTCAGGCGGGCCACCATCGCCGCCGAGAGATAGCCATCGGCGGTGAGGCCGCGAGCCTTCTGCCAGTCGCGCACGGCGCGCCGCGTCGCCATCCCGACCACGCCATCCGCCCCGCCCGGATCGAACCCCAGCGCCGTGAGCGCCCGCTGGGCCGTCATGCGGTCCACCAGCGACAGGGGCGTCTCCTGCGGCCACGGCTTCACCAGCGGCGCGCCGCCCGCCACCCGATCGGCGAGCAGTCCGACGCCCAGGGCATAGGCGATGCTGTTGTTGTACTTGCGGATCGCGAAGTGGTTGGGCAGCAGCAGGAAGAGCGGCCCGTCCGCCCCGGCCGGGGCGATGAGCTGGGCCGGCGCGTCCTGGTCGTTGCGGGACCACGGCCTGCCGTCGGCGGGCTTGACGCCCTTCGCCGCCCACCAGGCGGGGACCTCGCTGGGGCCTTCGGTCAGGCTGAAATCGAAGCCGGGCGGCACGGTGACCTCGCGCGCCCAGCTCTGGCCGCGCACCCACCCCGCCTTGGCCAGCAGGTTGGCCGCCGACGCGAGGGCGTCGGCCTGCGAGCCCCAGATGTCGCGCTTGCCATCGCCGTCCTCGTCCACCGCCGTCGACAGGAAGGTCGTGGGGATGAACTGGGTCTGGCCCATCGCCCCCGCCCATGAGCCGCGCAGCCGCGCGCGCGGAAACTCGCCGGACTGGATGATCTGCAGCGTGGCGATCAGCTCGCCCTCCGCCCAGGCGCGGCGCCGGCCCTGGGCGGCCAGGGTGGCGAGCGCCCGCAGGATATCGTTGTCGCCCTGGATGGCGCCGAAGCCGCTCTCCAGCGCCCAGACCCCGATCAGGATCTGCCGGGGCACGCCGTAGCGGCTCTCGATGTCGGCCATCATCGGCATGTCCGCCGCGCGCCGCGCGCCGATGGTCACCCGGTCGGCCGAGACCACGCCTCTAAGATAGTCGCTGATCGGCTTGGAGAACTCCGGCTGCCGGCTGTCCAGCCCGGCGATGCGCGGGTCGGGGCTGAGGCCGGCCATCTCGCGGCTGAACACGTCCTGCCGGATGCCGGCGGCCAGAGCCCGGCCCTGGAACTCGGCGGCCCAGGCGTCGAAGATCATGTCGCCGGACGCGGTCGGCGGGGCGACCGAGGGCGGGACCGCGGGCGCGGCCGCCGGCGTGGCCAGATCGCTGGCTGCGAACGCCGCCGTGGCGGCGGGCAGCGCGACCGTGGGGGGCAGGGCGGCAGGGCTCGCACAGCCGGCGAGGGCGAGGAAGGTGGGAAGAACGCGACGACGCATGCGCCCGACTCTAAAGTGCGTCGATCCGCACCCCAATCAAAACGGCGTCAGGTTGACTCATGGGGGGGCGACCCGTATATGCGCGCGCTCTTGTTCGCCAACCGGCCGTCCGCGGCCCGCTTGAAGATACGGTCCCATGAAGGTCAGAAGCTCGCTCAAGTCGCTCAAGACGCGTCACCGCGACTGCAAGCTCGTGCGCCGCAAGGGCATCGTCTACATCATCAACAAGACCGACCCGCGCTTCAAAGCCAAGCAAGGCTAAGAGGCGCGCCGACGCCTGAGGCGCCCCTGCGGGGGCCAGCCTCGGCTCAGCGAGGTCGTCGTGCGCCGTCGCGCGCACTGATCGTCTGAGATCTCTGTCCGGCCCGGCCGCCCTGCGTCCGGGCCTTTGACATGTCTGCCTGGGCACCGCCGGCCGCCGGGCCTTGCGCGCCCGAAGCGGCGCCGTGGCACGCCGCCTGCAAAGGTCACGGCGCAAGTACCAGCAACTGTTTCAAACCAGTACGGGCTCCGCGTCAGGGGTTCGTCGACAACGAACGGACGACCTTAGAATGCGCACCCGCAACACGCTTCGCGCCCTGTTCGCGACCGCCGCCGCCTCGGCCGTTCTGGCCATGGCTGCGCCCGCCGCGGCGCTGACCATGACCGTCTACAACACCGACGGCCCGTTGCCGCCCGGCCAGACGATGATCGAGGACTTCGACAGCGTCCATGCCGACGGCGTGGACTTCACCTTCACCGGCGACGCCAACACGTTCGTCCGCAGCGGCGCCCTGGGCCTGGATCCCAACGTGAGCGCGCCCCCGCCCGGCGACACCACCAACTACTACACAGTGCTGACCAACGGCTCGGCCACCCTGACCTCGACCAAGGGCCTGCAGCACTTCAGCTTCTACCTGGGCTCGCCGGACACCTTCAACTTCATGACCTTCACGACGGTCAGCGGCGCGTCCTTCACGCTCGCTGGCGCCGAGATCTGGGGTGCGGTGACCGGTGACAACGGCAACCAATCCTGGGGCCGCCGCGTCAGCTACAACTTCGGCGCCGACGCCGTGAAGTCGATCCAGTTCACCTCGACGGGCAACTCCTTCGAGTTCGACAGCCTGGCCGGCACGGCGGTTCCCGAGCCGACCACCTGGGCCCTCATGATCATGGGCTTCGGCTCGGCCGGGGCGATGATCCGCCGTCGCCGCACCGTTCCTGCGCTCGCCTAGCCCTCTCTCCACTGGGTGAGCTGACTGGGACCCCCGGCCCTTCGCCAGGCCGGGGGTCTTTTCACGTGCGCTAGTCGCCGTTCCGCACGAGGTCGAAGAACTCCTGGCGGGTTCGCGGATCGTCGCGCAGACCGCCCAGCAGGTGGCTGGTGGTCAGGCGGGAACCCGGCGTGTTCACCCCGCGCATCGTCATGCAGCTGTGCTCCGAGACGATGACCACGCCGACGCCCTTGGGCTTCAGGATGTCCTGGATCGCCTCGGCGATTTCGGCGGTCAGCTTCTCCTGGATCTGCAGCCGCCGGGCGAACCCGTGGACCACGCGCGCCAGTTTCGAGATGCCGACCACCCGGTCGTCCGGCAGGTAGCCCACATGGGCCTTGCCCAGGAACGGCAGCATGTGGTGTTCGCAGAAGCTGACCACCCGGATGTCGCGCAGCAGCACCAGCTCGTCGTAGCCGCCGACCTCTTCGAAGGTGCGGGCCAGATACTCCCGCGGGTCGGTCTCGTAGCCGGAGAAGAGTTCGCGATAGGCCTTCGCCACCCGTCGCGGCGTGTCGAGCAGGCCTTCGCGGTCGGGGTCGTCGCCGGCCCACTCGATCAGGGTGCGGACCGCGGCCATCGCGTCCTGTTCGGTCGGTTTCGTGCGGGTGTGATCGGTCATGCGCCCTCCGCGTCCAAGGGTCTCAACGATTGGGGTGCGGCAGAGGTTCAGAGGCGGGTGACAGCCGGGGTCCGGATCGGTAGGTTCCGCGCCCTTCCGCACCCCCGACTTCTAGCTTAAAGGCTTGGCCATGGCCGACGACGCTTCCGCCCACTCCGACGTCCTGAACGCGACCGCTCAGGGCCAGCTCAAGAGCATCATCGAGCGCGTCGAGCGGCTCGAGCAGGAAAAGGCGGAGATCGCCGAGCAGATCAAGGAAGTGCTGGCCGAGGCCAAGGGCAACGGCTTCGACGTCAAGATCATCCGCAAGGTGATCCGGATCCGCAAGCAGGACCGGGCCAAGCGGCAGGAAGAGGACGCCATCCTCGACCTCTACCTCTCGGCGATCGGAGAGATTTGAAGCGCAAGCCGCCAAAATCTCCCTTCGAGGAGAGGAAGGCGGCGGCCAAGCGCGCCGCCCTGAATGCGCTCAAGCGCGCCCGGCGGACGGCCGAAAAGGCCGGCGTGACCCTCTCCGACTGGGAGGGCGAATTCCTGACCGAGGTGACCGACCGGGTGAAGATCTACGGCCGCGCCTTCGGCGACCCCGAAAAGGGCGCCGCGGGCGAGGCCCTGTCGATGCTCCAGGCCGTGAAGCTCAAGGAGATCGCCGCCAAGGCCAAGGGTGAGAAGAAGGTTCTCCAGCGCCGGCCGTTCAAACGCAGGGCGCGGGACACCTAGGCCTAAGCTGCGGCTTCTTCCTCGCCCTCGCCGCCGGCACTCTTCACGAGGGCGTCCAGGCCCTGTTCGCGTACCTTGCGATAGAGGGTGGAGCGGCCGATGCCGAGGCGGCGGGCCACTTCGCTCATGTGACCGGCATAGACCTCGATGGCGAGCTGGATGAGGTCGCGCTCGATCTCCTCCAGCGTACGCAGGTGGCCGCGGGCGTCCAGGATGCGTACCGGCTGGTCGATGGCCGGCTCGCCGGCGGGCGCCGCGGCGCTGGGGGCAGGCGACGGCGAGGCCACATATTCCGGCGGCGGCGCGGCGACCCCCGAAATGGCCGGGAAGTCGTGCGGCTGCAGGTAGGGCGCATCGGCGAGCACGATGGCGCGATAGACCGCGTTCTCGAGCTGGCGGACATTGCCCGGCCAATCGAAGACCGAGAGGTAGGCCATGGTCTCGGCGCTGGCGCCGACCACCGACTTGCCCTCTTCAACGTTGAACCGGCGGACGAAGGCGTCGACCAGGGCGGCGATGTCTTCCTTGCGCTCGCGCAGGGCGGGGGCCTCGATGGGGAAGACGTTCAGGCGATAGAACAGGTCCTCGCGGAACCGGCCCTCGGCCACGGCCTGGCTAAGGTCGCGGTTCGTCGCCGAGACGATGCGCACGTCCACCTTGATCGAGCGCTTGGCGCCGATCGGGTCGATCTCGCTCTCCTGCAGCGCGCGCAGCAGCTTGACCTGGATGTCGAGCGGCAGTTCGCCCACCTCGTCCAGGAACAGGGTGCCGCCGTTCGCTTCCTGGAACTTGCCCAGGTGCTTGTCGCTGGCGCCCGTGAAGCTGCCCTTCTCGTGGCCGAACAGGATGCTCTCGACCAGGTTCTCGGGGATGGCGCCGCAGTTCACGGCGATGAACGGCTTGCCGGCGCGCTCGGACGAGCCGTGCACCGCCCGGGCGATCACTTCCTTGCCGACCCCGCTTTCGCCGGTGATCAGGATGGGGATCGACGACTTGGCCGCCCGCTCGCCCAGCCGCTTGACCATCAGCATGGCCGGCGAGGTCCCGATCAGGTCGTCGAAGGTGGTGCGCCCGGAGGCGTGCTTCTTGAGCCGGTCCACCTCGCTCTTCAGCGATCCCATGCTGAGCGCGTTGCGGATGGAGACGGTGATGCGTTCCGGGCTGGCCGGCTTGACGAAGAAGTCGCAGGCGCCGGCCTGCATGGCCTGGACGACGGTGTCGATCCCGCCGGTTGCGGTCAGCACGATGACCGGTTGGCCGAAGCCGCGCGCCCGCATCTCCACCAGGGTGTCCTGGCCGGAAATCCCGGGCATCACCAGGTCCAGCAAGACCACGTCGACAACCGCGCCGGAGGTCAGGTGCTGGATGGCTTCGTCGCCGCTCTGGGCGTGTGCCACGGCGAAGCCGTCGCGTTCCAGGACGGCCTGGATCAGACGGCGTTGCGTGGGGTCGTCATCGACGACCAGGACCGTTTTGGCCATATGAAAACACCCACCGAACTTTGACGCCCGTCTTCTGACGAGCCCACGTTTCTTGTCCCCCTTTGGTACAGGCCAAGGGTAAAGGCGGCGTTTCGCAGACCCGAATCAGGGGTTAACGGTCAGGTGGCCTGCGCGCGCGTGTCGCGGATCGTGAACAGCGGCAGGAAGGCCTGCACCAGCGGACCGATGGCGAAGGCGTAGAGCACGGTGCCAACGCCGACCGTCCCGCCCAGCAGCCATCCGGCGGCCAGCACGGTGAGTTCGATGCCCGTCCGGACGCGCCGGATCGGCCAGCCGGTGCGGCGGGCGAGACCTGTCATCAACCCGTCGCGCGGGCCGGGGCCCAGGCCGGCCCCGATGTAGAGCGCGCCCGCCACGCCGTTCGCGACCACCGCCAGCGCCAGCCCGGCGCCCCGGACCGGCAGGCCGTCGAGGTCGGGAAGCACGAGCAGGCTCAGGTCCATGGCCGTGCCGATCACCAGCACATTGGCGATCGTGCCGATCCCGGGCCACTGGCGCAGCGGAATCCACAGCAGCAGCACGCCGGCACCCACGATGTTCACCACCAGGCCGATCGAGAGGCCGACGCGCCCGGCCAGGCCCTGGTGGAACACGTCCCAGGGGTCGAGGCCGAGCCCGGCGCGCACCATCAGCGCCATGGAGGCGCCGTAGAGGGAAAGGCCGAGCAGCAGCTGGACCAGGCGGCGGGTCATCATCATGGCGGGCCAGATCGTCCCAACTGGCATTTGAAAACAGAGCCAGTTCTGCGAGGGTGGCTTCCATGACGTCTCGCCGCATCGGTCCCGCCTCCCTGACCCGCCTGCTGGGCGCGTGGCGCGGCGAGCGCACCGGCCCTGCGTACCGCCAGCTCGCCGACGGGCTGCGCCTGCTGATCCTGGACGGGCGGCTGCCGCTGGACGTCGTGCTGCCGGGCGAGCGGGAACTGGCCACGGCGCTGGAGGTCAGCCGCACGACGGTGACGGCGGCGCTCGGGCGGCTGCGCGACGACGGCTTCCTCGACCGCCGGCAGGGCGCCGGGGCCCGCACGCGGCTGCCGGCCGGGCCTGGCGAGCGGGGTGTGACGCCCATCGTCGCCGGCGCCGTGGGCGAGGGGCTGCTCGACATGGCCTCGGCCGCGCCCCCGGCCGTCGAGGTGATGCACCAGGCCTATGCGGCGGCGCTCAGCGCGTTGCCCGCCCATCTGCCGCAGCATGGCTATGCGCCGCTGGGCCTGCCCGTGCTGCGCGAGGCCATCGCCGCCCGCTACGCCGCCCGCGGCCTGCCGACCTCGCCCGACCAGATCATGGTGACCAACGGCGCCCTGCATGCCCTGGCCCTGATGCTGCGGCTGACCTGCGGCCCGGGCGACCGGGTGGTGATCGACCATCCGTCCTATCCGCACGCCATCGACGCGATCCAGCGCGCCTCCTGCCGGCCCGCGCCCGTGGGGCTGCCGGGCGAGGGCTGGGACGTGGACGGCGTGGCCGCCGCCCTGCGCCAGAGCGGGCCACGCCTGGCCTACTTCATCGCCGACTTCCAGAACCCCACCGGACGCTGGATGAGCCTCGAGGCCCGCGCGGCCATCGTGGACGCGGCGCTACGGGCGCGCACCACGGTGATCTTCGACGAGACCCTGCTGGACCTGTGGCTGGACGCGCCGGTGGAGCCCTATGGGTTCGCGGAGCCGGACGAGGGGCTGGTGCGCCTGGGCTCCACGGGGAAGAGCTTCTGGGGCGGCCTGCGGCTGGGCTGGATCCGCGCCGACGTCCAGACGATCCAGGCGCTGTCGTTGCGGCGCTCGTCGCTCGATCTCGGCACCCCGGTGCTGGAGCAACTGGCCGCCGTCCACCTGATGGCCAACGAGACGCCGGTGCTGGATGCGCGCCGCAGGCTCCTGCGCGAGCAGCGCGACCACCTTCTGGGGCTGGTCCGCCAGGCCCTGCCGGACTGGAGGGTCGCCTCGCCGCCGGGCGGTCTGTCGCTGTGGGCCGAGCTGCCGGCGCCGGTGTCCACCGCCATGGCAGCGACCTCGGAACGCTTCGGCGTGCGCCTGGCCGCCGGCCCCCGCTTCGGCGTCGACGGCGCCTTCGAGCGCTTCATCCGCCTGCCTTTCACCCTGCCGAACGAGACCCTGACCGATGTGGTCGGGCGCCTGGCCCAGGCCTACGCGCGCCTGCAGCCGGGACAGATCACGCGCGCACAGATGGGTGCGGTCGTCTAGGTCCGCTCCGCGCGGCCGTTCCGCTGCGGCACGCTTGCGGGATGAGCCAGCCGGGGCATAGTGCCGCCTGAACGCCGATCATTTGAGAAGTCGGCTGCCGGGAGAGGGCGTCATGAGGATCGTTGGGCTGGGTCTGGCCTTGGCCGCCGCTGTGGCGCTGGCAGGCTGCCAGAAATCGTCGCCGGGCAATGTGGACGCCAAGCGGCTGGAAGCCGCTGCCGGCAATGCCGAGTGGCTGTCCTACGGCAAGGACTACAACGAGCAGCGCTTCAGCCCGCTGGACAAGGTCAACGCCGGCAACGTCCAGAAGCTAGGCCTGGCCTGGTACGCCGAGTTCGACACCGACCGCGGCCAGGAGGCGACGCCCCTGATGGTCGACGGGGTGCTCTACACCACGACCGCCTGGTCCAAGGTGTTCGCCTTCGACGCCAAGAGCGGCAAGCTGCTCTGGAAATACGATCCCGCCGTGGAGGGCGCCAAGGGCTTCGACGCCTGCTGCGACGTGGTCAACCGCGGCGTCGCGGTCTGGAAGGGCCGCGTCTATGTCGGCACGATCGACGGGCGGCTGGTCGCCCTCGACGCCAAGACCGGCAAGGTCGCCTGGAGCCAGCAGACCACTGACACCTCCAAGCCCTACACTATCACGGGGGCCCCACGTGTCGTGAAGGACAAGGTGCTGATCGGCAACGGCGGCGCCGAGTACGGCGTGCGCGGCTACATCTCCGCCTATGACGCGGCGACCGGGAAACTGGTCTGGCGCTTCTTCACGACCCCGAACCCCAACGGCCAGCCCGACGGCGCGGCCTCGGACAAGGTGATGGCCGAGAAGGCGAACGCCACCTGGTCGGACGGCGAGTGGAAGCAGACGGGCGGTGGCGGCACGGCCTGGGATTCCATGGCCTACGACCCGGCCCTGGACATCATGTACTTCGGCATCGGCAACGGCACGCCCTGGAACCACCAGAAGCGCTCGGGCGGCAAGGGCGACAACCTGTTCCTGTCGTCGATCCTGGCACTGAAGCCCGACACCGGCGAGTACGTCTGGCACTACCAGACCACGCCGGCCGAGAGCTGGGACTACACGGCCACCCAGCACATCATGCTGGCGGACCTGAACGTCGGCGGCCAGCCGCGCAAGGTGCTGATGCAGGCGCCGAAGAACGGCTTCTTCTATGTGATCGACCGGGCGACCGGGAAGCTGATCTCGGCCAAGCCCTACACCAACATCACCTGGGCCAGCGGCGTCGACATGGCCACCGGCCGGCCGATCGAGAACCCGCAGGCGCGCTACCAGGCGGGCACGGTCATGCAGGTGCCGGGACCGCTGGGCGCGCACAACTGGCAGCCGATGGCGTTCAACCCGAAGACGGGCCTGGTCTACATCCCGCTGAACGTCACGCCCTTCGCCTACGCGGACGACAAGGGCGGCTCCTACAAGCCCGGCGCCTGGAACGTGGGCGTCGACTTCGTGATCAACTCCCTGCCCACCGACGCGGCGCAGATGACCGCGCTGCGGTCGCTGATCAAGGGCCAGCTTCTGGCCTGGGACCCGGTGAACCAGAAGGCGGTCTGGACTGTCGACCACCCCTATTTCTGGAACGCGGGCGTGCTGTCGACGGCGGGCGGCCTGGTCTTCCAGGGCGCGGCCGAGGGCCAGTTTTCGGCCTATGATGCCGCCTCGGGCAAGGCGCTGTGGACCTACAAGACCGGCAACGGCGTGATCGCCGCGCCCATGACCTATTCGCTGGACGGCGAGCAGTACGTGGCGGTCATGGTCGGCGTGGGCGGCGGCGGCCAGATCTCGGCGCCAGCTTCGATGCCGACCCGCCCGCGCCTGCCGGGCCGGCTCTTGGTCTTCAAGCTGGACGGCTCGGCCAAGGCGCCGGACTTCCCAGCCCCGGCCCAGGCGCCGCCGATCGACGTGGCGAACATCACGTCCACCGGCGACGTGCAGCACGGCTTCGCGCTGTTCCACAAGAACTGCCAGGTCTGCCACGGCCCCAATGCCTCGGGCGCCTGGCTGCCCGACCTGAAGCGCTCGCCGATGCTGATGACCGCCGACAACTGGAAGGGCGTCGTCATCGACGGCGCCAGCGCCAGCCGCGGCATGGCCAGCTTCTCGCGCTTCCTGAGCGCCCAGGAGGCCGAGGACATCCGCGCCTACGTCCTGACCGAGGCGCGCAAGGCCGCGGACGCCACCGCCGTCGCCCCGCCCACCCCGGCGCCCGCCGCCAAGGTGACGGCCCCGCCGAAGGGGTAGAGCGCTAGCCATTGCTCCCCTTCGGGGGAGCTGTCGGCGAATGCCGACTGAGGGGGATTCCGCTCAAAACGATCGGTCTGAGTGGAAGCCCCCTCCGTCGCGTGTGGCGACACCTCCCCCTAGGGGGGAGGAACAGGTCTAAGGCAGGGACGCCGCGAACTGGTCGACGATCCAGTCGGCCTGCGCGTCGGTGAGGATCAGCGGCGGGGCGATGCGGATGGTGTGCTCGTGGGTCTCCTTGGCCAGGAGGCCGCGGGCCTGCAGCGTCTCGCACACTCGCCGCGCGCCGCCGGCGTCGTGCTGCAGCTCCACGGCGATCATCAGGCCGCGGCCGCGGACCTCTTTGACCGACGGCGTGGCGATGGCGGCCAGGCCCGCCTGCAGCCGGGCGCCCACGCGGGCGGCGTTTTCGATCATGCCTTCCTCGGTCAGCACTTTCAGCGCCGCGCGGGCGATGGCGCAGGCCAGGGGGTTGCCGCCGAAGGTCGAGCCGTGCTCGCCGGGGTGCAGCACGCTCATCACCTCGGTGTTCGAAAGCACCGCCGAGACCGGATAGAAGCCGCCGGACAGGGCCTTGCCGATCAGGGTCAGGTCGGCCTCGATCCCCTCGTGCTCCTCGGCCAGCAGCTTGCCGGTGCGGCCCAGGCCCGTCTGGATCTCGTCCAGGATCAGGATGACGTTGTGCCGGGTGCAGAGCTCGCGGACGCGCTTCAGGTAGCCGGCCGGCGGGATGATCACCCCGGCCTCGCCCTGGATCGGCTCCACCAGGAAAGCGACGGTGTTGGGTCCGATGGCGGCCTCCAGCGCGTCCGCGTCACCGAACGGCACGGTCTTGAATCCCGGCGCGAAGGGTCCGAAGCCGCCGCGCGACTGCGGGTCGGTGGAGAAGCCGACGATGGCCACGGTGCGGCCGTGGAAGTTCTCGGAGGCGACGATGATCTCGGCCTGGCCGTCCGGCACGCCCTTGACCTCATAGCCCCATTTGCGCGCCACCTTCAGCGCCGTTTCCACCGCCTCGGCGCCCGAGTTCATCGGCAGCACCTTGTGCGAGTTGGTCAGGGCGCAGAGCTCTTCGTAGAAGGGCGCCAGCTGGTCGTTGCGGAAGGCGCGCGACGTCAGGGTCAGCTTCGCCGCCTGCTCGGTCATGGCGGCCAGGATCTTCGGGTGGCAGTGGCCCTGGTTCACCGCTGAATAGGCCGACAGGCAGTCGAGGTACCGGTTGCCGTCCACGTCCCAGACGTAGGTCCCCTCGCCGCGGGTCAGGACCACGTCCAGCGGCTTGTAGTTCTTGGCCCCGTACTGGGCCTCGGTCTCGATGTAGCGGGTGGCGAGCGAGCGCTTGAGGGCGATGTCGTTCATCGGAGGGCTCCCTATTCGGCAGCGTGCAGCTGGGCGGCGGGGACCGAAGCGCGGTCGAGGCGCAGGGTCATGCAGTAGGAGGCGCCGCCCGAGAGGATGAAGGGCGACAGGTCCACCTCGGTCAGCGCGTAGCCGCGGTCCTGCAGCTTGGTCCGCAGGCTGTCCGGCGCCTTGGCCATGACGATCCGCTCGCCCAGGTTGACGGCGTTGACACAGAAGGCGGCGGCCTCCTCGGCGGTGGCCTCGATGCGCTGGGCTTCCGGAACCCGCGCGCGGATCGCGGCCAGGGAGTCGGGGGTGAAGGCCGCCGGGTAGTAGAGCACCATGCCGCCGGCCAGCGGACAGAAGCAGGTGTCGAGGTGGTAGAACTGCTCCGTGGCCAGTTCGAGCGCGACGGTCTCATGGCCGAAGGTCTTGCGGATCACCGGGATCGCCGCGCGGCTCGACCGGGGTCCATGGCCGCACCAGAACAGGCGGCGGTCGGCGTCCCAGATCGCGTCGCCCGCACCCTCGTGGAACAGGCCCTCCGGCAGGTCGACGATCTCGCGCACCAGGCCGCGGGTCTTCAGCCGCTGGAACACCGAGCGCAGGATCGGCTCCTCGCCCTGGCGTTCCGGATAGCGGAAGCGGGCCAGCAGCACCTTGCCGTCCAGCACCACGGCGGCGTTGGCGGGAAACACCAGGTCCGGCAGGCCCTTCACCGCCTCGATCGTCTCGACATGGGCGCCTGCAGCCAGCAGCGCCGCGCGCAGGGCCGCGGATCCGGCGAGCGCGGCCGCCGCATGGGCGGGCGTCCAGCCCTTGGGGTCCATCCAGGGGTTGATCCGGTAGCTCACGTCGAAGCAGGCCGGGTCGGTCATGAGGAAGGTCGGGCGGTCCATGCGCACTCCTGCGGGGTCGTCCAGCCAAGGTTCGCCCCGGCGCGCGCTAGCGTATAGTTCTCAGCCTGCTACAATACGCCGATCAGGTTGGCGTTTTGTCAGGATGGAGTGGCTAAGTGTCGGATGACCTGGACCGCCGGCTGATCGCCCTGCTGCGGGCCGATTCCCGGACCCCGGCCGCCAGCCTGGCCAAGACGCTCAAGGTCTCGCGCGGCACCATCCAGAACCGGATCGAGCGGCTGGTCTCCCGCGGCGTGATCCAGGGGTTCACCATCCGCACCCGTCCCGACGCCGACTCCAGCCGGGTGCGCGCGGTGATGACCATCGCCATCGAGGGCGAGCGCTCGCGCCATGTCGTCCAGGCGCTGAAGGGCTTTCCCGAGGTCGCGGCGGTCCACACCACCAACGGCCGCTGGGACCTGGTGGCCGAGCTGGACGTCGACACCCTGAACGCCTTCAGCCAGGTGCTGGACCGGATTCGCGAAATCGAGGGCATCGCCTCCACGGAAACCTCGATCCTGCTGGCGACGCAGAAGCTTTAGGGGTGCTAGAACGGCGTTCATGAACGCCCCCTTCAAGACCGATGCGCTGCCGGAATGGCGGCTGGACGACCTCTATGCCGACCGCGAGGATCCGAGGATCGCGGCCGACATGGCCGAGGCCGAGCGCCTCAACCAGGAACTGGCCAAGCTGGAGGGGCGGCTGGTCGCCACGCGGGATCGGCCGGCCGAGCTGGGCGGCATCATCGACCGGGGCATCGAGCTCTACGAACAGGCCACCAACGCCATGTGGGGCGTGGGCGCCTATGCCGCGCTGTCGGCCTCGGTGGCGCGGGACGATCCGGCCTGGTCGAAGTTCGAGGCGGACCTGCGGGCCCGCTCCGCCCAGATCGCCTCGCTCAGCCTGTTCTTCACGCTGGAGATCAACAAGCTCGACGACGTCGAGCTGGAAGCGGCGCTCAGGGCGCACAAGCCGGCCCAGCGCTGGCGGCCCTGGCTGCGGCGCGTCCGGGCAGGCCGGCCGCACGAACTCTCGCCCGACCTCGAGAAGCTGCTGCTGGACAAGGCGCCGGCCACCGCCAACTGGAGCCGCCTCTCCGATGAGACCCTGGCTAAGCTCAGCGCCCGGGTCGGCGGCGAGACCCTGACCCTGTCCGAACTGCTGAACCGGATGTCGAGCCCGGACCCGGCCCAGCGCAAGGCCGCCGCGGCCGCCCTCTCCAAGGCCCTGGCCGACCGGGCCCCGGTGCTGGCGCTCAGCCTCAACACCCTGGCTTTCGAGAAGCAGGTCGAGGATCGCTGGCGCAAGTTCTCCAGCCCGGCCGCCGCCCGCCACCTGGCCAACGAGGTCGACGCCGACGCCGTCGAGGCGCTGGAGGCCGCGGTGGTCGACGGCTACGCGTCCGTCAGCCACCGCTACTACGCCCTGAAGGCCAAGGCGCTGGGCCGCACGCACCTAGACCACTGGGACCGTAACAGCCCGCTCGATACCGCCCCGCCGCGCACCTATTCCTGGGACGAGGCCCGGAGCGTGGTGCTGGAGAGTTTCGAGGCCCTGGCGCCGCAGTTCGCCCAGACGGCGCAGACCTTCTTCAACCAGCCGTGGATCGACGCGCGGCCCCGGCCGGGCAAGCAGTCCGGCGCCTATTCGCACTCGGTCACGGCGACCCGCCACCCGTACGTCTTCATGAACTACATGGGTGAGCGGCGGGACGTGCTGACCCTGGCCCACGAGCTGGGCCACGCAGTACACCAGACCCTGTGCAGGCCGCTGGGCACCCTCTTGGCCGACACGCCCCTGACCCTGGCCGAGACCGCCTCGATCTTCGGCGAGGGGCTGGTGTTCGAGAAGCTGCTGGCCGAGGCGAAGCCGGAGGAGCGGCGCGGCCTGCTCGCCGGCAAGATCGAGGACGGGATCAACACCGTCATCCGCCAGATCGCCTTCCACCGCTTCGAGACCCGCTTCCACGCCGCCCGCCTCCAGGGCGAGCTGTCGGCCGACGAGATCGGCAGCCTGTGGGTGGAGGTGATGAGCGAAAGCCTGGGGCCGGCCGTGCGGCTGGACAAGGGCTACTGCCACTACTGGGCCTACGTCAGCCACTTCGTCCACGCGCCGTTCTACGTCTACGCCTATGCGTTCGGCGACCTCTTGGTCCGCGGCCTGATGGAGAAGCGGCGCGAGGACCCCAAGGCGTTCGCCCCGCTGTACGAGAAGCTGCTCGCCGGCGGCGGCACCAAGACCTATGTCGAGGCCCTGGCCGCCTTTGGCCTGAATCCGCGGGAGAAGGCCTTCTGGGCCGCCGGGGTCAAGCAGCTGGAGCGCCTGGTGGACGAGTTCGAGGCCCTGGTCTGAGGCCTCAGGCCCTGGACCACGCCTCCCACAGGAGCTGGCCGCCCACCAGGATCATGAGCACGTAGATCAGGGTGTAGAAGCGGCCGGGATCGATGCGGCGGACCAGCCAGACGCCGGCGAAGGTGCTGGCGATGGCGACCGGCAAGAGAGCGGCGGCGGTCAGCAGGTTCTGCGCCGTGAACTGGCCCAGCGCCCAGTAGGCCGGAACCTTGATCCAGTTGATCGTGGCGAAATAGATCGCCGTGGTGCCGACCAGGCTGGCCGGCGGCAGCGCCTTGGGCAGCACCCACATCTGGAACGGCGGCTGGCCTGCGTGGGCGATCTGGCTGGTGAATCCGGAGGCCGCGCCCAGGGCCACGCCCAGCGCCGCATCGGCGGCCGGCGGAATGTCGCGCGGCGTGGCCGCCCGCCCGCCGCGCGCAAGCCACAGGCGGTGCAGCGCGAAGAGGATCGAGATCGCCCCCAGCACGGCCAGGATCGCCGTCGAGGACACCTTCGCCGCCAGGAGGTAGCCGGTCAGGATGCCCACCGCTGCCCCCGGCAGCATGATCGCCAGAGTCCTGCGGTCCCAGGTCTTCCGGAACGCCCAGACGCCGACCACGTCCTGGACGATCAGGATGGGCAGCAGGATGGCGGCCGCCTGCACCGGCGAGATGGCCAGGGCCAGAAGCGGCATGGCCACCGCCCCGACGCCTGAAAACCCGCCCTTCGCCAGTCCCATCAGGACGACAGCCGGAACCGCCAGGGCGTAGAACACGGGGTCGGTCAGCATGCCCTGGCGGCCTAGCGTGGCAAGCCCGCCGCTGCAATCTGTGTGCGGCGCAACGAAGAGGCGAGATCGTCGGGAACCTAACCTTTGACAATTCGTATTGGGGGCATGCTGAAGGCCAAGATCCTCATCGTGGAAGACGAATTCGTCGTCGCGGCGAACCTCGAGGCGATCCTGGAGGAGCGTGGCCACGAGCCGGTGGGGATCGCCCCCGATCTCGAGACGGCCCTGCGCCTGGCCGACGAGGGCCCGGATCTGGCGCTCGTGGACATCAACCTGCGCGACGGTGAGACGGGGCCGGTGATCGCCCAGCGTCTGCGCGAGCGCGACGTGGCCGTCCTGTTCGTCACCGCCAATCCGCGAATGCTGGAGGCGCGCGAGGCCGCCGCGATCGGCGTACTCACCAAGCCCTGCGATGAGGACTTGGTGCTCGCGGCCGTCGAATACGCCCTCAGCGCGCGCCAGGGAATCGCCTTGCCCGCGCCGCCGGCCGGCCTGACCCTGCTCCGCGCCGCCTGAGGCCGCCCCTCAGAATCCGCCTTCGCGGCTGAGATGAGCCGCCGGCAGGTCCATCTCCACCGCCAGGCCCTCGCGCCGCCAGTCCCGTCGCATCGCGCCACCAAGCTGCTGGACGATGCTGAGCTCGGCCAGCCGCGAGCCGAAGCCTTCCCGCGCGGGCGGTCCGGCCACGGGCGGGCCGCCCTGCTCGACCCAGCCGATCCGCATCGTCGGCCCCAGCGCCTCGATGCCCACCTCCACGCGCCCGTCGGGCGTCGAGAGCGCGCCGTACTTGGCGGCGTTGGTGGCGAGTTCGTGGAAGGCCAGGGCCACCGGCGTCGCGCCGCGGTCGTCGACAAACACGTCGTCGCCGGCCACCACGATTCGCCCCTCGTCGAAGGCCGGATAGGGGCGGAAGATCTCGGTCAAGAGGCCGCGCAGCGTCGAGGTCCCCAGCTCGGGGCGCGACATCTCGCTGTGGGGCCGGGCGAATTCGTGGGCGCGGCCTAGGGCGGCGATCCGATGCTGCAGGTCGCGGGCCCAGGGTTTCAGCGTGGGCTCGTGGCGGCTGGTCAGGCCGATCAGCCCCGAGATCACGGCGAAGATGTTCTTGATCCGATGGCTTAGCTCGCGGCTCAGCAGCTCGTTCTGCTCGGCAGCCCGCTTGGCCTGGTCGATGTCGGTGCAGGTGCCGATCCAGCGGGTGATCCGGCCGACGTCGTCCCGCACGGGCAGGGCGCGGCCCAGCGTCCAGCGGTACTCGCCGCTGTGGTGACGCAGCCGGTACTCGACCTCATAGGGTTCGCCCGTCTCCAGGCTGTGCCGCCAGCGCGCCCAGGCCTTCTCCTGATCGTCCGGATGGAACATGCCGCTCCAGCCTTCCCCGTCCGTCGACCCGGGCGGGGCGCCGGTGAACTCGTACCAGCGGGCGTTGTAGTAGTCGTGGAAGCCGTCCGGCCGTGTCGACCACACCATCTGCGGCATGGCTTCGGTGAGCACCTGGAAGGTCGCCTGGGTCTGGCTCACCCCGGGCGCGTCGGGCCCGCCGGCGGGCGCCCATGGCACATCCTCCCCGGCCGAGCGCACGGCTGGAGGCTGCCGATCGTCGGCAGGTGGCATGGTCTCGTCGGTCACGGTCGTCCTATGGCAGCGGTCGGGCGGGGAACTTCGGCGGGCCCGGATGGGATCCCGACGCGGCGTCAACGCAGGCCGAAGAACCAGAGTACGGCGAGGACGACGACGATCAGTCCGACGATGTAGATGATGCGGTTCATAGGCAGCTCCTTAGCCTATGTTAAGGTGCCGCTTCGCCTCAGGTTCCCACCGCACCGCTTGCGACGTTGCGCGGCTCGTCCGGCTTGCTAACCATGGCGCCCTTGAACGGGGGATCTCCATGACGTGTAAGCTTGCCGCCGCGATCGTCGCATCGCTGGGGCTCTCGTGCGCCGCGGCGCATGCGGCCGAACCCCCGATCCTGCCGATGAGCCAGACCGAACAGGCGCATCCGCCGCTGCCCGAGGTGCTGACGCAGCGCGACCGGGCCAAGGTGGTCGACGCGATCCTCGCCGACCGGCTGGAGACCGTCATCCCCCGCCTGATGCGCGAGCAAGGCGTCGACATGTGGGTCCTGGTGGCGCGCGAATATCTGGAAGACCCGGTGGTCGCCACGATGCTGGACGGCGAGAGCATGCGCGCGCGGCGCCGCACCATCCTGGTGTTCCACGACCCCGGCGCCGGCAAGCCGGTCGAGCGGCTGACCGTCAGCCGCTATGGGCTGGGCGGCCTCTTCAGGCCGGTGTGGAATCCGGACGCCCAGCCCGACCAGTGGAAGGCCCTGGCCGACGTGATCGCCGCGCGCGATCCGAAGAAGATTGCCGTCAACACCTCCTCGCTGAGCGCCTTCGGCGACGGGATCACCCTCAGCCAGCACTCCGAGATGGTGAGCGCCCTGTCACCGGCGCTCCGGACGCGGCTGGTGTCGGGCGAGGGGCTTTCCATCGGCTGGCTCGAGACGCGCACGCCCATGGAGATGCAGATCTACCCCGGCATCGTGCGGCTGGCGCACGCGGTGCTGGCGGAAGGGTTCTCGTCCAAGGTGATCAAGCCGGGGGTGACCACGGCCGACGATGTGGTCTGGTGGTACCGCGAGCGGCTCGCCCGCCTGGGCGTCGACACCTGGTTCCATCCCTCCGTCGGCATCACGCGCCAGGGGGAGAAGGGCCTGCTGGAAGGCGATGCGGTCATCCAGAAAGGCGACCTGCTCTGGTGCGATTTCGGCATCACCTATCTGCGGCTCAACACCGACACCCAGCACCTGGCCTATGTGCTGAAGGATGGGGAGACGCAGGCGCCGGCGGGCCTGCGCGCGGGCCTCGCGGCCGCCAACGCGGTCCAGGACGCCCTGACCTCGTCGTTCAAGGTGGGCGAGACCGGCAACGTCGTGCTGGCCGCCGCCCGGGCCAAGGCGATCGCAAAGGGGCTCAGGCCGTCCATCTACACCCACCCGCTCGGCTACCACGGCCACGCCGCCGGACCGGCCATCGGCATGTGGGACGACCAGGACGGCGTTCCGCACGGCGAGTTCAAGGTCCACGCCGATACCGCCTGGTCCATCGAGCTGTCGGCCTTCGCCCCGGTGCCGGAATGGGGTGGCCAGGAGGTGCAGTTCCGCACCGAGGAGGACGCGTTCTACGACGGGACGAGCGTCCGCTACCTCGACGGCCGCCAGACCGCGCTCACCCTGATCGGGGCGGGGCGGTAGCCCTCAGCTCCAGGTCTCGTTCGCCCCGCGGCGACGCGCGGTCTGCGTCGGCGGCAGGGCGGGCCTGGGGCCCGGCCGGCCGAACAGCCAGCCCTGGCCCAGCCGCACGCCCAGGCCGGCCACCCGCTGGGCGGTGTCTTCGGTCTCGATCATCTCGGCCACCGTGGCCACGCCCAGTTCGGCGCAAAGCTCGGCAAGGCGCTTCAGCAGCGTCACGTCGCGCGGCCGGCTGTCGAGGGACCTGACGAACCGGCCGTCGAACTTTACGATGTCGGCCTCCAGCTCGCGCAGGTAGTCCAGCGACGCCGACCCCGCCCCGAAGTCGTCCAGGCAGACCACGTGGCCCGCCGCGCGCAGGCGCTGGATGTGGGCGTTGGCGGCGGCGAGATCGCTGAGCCTGTGGCTCTCGGTGACCTCCAGCATCAGCCGCGGCCGGAGCGTCGGGAAGGCTGCCGTGGTGTGGAGGATCTCCTCCACGAAGCCGGGCGACTCCAGCGAGAAGGCGCTGATGTTGGCGGCGATGCGGACCTCCGGCGGGGACTCGCGCAAGGCGCCCGCGACGTTCCTGACGATGGTCAGGTCGAACTCCACGACCAGGCCCAGTTCCTCGGCCAGCTTGATCGTCGCCGCCGGGCCGCCGCCGCCCTCGAAGCGGGTCAGGGCCTCGTAGTGGTGGACGCCGCGCGTGCGCAGGTCCACGACCGGCTGGTAGACCAGCTCGAAGCGTCCCTCGCGGATCATGTCCTTGAAGCGGTTCGAGTCGGCGACGGTCTGGCGCAGCGCGGCCTCGAAACCCTGGGCGGCGGCCGACGGTCCGTCGTCGATGCAGCGGTCCAGGGCGTAGCGGATCGCCCGCAGGCTCTCGCCGGGCGACGCCGGGTCCAGCGCCAGTTCGCCGGACGACATCTCCACGCCCGGCCCGGCCAGCTCGCGGATGCGTTGGGCCAGGGCCTCGGGACCTCCGGGACCGGACCGCAGCATGGCGAACCGCTCCGAGCCGAGATCGGCGGCCGGGGCGCCGCCATAGGACGCCGCGCGCAGGACGGCGGCCAGCTTGCGCCGCGCGGTCTCCGCCGCCTCCGGGTCCATGGCCGCGAGGGCAGGGGCCAGGCCCGTGAACTCCAGCAGGTCGACGTGCAGGGGCGAGCCGGTCCGCTCTGCGTGCTTGAGCAGGCTGAGCGCCGCGGTCTCGAAGTCTTCGCGGCTGGTCAGGCCTACGGCGTCGACCTGGACCTGGGCCGGGCTGGGCTGCCAGAGGCTCAGGGCGGCGGCCACGCCGCTGCGCTCGGGCATCTGGAACAGCGACAGCATCGCCGGCTGGACGCCGCCGCGACCCACCAGGCCGATCCGGAACGGCCCGCGGCGTTCGCCGGGGCGCAGGTCCTGCAGGACGGCCTCGATCAGGTCGGCGTCGGGGGTATCGATAAGGTCGAGGAACCGGTCTCCGGCCAGGGACTCGGCCTGTCGCCCGACCAGTTGCCCGCCGGCGCCGGTGCCGAACACGACGCGTCCGTCCTTGGCGACCTCCAGCACCATGTCGGCGCTGGCGAAGACGAAGGCCAGGAGTTGCAGAACGCTGGGGGCCCCCGGGGTCGGCCGGCTCCGCGCCGCGCTCCCCGACTCCACTCTGCTCGCTGACGCCGCCATCCCTCTCCACCTCAACCGCGAGGACCGCAGCGATGGGAACCCGGCCGCTGCACGCCGACCGGATAGCCCGGCTGTGCTTACGGGGTGCTGAACGCGCGGAGAATTTTTGTTCGTCGCGCCGATCCGTCGCTGGTCGCATCCGGTTGGCGCGCGGCGCCGACTCGTTTCATGAGCCGCTCCCCGTTCCTTGCAGAGACTTCCCTATGCGCCTGCCTTCGCTCGCCCTCGTGGCCCTGGTTTCGCTCACCGCCTGCGGCAAGACCGACACCGCCGAAGCCCCCAAGGGCGTGGACACGGCCGCCGCCGCGACGGGCCCCGGGCTGGTGCTGGGCGGCGACGGCCTGCCGCGCGTGAAGCCCGGCCTGTGGGAGGTCGTGCAGATCGAGGACGGCCAGAGCGAAACCACCCGCCACTGCACGGGCGCCGAGGTGAACGCCGAGGTGCGCGAGATGCTCACCCGCGAGATGCCGGGCTGCAAGACCGAGCGCTCGGCCAGCCCGACCGGCCTGCGCGTGAAGGCCCTGTGCGAACAGGCCGGCGGCATGAAGACGGACGCCACCATCGTGATGACCGGCTCGGAGACAGCCTACGACATGAGCGTCGGCCTCTTCCTCGTGCAGCCCGACGGCTCGCGCGAGGGCAGCGAGAGCACCCTGAAGGCCAAGTGGATCGGCGCCTGCCCGCCCGGCGTGAAGCCCGGCGAAGACGTCCAGTAGAGGCCGAAGCGCTCAGACGTCGCGCATACGATAGGACCGTGGCCGGCGGGCGAACCAGCCGGCCACGACGCAGGTCGCGCGCCCGTCGCGGACCGTCACCGTCGTGCGCTTGCCCGGCCCCGGCTGAAAGGTCACCGACCGGCCGAGGAACTCGACCGTCACCGCGCCGGGGCCGCTGAACTGGCAGACGCTGTAGTTCTCGGGGTTCATGAAGCCGTCCTCGCGGAAGGCCGCGCAGCTCACGTCGCCCAGGTGCCGGGTGAAGGTGATCTTGTTGTAGGTGAAGGTCTTCGGCCGCTTGTGGCCCACGACCGCGGACGAAGCCCGCTCGACGACCGGGCAGGGCGGCCCTTCGATGGTCCAGGCCGCCTTCTCCGCCCGCGCCCCGGCCCAGGTCCGATAGACGTCGATGGCCGGCACGGCGACCAGCAGGAGCAGGATGCCGCCGAGGCCGGCGTTCTGCAGGGCGATGTCGCGGCGGGAAGGTTTCCTCAGCGCCCGGATGGTCTCGAACATCCCGCCCTCGCGATTTACATGCGTAGCAACTTACACACGTAACTCAGGCTGGCAAGCGTCTAGAACATGGGCTCCGGCGGCGGCCGTCGCTTCTTGCGCGGCCGCTCCCTCATGACGCCCGGATACCCCTTCAGCGGCGCCAGCGGCTCGCCGAGGTAGGTCCAGTCCGCCTGCTGGGCGAGGTTCATGTGATAGCGCGGCTCACGGCCCGTGCGGGTGGCGAAGAGCGCGCGCGGGACATTGACCATCTGCGGCGATCGGGCCCGCTCATAGGCCAGCGGCGTGCCGCAGCGGGCGCAGAAGGACCGCACCGTGCCCGCGGCCTCGTCCTCGTAGCGGGTCACATGCTCTTCACCGGCGAGGAAGCGGAACCGGCTGCGCCAGCTGCCCACATAGGTGGCATAGGCCGCGCCGTGGGCGTGGCGGCTGGCGGCGGCGTGGTCGTGCCAGGCCCAGCGCGCCGGAACGCCGATCTCCACCTCGACCGCGCCGCAGACGCAGGCGCCCACGGCCACCTCGCCCCGCGGCATCACCCCACCCCCAGCCAGTCGAGGATCGCCGCATTGGCTTCCCGCGGATAGGTGTGGCTGAGGTCCTCGATCTCCAGATAGGTCACGTCCGCGCCGGCCCGGCTCAAGCCGGCGGCGGCTTCCCGCGCCATGTCGACGGGGAACATCCAGTCCAGCGCCCCGTGGACGATATGGATCGGCAGGCCGGTGACGCGTGCGGGCTCGGCGAAACTGGCCAGCATCGGATGGAACGCGGCCGACACCGGCGCCAGGTGGGTGAACGGCGAGGTCTGCTCCAGCCCGCTGACATAGGTGAAGGTGCCGCCGTCGCTCATCCCGGTCAGCAGGATCCGGCCGGGATCGATGTTCCAGCGCCCGCGGACGTAGCCCAGCAGGCGGTGCAGGTTCGGGGTGTCCGGATCCGGTCCGCTGATCGCCCAGGTCCGCCCCACCGCCGTGGGCGCCACCAGGATCGCCCCGCGGGTGCGGGCGTCGCGCAGCCAGCTCCAGAGGAAGGACCCGCCATTGCCGCTGCCGCCGTGCAGCGCCACCACCAGCGGCCAGGCTACGTCGGGCGCGTAGTCCTCGGGCACATAGGCCGAGAAGCCGCCCCGCGAGTCGGGGGCGTTGTCGTAGTGGAGGACCCCGGTGTCGGCCCGTGGCTCGGCCTTGGCCAGCCGCCGCAGCCGCTCCCCGCCCTCCCGCGCGCCGGGGTCGAGGAAGTAGCGGTTCACCGGCGGCAGGTCACGGGCCAGCGGGTAGAGCGCCGCCTGCGCCTTGGGCAGGTGGCGCAGGGCGCGGAAGATGGCGGTCGGGCCGTCCGGGTCCTGCGGCGCGGCCCGCAGGCCGGCGAAGGCGGCGAGCGCGGCTTCAGCCGCGGCCAGCAGCGGTGCGCGGACGTGCTCCAGCGCCTCGGGCCAGGCCTGTAGCCGCGGGACCTGGGCGTTCAGCTCGGCGTCCGGCTGGCCCACCGCCGCCAGCACCGTCTCGAAGTCGGGCGGGTGCAGATAGCGCGCGACGAAGCCCAGGCGCTCCAGCGCCTGCAGCAGCGGCGGCAGAAACGCCACCAGGTCGTCGAGTTCGCGCTCTTCCAACGGCTGCCCCGGGGCCTTCAGGCCCAACTCGCGTCAGGCGGCCGGCCGGAACGATAGCACGCGCAGGTCCGGCGCATCCCTCAGGCGCAGCACGCGCTTCAGCTCCGCCACCTTGGCTGGGGCGCCGGACAGGGCGATCTCGCCCTCCGCCATGGCGTCGGACAGCCCCTTGCGGCCCAGCCAGACGCGCACGAAGGCCTCCAGGTCGGCGCTCAGCACCACGTCGACCTCCGCGCCGGGGTCCTTCAGGCATACCTCCACGTCGGTCCGGCGCAAGATCATCCACCAGTAGCGGCGCGCGGCGTGGGCGCGGGGGATGCCCCGAAACTCCAGCCGCAGGACGATGTCCCGGGCCGGAAGCTCGGAGGTCGCGATCTGCCGCCGCATGCCCCACATCAGCAGGGTGGGATCCAGCTCCTCGTGCGCGATGCGGCCCTGGCCGTGGCGCTGGCCCCACTCCGACATCAGGCAGACGATGCCGGAGAGCTGCTCGCCCGCGGGCGTCAGCCGATAGAGCTTGCCCTGGGCCAGAGGCTCCGTCGCCACGACGCCAGCCTCCTCCAGCTCCATCAGCCGCTGCACCAGCAGGGCGCGCGACATCAGCGGCACGCCCGAATGGATCTCGGTGAACCGGCGGGGTCCGAAACAGAGTTCGCGCACGACCAGCGGCGTCCACCGCTGGGCGAAGATCTCGGCCGTCTTGGCGACCGGGCAGAATTGTCCATAGCCCTTCATGCCGCCACGGTCGGCTGGATAACCGGGTTCGACAAGTTCATTCTTCGAACTGGAGCCGTGGCGGCCATCCGGAGGACAAGGCTGCAACGACTGCACTTTTGAGGATTTGACCGATGACCATCGACGTCAAAGCGCCCCCGGCCGCCAAGGCCATCGACTGGGTCCGCCGCACGCACGACCTGGGCCCGAAGATCGCCGCCCGGGCCGCGCAGGCCGACGAGACCGACGCCTTCGTGGCCGAAAACCTGGCCCTGCTGAAGGCCGAGGGCTTCCACACCGCCGCCGTGCCCGCCGAGCTGGGCGGGGGCGGGGCCAGCCATGCCGAACTGGCCGCCATGCTGCGCACCCTGTCGACCTACTGCGGCTCCACGGCCCTCGCGCTCGCCATGCACACCCATGCGGTGGCCCTGCCGGCCTGGCGTTGGCGGCGCACCCCGGAAGCGGTGGAAGGCCTCCTGAAGCGGGTGGTGGCGGAGGGCCTGACCCTGGTCTCCAGCGGCGGATCGGACTGGCTGGACGGCTCCTGCCGCGCCACCCCTGTGGAGGGCGGCTTCCGGGTCAGCGGGCGCAAGGTCTTCGCCAGCGGCTGCCAGAGCGGCGATCTCCTGGTGACCATGGCCGTGCTGGACGCGCCCGAGGGGCCCACCGTCCTGCACCTGGCGATCCCCATGCGGGCGGAGGGCGTGAAGGTGCTCGACACCTGGCGGACGCTGGGCATGCGGGGCACCGGCTCCCACGACCTGGAGCTCACCGAGGTGTTCGTGCCCGACGCGGCCGTGACGGTCCGCCGGCCCCAGGGCAAGTGGCATCCGTTGATGCACATGGTCTCCCTGATCGCCTTCCCCCTGATCATGAGCGTCTACATGGGCCTCGCCGAAGCGGCCGCGGAGAAGGCCGTGGACCTGGCCACCGCCCGAAAGCCCTCGCCCGACACCGAGCTGCTGATCGGCGAGATGGAGACTCACCTGACCGCCGCGCGGCTGGCGCTGGGCGACATGCTGGCCTGCGCCGCCGGTGACGAACCCGGGCCCGCCGCTACCAGTCGCATCATGACCGGCCGCACCCTGGTGGCGCGGGCGGCCATCGCCACCGTGGAAAAGGCCATGGAGGCCGCGGGCGGCGCCGGCTTCTACCGAAAGACCGGCCTCGAGCGGATCTGGCGCGACGTTCAGGCCGCCCGCTACCACCCGCTGCAGGAGAAGCCGCAGGCCCGGCTGGCCGGCCGCCTGGCGCTGGGCCTGCCCATCGACGGCTGACGCGAGGCGCCCCCCGCCGCCCCGCACAGGGGCGGCGGGGTAAGCGCTTGCGATTTTTCAAACGCCCGTTAGACCGGTCGGGATGGCCAACGACCTCTCCGACAAGACCGGATCTTCGAAGGAAACCTACGACGACCGGCCGTTCCATTCCGAGGACCTGCCGCCCGAGGTGCGCGCCCCGCTCGCGCCCTACAAGGGCGAGGAGCCCGCCGCGCCGGCGTGGTTCAAGTGGGCCATCGCGCAGGAGCCGGAGCGCAGCTTCGTGACCTCGCACGGCACGAAGATCGAGGCGCTGACCTGGGGCGAGCGCGGCAAGTCCGGCCTGCTGCTGGTCCACGGCAACAGCGCCCACGCCGACTGGTGGAGCTTCATCGCCCCGTACCTCGCCAAGGATTTCCGGGTGGCGTCGATGTCGCTGGCCGGCATGGGCCAGTCCGACTGGCGTGAGACCTACCGCTTCGCCGACTTCGCCGACGACGCCGAGGCGGTGAGCCGCGCGACCGGCCTCTACGACGGCGGCCGCAAGCCGATCTACATCGGCCACTCGTTCGGCGGCGGCCAGGTGTTCTTCACCGCCGCCCAGCGGCCGGAGCTGATGGAAGCGGCGATCCTGGTCGACACCGGCTTCGGGGGCCCGCCGCCCGAGGTGATGAAGGAGCGCGAGAAGCGCCGCGAGCTGCTAGCCAACATCCCTAGCCCCGACAAGCCCAGCCGCGTCTATCCCAGCCTGGAGAAGGCGCTGGAGCGTTTCCGGCTGATGCCGCCGCAGCCGGCCGAGAACCACTACATCCTCGACTTCATCGCCCGCCGCTCGCTGAAGCGCGCCCCGCTGCCGGCGGGCGAGACGGCCGCGGACGGGTCGGGCGAGGGCTTCGCCTGGAAGTTCGATCCGAACATGTGGGAGAAGCTGGACCGCTCGGGCATGAGCATGTCCTCCGGCGGCAAGCTGCCGGCCGTCACCGTCCCTCTGGTCCACCTGTACGGCGAGAAGAGCCGGATCATCGAGCGTCGCCGGGTCGGCGAGGAGACCGCCCTGGCCGAGGTGGCGCAGGAGATCGAGATTCCGGATTCGCATCACCACGTGATGATCGACCAGCCGTTGGCGCTCGTGGCCGCGCTTCGGACGCTCCTCGCCACTTGGCCGCATTGAACCTCGCGGGCGCATCGTGTATCGCCCGGTCGACTTCCCATTCATTCGAGAGTGAAATCCCGATGGCCGGAACGCCTTCCGACTACCAGCGCGGCAACATGGATATCGCGGAGCAGACCGCCACCTTCCATCTGGTGATGGGCCTGACGAAGTGGGGCTCGCTCTACATTTCCGCGGGCCTGCTGTTCTTCACGCTCCTGTTCTGCACCCACACCGGCTTCGTCGGCTCGGCGATCTCGGCCGTGGTGATGGTTGTGCTGGGCACCCTGCTGCTCCGCGACAAGAAGGACGCCGCGGCGCACTGACGCCCGGTTCCGACGGCCGATTTTCGAGAAGCCTCCGCGCGAGCGGAGGCTTTGTCATGTCTGGAACGCGCCGCCGCGGGTTGGACGGCGGTCGCTCGGCGGGCAGATCGGTGCGCGTCTTCCCGGTCTCCGAGCAATCGCCGCAAGAATGTTGCGCCGCGATCTCGCGATGCGGCATGGAATTTCAAACGACCGTTCGAACCCAACCGCGGGGCGGCTGGACAAGCCGGCGGAACGCCCCCTATGGTCGCGCCGCAATCGCGCCGATCGGGGGATTTCGCGGACCATGGCCGTCATCGCCGTCACCAAGGAGCGCCGCGCTGGGGAGACCCGCGTGGCCACTGTCCCCGAGACGGTGAAGAAGCTCATCGGCGCCGGATTCTCCGTGGTCGTGGAAAGCGGCGCGGGCGTTTCCGCGTCCTATCCCGACGCCGACTACCAGGCTGCCGGCGCCACCATCGCCAAGACGGCGAAGGACGCCATCGCCAAGGCCGACATCCTGTTCAAGGTGCGCGGCCCCGAGCCCGACGAGATCAAGGCGCTGAAGCCCGGCGCGGTCGTGGCGGCGACGCTGAACCCCTACATGGAGCGCGCAACGGTCGACGCCCTCGCCAAGCAGGGCGCCACCGCCTTCGCCATGGAATTCGTGCCCCGGATCACCCGGGCCCAGGTCATGGACGTGCTGTCGTCCCAGGCGAACCTCGCCGGCTACCGCGCCGTGATCGAGGCGGCCGAGGCCTACGGCAAGGCCATGCCGATGATGATGACCGCCGCCGGCACCGTGGCCGCGGCCAAGGTGTTCGTCATGGGCGTCGGCGTCGCGGGCCTCCAGGCCATCGCCACCGCCCGCCGCCTCGGCGCCGTGGTCACCGCCACCGACGTGCGCCCGGCCACCAAGGAGCAGGTGGAAAGCCTGGGCGCCAAGTTCCTCGCCGTCGAGGACGAGGAGTTCAAGAACGCCCAGACCGCCGGCGGCTACGCCAAGGAGATGAGCAAGGAATATCAGGCCAAGCAGGCCGAACTGGTCTCCTCGCACATCGCCAAGCAGGACATCGTCATCACCACCGCCCTGATCCCCGGCCGTCCGGCGCCCAAGCTGGTCAGCGCGGCCCAGGTGGCCGCGATGAAGCCGGGCTCGGTGCTGGTGGACCTGGCCATCGAGCAGGGCGGCAACGTCGAGGGCGCCAAGCTGGGTGAGGTCGCGCTCACGGCCAATGGCGTGAAGATCCTGGGCATTCCGAACCTGCCCGGCCGCATCGCCACCGACGCCTCGGCCCTCTACGCCCGCAACCTGCTGGCCTTCTCCGGCCTCTTCCTCACCAAGGAAGGCGCCTTCGCGCCCGACCTCGAGGAGGAGATCCTGAAGGCCGCCCTGGTCACTCACGGCGGCGCCGTGGTCCACCCCAACCTGCAAGCCTGATCCGGAGCTGAAACGATGGATGTCGATCCCACGGTCTTCCGCCTGGCGATCTTCGTGCTCGCGATCTTCGTGGGCTACTACGTGGTCTGGAGCGTGACGCCGGCCCTGCATACCCCGCTGATGGCCGTCACCAACGCCATCTCCTCGGTGATCATCGTGGGCGCCCTGCTGGCCGCCGCGGCCAGCGGGACCGACGGCGAGCTCACCGGCAACATCCTCGTCTCGAAAGGCGCCGGCGCGGTCGCCGCGGCCTTCGCGGCGGTGAACATCTTCGGCGGCTTCCTCGTCACCCAGAGGATGCTGGCCATGTACAAGAAGAAGTCGAAGTAGCGGATCCGGGCGGGGGCATCACCATGAACGCCAATATCGCGGCCATCCTCTACCTCGTCTCCGGGGTGCTGTTTATCCTGGCGCTGCGGGGCCTGAGCTCGCCGACCACCAGCCAGGCGGGCAACCGCAACGGCATGATCGGCATGGGGATCGCGGTCGCCACGGCGCTCGCCACCCTCTGGGGCCAGGGCGCGCTGGACCCGCTGACGCTCGGCCTGATCGTCGGCGGCGTGGCCATCGGCGGCGTCGTGGGCGCCCTGATCGCCCGCAAGGTCGCCATGACCTCGATGCCGCAGCTGGTCGCCACCTTCCACAGCCTGGTCGGCGCTGCCGCCTGCCTCGTGGCCGTGGCCGCGATCTACACGCCCGCCGCCTACGGCATCCTGGGCGACGACGGGCGGGTCCACCTGACCTCGCTGATCGAGCTCTCGCTCGGCCTGGCCATCGGCGCGGTGACCCTCACCGGCTCGGTGATCGCGGCCCTGAAGCTGAACGGCAACATGAGCGGCGCGCCGATCCTGCTGCCCGCCCGCCACCTGCTCAACGCCCTGCTCGGCCTCGGCATCCTGGCCCTGGTGGTCGTGCTGGTGATGAGCGGCGGCTCGGCCCTCTGGGCCTTCTGGGCGATCCTGGCGCTCAGCCTCGTCATCGGCGTCACCCTGATCATCCCCATCGGGGGCGCGGACATGCCCGTCGTGGTGTCGATGCTGAACAGCTACTCCGGCTGGGCGGCGGCGGCCCTGGGCTTCACGCTCGAGAACGTCACCCTGATCATCACCGGCGCCCTGGTGGGCTCGTCAGGCGCGATCCTCAGCTACATCATGTGCAAGGCGATGAACCGCAGCTTCATCTCCGTGATCCTGGGCGGCTTCGGCGCCGAAGACGCGGCGGCTGCCGGCGGCGGCAAGGTCGAGACCCGGCCGGTGAAGCAGGGTTCGGCGGACGATGCGGCCTTCATCATGAAGAACGCCTCCAAGGTCATCATCGTCCCCGGCTATGGCATGGCCGTGGCCCAGGCCCAGCACGCGCTGCGCGAGATGGCCGACGTCCTCAAGGCAGAGGGCGTCGAGGTGAAGTACGCCATCCACCCGGTCGCGGGCCGGATGCCTGGGCACATGAACGTGCTGCTGGCCGAGGCCAACGTGCCCTACGACGAGGTCTTCGAGCTGGAGGACATCAACGCCGAGTTCGCGACCGCCGACGTCGCCTTCGTGATCGGCGCCAACGACGTCACCAACCCGGCCGCCAAGACGGACCCCCAGTCGCCCATCTTCGGCATGCCGATCCTGGACGTGGAAAAGGCCCGCACGGTGCTGTTCGTGAAGCGCGGCATGGCCGCCGGCTATGCTGGCGTGGAGAACGAGCTGTTCTTCAAGGACAACACCATGATGCTGTTCGCCGACGCCAAGAAGATGGTCGAGGGCATCGTGAAGGGGCTGCACTAGAGCGCAATCCGCCGAAGTGGACGCCGGTTCGGCGATCAGATTGTGCTCAAGCCAAGAAGATAGAGCCTTCTTATCCCCTTCAAATTCTATTGAAGGCGGAAGGCTCTAAGCCCCTTCCGGCGCCGGATCAGCCGAACAGGTTGTCGCCGAGGGCGCCGGCCGTCGGCACCACGATCGGGCTGTCGTCGCCGCCCAGCAGGTGGCCGTTGCGGCCGACCAGCACATAGCCGTCGATCACGCCGTCGCCGTCGAAGTCGATCTCGACCCGGGTCAGCGGCGGGCCGACTAGGGTAGGCCCGAACGTCCCGTCGCCCGGCGTCGTCGGGCTGGTCGGATCCCCGCCCTGTCCGGTGAAGCCGCCACCGCCGCCACCGCTGCGATCGCCCTCGCCGTCGCCGGCCGTGGTGGTCACGCCCCCCTCGGCCGGCGGGGCCGGACGGGCCGGAAGCTGGATGGTGCGGCCGCCGGCGGTGATCAGCTTGTCGCCGTCGAAGCTGCTGAAATCGAGGATCACGCCCAAGAGGGTGGCGGCGTTCCCGAGCTGGACCGGCGCCTGGATCACGAAGGTGTCGGCGCCCTCGCCGCCCACGGCCGTGGCGCCCTCGGAGAGCTCGATGCGGTCGTCGCCCGCGCCGCCGATCAGCAGGTCGCGGCCGCCCCCGCCGTTCAGGGTGTCGTTCCCGGCGCCGCCGACGATGCGCTCGTCCGCGGCCGTGCCGGTCAGTTGGTCGTCGCCGTCGGTGCCGACGATCGTGGCCGGCGGCTCGGCCGCCGCCGCGGCGGGCAGGATGGCCTCGACCTTGGCGGCGGGCGCCTCGTCCGCCAGGCCGACGGGCTCGGCGGCATTGGCCCCGTCGTCCGCGCTGCCGGAGCTCGCGGCCGCGAAGGTTTGGGCGGGCAGAAGCGCCGCGGCCGCAGCCGTGGCCGCGCCGGGCGCCTGCTGCTGCAGGGTCGCGCCCTGGGCGGCGAGGTCGCGCTCCTGCACCGGCGCGTCGGCGTCCGGTTGGGGCGTGCTGGGCTCGTCCGGCGGCAGGTCGGGCAGCTCGGCCGCCTCGGCCGTCCCGCCGACGGCGGTGGTCTCGTAGAAGAAGGCGGCGGCAACCACCAGCGCCAGGAAGGTCTGGCCCTGACGCGCGGTCAGGCCGAACGGCAGGATCGTCGCCGACTGGTCCGCCAGGGCGTCCTCGGTCGCGGCCAGATGGTCGCGCAGGGCGGTGTGCAGGTCGGCGTTCTCGTTGATGGCGTCGTCCACCGCCGAGTGGACCACGAACTTGCCGCCGATCCGCGCCACGTGGATCAGGACGTCGCCGGCGCCGTCGGTGACCACGCACCAGGGGTCGCCCTCGTCCGTCGCGCCGTAGATGACCTCCACGTCGACGCCGCTGGCCGCCAGCCGGTCGGCCAGCTCCTGCAGCCGAGCGCGCTCGGCCGTGGTCCAGTCGCCGCTGTCGCGGACACGGGCGATGAAGGGGACGACCTGGCCCATCTCTTCGCGAGACATCTCCTGGAGGCGCGCTATCCCGTCGCCTGGCCCTTGAGGGCCTGGGACGCGCTCTCGGCGCCGAACAGCAACCTATATAGTTCAGGTTCGTAGTAGCGCAGCAGCGTCTTGGCGAATTCACCGGGCTCCAGGCCCAGCGCCTCGGCCCAGGCGCCCTGGGTCTCGATCGGCAGGCGGCCCAACCCGCTCTCCACCTGCGAGACGAAGGTGTAGTAGCGCAAGCCCACCTTCTCGGCCAGTTCGGCCTGCGTCAGGCGCGCCTCTTCGCGGGCCGTCTTCAGCCAGCGGCCGGCCTGCTGGCGCAGGATCTTGATCTGGGCGGCCTTGGCGGGATCGGTCGCGGGTCTCGGCATCATGGGCTCCGGGCTTGCACTGCGCTCTTGCAGGGCGGTGACAAGCCGCATAATACAGTATTTACGCAACAAATAACTACACGACGTATAGCCGCTTGTCCGTGGCTACCATGTCGCATCGTTTCGGGAAAGCAATGAAGCGTCTCCTCGTGTCCGCGGCCGTGCTGCCGCTCCTCTACGCCGCCTCCGCCCACGCCGAGACGAAAATCTCCACGGCTACGACCGCGCCGGTCAAGACCTCGACCATCGCCAGCGGCCAGCCGGATCACCTGACCATCGAGGCCGCGGGCTCCATCGCGCCCACCGTGGCCGGCCCGGCGGTGACGGTCGACAGCTCCAACGCCGTCATCAACAACGGCGCGATCACCTTCACCGGCGTGAACGGCGCCACCGGCATCCAGGTCAACGGCGGCGTGGCGACCTCCATCACCAACGGCGGCACGATCAGCCTCGCCGAGGACTATACGGCGGCCGACGCCGATAGCGACGGGGACGCCGACGGCCTGTTCGCGCAGGGGTCCGGCCGCTTCGGCCTGCGCGTACTTTCGCCCGGGGCTGCCGGCTCCATCGTCAACAGCGGGACCATCACCGTCGAGGGCAACGACTCCGGCGCCATCTCCATCGAGGGGCGGCTCACGGGCAGTCTGACGGCCACGGGCGGCGTCGCGATCACCGGCGACCGCAGCGTGGGCGTCCGCGCCGACTCCGTGTCGGGTGACGTGAAGATCCTGGGCGCCGTGCAGTCCCAGGGCGAAGGCACGGTGGGCGTGCTGCTGGGCGACGTGGACGGCGCCGTGGCGCTGCAGGGCGCCATCACCAACACCGGCTACCGCACGACGGACCGCCTGGCCGACACCGCCCGCGCCAAGCTGGACGCCGACGACCTGAAGCAGGGCGGCGGCGCGGTCCGGATCACCGGCAACGTGGGCAAGGGGATCCTGCTGGACCGCCCCCCCACCGACAACAGCACCACCGACACCGACGAGGACAAGGACGGCATCCCCGACGCGTCCGAAGGCACGGCGTCGATCATCTCGTACGGCGCGGCGCCCGCGCTCGACATCGGCGGGACCGCGGCGACCACGATCGGCGCGGTCGGGACTGGCGACCTGGCCTATGGCCTGATCAACCGGGGCGCGGTCACCGGCAACGGCGTCAACGACGGCGTCGCCGCGGTCGGCGTGCGGATCGGCCAGGCAGGCGGCGGCGTGGTCACCGTCCAGGGCGGGATCAACAACGCCTCGGGCGCCTCCATCGTCGGCCGCGCCTACCTGGCGCAGTCCACGGCCGTGCTGCTGAACGCCAACGCCGTGGTCCCGGTGCTGCGCAACGCCGGCACCATCGGCGCCGAGCAGAACGGCGGCCTGCACGACGCCCGCGCCATCGTCGACCTGTCCGGCAGCGTCAAGCTGATCGAGAACTCGGGCGCCATCCGGGCCCTTGTGACCCCCGCCACCGGCGTCACCCAGACCGGCAAGACCATCGCCATCGACCTGTCGGCCAACACGACCGGCGCCGTGGTGCGCCAGGCGCTGGTCAATACCGCCGACACCCCGGCCATCGGCGGGGACGTCCTCTTCGGCTCCGGCGCCGACCGGCTGGAGCTGCTGGCGGGCACGCTCTCGGGGACCATGAACTTTGGCGCCGGCGCCGACGCCCTGGTCCTGGACGGCGGCGCCACGGCGACGGGCCGCATCGTGGACAGCGACGGCCGGCTGAGCCTGGACGTGCGCAACGGCAAGCTCTCGATGGCCAACACCGAGACGGTGACGCTCACCTCGCTGAACCTGGGCGCCAAGGGCGTGCTGGCGGTCAACGTGGACCCGACGCTCACCAACACCCGGCTGAACGTCACCGGGGCCGCTACCGTCGAGACGGGCGCGCAGGTCAACGTGACCCTGACGGCGATCTCCCGCGGCGCGCAATCGTTCCAGATCGTGCAAGCCCAGACCCTTACGGTGGGCCAGGCGGGCGCGACCCTGGCCGGCGCGCCCTTCCTCTACAACGCCAACCTGCGCGCCGACACCACGGCCGGCGCACTCTACGTCGACCTGCGGCCGAAGACGGCCACCGAACTGGGCCTCAACCGCTCGGGCTCCCAGGCCTTCGGCGCGGTGTTCGCCTCGCTCGACAAGGACGAGGCCATCGAACAGGCGTTCCTGTCTCAGACCACCCAGGCGGGCTTTGAAGGCCTCTACGACCAGATGCTGCCCGACCACTCGGGCGGGGTGCTGATGTCGGCGGCGGCCATCTCCGCGGCGGTGTCGGGCGCCGTGGCCGTCCCCATGGCCATCGACCGGTCCTCGGGGACCGGCGTCTGGGCCCAGGAAGTCGCCTTCAACATCCGCCGCGACAAGGCCGACGCCGCCGGCTTCAAGAGCCAGGGCTTCGGCTTCGCCGCCGGCATGGACCTGCAGGGCGAGGCGGCGGCCCTCGGCGCCAACGTCAGCTTCGTCACCACCGACGTGAAGGACCGCGGCGCGGCGGCGGGCGAAGAAATCTCGATGAACCTCTTCGGCGCCGGCCTCTACTGGCGCCTCGACGGCGGGCCGCTGCAGGCCGCCGTTCGCGGCGGGGTCGGTTACGCCTTCTTCGACGGCGACCGGCGGCTGGAAAGCGTGAACCTCAGCCTGCGGGCCGACTCCAAGTGGAACGCCTGGATGATCGACGCCTACGCCGGCGCCTCCTACGAGGTGCAGGTGGGCAGCTTCTATGCCCGGCCCGAGATCTCGGCGAGCTACCTGCGGCTGGCCGAGGACGGCTACAAGGAGAAGAACGGCGGCGCCGGGTTCAACCTGATCGTCGACAAGCGGACCGGCGACATGCTGACCGGCGAGGCGCTGCTCGCCATCGGCTGGAAGTTCGGCGACGAGACCTTCTTCGCGCCCGAGATCAAGGCCGGCTACCGCGCCAAGCTCGCGGGCGGCCCGGCCAAGACCACCGCCCACTTCGAGGGCGGCGAGGACTTCACCCTGGATCCCGAGGACGTGTTCAAGGGCGGCGCCGTGGTGCGCGCGGGCGTCCGCGGCGGCGCGGCCCGGGTGCTCTACGCCGTCAACGGCGGCGCCACCATGGACGGTGACTACGAGGAGTACGACATCCGCGCCACGGTGCGGTTCCAGTTCTAGCGGAGACGAAGCCCAGGCCGGATGGACCGATCCCTATCAGTGTCCCTGGGACGGGAACCGCGTACCGGCCCACGCGCTTCGTGACCCTAGAGCCCCTCCCGGCCGGCCTCGTCCAGCGCCGGCCGGGAGAATCGGGGCGGTCGCGCCGCGGGGGAGTTGTTTGCCCGCGGCCCGGATTTTGCCTAGAACCCGCGGCAGTCTGCTGTCCGCCCCTTTTCGGGGCGCGGCCTTGGCCGCATGCGGTTGGTGGGGAGTTCGAGACACGTGGCGCCGGAACGGAAGCCGATCCTGAAACGTCGCTCGCGCCTGGCCGCCGAGGCGGCCATCGTGGCGGCCTCGGGCCTCAGCGCCTTCGCCGTGGCCCATGCCTCGCTGCCGGCGCCGACGCCCAGGGCCGCGACCGCCAACATCGCCCTCACCAGCGCCCGTCCCGCCGCCGTCGCCGCGCGGCCGGCGGAAGAGGTCCTGATCGCCTTCGAGGAGCCCGTGCCCGGCCACGCGGTCGTCTCGCCCTTCGGCCTGCGCCAGCTGCCCTGGGAGGGGAACGGCCGCCTGCATGAGGGCGTCGACATCTCGGCCGACGCCGGGGTGCCTGCGGTCGCCGTGGCCGACGGCGTCGTCGTCGAGGCCGGGACCAAGGGCGGCTACGGCCGCTACGTCGCCGTGCGCCACGCCGAAAGCCTGACCACCTTCTACGCCCACCTGGGCGGCATCGCGGCTGGGGTGAAGCCGGGCCTGGCCGTGAAGGCGGGCATGCCGCTCGGCCGCATCGGCTCGACGGGCACGTCCACCGGCCCCCACCTGCACTTCGAGATCCGCGACGGCGACGGGCGCCCGCTGAACCCGGCCATGTTCCTGGGCAAGGCCTTCGCCGAGGCCGGCGACCTGCCGATCGACAAGGCCAAGCGCTATTCCGGCCGGGTCCGCATGGCCTATGTGTCCTTCATCCCCGAGAGCAAGCGGGCGCTGATGGAGGCGAAGAACAATCCAGGGACCCTGGTCGTCCGGCGCAGGACCACCGACGCCCAGGACCTGGCCGCCGCCGAGAAGAACCTCGAGGGCCAGGCGCGCGAAGCCGCCAAGCGCGAGAAGATCGACGGCCTGCGCGAGCTGTCCATCGGCCCCGACGGCCGTCCCCGCGCGCAGCTCAGCCTTTGAGCGCTTTTCGCGGCGAGAAGATCGACATCGGCGGCCGATCCCTGCGCGTCGTGCGCGCGGGTCCCGCCGAGACGCCCGCCCATCCCCTGATCGTCTGCGAGCACGGCGCCTTCGGCTGCGCGTCCGACTGGGCGGTGGTGCAGGAGAAGCTGGCGGCCCGCGGCTTGCGCAGCCTGGCCTACGACCGCGCCGGTCTCGGCCACTCCGACGCGGGGCCCGAGCCGCGCGACGGCCGGGCGATCAACGACGATCTCGACGCCCTGCTCGGCGCCCTGCGCGAGACCGGCCCGATCCTGCTGGTCGGCCACTCCATGGGCGGGCTGATGGTCCGCCTCTTCGCCCTGGAGCGCGACCGCCCGCTCACCGGCCTGGTGCTGGTGGACGCGGTCACCCCGGACGTCTTCAGCCTTCCGGGCGGGCCCAGCGCGATCCGCGGCTTCGGCCGGGTGCTGCAGGTGGTCAGCCACGGGGCCCGGTTCGGCCTCATGGTCCCGGTCTCCTTCATCAGCGGCAACCTGATCGGCCTGCCGGGGCAGGCGGGGGCGGAGAAGCGGCGCATCCACGCCTCGGCCTCCCACGCGCACGGCGCGGCGGCCGAGGTGGTCCAGTGGCCCCGGACGTCGGAGATGGCCGGCGCGATCGAGCTGCCGACCGACCTGCCGGTGGCGGTGGTCACGGCCGGCCCGCACCGGGGCCGCGCGGCGCTGAAGGCGATCCAGGAAAAGCCCGCCAACCACTCGCGCGCGGGCTTCATCGAGCACGTCCCGCCGTCCAGCCACGCCAACCTGCTGGGCCCGCGCTACGCCGACGCCATCGTGCGCGGCGTCGACCACGTGCTTCAGGCCGGCTCGCGCTGAACCAGCCCCGCGGCGGCGCGCAGGCGTTCGCCCACCAGGCTCTCCAGCGGCGCGAGCCGCACCGACCCGTCCGCCTCGACAACCGCCGGCAGGGCGCCCCGCGCCGCAGCGGGGACCTGGCGCAGACGGTCCCGGTCCGCCGGCGACAGACGTCCCATAAGGCCTGAGAGGCGCCTGACCTCGGCGCCCGTCGCGATCTCGAAACGCCCGTCGAACACCCCCGGCGGCCGCAGCGGCGCAAGGCCAGCCCGAGCCGCCTCGCCCGGTTCTCGGAAGAGGCGCGCCGCGCCCTCCTCGGCCACGATCCGCGCGCCGGCGAGGGTGGCGGTGAACGGCCCCGGCCCCAGCAGCGCCTCGGCCACCCGGGCGGTCCGCGCGGTCGCGGGCAGCCGCTCGCCGCCGCCGGCGCAGACGGCCGCCAGGGCCACGAACCGCCGCGCTTCATCGGGCGATGCGGCCTGCAGGCGCGCCCGCTCCAGCGTGATGATTCCGGCGTGCTCGGTCGCGAACCGGGCCAGCGCCAGCGGCGCCTGGACGGTCGGTGGGGCCGGAGCGCCCGGCTCGGCCAGCCGCGCCCGGCTGCGGGCATAGCGCAGGTCGGCATTGGCCGGATCGTCGATCCAGGTCTCGCCCCGCGCGCTCAGCCAGGCGCGCAGGTCCGCCCGCGTCGCCCACAGCAGGGGTCGCAGCAGGAAGATCCCCCGCCCCTGAGGCCACACGGGCGAGGGCGCCCAGGCCCGCGGATCGGGCGTCGTCGCCCCGGCCGCCCGCATGACGGCCGCCTCCGCCAAGTCGTCGGCCGTGTGCCCGAGCACGATCACTCGCGCCCCGGCTTCCCGGGCCGCGTCCGCCAGCAGGCGGTGCCGGGCCAGGCGCGCAGCGGCGGGCAGGCCTGCGGTGGGCTTCTCGCCGGTCCAGGGCAGGGCGCGGAACGGGCGGTTCAGCCGCGCGGCGACGTCGGCGCAGGCTTGCGTCCAGGCGGCGCTCGCCGCCTGCAGGCCATGGTCGACGGTGAGGATCGCAAGGTCCCGCTCGGCCTCGCGCGCCCAGGCGTCGGCGATCAGGGTCAGGGCGAGGGAATCGCCGCCGCCCGACAGGCCGACGGCGAGCGGCCGGCGGCTGTCGGGGAGCAGGTAGGTGTCGAGAACCTGGCGGGCGCCCGCCTCTAGGCCGCGCACTTGGCCTGGGTTCGGGTGGCGGCGGCGCGGCTCTGGATGTTGGCCGGCGCCTTGGGATAGCGCCGCGCGAACTCGGCCAGGGTCTGGCAGGCGTCCGCCGGCTTCTTCAGCGCCACCAGCGAGCGGGCCAGCTCCACGACCGCGTCCGGGCCCCAAGAGGTCTGGGGCCAGCCGCGGATGGCGGCGATATAGGCCTGGGCGGCGTTGGCGTGCGCGCCGCGGACGCTCAGGGTCTTGCCCCACCAGTAGTTCGCCTCCGCCGCGCGCGGCCCGTCGGGATAGGTCTCCACATAGCCCGCGAAGGCCGCCTCGGCGCCGTCGTAGTCGCCCGCCAGCATCAGCTGCCGCGCCTGGGTGAAGTCCTTGGCCGGATCGCCCGCCGGCGCCGGGGCGGGACCCGCCGCCTCGGCCGGCGGCGGCTCCGCCGAGGCCAGGCGACCCTCGAGCGCCGTCAGCCGCTCGGTGAGCGCCTGCACCTGGCTCGTCAGCGCGGCCTTGTCGCGCCGGGCCTCGTCGAGGTCCCGCGTCGTCCGCTCCAGCGAGCCGTTCATCCCGCGCAGAGTCTGCTCCAGGTCACCCAACCTCTGGCCCACCTCGGCGAGCCGCGCGTCGGTGTCGGCCGGCTGGACCACCACGGGCCGGCCGCTGTCGCGCAGCTGGAAGACGATGGAGCGCAGTTCGCGCACCACCTTCTCCATCCGCTCCACGCGCCGGGCGTCGCGGGAGTCCAGCGGGTCGGGCTGGCCCTCGGCCGGCAGCGGGGTCTGCGACAGGGCGGGGCCGGCCGTCGCGAGGACGGCCAGCGTGAGCCACACGGCAGGCAGGCGGCGCAGGCGCATGCGGCCTAGCGGGCGCCCGAGACGATCGCCGTCCGCGCGTTCCGGTTCTTCTGCCAGGCTTCCTCGCCCGTGCCCGGATCGATCGGCTGTTCCTTGCCGAACGAGATGGTCGAGATGCGGCTGCTGGTGATGCCCTGGCCGACGAGGAAGTCGCGCACCGAGTTGGCGCGGCGGGCGCCGAGCGCCAGGTTGTACTCGCGGGTGCCGCGTTCGTCGGCGTTGCCCTCGATGCGCACCACCACGCTGGGATAGCGGCGCAGCCATTCGCTTTGAGCGCTCAGCAGCGGGCGGGCGTCCTCGCGGATGTCGTGGCTGTCGGTGTCGAAATAGACCCGGTCGCCGACGTTGACGACGAAGTCCTGGGCCGAGCCCGGCAGCGGCGCTGTGGCCTGGCCGGTCACCGGGCCGGTGGTCGGCGGCGCGGTCGAGGGCTCGCTGGGCGTCGAGGGGGGCGTGGTGGGATAGGTGGGCTTCGGCTTGCTCTGGCAGGCCGCGAGAGACGCTGCCGCCGTGGCGACGAGCGCCAGGCGCAGGACGGTGCTCCCGGTGAAGCTGCGGACCATTTACGTCTCCTCGTTCCTCTAGATGAAAATCGTTTGCAGGGTCTATCTGGCGGGATTGCGGCGCAAGTCTAGTTAAGCAAAGGCGACCAGGCCGGGTCCGAACCCGCTCCGGGGTAAGGCATCGGCTGAAGGATTCGCCCGGTGACGTCCACACTCCATAACTTGGCCGCACCGCCGGGGGTTTCACGCGAGAACATCAGAACCCGACCGTTCGGCGCCCAAGTCGGGCCTTCGTCCAGGTAGCTGGAGGTCAAGAGGCGTTCGTCCGAGCCGTCCGGACGCATGACGCCGATGTGGAACTCGCCCCCCGTCTGCTTGGTGAAGGCGATGAATTCGCCGGTCGGACTCCACACGGGCGTGGTGTAGCGGCCATCGCCCCCGGAGATCCGGCGCGGGGCCGAACCGTCGGCGCCCATCACGTAGAGTTGCGGTGAGCCCCCGCGGTCCGAATTGAAGACGATGCGCGAGCCGTCCGGCGAGAACGAGCCGGACGTGTCGATCGACGGGTCCGTGGTCAGGCGCGTGGAGGTGCGGCTGGACAGGTTCATCACATAGAGGTCGCTGTTGCCGGCGCGCTCGACCGAGAACACCACCTTGCCCCCGTCGGGCGAGAACCGCGGCGCGAACACCATGCCCGGGAAGGTGCCCAGGCTCTCCCGCCGGGCGGTCTCCAGGTTCAGGATGTAGATCGTCGAGCTGTCGGGCCGCAGCGACATGTAGGTGATCTCCTGGCTGTTCGAGGAGAACCGCGGCGTCATGACGATGGAGTCGCCCGAGGTGAGATAGCTGGGGTTGGCGCCGTCCTGGTCCATGATCGCCAGGCGCTTCACCGGGTTCAGCCGCGAGCCGCTCTCGGCGACGAAGACCACGCGGGTGTCGAAATAGCCCTTTTCGCCGGTCAGCCGCTCATAGACCGCGTCCGAGATCTTGTGCGCCACCTTGCGCCAGCTTTCCGGGCTGGCGGTGAACTGCAGGCCCAGGAGTTGCTGCTCGGCGAAAACGTCCCAGAGGCGGAAGTCGACCCGCAGCTTGCCGCCCTCGACCGTCACCTGCCCGTTCACCAGCGCCTGGGCGTTGATGGTCTTCCAGTCGCCGAAGCGGGGCTGGACATTGGCGGTCAGCCCCTTCTCGATGAAGCTGGCCGGGTCCAGCGGCCGGAACAGGCCCGACCGCTGCAGGTTGGCCGAGATCACCTGGCTGATGTCCGCGCCGGTCTGCCCGCCGCCGAAGGCCGGTACGGCGATGGGCAGGGGCTGGACGTCGCCGCGGTTGACGTTGACCTCGATCTCCGCGCGCGCCGGCGCCGCCAGCGCGGCGGCCGTGATCGCGCAGAGCAAGGTGAACAGCAGGGCCGCGACGGGGTTGCGGCTGCGGGCTTTGGCTTTAGTCATCGTGCGCAGGCCTCGCGTGCGTTGAAGTTGACGGCGATGCGGTCGCCATAGAATTCGCGGGGCAGGCCGCGGAACGGGGCCGCCGCATAGACGGCGCGGACGGCCCGCTCGGCTGCGGCCTGGGACACGGGTGTGCGGGGGCCCACGATATCGCTTTTCACGTCGCCGACCACCTGGCCGCCGACGCCCATCTGGAAGTTCACCTTCACGATCACGTCGCGGCCGCCCTCGACGTCGCAGTTCGGATTCCACCGCCGCTGCAGCTCCTCGGCCAGGCCCTGCAAGGCGGCGCCGGCGGCCAGGCCCGTTCCCACCGTCTGGCGTGCGACGGGCGCAGTCTCGGCGCGATTGGCGCCCTTGGGCGCGGCGGAGGGGCGCTGCGGGGCGTTGCGGGCGGGCGCCTTCAGGCTGGCGGCCAGCGCGTCCAGGTCGAAGCTCTTCTCCACGGGCTTGGCCGGCGTCTTCGCGGGCGCCGTGGCCGGCTTCGGCGTCGGGGTCGGCGCGGCCTTCTGGGGCGGCGGCGGGGGCGCGGGCTGCGGCGGCGGCGGAACCGGCTCTGGCGGGGCGTCCGGCACGGGCGCCTCGGTGGCCGCCTCTTGCGTTTCCGGCCCCTGTTCGGCGGGCCGCGTGTCCAGGTCGGGCGCGTTCGAGACGATGGTCACGGGCACCACGGCGCCCACCTTCAGGTCGCGGCTGCCCCACGACATCATGAAGGCCGCCGCGACGGCCACGTGCAGGGCGATGGAGCCCAGAGCCGCCGGAGAGACCTCGATGCGCCTGGCGCGGGCCGCGGTCACGGGGCGGCCTCCTCCCCATTCCCACTGCCGTCGGTGGCGCCCGACGACGGCCCGCCGGTCTCGGTGATCAGGTTGATCGAGCTGAAGCCCGAGGTGGACAGCGAGGCCATCACCCGGGCGACGATCTCATAGCTGGCCTTGCCGTCGGCGCGCACATAGATCGGCCGGGTGACGTCGGACGCCATTTCCTTCAGCCGCGGCGACAGGTTGGCGAACGGAACCTCGTTCTCGCCGATGTAAAGCTGGCCGTCCGAGCGGATCGAGATGGTGATCGGGTCGGGCACGTCCTGCATGGCCCCGGCCTCGGTCTTGGGAAGCTCCACCGGCACGCCGGCGGTCAGCAGCGGGGCCGAGATCATGAAGACGATCAGCAGCACCAGCATCACGTCGACCAGCGGCGTGACGTTGATCTCGCTGAGCGCGCCCCGGCGACCGCGGCCGTAGCGCCGGCGCCGCTTGGCGCCGCCCGCCGCGAAGGCGTCGTTGGCCGACAGCGCCATGGCTCAGCCTCCCGCCAGGCGGCGCTGGATAGCGGTGGAAAGGTCGTCGGCGAACCCTTCCAGCCGCGCGGCGTACTTGCCCGCCGCCGTCGAGAAGCTGTTGTAGAAGATGTAGGCCGGGATCGCGGCCACCAGGCCGATGGCGGTGGCGAACAGGGCCTCGGCGATCGACGGCGCGACGATGGCGAGAGAGGTGTTCTTCTGGATCGCGATGGCCTGGAACGCCCGCATGATGCCCCAGACGGTGCCGAACAGTCCCACGAACGGCGAGGCGGTGGCGACGATGGCCAGGGCGCCGAGGCCGTTCTCCACCCGCGCGCTTTCCCGGGCGATGACGGCGTCCAGGTGACGGTCGATGCGCTGGATCAGGAAGGCCACCTGCCCCTCGCTGGGCGGACCCTTCGTCCGCGCCTCGCGCCATTCCTTCAACGCCCCCTGCAGCATGCGGGGCAGGGCGTGGCTGGGCTGGGCGCCCGCGGCGGCGGCCACGTCCTCCAGGCTCTGGCCCGAGGCCACCTGGTCCTCGAACCGGTCGGCCTCCCGGTTCAGCGCGGCGAACCGGACCAGCTTGTCCAGGATGATGGTCCACGACCACAGGGACGCCAGCGCCAGGCCGATCATCACCAGTTTCACGACCCAGTCGGCGCGCAGGAAGATCGTAACAAGGTCGAAGCTCTCGGGCGTGACGGCGGCGGCCGGGTCCATCGTGTCTCCTCGTCGTATCCGGTCGTGGTTGGCGTTGGTCGGTGGCGATCTTATGGCGCGAAGTAGGGGCGCAGCAGATCCACCATCCCCGGCGGCGGTCGCCGCGCGCGGCCGGCCAGGTCGATGCACACAGCCTGGACCTGCGCCTCGGCGATCAGCTCTTCGCCCCGGGTTATGCGCTGGCTGACGAACAGGCGGGGCCCCTTCACGCTGTCATAGGTCGTGCGGACCAGCAGCGCATCGTCCACCCGGGCGGCGCGCTTATAGTCCAGCTCGATCCGAATGATCGTGAAGGCGGTCGGTTCCGGCAGTTCCAGCAGCGCCGTGTGGCTGATCCCCACCAGCCGGAAGAAATCGCTCCGCCCGCGCTCGAAATAGCGCAGGTAGTTGGCGTGGTAGACCACCCCCGTGAAGTCCGTGTCCTCGTAATAGATCCGCACGGGCAGCTGATGCTCGCGGCCCTCCAGCCAGCCCATCGAAGGCTCAGACATGCGCCCCCCTTCTCCTCACCCGTAGGGGGAGGGGGACCCTGCGCAGCGGGGTGGAGGGGGAACGCCGGGAGCGCCGAGCGCGGGATCGCGCCCCCTCCACCGCGTTCCGCGGTCCCCCTCCCCCTACGGGTGAGGAGAGCGTGCCGAGGCCCCTCCGGAGTCGCCTCATTCGAACAGGTCCGGCGTCTGCGGCTGGCCGATGCCCTTGGGCGCCGTCAGGCCGAGGTGGGCATAGGCTTTGGCGCAGGCCATGCGGCCGCGGGGCGTGCGCTGGATGAAGCCTTGCTGCAGCAGGAAGGGCTCGATCACGTCCTCCACCGCATCACGCGCCTCGGCGATCGCATAGGCTAGGGTCTCCACCCCCGCCGGGCCGCCGGCGTAGTTCTCGATCAGGGCGCGCAGGTAGCGGCGGTCCAGGGCGTCGAGGCCCATCTCGTCCACGTCCAGGCGGGCCAGGGCCGAGGCGGCGGCCTTGCGGTCGATGACCGGCGCGCCGTCGGCGGCGGCGAAGTCGCGCACCCGGCGCAGCAGGCGGCCGGCCACCCGCGGGGTGCCGCGGGCGCGGGCGGCGATCTCCATGGCTCCGTCGGGCGACAGCTGCGTCCCCATCTTGGCCGCGGCGCCCAGCAGCACCTTCTGCAGCTCTTCGTGGGTGTAGAATTCCAGACGGATCGGAATCCCGAACCGGTCGCGCAGGGGCGTCGCCAAAAGACCCGCCCGCGTGGTCGCCGCCACCAGGGTGAAGGGCGCCAGGTCGATGCGGATCGAGCGCGCGGACGGCCCCTCGCCGATCATCAGGTCCAGGACGTGGTCCTCCATCGCTGGATAGAGGATCTCCTCGACGTTGGCCGCCAGGCGGTGGATCTCGTCGATGAACAGGACGTCGCGCGGCTCGAGGTTGGTCAGGATCGCGGCCAGGTCTCCGGCCTTGGCCAGTACCGGCCCGGACGTGGCGCGGAAGTTCACCCCCAGCTCCCGGGCGACGATCTGGGCGAGGGTGGTCTTGCCCAGCCCCGGGGGGCCGAACAGCAGCACGTGGTCCAGCGCCTCGGCCCGGTTCTTGGCCGCGTCGATGAAGACGCTGAGGTTGCCCTTGGCCTGCGCCTGGCCGACGAACTCGCCGAGCGTCTGCGGCCGCAGCGCCTTGTCCGTCGGCTCGAACGCCTGCGGCTCGCCCGAGACGATCCGGGTCACCGGCCCAGCTCCTGCAGCGCGGCCTTGATCAGCGCGGGCGGCTCGGCGTCCTCGCCCAGGCGGATGGCGGCGGCCTCGACGACCCGGCGGGCGGCGGGTTCGGCGACGCCAAGACCCATGAGGGCGGCCACCGCCTCGCCCGACGCGGAGGGCTTCACCGGCTGGCTCGGCAGGGCCTGGGCGTGGAAGGCGGCGACCGGGCCGTCCGTGATCGGTTTGCCCTTCAGTTCGGTGACGATGCGCAGCGCCAGCTTCGGCCCGACGCCGTTCGCCCGGGCCACGGCCGCCTTGTCGTCCCGCGCCACCGCCCCCGCCAGTTCGGCGGGCGGCAGCACGTCCAGCACCGCCAGGGCCGCCTTCGGCCCCACGCCCTGGATGGTGCGCAGCAGCACGAACGCCTGCCGGTCCTCGCGCGCCAGGAAGCCGTAGAGCGTGAGGCCGGTCTGCTCGCCCCAGTGGCTTTCCACGTGCAGCAGGACCTCGCTCCCGATCTCGGGCAGGCGCGACAGGGTCCGGGCCCCGCAGCGCACGACATAGCCCACGCCCATCACGTCGATGAGCGCCTCTTCCTCGCCGACCTCGGCCACGGCGCCGCGCAGTCGGCCGATCATGTGCGAATCGGGTTCGGCATGTGTTCCGCAGGAGTACCGCAGCCCGGACTCCGGGGGAACAACGGGGAAGGGCCCTAGGCGCCCCCGTCGGCGTCGTCCGCGCCCGGCCTCGCCCGGGGATGGGGCAGCTCCAGCTGTTCCAGGGCGTGCAGCAGGTCGGTGAACACCGGCATGGTGCTCTTCAGCTGGCCGAGATTGTTGCGGGAGATGATCTCCAGAAGGCGGGCCCCTTCCGGCGTGAGCGACAGGGCCACGCGCCGACGGTCGTCCGGCGCCGGCGCCCGGCTCAAGAGGCCCCGCTCCACCAGCCGGTCCACCAGCCCCAGTGCGCTGTGGTTCTTGATCAGCAGCGAGGCCGCCAGCCCGCCCACGCTGAGGGCGCCCGGCCCCGGGTGGGCGCGCACCGCCAGCAGCGCCTGGTGCTGTTGCGGGGTCAGCCCCACGGCCCGGGCCTCGCCCTCGCTGAAGGCGAGGAAGCGCCGCAGGGCCTGGCGGAACGCCCCCAGCGCTTGATAGTCCGCCCCGGTCAGCTTGCGCCGCCCGGGTCGGCGGGCAGGGACCTCGGACTTCGTCGTCGCCATCGGACAGGGTCTCGGGTGCGCGGTCCTGGACGCCCAGGGCCCGATTCGCACGCCCCGAAGATCGAAGGAATCGCGCCGGCGAGCCAGAGGCGGCGGACACGGCGCCGCCGGCTCCCCAGCCGACGGCGCCGTCCGCGGAGATCGACCGCGGCGCCCCGGCCGGCGCGGCTGCAAGGCGACCCTCGTTCTGCAACGCGCCGGCGTCCTGCGTATCAACGCCCGATGCGGCGATGCCGCGCGGCGCCGGAGCCGGGGGGGCAAGAAACCGGCGCCGCGCGGGGATCGCTGCGGACCCGAGGCACGACTACCCCAGGCCCGAAAAGATCGTAAGACGATGTATCATAACAACCCTGTGAACCGCCGATGCCGACCGGGCCTCCCGCAGCCGTGATTTGAACCCCCATATAGCTCTCACTACGATCTATTCGCCGGACCGCGCTCCCCGCGTCCGCGAGATGGCCGCTGCGCGGCGAGGGGCCGGGTCCCTGCGCCCGCCGGCTTCAAGAGCCCAATTCGAGGAGAAGACGATGAACGGCACGCCCGGACGATCCGCTTTCGACACGGCCGCGAGGCGCGCCTCTTGAGCCGCCTGATCGTCGTCTCCAACCGGGTGAGCCCGCCGCAGGACGCCGGGGTCGCCTCCGCGGGCGGCCTGGCCATGGCGCTGTCGGCCGCCCTGCGCGACGGCCGCGGCGTCTGGTTCGGCTGGAGCGGGAACACCGTCGACGCCTACACCGGCCAGCTCACCGTCCAGCGGGTGGGCGACGTCACCGTGGCTCTGGTCGATCTCGAGGGCCAGGACGTCGACGAGTACTACAACGGCTACGCCAACCGCACGCTGTGGCCCCTGTTCCACTACCGCACCGACCTGGCCGAATACGAGCGCAGCTACCACGAGGGCTATCAGCGGGTGAACGAGCGCTTCGCCCGCGCCCTGGCGCCCCTGCTCTCACCGGACGACGTCATCTGGGTGCAGGACTACCACCTGATCCCCCTGGCGCAGCAGCTGCGCAAGCTGGGCGTGCGCAACCGGATCGGCTTCTTCCTCCACATCCCCTGGCCGTCCCGCCGCCTGTTCCTGACCCTGCCGGGCGGCCGCGACCTGGTCAGCAGCCTCTTCGACTACGACCTCGTCGGCTTCCAGGCCCAGGACCACCGCGAGGCGTTCAGCGACTACGTCGTCCACGAGGCCGGCGGCGCCGCGACCGAAGCGGACGCGCTGCGCGCGTTCGGCAAGACGGTCCGGATCGGCGTCTTCCCCATCGGCATCGACGCCGAGGCCTTCGTCGAGGCCGCCCGGCTGCCGCCCGGCGAGGCCCAGTTCGCCCGCATGGAAAAGAGCAAGGCCGGGCGCAAGATGCTGCTGGGCATCGACCGGCTGGACTATTCCAAGGGACTGGAGGACCGCTTCCAGGCCTACGAGCGGTTCCTGGGCGAGCATCCGGAACACCACGACCAGCTCTTCTACCTCCAGATCGCCACCGCCAGCCGCGAGGAGGTTGGGACCTACCAGGACCTCCGCGCCCGCCTCGACGCCATTTCCGGCCGGATCAACGGCGCCTACGCCGACCTCGACTGGACGCCGCTGCGCTACGTCAGCCGCGCCTACCGCCGCGACGAGCTGGCCGGGGTCTACCGCGCCGCCGACGTCGCCCTGGTGACGCCCCTGCGCGACGGGATGAACCTGGTGGCCAAGGAGTTCGTGGCCGCGCAGGAGGCGGCCGACCCCGGCGTGCTGGTGCTCTCCCGCTTCGCCGGCGCCGCCGACCAGCTTAAGGACGCCCTGATCGTCAATCCCTTCAGCCGGGAAGAGGTGGGCGACGCCATCCGCGAGGCCATCGCCATGCCGCTGGCCGAGCGCCGCCGCCGCTGGGAGGCGATGATGTCCATCGTCATGAGCGCCGACGTCAACGCCTGGCGCGACGACTTCGTGACCACCCTGTCCCGGCCCGTCCCCGCGGTGTCGCAGGAGCCGGAGCTGCGCCTCGTCTGAAGGCTGGCGCCCTAGGCCGTCAGGAAGATCGGGCCGCCCACCACGTCGAAGCCGCCGGCCTCGCGGCGGCGGATGGCGGTGATCTGCATCACCGGCGCCGCGCCCTCCACGCGCCCGGCCCGGCTGCCCTGGGGCGGCGCCAGGCGGGGTCGGTGCTCGCTGGGTACCGCGCGCAGGGCCCGGGCCACGTCGGGCCCCTGCGCGCGGAAGGGCAGGGGTTCGGGCAGGCTGGCCACCGGCCGCGCGAACAGCCCCACCATCCACACCCGGTCCCGGGCGCGCACCACGCCATAGGCCGCGTGGGTGTGGCTGGGGCGCAGCAGGTTGCCCCAGTGTCCCGGGCTCTTTCGCCAGCGCATCACCAGCCCCGCCGCGGCGGCCGGGGGCCCGGATCCGCGGTGGTAAGCGATGTTCTCCGACGGCGAGCCGATGGTCGTGCGGCCCAGCAGCCAGAACCGGTGGCTGGGATCGAACCCCTCGGGCGACAGGTGCTCCACATAGCCGCGCGCCGCCAGGTCCCCGGCGTGGGCCCGGGCCGCGGCGGCCAGCTCCTCGTGCCAGGCCACGGCCCCGGCGCCCGCGGCCGCCCGCGCCGCATTGGTGGCGCTCAGCGCCGCCTGCGCCGCCGCCGCGTCGAACCGATGCCCGCCCGCGTCGGCGAACCGCGCCCGCAGCCGGGCCTCATAGGCCGCCCACGCCGCGCTGTCGGAGGCCGGCGGGGCGGCGTCGGTGGCCACCTGGGCCAGCCCCGGCCCCGCGGCGAGCGCCAGCCCGGCCCCCAGCACGGCGCGCCGGCCAAGCCTCACGAGGCGGGCATGCCGGCGATCCACTGGCGGATCAGGGCCAGCCCCTCCTCATGGGTCAGCGAGCGGCCCAGTTCCGGCATCATCACCCCGGGCTCGGTCGAGGCCATGCGATAGGCCAGGATCGAGGCGTCCGGGTGGCCCGGCTCGACGCTTACCCGCAGGCCCCCGGATCCGCGCCCGGCCGCCACCGGCCCCTTGCCCACGCCCAGGGCCGAGGCCCGCGTCTCCTCCAGGTTCAGGAACAGGCCGGAGTTCGAGGCCACCGCCCGCGGGTTGTGGCAATGGGCGCAGTTGGCGTCGAGATAGGCCCGCGCCCGCGCCGCCGTCGGCTCGGCCGGATCGTCCCACCGCGCGGTCCTGGGCGCGTCCTGCGGCTTCGGCGCGCCCGCGAGCAGGCCCCGCCGGCTCCAGTGCGCGAGCTGGTTCTCCGCCCCGCTCGCATAGGCAAAGGTGCCGTTCAGGTTCCGCGCCTTGGGTCCCACCGGCTGCAACGTCCGGTCCAGCTGGTGGCACTCCTTGCACTGGTTCTGGTTCGGCACCGCATAGTCCACCCGCCGCGCCTGGCCCCGGCTGTCAACGAAGCCCACGTCCAGCCGCGCGCCCGCCCGCTTCAGCACCGCCTCGGTCTGCTCTTCGTTCCAGACGTAGGCCAGGGCCACCCACCCCTCGCGCTTGTGGATCAGCAGGCGGGTTTCCAGATAGCGCACCTGCTCGTCCGGCCGGCGCAGGTCGGCCGGATAGGCGAAGGTCTTCACCAGCGCCGTCCCCACCGGGAAATCCAGCACGCCCTCGGCCCGATAGGCCGCCTTGGCCCCCGGCGGCAGGTAGAGGAACCGGAACTTCTCGGCATAGTCGCTGAAAAGCGGCGTGTTCAGCCCATAGGGCGTCAGGCCGTTCGGCCGCCGTCCGCCTGCGTCCCTGAACAGCCGATAGTCCGACAGCTTCGGCGCCGGCGCCTCGGCCAGCAGGGTCTCCAGCGACACCGCCGCCGGCGCCGGGGCCGCGCCCAGGCAGGCGAGCGCCGCCAGGCTGGCCAGCCAGCGCCGCATCATGCCCCCAGGTCGGCCTGGCGCCTCGGCAGGACCACGGCAGCCGGCTCGGCGATCTCGGCGTCGCCCACGGTGTCGGACTTCACCGGCTTGGCGGCCATCAGCGCCCCCGGCGCCGGCAGCTGCAGGTTCAGCACCGGCCCGTCCGAGATCCGCACCCGCACCGGATCGCTCGTGCCGGCAAAGCTGGTCACCCCGTCCCACATCACCGGCGGCAGCGCGCCGCCCATCATCTTGGCCAGGATCTCGCCCCCGGTGAACTTGGGGTCCCACCCGTTCCGGCCGATCCGGTTGTCGCGCACCACGATGTCGCGGGGCAGGGGGTTATAGGTCTTGTCGTCGAACTTCTCGGTGTAGCTCACCAGCATCACCGCCGCCGACTGGTTCTCCGCGATCTCGTTGTCGAAGACGTGGACGTTCTTGTTGGCCATGATCATCACGCCGGTGCCGGTGGGCACGTTGGCGACGATGTTGCCCTTGGGCGCGAAGTTCGGCGTGTCGTTCTGCACCACCTTGTTGCGGAACAGCCGGGTGGAGTGGCCCCCCATCTGCGGCAGGTTCGGCAGGTCGAACACCAGGATGCCCCCGGTGTTGCGCGTGGCGACGTTGTCGAACACGTCGGCGTTCATCGAGTTCTCGATCTCGATCCCGGCCACGTTGAACTCAGCCCGGCTGCGCTTGACCACGATGTTCTTCGACTGGCCCACATAGATGCCGGCGTCCGAGGCCCCACGCACCACTACCCTGTCGATCAGCACATTGGTCGAGCTGACCGGATAGACCCCATAGGCGCCGTTGGTCTCCTTCGGCCCGCCGGTCCACTCCACCCGCACATTGACGAAGCTGATCTGGTCCGAGCCCTTGGACTTCACTCCGTCGCCCTTGGTGTCCTCGACCCCCAGGTCGCGCACGGTCACCCGGTCCGAGGTGACCAGCAGCCCCTCGCCGGCGCCCTTCTGGCCCTTGAACGACAGCACCGTGGCGTCCGGCCCGGCGCCCTTCACCGTCACGTCGTCCACGTCCAGCGACAGCCCGTCCACCAGCTCGTACCGCCCGGCCGCCAGCTGCACCACGTCCCCGGGCTTGGCGTCCAGCAGGGCGGTCTGGATCCGCTCCTGCGCATCGGGCCCCGGCGCCACCGACAGCGTCTTGGCCTGGGCGGCGGCGCCCAGCGCGGTGGCCGCCAGCAGGGCGGTGGTGAACCTGATCATGTCGTTCCCTCGGATGACGTTCCCGGCATCGTGACGCGCCGTTCAACTTCGAAGGTGGCTCCGATGGGGGGCGGGACGCAAGGGCTAGCCTTCCGGCTCGTCGGCATAGGGCTGGAAGATCGGGCCGTTCGGCTCCAGGTCTTCCCGCCTGTGGCCCCTGGGAATGATCGATCCGCGGGCCAAGCCGGCGAGAAAAGCTACGCTGCCACGTCTCCCTCCTCTTCGGGCAGATCGGTCACGGCAACAGCGAGGGCGAGCAGCATAGCGGATACGACGCTGTCGCTATATCAACCTGCAGGTTGTGCGCTCTCAGATGGAGCGAGAGTCGCGCGCGACGTAAGCTGATGGGCCAGCGTGATCACTTCTGCTTTCCGCCATCAGGGGCCTTGCGGAACCAAGCAAGTAGAATGAACACCGCCCAGAAGTAGGGAAGCAGCCCCCACGGCCATGCCCACGTCGGAAGAAGGCCAGCGAGTGGGGATAGTCCTACCGCAAACATGGTGGCGGCAGTGATGATGAATGCGAGCGTGTAGGTGCTCATTCGTTGTCAGCCTTCAGCGCCATCGCCTTCGGAGCGATCCTTCCCACCGTCTCTTCGGGTGGGCTTCGTCCGCCTAGGTGGAGAGCCAGGTCAGGGAACTTGTCGATCTGCTGCGGTTCAGCTTTGCTGTTCGACATGCTGGTCCATCCTTCCAGGCGCTATCGTCTGTACATCGACGAGACGGGCACTCAAACGCTCAAGCAGGCAGGAGTAGATCGCTACCTGTGCCTGATGGGCGTCTTGATGCGGCGAGACACCCACGACGGAGTGCTCACCCCTCGACTACAGGGTGTCAAGGAAGATCTGTTCGGTCATTCGGCAACCGCACCAGTGATCTTGCATCGCCGAGACATGGTGCAACGGCGACCACCGTTCGACATCCTCAACGATGAACGGGTCGCGTTCGAGTTCAACACCCGCTGGGCCGCCTTGGTGCGCGAGACGCAGTACATTGCGATGGCCTCCGCCATCGACAAGCACGCGCACATCGAGAAGTACAAGGTTTGGCAGTACGACCCCTATCACTACTGCCTTGAGTGTCTTTTGGAGCGCTACGTGAAGTGGCTGAACCGCCATGGTTTCGTCGGCGACGTACTGGTCGAGTCTCGGGGTAAAGGTCCGGACCGGCGCCTGAAAGCCGCCTACAAGCGGTTCTACATCGGCGGTGGCGACCACCTGTCCTCGAGCGTCATTCAGGCGCGGCTTACCTCCGGCGAATTGAAGCTGGCGATGAAGCAGGAGGACGTCGCTGGCCATCAGCTCGCGGACTCCCTGGCTCATCCAGTCCTCAAGTACATGCGCGGCAGGTACGAAGGCGCGCAGGTGGTCGAGGGGTTCGGGCAGCAACTGGTTCGCGTGCTGCTACAGCACCGCTTGGCGCGCCACCCAAAGACGCTCGAGATCGACGGTTGGGGCCTCAAGTGGCTGCCACGAAAAACGGGGGCCTAAAGCCCCCGCTAAACGCAAAGCGTTTTCCCTCCAGCCGGAGCTGGATTGATATCAAATATAGAGGATTCCCCGATACTTTTCAACATCTTGTAAGTCATTGAATCGAATCGCGCTTTCGCTTCCTATGACTGTTCGCGCGCTATCAGGAGCGGATGCGCCGCTTCCGCTGAGGCCGTCGCTTCGGCCCCGCCGTTAGTTGACGGGTGCGTTATCCTCAAACCCATGAAAACCCACATCGTCCGCGCCGGCCCCGCCGAGGCCGACCTCCTGGCCCGCGTCGCCGTCGACGTCTTCGACGCGCCCATCGAGCCGCAGAAGCTGGCCACCTACCTGGCCCAGCCCGGCCACCTGATGGTGCTGGCGGTCACCGACGGCGAGGTGGTCGGCCAGGCGCGCGGCATCGTCCACCGCCACCCCGACCTGCCCACCGAGCTCTACATCGACAACCTGGGCGTCACGCCGGACCGCCGCCGCGAGCGCCTGGCCACCCGGATGCTGGACGAACTCGTCGCCTGGGGCCGCGAGCTGGGCTGCGAGGAGGCCTGGGTCGGCACCGAGCCCGACAACACCGCCGCCCGTGCCCTCTACGACCGCCGCGGCGCGGAGGCCGAGACCTTCGTCATGTACGTCTACGAACTGGACGGGACGTAAGCGCGCACCTCCTCTCCCCCGCGAAGCGAGAGGGAGAGGGTAGGGAGAGGGCGACGCCGGATGCGCCGCTTCCACGGTGGTCCAGCCATGGCCCCCCTGCGGCTTGGCGGGGCTCGCCGCCCCGCTGATCTTGGCTGAACCCTGAGCGGCGGCGGCGACGCCTGCGCCGGCCCTCTCCCTACCCTCTCCCTCTCGCTTCGCGGGGGAGAGGAGGCGCCACCGCTTGACGCCACCCCGGCGCGCACATATTTAAGAGATCACTTAAACATTCCGCCCCGTCTCCCCGTGCACCCGCCCCAACACCTCGGACAGACCTTCGCCGCCCTCGGCGACCCGACGCGGATGGCGATCGTCAGCCGCCTGGCCGCCCAGGGCGACCTGACCGTGCAGGAGATCGCCGAGCCCTTCGCCATGAGCCTGCCGGCGGTCTCCCAGCATCTGAAGGTGCTAGAGCGCGCCGGCCTGATCGCCCGCGGCCGCGACGGCCAGACGCGGCCCTGCTCCCTGCGCCCCGAGCGCCTGGCCGAGGCCACCCGCTGGCTCGACCATACGCGGGAGGCTTGGGAGGCCCGCTTCGACCGCCTGGAACGCTTCCTCGCAACGCTAGAGACCAAGAATGACGACCAAGACCCCTGACCCGCGCGCCACCTGGGCCCTCGACCGCGAGATCGTGCTGACCCGCCTCATCGCCGCCCCGCGCGAGCGGGTGTTCCAGGCCTGGGCCGACCCGGCGCAGATCGTCCAGTGGTTCGGCCCCGAGGGCTTCACGGTCGAGAGCCTGGAGTGCGACATCCGCCCGGGCGGCCGCTGGCGCTTCGTCTTCACCGGCCCCGACGGCACGCGCTACGACAACCGCATGGTGTTCACGCACATCGAGGCGCCGCGCCTGATCCAGATGGAGCACGGCTCCGACAAGGACGACGACCCCGACCGCTTCTTCGTCACCGTCACCTTCGATTCCCAGAGTGACGGCAAGACCGTGCTCACCCTGCGCCAGCTGCACCCCACCCCGCAGCGCCGCGAGGAAGTCATCGGCTTCGGCGCCGTCGAATACGGCCTCCAGACCCTCGCCAAACTCGCCCGCCACCTCGGCGCGGAGTAAGGGGCAACCCTTCCCCTCCCCCGCGAAGCGGCGG
>Ga0155080_131_pt3 | contig 90145 bp, 96 predicted proteins | sample RifCSPhighO2_01_FD_106048 | JGI IMG/M metagenome (GOLD analysis project Ga0155080, IMG submission 106048) | Phenylobacterium sp. RIFCSPHIGHO2_01_FULL_69_31 | reverse complement strand
CGACTTGGCCGGCGGACGCTGACGCCCGCCGGCCAAGCCACTTCGTCCTTCAGTCCTACTTCGAGAGACGCAGGGCCGAGATCTGGCCCGCGATGCTCTGGAACACCGAGGTTAGGGTCGTCGAGTCCTCGACGTTGTAGTAGTGGTCGCGGCTGCTGGCGCAGGCCTCGAGCAGGCTGCTGGAGCCCTCCACGACCCGGATCGTGTAGATCTCGATATCCTTCTTCTTCATGTTCTCGCACAGCAGCTTCAGGCGATAGTCGAGCGCCGCCGTCCGGGTGGAGTCGGACGAGCCGATCCCCAGCGGCAGGCCGTTCGACTTGATGACCCGGCCTTGCCAAATGTAGCCCGCGCCCGAGTAGGTGCCGTCGTTCGGCGTATCGCGCTGGGCGATGGTGTTCTCGCCGTCCGTCATCAGGATCACGATCTTGCGGTACTTCGGCGTGCCGTAGGCGACGCCGTCGGCGAATGGGCCCCAGGGCGAGACCATGTTCCAGCCCCACGACATGCCGATGGGGATGTTGGTGTTGCCGTCGGCGTTCAGCGCGTCGATATCGTCCCGCAGGCCTTCGAAGTCGGTGGTCAGCCGCCGCATCCGAGCCAGGCCGCAGCCACGGTTGGGGCCGAACGAGGTGGTCAGCGACGCCTTCTTCTTGCCGGCGTACTTGTTGATCATGCCCTGACGGACGCGCCAGTCGTTGCTGTTCGTATTATCGGGCACATAGTCGTTCTGATAGTCGCGGGCATAGCCGCTGGTCTGCACGTCCGGCTCATCCACCGCGAAGTACGGCGTGTAGAGGGTCTCCGGCGTGCCCACGGCGGGCGGGGTGTCCTGGACGTCATGCGGCGCCTTGCGCATTTCCAGGCAGCCGCGCCAGGTCGTGTTCAAGTTGGAGAAGAGCGTGAAGCGGTTGGCCTGCTGGGTGCCGGACGAGGTCGTGAAGATCTCGTTGTTGATCGGCGACACGCCATTCTGGTCGACCCAGGTCGCGTTGCGATAGGCCGTCTCGTCCACCCGCACGGTGTTGGAGAACGGCACGAGGGCGATCTTCACCGCATCGGGCTCGACGCTCTTCTTCGCCGCGTCTTCCATCTTGGTGATGAACTGCGCGGCGGCTTCCTTCATGTCCTCGAGCTTGGTGCCCTCGTTCATGGAGCCGGTCGTATCCAGGACCAGGGCGATCTCGACCTTGACGCTGGTGCGCACGACCTCGGTGCTGGCGTCGATGGACATAATCCCATCGCTGAGCAGCCCGGCGATGAAGGGCCGCACGTTCAGCGTCGCGCTGGCGACCACGGTGCCGCCTTCGCCGGCGGCGAACGAGCTCGACACCAGGTCGAGGCCTTCGTCCAGCTGCAGGTTCTGGGACAGGATGCGATCGCCTGCCGCCTTCAGCTCTGAGTCCGTCTGCGCCGTGGAGCGCGCCGCGCCCAAGGCGGCGGCGTCCAGCGCATCCTGCAACTGTGACTTCGCGCTCGTGGCCCGAGCGAGATCGGCGGCGCCGAGGCCGGCGACCGTCAGAGGCGCGATCGCCAGAGCGACCACAATCGCGACGTTGCCGCGGTCGTCGAGGCGGGGGACCAGCCGCCCCATGCCGGCGAAACGTGACCTGCGCATGTTCTATCCTGCGATCGATTTCTATTGGTCTTGCTGGATATCGCAGGACGGCTAATCGCTCCTTAGGCAGGACCGTTAAGTTCCGTTCACCGTCATTCGCAACCGGATGTTGGTGCAACCCGGTCAGGCTGCCGGCATGTTCAAGATCAAGGCGCATGCGGCCCGCAGAAGGGTCTTTCGCCGCGACGAGAGCGGCGCGGCAGCGATGGAGTTCGCGCTCGTCGCACCCCTGCTGTTCTTCACGCTCCTGTCGCTGGTCGAGCTGGGCGTGCTCGGCATGATGACGGTCGGTCTCGACAACTCGATCATCGAGGCCTCGCGGCTCATCCGGACCGGGCAGCCGACGGCGGCCACCTCGGCGGCCACCTTCGAGGATCAGGTCTGCGCGAATGTCGCCTCGGTGATGGGCAACTGCCAGGAGCGCCTGGTGGTGAGCGTCGAGGCGTTCTCGGCCTTCTCCAACGCAGGCGCGGCCACTGCGCCGCCGGCTGGCCAGTTCAACAAGGGCGGGCCGAACAGCATCATCCTGGTCAAGGCCGATTACCGGTGGCCGCTGATGAGCCCCTTCGTCGCCACGGCCTTCAGCCGCAGCGGCCCCCTGGAGGTGACCATCAGCGCCCGGACGGCGTTCAAGAACGAGCCCTTCGAATGACGATCAAGCTCCTGCGCCGCCTGGCGGCGGACCGGTCGGGCGCCTCGGCCATCGAGTTCGCCCTCCTGTTCCCGATTCTGTTCGTGCTGCACATCGGCGCCGCCGAGGCCCTGCAGGCCTATATCGCGCAGCGGAACGTGGCCCATATCGCCTCGGCCATCGCGGACGTCACGGCGCGCAGCCGCTCGGTCAGCGACGCGGAACTGAACGACATCCTGCTGGCCAGCACCTCGATGATGCATCCGTTCCCGAACGTGCGCCTGCAGCGGCGCGTGTCGAGCATGAGCGCTGACGATAGCGGAACGGTGGGACGTGACTGGACCTCCAGCAAGGACTTCACCGATTCCAGCTCGCCGAGCGTCCCATCCGGCTTTCTGCAGCCCAACGAGAGCGTCATCGTCACCGACGTGATCTACGACTACCAGCCGGCCTTCGGCCTGTTCCTGCCGGACACGATCCGCTTCACGCGCCATGCCTATGTGCGCCCGCGCCTGTCGAGCAAGGTCGAGAAGGCCAGCTGACCGTCGAGAGCCGGTAGAGCCCGCGCCGATCCCCTGCTAGAAGCCGCGTCCCGGACAGGTGGCCGAGTGGTTTAAGGCAGCGGTCTTGAAAACCGCCGTAGGTGAGAGCCTACCGTGGGTTCGAATCCCACCCTGTCCGCCATGTGGCGTTGAAATATCAGGTAAATTCGGACCTTTGCCATCGCCACCCCTCAAAGAGCCCACCTAACGGGTTGCGGCTAGGATCGGGGCTCGGATTGGCGGTCTGCCGAGAAGAGGGCTGGGCGAGGGGGCTGATGAATGAGCGCTGATACGTCGCCGGGAATCGTCGATCGGGTGCCCCTCCACCTCTACAAGTACAAGTCCTTTGCCGGCGAAGCGCGCGAGCATACTCGCGACCTGATCGTCAACCAGCGGCTCTGGTTTCCGGCCCCGCGCGATCTCAACGACCCGTTCGAGTGCAGGCCGCACCACGTCACCACGGCGACGCCGAGGGAGCGGCGGCGCTACATCGTCGGGCTTGTGAAGCGGGTTCATCCGACCATGCCGCGGCACGAGCGAAAACGCAGGGTCCGTCTGCTGGACGCTGACAACCCGCTCTTCCACCAGAGCATGCTTAGCGCCACGGAAATCACCCTTCAGGCCGCCGGGATCTTCTCACTGTCCGCCCGGCCGCTAGACCTTCTGATGTGGCCCCACTACGCGGACAACCACCGCGGCGTGTGCGTCCGGTTCGACCTCCCTGCGCTTGTGGAGAGCGACCATATTCCGTTCCGCGTGACCTACGCGGACGAGCGCCCCAGCTGCGACACGATCCTTGAGCCGACGGTCGACTGGCTGCACAAGGCGGTCCTCACAAAGGGCGCGGCCTGGAGATATGAGCAGGAGTGGCGCCTCGTTCGGAATCGGGGCGCACGCCAGGCCGTGCAGCTCTCAAAGCCGGTGATCAGCGGCGTTCTGCTGGGAGCCAATGTCTCGCCGGGCGACCGAGAGGCTGTGCTGCAGTGGGCGGCAGAATCCGGCCGGCCGGTGGGCGTTGGCCAAGTGAAGTTCCACCCCTCGCGATATGAGCTCGTTATCGAGGAGTTGGAGCCTAGGTGAACAAGCTTAGGCCGTAGGACTTTATGAAATCGGCGCATTTGTCAGCGGACACCACTACGTGACCGCCGGCCGTCGTGCCAGTAGGTGAGCATGCAATTTGCTTGATGCGAGCAGCAAATACCTCGCGATCAGTTCCCGATGTACCGAATGCGGTAGCATAGCTTGGCGGCCAAGGCCCGTCGCGCCTTAGCTCCTCGGAAAGCAACTCCACGTTCTGCTTATGAAAGCCGAACCCCAGGTAGATAATCTGGCCCGCGGTCCGGAGGTGGCGCCTCCATAGATCCACCTCGTCCATATCGTGCGCCTGTTCGGTGAAGGTCTTGATAGTCTCCCCGAGCCCCGCCAAAGCGTCGTCGAATGAATTGGCGCCGAATGGCACTTGCGGGCCGGATTTCGACTGCCAGGGCAGGGTTCCGACTTGGCCGTACGGATGCAGGATCTCCAGCCGCGAGACTGCTTTCGCTGCTTCCGCCTCTGATAAGCCGTAGGCCGCCTGTACCGCTAATAGGAAGAAGGCTTCGACGCAGCGATCGTAGTTGAAATTGATGATGACCAGGTCGGAAAATAGGGCATCGACTGCGTCTAGGCGCACGCCAGTATGAAGAAAGCTAAACAGCCGGTAGGCCCAGGTTTCGGCAAGAAGACCGTGGATTCCCGTAGAGCCACCCTCTAGCACGCGGGCAAGAGGTGAGCCGCGTTCGGCTTCGAGTATCTTTGCTACAATGGCGGCCTTCCCCAACTGAACCACGATGCGGTCGTGGCCGTGATTGAAGAGAAAGTCATCAATCGACCTTGCCAGAGGAAGACCGTCCGAAATCAACCTCCCGGCCCGCAGGTATTCTCCTCGATTGCCTGGTCCGGTGCGCGCGAGCGCCTCGAAAAGCCGCCCATCTCCGCGCGCCAGGGTACCAGCCTCAAAGTGGAAGTTGACGCCATGCGCGATGCGCCTCGCTAGCTCCTCGCCAGCTGGCAAGCCAAATTCGACGCTTGATCCAGCTCCCAGGACAAGAACGGTCTTCATACACTGGACTTCCGCAACCGCACCCCCGGGCCTTGCCCGTTCTCGTCGATGAGGATGACCCCGGCGGCTTCAAAGGCGGCGCGCAGGGCGGCCTCTGTGGAGGTGTTGGCGGATATGGGGCCGACCTGACCCTCCAGGCGCTTGACGGTGGGGAGCGAGAGCCCCGAGTTAGTCGCCAGAGTCGCTTGGTCCATTCTGGCCAAGGCTCGCGCAGCTCGTATTTGCTCACCGGTCAACATGATACCTCAGGGTGCTTTTTTTCACCCCTGGGTATTGTTAACCCTGAGGGAGCGTGTATGATACCTGAAGTATCACACAAAGCCCCCGAGGTTGCAAATGGCTCTCCGCGCTTATGAACCCATCTCCCCCCAGACCCAGGCCCTCCTCGCCCCCTTCTTCCCCCGCTGGAAGGGGGATGCCTCCGAGCCGGTGCTGTCCCCGCCGCCGGTGCGCCCGCGGCCCGTCACGACCGCTCAGCGCCAGCTGGTGGAGGCGTAGATGGCCGACGGCTTCGATTTCACTCAGCTGCCTACCGAGCCGCGCGCTCGGCTGGCGGCGGCCCTGGCACACCTTGAGGCTCTCCGCGACGACATGATCGCCGAACTGGACCGGCTGGAGGGGGATCCGGATCTGGAAGACGACGAGCGCGAGGACGTCTGCGAGGACGAAGGCGGCGCCTGCGAGGACGAGGGCCACGACAGCGACCGGGAGGCCGACTATGCCGACCACGGATAGCGCAGACCGCCAGTGGCGCGACCTTGAAGAGGCGTTCGCATGGTTCAACCCGGCGGTGGCCTCAGCCTTCCGCCATGCGCGCGCGGCCGGCATGGATCCTGACGGCCTCAGCTCTGTGAACTACCCGAACCGCGCAACGGCTTACGTGGCCTTCTCCTCGCAGGGGTCGGTGCGGCTTCGCCTGTTCAATGCGGCTGGCGAAGAGACTTAGGCCCCGCCTGCCATTTCCCAACATGACGCGCTGACGGCCGCGGTTAATCCGCGGCCGCTTTGCGTTCACCCAACGCTCGCAGAGCCGTGCTCCGGGGTGTCGCCGCCTGGTCCATGAGCAGAACCTCTGCGGACGGTTGAAGGCGCTCGATCTAAGTCGCGGCGGGCTCGATACGATTGCGTCGCGCTACAGCGCCTACCGCGCCGAACCCTAGCAGCATAAGCGCCCATGTCGTCGGCTCAGGGGCAGCAATCGGCTTGCTGCCCATGACCTCCATGCGGACGATGTCGTAGGGCACGCTGTCTAGGTGATTGAGGCCGACTTTGAACCCCACCCGTACGCGCCCTGCGTATTGCCGATCGTAGCTATCCGTCAGGGGGAAGATGGGGGCGCTTAGTGAAAAGGTCCCGTCGTCGCCGACAAACCCAGCGAGTTGCCCCCACCAGTCCACGCGCGCGCCCGGAGCCGCGTTCGCCAGATCGAAAGTGACGATGCGAGCGTCATGAAGGTTGCTGCGGTAGAACAAGTCAGTGACACCGACGAAGGGGCCGGTCGACCACGCGAGGGGCGCATCCGGCGTGCCATAGACAGCTTCGCTGTACTTGGGCGGATAGATCTCTACGACCGCCGCCGCGGCTGGACCGGCGATCACCGCGCATGCGACCGCAAGTCCCAAGTTCCTGTGCATCCCGCTCATATCCCAGCCCCTGATATCGCCTCGGACGTCCAATAGCGCCCAGCTTCAATCTCCGGCTGCGATCCTGCTGGGTCAACCCTTCCGCGCGCGGTGGCGCGGATGGTCGCCTACTCCCCCATCACCTCGACCAGAAACGCGGCGCTGCCGTTGCCGGTCGCCAAGCCCGCCCACGTGACGGAGGCGCCATCGACGTATCCGCCGTTGTTGTCCGCAGCCACGATGCGCGTGGCACCTTGGAGCTGGTCGTATCGGGCGGCAAACCCCGACGGCAGTACTGCCGTCGGGGAGCCCTGAGCACGAAGAAATGAGAGCGTGCCGTAGGTACGAACGTCCTTGCCAAAGCCGCTGAGGGTTAGGGATGACGAAGTGTTGGCGTCGCTCGACCGCACCGCCGCAGATAGCGCCCCATAGCCGTGGTATCGGAACGCAACGGCGAGGGCTCCGAGGTGGCTCAGCACCCACGCGTTGCTTACGTCGGTGGCGGTCAAAACCTTCCAGCACAGGACCGCGCCGTCTCTGTTCCCGCTGGCGGCCTGATAGCTACGGGACCAGGTGGCGCCGCCAGTCGTGGATATGCTGGCCGTCGCCAAGGTGTCCGGCACGAGTACGGCCACGAAGTCGCCGACCTCAACGCCTGTCGGCTTGGACAGGGTGACGTCGGTCGCAGCGCCTGCGCCCGTTGTTGCGGCGGCACTCGCGAACTCTACCGGGCCTGATTGGCCCATCATGCCGAGCAATACGGCGCGGAGCGCTGGGGACATTTCGGGCCTCTCGAATGGAAGAAGGGAGCCCGCCGCGCCCGGAGATCGACGTTGGGCGCGGCGGGCATGCAGCCGGCGGAGCAGGAAGACGGAACCCGCCGGCTGAACATCAGAGCTCCGGGAGCGGCGGAGGCTGGACACCCAGCTCGCGGGCGGCGGCGGTGACGGCCGAGTAGCCGAACGTGAAGTTCCGCTTGATCTCGGCGCGACGGTGGAAGGCCTTCTCATCGTCCAGGCGCTGCTGGTGGCGGGCCGCCGCCTCGGCAAGGCTGGCGTATTCGTCCAGCAGGGACTGGTTCGGGTAGGCATCCAGCGTCTGCTGGAGGCCCCGGCGCTTGTGGTCCTCGGCGACCACCTTGTGGCGCTCCGCCATGGCGTCCAGCTTCCGCAGGTAGCCGCGGACGTGGAGCGCCTCGACGATCATGCGCGCCGTGCTTTCAGTGGTGTGATCGCGCCAGCTGACGCCCCGGAGGCCAAGGGAGATCGACCAGGGGCCGACGTTGCGCCCCTGACCGTTGTTCTCGTCGGCGCTGTACTCGACGAAGTAGCGGCGCCGCAGCGCTTCGCGCTCCTCATCCGTGGGCGGCGCCAGCGGGGCGCTGCGGCCGAGGACGTGCTGCAGATGCTCCAGGCGCTCCCCCGCAGCCTTCAGACCCACGAAGCCCAGCCCTTGGGCGTTCTGCTGTGGGGTCAGGGGCCAGTCGGGGCAAGCATCAGGATCCGGCCACACCTCGGCCGGATCGAAGATCAGGGTGAGGTCAGCAACCGCCTGCGCAGCCTCGCCGAAGGCCAAGGGTCAGCCCTCCGCCTTGGGCAGCTTGAAGGCGGCAAGGCCCTTCGGTTGCTGCTGCTGACGGCCCCCGAACATCGGGTTCACGTTGTTGGCCTGCTCCTGGCGGCCGTCGTCCTCGCCGTCGTCGAAGGCGGCCTCGATGCCGGCCTTCACCGCTTCCTTCACGGCGTTGGTGAGGTTGGCGAGCATCTCCTTCACCTTCGGGTCTTCCTCGGGCTTCACGTTGGTGATCATCGTCTTCATGGGTCTTCCTTCCGGGGTTAGGCGGCTCTTCGCCGATGAAGCCCTGCGCGGACGGCAGAGCTGAGAAGCATTCCGACAGAGGGGGCTTGGCGCTCGGCCACGAGGTCCAAGGCGCCGGCGACGGCGTTGGCGATGTCGTCGTGGCCGCTCGGCGGGTGGTCGATGTTCTCGCGGCCCCCGCGCGCCACGCGGCGCTCCAGGGCACAGAGCTGCGTGACGATGGGCTCAAGGTCGAGGAGGTCGACCTTGCCGCTGTTCAGGGCCGGCAGGAGGTCCTTGTAGAGGTCGCTCCGCGGCTTATCGGCCACGTTGTAGGTGATCCCGTGCTTGCGGAACTGCTCCCGCGGGTACTCGCCCGCGTAGCGGTCCCCGGTCACTTCGGTAATGCCGTAGGCCTTCAGGAGGGCGCAGAAGTCCGCGGTCGTCGCCTCAGGGCTGAATGGCGGCTTGCGCTCCCGCACCGCATCCAGCACCGCCCCGTCGCCCTCCCGGTGGGCAATGGCGAGGGTCATGGAATCGTTCAGGCCGCCCGACGGGTCGACGAAGGCGAAGTAGCTGTGGGCGGAGATGAACCCGCGCTCTCGCACACCCGCCGAGATGCAAGCTTCGACGATCTCGCGCGTCACGAACGCCGCAATGTCGTCGCGGAACTCCCCGCCGTACTCCGCCGCCGCCACCTGGGCGTCGCGAGCATAGGCCCGGTCGACCGTCTTCTGAGGAAGCAGCGGGTTGAACGTGCGCGACGGACCCTTGGCCACGAGGATCGCCGGGTCGCCAGTCGGGCCGTAGTCGCGGCGGTGCGTCTTGTAGACCTCGCCACGCTTGGCGTGGGGGCTGGAGATGACCATCAGCGGCCCGCCAGTGGTCGCCAGAGCCGGGCGGAGCGCGTTCAGGATCTCGGCGTCGGGGTTGACCGTGCCCTCGATCATCCAGAACGCCACCTCGTCGCAGATGGCGGCAACGGCCGTGATCGATCGGATGGTGCGGAAGTTGGCCGGGCGGACCACGACGTCCACGCCGCTAGTCAGCCGGATGGTGTCCTGTGTCGGCTCGCCGTCCAGCATCTCGGAGAGGTCCGGCGAGCCCTCCAGCACGCCCTTCACGTGCATGAAGGCGCGGCCCGCCTGATCGCCTGTCGCGGCCAGGATGGGGATCACGCCCCGCTCTCCCGTCGCCAGGTACTCCGTGTGGTCGCAGAGCGTGCCCACGTAGGCCCCGAGCGTGCCCGCGGCGCGGGTCTTGCCGCCCCGACGGCCCACGATAGCCCACAGTTCCTCGACAAGGCTCAGCGGCTCGCGCTCGCGCCCCGTGAGGGTCGTGAACAGCACCCGCTCATCATCCGTCAGCGCCTCGCCCATGGAGGCGATCAGCAGCGTGCGCCACGCCAGCCACGAATCGCCGGGGATCGCACCCCCGAGGAGGCGCCGGTCAGCCAAGGCCTCACGCATGCTGATCAGCGGCTTCATTCGGCGGCCACCCGCGAGGCGAGGACGTCATGGGCGGTGCGGCGCTCCCGCTTGCCCTTGGCCGGGCGCAGCCGCCGCAGGGCCGCCAGGGCTCGCACGGCCCCGTTCGCAGCCCTCGCCAGCGCGTCGGGGTCTACAGGCTCTCCGCGGGCCTGTGCTGCGGCCAAGTCCTCGGCTGCGATCTGAAGCGTTGCGGCGTTCCTGACCATCAGGCTTTCCATCGCCGACAGGGCTCCGCCGACCTCCGCCGTCAGGTCCGCCACGATGTCGTGGAAGCGGCGCGCACCAGGCGAGCGGCCATCCACGCCGGGGAGCGTCCCCGTTCCGTTGGAGACGGCGCTGCGGTTGGTGATCGAGCGGCGGGCGGTGGCGGTGCGGGTCATCGGCGAGCCGGTTCCGTGTGTTGATGGGTGGGAAGGTGGGTGAGTTCGCCTAGGTTGTCAAAACCTATGCGGTTTCAAGGGGAGGGGGCGGACGGACGCTCCGCCATACACTCAACCCTGCGGCGACCGCCGCGCGCCTTTGGTGTGGCCGTCGCGCCGCCACGGGAAAACTGCGCAGACGCGTTGCGTCTTTTGCGGCTCCTCGAAGGGAGGAGATGCAGAGTCTGCGCCTCCTTCATTCGCCGGGTCACAGTGAGCCAGGTTCGCACCTCTGCCGGCCCTGTCTGGTGGGCGCGGCCCCGCCCAAAGGGGGCGCGTGGCCCACAGGGGGTATGGGGGTTAGTCTGAACCGAGGGTCTGAATGGGTCTGACGTAGGGTCTGGCGGGTCTGACAGGGGTCTGAAAATCAGGTCTGACGGGGGGTCTGAAGGGGTCTGACGCATCTCAGGCCCCCGTCCGAACGATGTGTCTGGAGCCTTTGTTGGTGAGCTCCACGCGGATGATGCCGGCGGCGAAGAGCCGGCCCATGGCGGCTTTCAGGGCGGCTTTGCGGACCCCCCGGGCGCGCGGGTCGGCGGCGAAGCACTTGGGCGCGTAGATGATCGAGTTCGTATCCCCGACGGCGCGGCCTTCTGCCGTGAAGGCGTCGAGGAGCCGCAGGAAGGTGTCGTCGATGGCGGCCTCTTGGTCTTCATGGCTTCCCTGCGGCACGTCGTCTTCAGCCACGTAGCAGCCGGCGGACCAGCGCAGGCTGATCGTGGTGCCCGTGGCCGAATAGTTGGCCTTTTTCAGCTCCAGGATCTTTCGATCCGGGGGCGCGTCCTCGTCATCCGGTCGGCGCAGGTAGAGGCCCGCGCGGACGGCGTTGCGCCAATGGGTGCTCCCGCTTGATCCGGAGCCCGAGGACATGCCCGATAGGCTGGGGTGCCCAAGGATCACGATGGCGACGCCGCGGGCGATGGCCACCTTGCGCAGCATGCCGACGAAGGCGCGGGCCTGGCCGCGGTCGATCTCATTGCCCCCGAAGACGTCAGCCTTGCTGTCCAACACGAGGACCACGGGCCGGATGCGATCGATCGCGGCAAGGAGCTGGGACCAACGCGCGGTCGGAACGAGGGCGCCACCCGTCGCCGGAAGCACGAGAGCCGGGTCCTCAGTCGCGAGAGGCCAGACGTGCAAATCGGCTAAGTCGTCGAGGCCCACACCGAGGTTCACGCAGATCGCGTCCAGCCGGCGATGCAGCTCGTCAGAGTCGTCCTCGCTGGCCAGGAAGATGGCGGGGCCGCGCTGCACCCGTCGGCCAAACCAGTTTCGACCCGTGACGGCCGAGGCGGTCATCTGCAGGGCGCAGGTGGTTTTCCCGGCTCCGCCGTCACCGTCGAAGGTGCTGACCTGTGCACCTGGGAGCAGCCCCTCCACGAACATCGGCCGGGGCTTCAACTCGCGGCCGGCGTATTCCGCCGCCGAGAACATCCGGGGGGCGTCCGCCAGCGTCTCGATATCGGGCGCCAGGGTCATGCGGCCTCCCGACGCTCAAGGGCGCGCTGCAGCTGCCGGACTTCGAGATCCGCGGCCATCAAGGTCGCGTCACGGTCGAGGCAGGCGATGGCGACGCCGAGAAACACCTCCTCGCGCCTGATCTCGGGGAACTGCTCCAGCAGCATGCCGAACATCTCGCCGCCGCCGCGGGCGTTGATGACGGCGTTGGCGAAAGCCATGGCGGAGGCGCTCATGCTGCCGGCTCCAGCAGCACGAGGACGCCGCCCGGCTTCTGCGGAGGCATGCCGGACCAGCGCAGGCGGATATCCTCCGCCAAGTGGTCGTCGACGATGACGCCCGACTTGCCCAGCAGGTCCAGGATGGCCTTGGCCAGGCCGTCGAGGTCGCGCCGGCGCCGGTCAGGGCGGTCGAACACGAAGTCGACCTTGAACCCACCCGTGATGGCCGTCGGCCGCTGGCGCCGCAGGGCGAGGCTCGCCTCTGCGATCCAGGCGTCATAGCGAGCCGTGCGGGCGCGTCCCCTGGCCACGTTCTTGAACAGGTTGTTCAGGCCGGGCGGGAACGGCAGGCGCAGGGCGATCAGGCTAGGGGTGATGTCCTCAGACACGCGCCACCTCCAGGCCCTGCCACCGGCCCGCCTCGTCATGGATCGAGCGCAGGCACAGCCGAGATTGCCGGATCGATCCCGACGCCCTATCTTGCCCGCTGTTGGTTGAGGCTTGAACTTTGAGGGCTCGCACCTGTCGGGGTGCGGGCTCTCTGCCGTTTAGGGACGGCGTTCCCCCTGTGACCGGCATCTAATCACGCGGCGACCTGATCGAGCGTGGCGCGGAGATCGCCGACGCGCCAGGCGGTGGAGCGCGGCCCCAGCTTGACCGGGGCAGGGATCGCGCCGGCCTTCACGCGGCGGCGCACCGTCTCGTCGCTGCATGCGAACAGCGCCATGACCACGGGGAGACGGACGAACGCCGCATCCGGAAGGCGGTCGAAATCTGCAAGTGCAGCAGAGGTTTGTTGGCCGTACCTCATGTGGGCTCCTGTGTGTTTTGATGGCCACAGGAGGCCTCGGGATACGGGGGCATTCAGCCGGAAACGGCCGAAAACGGCCGGAAACTAGGTTTCCGGCTTCAGAGCTTCCTGGAACCGGCGCACGCGGACTTTGAGCTCGCTCACCGTAGGCGCATCGCCGTGGCCAGAGTTCTTGACGAACCAGTCCGCGAGGTGAGCGACCAGAGCCGCTTGGGTCTTGTTCGCGGTCCCGTCCGTGGCGTCGAGGCGTGCGAGCTCGACCATGGCGCCTTCCCAATCCCACTTCACGGGCCGCCCTCCCGAGTTCACTCGTTTGAGCGGAGCAGGCGGCAGCGTCACGCCCGGTCGGGGGCGGGCGTCCATCTTCATGGCAAACGCCTTCGGGTTGCTCGAAGTCACCAGAATCGGGAGCAGCTGCCCGTCGCCCAGATCGAGCGCGCCAGCGTCGACGATCTTGTCAGACCCTTCTTGCCCCCAGCCCTCCGCGGCCATCTGCTTGAACTCCCCGTCCACCTGCACAAAGCCAAGGAGATCGCCCGAGGCGAGGTAGGAGCCCAGTTTCGCCGCGCCGATGGCTGCGCGAACTTCGGAGAGCGGATAATACCCGCGGGGTAGGAAGCCGGTCATGCCCGCCCCCGAAGAGGGGTGACGTTGGCGGCTTGCGCGACCGGCTGTGCACAGAACTTCGCCCAATCGGCCATCATCCGGGTGCGCTTCGCGAAGAGGTCGCCGCGCCTGTAGGCCGCCTCGACCTTGCTGCCGATCGTGTGCGCGAGGGCCATCTCAGCCACGTCGCGCGGATAGTTCGTCCTCTCGGCCGCCCAATCCCGGAACGTCGACCGGAAGCCGTGCGCGGTGGCTGGGACCTTCATCCGGCGGAGTACGGCGGTTAGGGTCATGTCAGACAGCTCGCCGCCGCGCTGAGCGGTGAACACCAGATCATTGCCCGCGATCCGAGGAAGCTTCTCGAGGAGGGCGACGGCCGCCGGTGAAAGAGGAACGCGATGTTCCCGCCCGCCCTTCATCCGTGCGGCGGGTATCGTCCAGACCTTCTCTGCAAGGTCGATCTCAGACCAGCGCGCCCCGCGGACCTCGCCGCTACGGCACGCCGTCAGGATAGCGAACTCCAGCGCCCGGGCGCCCATGCCCTCAGCCGACCGCAGGCGGGGCATGAACTCGGCCACCTCGGAGACCGGGAGCGCCGCGTGGTGCTCAGGCTTCGCGATCTTCGTCTTGGCGGCCAGCACCTTGTCGAGGTGGCCACGCCAGCGGGCGGGGTTCTCCCAAACGCCCTTGATCGCACCGGTGGCCCTGGCGGCGTCCAGCACCTGTTCGATGCGGCCTCGGAGCCTGGAGGCGGTTTCCGTCTTCTCAGCCCAGATCGGCCGCAGGACGGTCAGGAGGTGGGACGTTTCGATGTCCTGAACCGAGAGCTTACCCAGCGTCGGGAAAGCGAACTCCTCCAGGGTGCTCCGCCACTGTTGGCGATGCTTCGGGTTCTTCCAGCTGGCCTCGTGCGCGGCGATGTAGTCGAGGGCGGCTTGGCGGAAGGTGAGAACAGAACCGGCCTTCGCCAACAGCGCGGCCTTGGCGGCGCGGCGCGCGGCAATCGGATCCTCACCGGCGTCTATGGCCTCTCGCGCCTCGCGAGCCTTCCGCCGCGCATCGGCCAGGGGAACGTCGGGAAAGCCGCCCAGGCCCATGTCGCGACGCTTGCCGGCGACGGACGCCCGCAGCACCCACGAGCGGCCCCCGCTCGGGAGAATCTGAAGGTAGAGACCCGAGACGCCGCCGACGGCGTGCATGCCCGGCGCCGCCAGGCGGGAGACGGCGAGAGGGCCAAGTTCTGCAGCTTTGCGCGGCATCGTCCGTCGAACTCCGTCAACCCATCGTTTCACCCATCAATAAACATGTGGCGTGGTGTGGCGTCAAGTGGCGACGTGTGGCAACCAAACGGGAACGCACAGAGAGGCGTTAGGCCGTTGCGTGGCCTCATGTGGTCGCCTGGAGTTCTACGGAGGCGGACACCCTGTCCGCCAGCCCCTGCGGCAATCTCCGGTTAACCCTGTTGCAAGCTTCCGCGCCGACGATTCCGGTGAGTCGGAGGCGGACATGACGAAATCCACGAACTGCGGACGGTCGATCCGGATCGCGCTGATCCTGCTGGCCGGCGCCTCGGTGACCGCCTGCGTCGCGCCGCGCTATCCGAGCCGCGCCGATGGCGTGGGCAAGGCGCCGCCGACGGGGCAGGGCGAATACAAGGTGGGCAAGCCCTACCAAGTGAACGGCGTCTGGTACGTGCCGCGGGAACAGCCGAACTACGACCAGCGGGGCGTCGCCTCCTGGTACGGCGACCAGTTCCACATGAAGGCCACCGCCAATGGCGAGACCTTCGACATGAACAATGTCTCGGCGGCCCACACGACCCTGCCGCTGCCGTCGATGGTGGAGGTCACCAACCTCGACAACGGCCGCAAGCTGGTGGTGCGGGTCAACGACCGGGGTCCCTTCGCGAACAACCGGATCATCGACCTGTCCCGCGAGGCGGCGCGCCAGCTGGGCTATGATCGGGCTGGCCTCGCCAATGTGCGCGTCCGCTACCTTGGCCCCGCGCCCCTGCTGGGCCCCGGCGCGGGCCGGCGCTACGCCGACGCCACGCCGCTGCCGACGCGGACCGCGACCGCCGCGGCGCCGATGGCGGTCGCGGCGACCTCGAACGAGGTGATGCAGACAGCGCCCGGATCTTCGTCGCCGCGCGCCATGTCCGCGGTGTCGCGCCCGGCCGACCACATCGACGTCTCCTCCCTGCCGCCGGTCACCGGCTCGGCCATTTCCGATGCGCCGATCGCGGGGCCGACTCTCATGGCCTCGGCGCCTTCGCCCTCTACCGGCCTGCGGATCCAGGCGGGCGCATTCTCCAGCCAGGCGAACGCCCAGCGCGCAGTGGCTCAGCTCTCGGTGGCCGGGACCGCCTCGATCGAGCCTCTCCAGCGCGAGGGCACGACGCTGTATCGGGTGGTGCTGCCCGCGCCTGCCGACGAGGCCGAGGCCTATGCGCTGCGCGACCGGGTGGCGGAGATCGGCTTCAGCGACGCCCGCGTGGTCAGCGCCTTCTAGACAAAGCGCTCGAACGCGCCAATTTGGCCGCGTGACACGCGGTCGGTTCATCAGTTTCGAGGGCGGCGAGGGCGCCGGGAAATCCACCCAGGTGCAGCGCCTCGCCGCGCGGCTGAAGGGCGGCGGCCGGGAGGTCGTGACCACCCGCGAACCCGGCGGCTCGCCCGGCGCCGAGAGTATCCGCGACATCGTGCTGCGCGGCGAGGCCGACCGCTGGAGTCCGACGACCGAGACGCTCCTGATGTACGCCGCCCGCCGGGACCATATCGAGCGGGTCATCCGGCCCGCCCTGACCCGAGGCGCCTGGGTGATCTGCGACCGCTTCGCTGATTCCACGCGCGCCTACCAGGGCGCCGCCGGGGGCGTGGACCCGCGTTTTATCACGGCGCTGGAAACCTTCATCCTGGAGGACACGCGCCCCGACCTGACGCTGGTGTTCGACCTGCCCGCCGAGGTGGGGCTGGAGCGCGCCCATGCCCGCGCCGGGGCCGAGATGCGGTTCGAGTCGAAAGGCATCACGTTTCACGAGCGGTTGCGCGAGGGCTTCCGCGCCATCGCCGCGTCCGAGCCCGAGCGGTGCGCCCTGATTGACGCCACGGGCTCGATCGCGGAGGTCGAGGCCGCGGTCTGGGCCGCGGTCGAAGCCAGGCTGGCGGTCCATGGCTGACCTTGAGGTCCCGCACCCGCGCGACGTTCACCAGCTGCAGGGCCAGGAGGCCGCCGAAGCCGTGTTCGAGGCCGCCCGCGCCCGTGGGCGTCTCCATCACGCCTGGCTGCTGACCGGACCCGAGGGCGTGGGGAAGGCGACCTTCGCGTACCGCGCGGCCCGCCGCCTGCTGGGCGCGCCGGCCTATCCCGCCAACGGCCTGCTGGGCGCGGACCCCGAGCATCCCGTAGCCCGCCAGGTGAGCGCGCGCAGCCACCCCGACCTGCTCGTGCTGGAGCGCGAAGGACCCGACGGCAAGGCGCGTAAGGTGATCCCGGTCGACGACGCCCGGCGGCTGGCCGAATTCTTCTCGAAGTCTCCCGCCAGCGCCCCGCATCGCGTGGCCATCGTGGACGCGGCCGACGACCTGAACGTCAACGCCGCCAACGCCATCCTGAAGACCCTGGAGGAGCCGCCGCCCAGGGGCGTGCTCCTGATGGTCTCGCATTCGCCGGGGCGCCTCCTGCCGACGATCCGTTCGCGCTGCCGCCGGCTGGCGTTCCATCCCCTGGGGATTGAGGCGACGGCCGACTTCGTGAGCGCGCGCGCCGACGTGAATCCCGAGGAGGCGCTGCGGCTGGCGCACATGGCCGATGGCGCGCCGGGCCATGCGCTGTCCCTGGCCGCCGCCGGCGCCCTGGCCATGGACGATGCGGCCCGCGAGTTGCTCGCGGAGCTGCCGCGTATCGACGAGACGCGCGCGCTGTCCCTCTCGGAGAAGTTCCGCGGCGGGGAGGGCCAGGCCCAGTTCGCCCTGTTGTTCGAACGCCTGGCCGACCGCGTCCACAAGCTGACGACCGACAGGGCCGGGCAGGGGATCGGGCGCCTTGATCGCTGGGCCGAGGCGTGGGAGACGCTCCAGCGCCTGCCGCGCGAGGTCGAGGCCCTGAACCTCGACCGCGCCGACGCCCTGTTCACCGCGCTGACGGAGCTCCGCCAGGCCGCCCAGGCCTGAAGCCGCCCATGCTGATCGACAGCCACGTCAACCTGCACGCCCCGCAATTCGACGAGGATCGGGACGCCGTCATTGAGCGCGCCCGCGCCGCGGGGGTGCAGCTGATGGTCAATATCTGCGACCGCGTGTCGAATTTCCCCGCCGTCCGCGCCCTGGCCGACCAGCCGGACATCTGGTGCACGGTCGGCACCCACCCGCATGAGGCCAAGGAAAACCCCGATCTTTCGGCGGGCCGCCTAGTCGAGCTCGCCGCCGACCCGCGAGTGGTCGGGATCGGCGAGTGCGGGCTCGACTTCCACTACGACCTCAGCCCCCGCGACATCCAGGGGAAGGTGTTCCGGACGCATGTGGCGGCGGCGCGCCAGACGGGACTTCCGCTGGTCGTGCACACCCGGGAAGCCGACGACGTGATGGGGGCGATCCTGGAGGAGGAATACGCCGCCGGCCCGTTCCGCCTCCTCATGCACTGCTACACCTCCGGCGCGGAGTTGGCGCGCCGCGCCGCGGCCCTGGGCGCCTGGTTCTCGGTCTCGGGCATCGCGACCTTCAAGGCCGCGGAGGATGTCCGCGAGGTGATCCGGGACATGCCGGCCGAGCGCATCATCGTCGAGACGGACTGCCCCTACCTGGCGCCCGTCCCGCACCGGGGTCGTCGGAACGAGCCGGCCTACATCCCGCACGTCCTGGCCAAGCTGGCCGAGGTGCGCGGCTGGACGCTGGACGAGGCCGAGCAGCGGACCACCGACGCGTTCTTCGACCTGTTTGACCGGATTCCGCGGCCATGAGCCCGACGCTTGAGGTCACGATCCTGGGCTGTGGCTCGTCCGGTGGCGTGCCTCGGGCCGATGGCGACTGGGGGATCTGCGATCCGGCGGAGCCGAAGAACTTCCGCACGCGGTGCTCAATGCTCGTCCGGCGACGGGGTGAGGGCGAGCAGACCACCATCGTCGTGGACACTTCCCCGGAGTTCCGGATCCAGAGCGCCCGCGCCGGCGTGAAGCGCTGCGACGCGGTGCTGCTGACCCACGATCACGCCGACCAGGTGCACGGCCTGGACGACGTCCGCGCCTTCTACCTGCGCCAGCAGGCGCGGATCCCCTGCTGGATGGATGAAGCTACCGACGCCACCATGATGCGGCGGTTCGGCTACATCTTCGAGGGTGAGGGCGGCTATCCCGCGATCTGCGACCGTCGCCTGATCCCGGCCCACGGCGTGAACTGGGAGGTCGATGGACCGTCGGGCGCCATCCCGGTCGTGACTTTCGACCAGGATCATGGCGGTGTGAGGTCTGTCGGCTATCGCTTTGGTGATATTGCCTATTCGAGCGATGTGGTCGGTCTGGACGAAGCGGCGTTCGAGGCCCTGGCCGGCCTGGATGTCTGGATCGTTGACGCCCTTCGCCGCCGGCCCCACCCCACCCACGCGCACCTGGACCTAGCGCTGGAGTGGATCGCACGCGTCAAGCCACGGCGGGCGATCCTCACCAACATGCACATCGACATGGATTTCCAGCGGCTCTGCGCGGAGCTGCCCGATGGCGTCGAGCCGGCCTACGACGGCATGGTCTTCGAACATGAATTGAAGGCGATATAGATTTGGATTCGCCGCTGAAACTGGGATTTCTGGCGTCGGGAAACGGATCCAGCGCCGAAGCGGTCGTCAACGCCATCGCCGCCGGCGAGTTGGCCGCCGAGCCGCGCCTGCTGGTCAGTAACAAGAAGGGCGCGCCGGCTTTCGCGTGGGCGCAGGCGCGCGGTGTGCCGGTGCTGGCGATCCCGACCCTGACCGATCCAGACGCGGCCGACGCCGCCCTGGCCGAGGCCATGGCCATCCACGGCGTCGAGCTCATCGTGATGTCGGGATACCTGCGCCGCCTCGGTCCAAGGACGCTGGCGCGGTACGCAGGGCGCATCCTCAACATCCACCCTGGACCTCTGCCCCGCTTCGGCGGGGAAGGCATGTACGGCGCGCGGGTCCACGCCGCGGTGATCGCGGCGGGCGTGCCCGAGAGCGCCATTGTGATCCACGCGGTGGACGCGGAGTATGACCATGGGCCGGAGCTGGCGCGCCGGCCCGTACCCATCGTGACCGGCGACACGCCGGACAGCCTGGAGGCGCGCGTGAAGGCGCTGGAACCCCAGTTCTTCGTGGAGACGCTGCAGGAGATCGCCGCGGGGCGGCTGGAGCTTCCCCGTGCCGGTTGAACGCCGCGCCGTTCTTGCGGGCGCCGCCGCTCTGGCGGCCACGGGCTCTGGCGCCAACGCCGGAGGAGGCGAGATGTACGGTCTGATCGGCAAGATGCTGGCCCAGCCGGGGCGGCGGGACGAACTCGTCCGGCACATGGTGGGGGGCGTGGACGCCATGCCAGGTTGCCTCAGCTACGTGGTGGCGCTGGACCCGACGAACCCCGACGCCATCTGGATCACCGAGGTGTGGGACAGCCAGGCCAGTCACCAGGCGTCGCTGAAGCTTCCGGCGGTCCAGGCCATGATCGCCCTGGCGCGCCCGCTGATCGCCGGCTTCGGCGAGCGCTTCGAGACCCAGCCGGTCGGCGGCTTCGGACTGCCCAAGCCCTAGTTACTTGCAATACGATACTCACTATGCAAGCTCTGGCCCGTCGAGAGACAGGAGGTGAGCCTTGCGTCCCAGTCCGCCGGAGCGGGTTTCCGAGTACCGCCGCAAGGGCTGGTGGCGTGGCCAGACCGTCGAAGATCTCTTCCGCCGCGCGGTCGCCGCGCGACCACATGACGAGGCCCTGGCCGATGCCCCCAACCGCGAGGCCCTTGTCGGCACAGCGCCGCAGCGGCTGACCTGGACCCAGGCCAACGCACGCATCGACGCCCTGGCCCATGCCTTCGCCGGTCTCGGCGTCGGCCGCGGCGACGTGGTGGCGATGCAACTTCCGAACCTGGTGGAAGGCGTCCTGGCGTTCCTGGCCTGCGCGCGCATGGGGGCGATCCTGAGCCCCGTGGCGGTGGCCTACCGCGCCCACGAGCTGCGCCAGATCCTGCCGGTCGTGCGGCCGCGCCTGTACCTGACCCTCGGCGCGTTCCACGGTTGCGACCACGCCGCCATGCTGGTCGAGCTGAAGCGGGACGGGGTGACGGACGCCGAGGTGGTGAGCCTGGGCGCCGCAGCGCCGGAAGGCGCGCATGTGCTGGCCGAGCGCCTGGCGGCCGCGCCGCCGACGCCATCCCCGGTTCCCGCCGATCTCGATGCGGCAGAGGCCCTGACCATCTGCTGGACCTCGGGCACCGAGGCCATGCCCAAGGGCGTGCCGCGCCACCACGATCACTGGGTGGTCAACGGCGAGGCGCTGGTGGAAGCGGCGGGCCTGCATCCGGGCGACACGGTGCTGAACCCGTTCCCGTTGATCAACATCGCCGCGATCGGCGGCATGGTGATGACCTGGCTCGTCTGCCAGGGCCGTCTCGTCCAACACCATCCCTTCGACCTGGCCGTCTTCCTGCGCCAGATGCAGGCGGAGAAGGTGGCCTACACGGTCGCGCCGCCCGCGGTGCTCAACATGCTGCTGCAGAACGAGGCGCTGCTGGCCGAAGCGGATCTCTCGAACCTGCGCTGCCTGGGATCGGGCTCGGCCCCGCTTGCGCCGTGGATGGTGAAGGGGTGGCAGGAGCGCCACGGCGTAACCGTGATGAACGTGTTCGGCTCCAATGAGGGGGCCTCGCTGTTCTCAACCGGCGAAGCGATCCCCGACCCCGAGCAGCGGGCGCGTTTCTTCCCGCGCTTCGGAGCCGATGGCGTCGATTGGCCGGCCGCGTTCCCGGCCAAGATCCGAACCCGGCTGGTCGACCTCGCGACGGGCGCGGACATCACCGAACCGGGCCAGGAAGGGGAGCTGCGGATCGCCGGCGCCATGACCTTCGATGGCTATTTCCAGGCGCCGGACCTGACCCGCTCGGCGTTCGACGACCAGGGCTTCTTCCGGACCGGCGACCTGTTCGAGATCGCGCCGGAGGCGGGCGGCCGCTACTACCGCTTCGTCGGCCGCTGCAAGGAGATCATCATCCGGGGCGGCCAGAACATTTCGCCCGCCGAGCTGGACGTCCTGATCGAGAGCCACCCCAAGGTGCGGGAAGGCGCCTGCGCGGCCTATCCGGACGAACGGCTGGGCGAGCGCGTCTGCGCCGTTGTGGCGGTGAGGCCGGGCGAGAGCCTGACCCTGGACGAACTCAACGACCATCTTCGGGCCCACGAGATCGCGACCTACAAGTTGCCGGAGAAGCTGCGGATCGTCGAAGCCCTGCCGCGCAATCCGCTGAACAAGGTGCTGCGTCGGGAGCTGGCGCCCGTCGCGGCCGTGTGACCCGACAGGAGCATTGAGCCGGATCAAGGAGTTGCCGGCCGAAAGCGACTTGCATAGTCGCACCCGTTCCGCGACGTTTGTGAACGACGGTTATGAAAGCGCGCACCGGAACGATGGCCTCGCCCAAATTCATCCGCACCTGCTCGATCTGGCGGGCGCTCGAAGTCGTGGGCGACACCTCGATCCTGCTGATCCTGGAGGCGAGCTGGATCGGCGCCCGCCGTTTCGACGAGTTCCGCACGCGCACCGGCCTGCTCCAGACGCTGCTCAGCGATCGCCTGAAGCGGCTGGTGGCCGCGAACGTCCTGGAGAAGGTGCTCTATAGCGAGGCGCCGCCGCGCTACGAGTACCGGATGACCGAGAAGGGCCGCGATCTCTACTGGCCCGCCCTCATGATGCTGCGCTGGGAGCGGCGCTGGACCCCGACGGCGGGGCGGCTGCAGCTACGGCTGCGCCACAAGACCTGCGGCCATGTGTTCGAGCCGACGCCCACCTGCCTGAAGTGCGGCGACGAGATCAGCGCCCGAGATGTGGACTGGGCCGAGGGTCCCGGCGTCGGCTGGATGGCTGCCCGCTACAGCCGCCGCCGGCAGCAGCGGCACGCGGCGACAGGGGCGCAGGGCCTGATGGTGGACGTGGCCCAGATCACCGGCGACCGCTGGGCCAGCTTGGTTCTGCGCTCGATCTTCACCGGTCTCCGGCGCTTCGATGAGATCCACCGCGATACGGCCATGGCCACCAACATCCTGTCCGAGCGCCTCTCGTGGCTGACGGCGCAGGGCGTGATCCGCACCCACGACCTGGGCGGGCGGCGCTTCGAGTACCGGCTGACCGAGAAGGGCGTAGACTACTATCCCGTCTTGCTGATGCTGCTGCGCTGGGGCGACAAGTACTACGTCTCGCCCGAGGGGCCGCCGCTGCTGCTGCGCCACAAGTCGGACGGCCACGATCTGGAGCCGGCCGTGACCTGTTCGTGCTGCGGCCAGCCGGTGGAGCCGCATGCCGTGGCCTACGAGGTGATCGAGGCGGAAAACCCCCGGGCGCTGGAACCGGCGTAGGCTCCGACCGTCACTTTCATAACGATACTGTATGCGCTAAGCCTGCCCGCAAGGGAGGCCGTCGCATGAGCTATCGCGTGATCCAGTGGGCCACGGGCGCCATGGGCAAGTCGTGCCTGCGAGCGGTGATCGACCATCCGGCGATGGAGTTGGTGGGTCTCTATGTGTACGGCGAGGGCAAGGCGGGCCGGGACGCGGGTGAGATCGCCCGCCGCGATCCGACGGGCGTGATCGCCACGCGCGACATCGACGAGATCCTGGCCCTGGACGCGGACGTCGTGATCCACTGCGCGCGGCTGGCGCCGCCCTACGGCTCGCACGACGCGGAGATCCTGCGGCTGCTGGCGTCGGGCAAGAACGTCATAAGTATCAATGGCTACAGCCGGCCATCTCACTGGACCGGCGAGCGGCGGGACGCGCTGGACGCCGCCTGCCGGGCGGGCAGGACCAGCCTGATGGCCGCGGGCCTCAATCCCGGCTTTGCGGGGGAGCAACTCGCGGTCGTCGCCACAGGCGTCTGCCAGGCGCTGGACCATGTGGAGGTGGTCGAGAGCGTCGACTGTCGCGCGGTGCGCAATCCCGACTACGTCTTCCGCATCCTGGGCTTCGGCTCGGACCCGGCCGCCGTCGACGCCAAAGACCCGGCGTGGGGCCCGGCCAGCTCGTTGAACGGCATGTACGAGGAGGTGCTGGCCGCCATGGCCGAGCACCTTGGCATGCCCCTGCACGCCGTGCGGACGGACCATCGCGTCTATCCGGCGACGGAGGACCTGGGCGTCGCCGCCGGAACGATCCCTGAGGGCCGGATCGGACACGTGAACTGGCGCTGGAACGGGATTGTGGACGGCCAGACGAAGCTGACGATGTCGATCCATTGGTGGATGGAAGCGACCCATCTGGACGAACCCGACCCACCGCTATGGCGCATCCGGATCAAGGGCCATCCGGGCGTGCGGCTGAGCCTCGATTTGGAGAAGCGGGACGGGGACACGACCGCCACCTCGGCCGAGCAGGTCGCCGTCGCCGGCGCGGTAATCAACGCCATTCCCCGCGTCGTGGCCGCCGCGCCGGGTCTGGTCACTCGGCCCCTGGCCACGCCCTTTCAGGCCGACCTCGCGCACGCTTGATCGGACGTCGCGGCTCAAGTTACTTGCATAACGATACGGGGTGTGGATGATCCACCCCAGGAGGAGCGCGATGACCGCAGGAGAGACCGACCTGACCGGCCGCGTCGTCATCGTGACCGGGGCCGGAAAGGGCCTGGGCCGCGCTTATGCCCTCGATCTCGCCGCCCGTGGCGCCTCCGTGGTGGTCAACAACCGCTGGAGCGATCGCACCCAGCCGCCCAGCGCGGAGACGGTCGTCGCCGAGATCGTAGCGCGTGGCGGCCGCGCCGTGGCCAACCTCGATCCCGCGGAGGACCCGGCCACCGGACGACGCCTGGTCGAACAGGCCCTGGAGACGTTCGGCCGCCTGGACGGCGTGGTGTCCAACGCCGGCGTCCCCGAGACCCAGCGGCTGCATCGGCAGACGCCGGAAGGCTTCCGCCGGATCTTCGATATCAACTTCTTCGGCGCCTTCGACCTGGTCCACGCGGCCTGGCCCGAGCTGTCGCGGAACGGCGGCCGGATCGTAGTCAGCGCCTCATCGGCCGGCCTGCACGGCGGCGACGGCATGGCGGCCTATGCCTCCTCCAAGGCGGCCCTGATCGGCCTGGTCCGGGGCCTCGCCACCGAGGGGCGGCCCCGGAACGTCCTCATCAACGCCATCGCACCCTACGCCGTCACCGCCATGACCGAGCAGCACCTGGCGCCGGGCCTGGCCGAACGCATGGATCCGGCGGACGTGGCGCCCCTGGTCTCCTGGCTGGTGAGCGAGGCCTGCGACGTCACCGGCCAGACCCTGGTCTCGGGCGGCGGCCGCCTGCGCATCGCCACGGCGGTCGAGGGCGCGCCGGTCCGGCTCGACGGCCCCATCGGCGCGGCCGTGCACGCCGCGATCCGGGCCGAGCCCCGCGAAGCCTACTCCGACTCCCACACGGCCTTCGCGGCCTTCATGGACGGTCGCCCGGCGCTGGCCGCCACCCCCGCATAATCGGACGAGGACATCATGGTCTATATTCTTGGCGGCTGGCAGTCTGACTTCTCCCAGAACTGGGCCCGGCGGCAGATGGACTTCGCCGACGCCTTCGCCGAGGTGGTGGGCGAGGGCCTGGCCGCCGTTGACCTCGAGCCCAAGGACATCGACACCGGCCACGTGGGCAACTTCGTGGGCGAGCTGTTCGCCGGGCAGGGCCTGCTGGGCGGCTTCTTCGGCCTGGTGCATCCGGACTTCGACGGCATGCCGACCGCCCGGCACGAGGCGGCCTGCGCCTCCGGCAGCGTGGCGATCCTCGCCGCCACCGCAGAGATCGAGGCCGGCCGCTACGACACCGCCTGCGTCGTGGGCCTGGAGATGATGCGCAACGTCTCGGGCCAGCAGGCGGCGCAGAACCTGGGCGCGGCGGCCTGGACCGGCCATGAGCTGCAGGACGCCACCTACCTGTGGCCGCGCGCCTTCTCGGACCTCGGTGAAGAGTACGACCGCCGCTGGGGCCTGAAGTACGAACACCTGATGCGCATCGCCGAGATCAACTTCGCCAACGCCAAGAAAAACCCCAACGCCCAGACGCGGCAGTGGGCGTTCAACGACAAGAGCTTCACCGCGGACGACGAGGCCAATCCGGTCATCGAGGGCATGATCCGCAAGAACGACTGCGGCCAGGTCACCGATGGCGCGGCGGTCGTGTTCCTGGCCTCGGAGAAGGCCGCCCGGGAATATGCCGACAAGCGCGGCGTGCCGCTGGAAAGCCTGCCGCGGATCAAGGGTTGGGGGCACACTTCGGCCCCGATCAGCTACGACCGCAAGGTGCGCGCCAGCGAGGGCCAGCCCTATGTCTTCCCACGGGTGAAGCAGGCCATCGACGCCGCGCGCAGCCGCGCTGGCGTGACGGACATCTCCGAACTGGACGCAGTCGAAACCCACGACTGCTTCACCACCACGGAATACATGGCCATCGAGCATCTGGGCCTGACGGCGCCGGGCGAAGCCTGGAAGGCGGTGGAGGACGGCTCCATCGAGATCGGCGGCCGCCTGCCGATCAATCCGTCCGGCGGCCTGATCGGCCTGGGCCACCCAGTGGGCGCCACCGGCGTCCGGATGACCCTGGACGCTTTCAAGCAGGTGACCGGCAAGGCGGGCGACTACCAGGTCGAGGGCGCCAAGACCGTCCAGACCCTCAACATCGGCGGCTCGACCACCACGACGGTCAGCCTCGTGGTGGGCGTCTGACCGTGGCCGACAGCGCCGTGGCGGCGGCCAGACCGGCTCCCTTCCGCGAAGCCCACCTGATGCCGGTGGACCTGGAGGTCGAGCGCCGGCCCGACGGCACGGTCCTGATCGCCTCCCGCATCCCGCTGCGGCCGTACGAGGCGAACATCCCCGCCGCCTTCGCCCGCCGGGCCGAGCTATCCGCCGAGAAGCCGGCGCTGGCCCAGAGGGGCGCGGACGGCGAGTGGGCGTTCCTGACCTTCGGCCAACTCAAGCGGGACATGGACGCCGCCACCCAGTGGCTGCTGAGCGAAGCCCCGCCCGGACCGGTCCTCATCCTGGCCGGCAATACGCCCGCCTTCGCGGTGATGAGCTTCGCCGCCCAGGCGGCCGGCCGCGCGGCGTGCCCGGTCAGCGTCACCTATGCCGCCCTCGGCGGGGACTACGGCCGGCTGGCGCACGTGATCGATAAGGTGAAGCCGGGCGTGGTGTTCGCCGAGGACACGCGGATGGCCAAGGGCGCGCTGGAGGCGCTGAACCTGCACGGCGCCCGCATCGTGACGGCCGATCCGACCGGGCTGTCCAAGCCCGCCACGGCCTATGCGGATATCCTGGCGACCCCGGTCACGGAGGCAGTCGCCGCTTCGATCGCCGGATTGAAGCCGCAGGCCCGCGCCGCCCTCATGCTGACGTCGGGATCCACAGGCCTGCCGAAGGTCGTGCCGATCACCTTCGACAACCTGATGGCCAATTCCACCCAGTGCCAGCAGACCATCGGTGAGGCGGCCGGCTGGCATGACGTGATGCTGGACTGGCTGCCCTGGCATCATGCGGCCGGAGCCTTCGTCCTGCGGACCACGCTGCTGGAGGGCGGCACGCTCTACATCGACGACGGCAAGCCGGCGCCCGGCCTATTCGAGACTTCGATTCGGAACCTGCGCGAGATCCCCGTCAGCTATTTCAACAATGTGCCGCTGGGCTACGCCATGCTGGTGGACGCCCTGGAGCAGGATGCGGTCCTGCGGGCGACCTTCTTCCGGAAGATGCGCCTGATGCTCTACGGCGGCGCGGGTCTGCCGCAGACCGTCATGGATCGCCTGCAGGCCGCCGCCGTCGCCGAGACCGGCCATCGGATCATGATGACCAGCGGCTATGGCATGACCGAGACCGTTTCGGCCTTCATGGTCATCCACTTCGAGACCGACCGGGTGGGCATCGGCCTGCCGGCCCCCGGCACGACCATCAAGCTCTCACCCAGTGGCGACCGCTACGAGTTGCGGGCCCGGGGCCCGAACGTCACCGCGGGCTATCTGGACGAGCCGGAGAAGACCGCGGCGGCCTTCGACGAGGAGGGCTTCTACCGCACCGGGGATCTCGTGGTGTTCCACGATCCGGAAGACCCGACCAAGGGCCTGGCGTTCTCGGGCCGGGCCGCCGAGGAGTTCAAACTCTCCAGCGGCGCCTGGGTCTATGGCGGCGCCGTTCGCGATGGGCTGATCAAGGCGCTGTCGCCGCTGGTGACGGACCTGGTGCTCTGCGACGACGGACGGCCCTGGCTGGGTGTGATGCTTTGGCCGAAGCCTGACGCCGATCCGGTGGAGATCGCCCGGCGTCTGGCCGCGTTCAACGCCGGACAGCATGGCAGCGCCGGGCGGGTGAAGCGGGCGCTGCTGCTTACCGAGCCGCCCAGCGCCAACGCCCACGAGATTTCGGACAAGGGCACGATCAACCGCCGCGCCGTCATCGACCGTCGGGCAGGGGAGGTGGAACGCCTCTACGCCGACACGCCGGACGAGGGCGTGATCGCTCTCGGCTGATGACTAGCGCGGGGTGTGCGGCGTCCACTCCGCCCCGACCTCAGCATAGTCGGCGCTGAACCAGCGAGGATAGCCGTGCAGGGTCTGCCCGCCGTCGGCCAGCACCTCGGCGCCGGTGACATAGCCCGCCTCGTCGCTGCACAGGAACACCGCCAGGCGGGCGATGTCCTCGGGTCGGCCCAACCGGCCGACGGGGGTGTTAGAAATGGCGTCGGCCCGCACCGCCGGATCGTCGATCAGCGACTTGGTCATGGCGGTCTCGATGATACCCGGGAGGACCAGGTTCACACGGATCCGCCAGACCCCCAGCTCGGACGCCAGCGACTTGGCCAGCATCCGCACGCCGGCCTTGGAGGCGGCATAGGCGCCCAGCAGGTCGCAGATGTGGGTGGCGGCCGTCGAAGCGGTGAACAGGATCGCCCCGCCGCGGCCCCCGTCGCGCATTAGCCGCGCCGCCCCCTGGGCCATCAGGAAGCCGCCGTTGAGATTGACCTCCACGTGCTTGCGCCACTGGTCGAACGGCGTGTCGATCAGTGCGCCGTAGCGGCCGTAGCCTGCGTTCAGGAAGGCGGCGTCCAGGCGACCGAAACGATCCTGGATGGCCGAGAAGAGCCCCGCGACGGCGTCCGGATCGGACTGGTCGCAGGCGTGGCCCAGCACCTCGCGCCCCGTTTCCCGCAAGGCGGCCGCGACCTGTTCCAGGGCGTCCGCACGCCGGTCGGTGACCACCACGTCAGCCCCGCGCGCGGCGAAGGCGGCGGCCGCGGCAGCGCCGATATCGCCCGCCGCGCCGGTGACCAGGACTGTGCGTCCGCTGTAGTCGCCCATCGTTCCGCCCTGATTTCCGCTTGCCGCGCCTTGTCGGCGGACCTTAACTTGCATAGAAAGACTGTCAAACCGCCCCGTTGATCGAGGGTGGAAGCAGGGGGCGTAGCATGCCGGAATTCGTGATCGTCCTGGCGGTGAACGCCGTCGTGATCCTGGGGCTGTTCGTCCTGGCCTGGGCGATCTGCGTGGCCCAACGGGATGTGACGCCGGTGGACAGCCTCTGGGGCCTGGGCATGGGCGTGGTGGCGATCTCCACCTTCCTGCAGACTGGCGGCGGCACGTCGCGGCGCATGATCCTCACCGGTCTTTGCGTCGCCTGGGCGGTCCGCCTCGGCGGCTACATGCTGTGGCGCTGGCGCGACCACGGGCCGGACGGCCGCTACGTGCGCATGCTGGACAAGGCCAAGGCCGAGCGGGGCTGGGGCTATGGCTACGCGGCCTTCCGGCTGGTCTTCATGCTGCAGATGCCGCTGCTGTGGCTGGTCTGCCTGCCGGTGCAGCTGGGGCAGATCCCCGACCAGCCTGCCCAACTCGGCGCGCTCGGCATCGCGGGCGTGGTGCTGGCGGTGTTCGGCCTGATCTTTGAGAGCCTCGCCGACTGGCAGCTCGTGCGTTTCAAGAAGGATCCCGCCAACGCCGGCCAGGTGATGGACCGGGGCCTGTGGCGCTACACGCGCCATCCCAACTATTTCGGCGACGCCTGCGTCTGGTGGGGCCTGTGGCTGGTGGCGGCGGAGACGACCTTGGGCCTCTTCGCCGTGATCGGGCCCCTCTACCTCGTCTACACCCTGACCCGTTGGAGCGGCATGCCCACAGTCGAGGGGCGCATGCGCCGCCGCAAGCCGGCCTATGAGGACTACATCCGGCGCACCTCGCCCTTCTTCCCCTGGCCGCCGAAGCCGCCCGAAGCCGCCTGATCCGAGGTCACGCCCTTGTCACTGCCTGCCCACATCGCTGAGCGCCTACGCCTGCCGGCCATCGCCGCCCCGATGTTCCTGGTCTCCGGGGTCGACATGGTCCTGGCCGCCTGCAAGGCCGGGATCATCGGCTCGTTCCCGGCCAACAACGCCCGCTCGCTGGACGAACTGGACGCCTGGATGGCGACCATCGCTTCCACTCTGCCGGCCGATGCCCCGCCCTGGGCCATGAACATCATGGTCCACCGCTCCTACGCGCGGTGGGAGGAGGAGTTGGAGCTGGTGCTGAAGCACCGGCCCCCGATCGTGATCACCGCCCTCGGCAGCCCGTCGGCGGTCGTCGACGCGATCCAAGGCTACGGCGGGCTCGTCTATGCCGACGTGAACTCGCTGACCTTCGCCCACAAGGCCGCCGCGACCGGGGTCGACGGCCTGATCCTGGTGGCGGCCGGCGCGGGCGGTCACACCGGTCCGATTTCGGGCTTCGCCTTCGCGCCGGCGGTGCGCGAATGGTTCGAGGGTACGATCGCGCTGGGCGGCGGCATCGGCTCCGGCCAGGCCGTGCGCGCGGCGCAGATGCTGGGCGCCGACCTCGCCTACCTTGGAACGCGCCTCATCGCCTGCGAGGAGAGCCTGGCCGTCCCGGGCTACAAGCAGATGCTGGTGGAGGCCTCGGCTGAGGACATCGTCACCTCCGCCGCCCTGACCGGAATGCCGGCCAACTGGCTGAAGGCCAGCCTGCTGGCCGCCGGCTACGATGCCGAGGGCCTGAAGGCCAAGGCCGAGATCAACCTTGGACGTCCCGAGGACGCGGCCAAGCGCTGGCGCGACGTCTGGTCTGCCGGCCACGGGGCCGGGCAGGTGAAGGCCGTCGAGCCGCTGGCCGCGATCATCGACAAGCTGGCGGCGGAGTACGCGCAGGCCGCCGGCTGAGCCGCGCCTTGACAAGGGGGCGGCCATTTTCGAAGGGTCGGCAGGCGCAGCCCGAGGCGATATGGCCGATCCCCAACCGAACGACGTCCCGCCGGCTCCGACCCAGCTCGTCCAGGCCAACTCCGCGACTCGGGCCCTGAACATTCTCGGCGACCGCTGGACGCTGATGATCCTCTACCTGGCCTTCCAGCGCGTGCGGCGGTTCGACGAATTCCAGGGGCGCATCGGCCTGGCCCGCAGCCTGCTGATCGACCGCCTGCGCCGGCTGCAGAAAGCCGGGCTACTGGAGAAGGTGCGCTACCAGGAGCGGCCGGTGCGCGAGGAGTACCACCTCTCGCCCATGGGTCTCGACCTCTACAGCCTGGCCCTGATGATCATCCGCTGGGAGAAGCGCTGGTTCTACGATCCGGCGAACCCGGCCCATCGGCTGGTCCACAGCTGCGGCCACGAGTTCACCCCGGAGTTCCGCTGTCGTTGCTGCGGCGAGCTGGTGACGCCTCGCGAGGTCTATGTGGAGGAGGGGCCGGGCGTGGGGTTCGAACCCTCGCCGCCGCCCCGGGTCCAGCGCCGGTCCATCGTGCCGGCCGACAGCCTGAACCAGGGCAACCCCATGCTGGACCGCGCCTTCCAGGTGCTGGGCGACCGCTGGACGAGCCACGTGATCGCCTCGGCCTTCCTCGGGCGGCGGCGGTTCAACGATTTCCAGCAGGCGTTGGGCGTGGCGCCGAATATCCTGGCGGACAGGCTTTCCCGGCTGGTGGATCTGGGGGTGCTGCGCAAGGAGCTCTATCAACAGCGGCCCGACCGCTGGGAATATCGCCTGACCGACGAGGGCCGCGACCTCTATCCGCTGATCGCCGAGCTCAATCGCTGGGGAGACCGCTGGCTGGACGGGGGCAAAGGGCCACCGCTCATTACCCATCACCGTCCCTGCGGCCGCGTCCTGGAGGGCAAGGTCACCTGCGACCACTGCCACGCCGAGGTTGCGGCGCAGGACGTGACGCCCCCGGGCGCCTGACCGCTACTTCGCCACCGGCCGCGAGATCATCTCCCGGACCTCTGGCGTCATCGGCTTGCCGGCCTTCATGTCCGCGCTGATCCGGCCGTCGAAGTACTCGCGCCACTCGCTGACCAGCAGCCCGCGGAACTCCAGGCTGCCGGCGTAGGGGATGGCGACGTGCTGCCCCGTGGTCAGCGTGAACTCGTCGACGCCCTCCATGAACAGCCGGTCGTCGGACTCGGCATAGTCGAAGATCCGCCAGGTGTTGCTGCCCGGTGCGATCGCCACCTTCATGTTGTGCAGCGCGGTGCGCATGGCCGCCTTGCCCCGGATCGCCGGCGCATAGCCGGACGAGTTGCGCCAGACGATGTCGTCGGTGACGCAGGCCAGGACGCCCTCCACGTCCTGCCGCTTCCAGGCGGCGATGATCGCCTCCAGCACGGGATAGAGGCGCGGCATGGCGGCGGTCTCCTTGGCGAGGGCGGGGGCGGCGATCAGGGCGCCGGCGGCGGCGACCACGGAGCGTCGGGGCAGCGATGTGGGCCCGCTCATGGCGCCACCTCGCGGTCCAGCAGCTCCAGCACCTGTCGGGTCAAAGGCTCGCCCGCCTTCTGCTGGGTCATCACGCTGAGATCGACGTAGTCGCGCCAGCCCGCGATCAGGTCGCCACGGAAGTCCAGGACCCCGGCATAGGGCGTGGCGACCCGGCGGCCCTCGGCCGTGCGATAGTCGTCGACACCCTCGACGAACAGGCGATCGCCCGCCTCCGCATGGGCGAAGATGCGCCATTCGATCCGGTGCATGTCGGCCTGGAAGCGCTCCAAAAGCTTGCGCGCCGCCGCCTTGCCGCGCACCGGCGGCATGACGGCCACGGCGTAGTGCCAGACGATGTCGTCGGCCATGAAGCCCAGGACCCGGTCGATGTCCTTGGCCTGCCAGGCGTGGATGACCTGCTGGAGGATGGCGTAGAGGCGGCTCATCCGGACTCCGGGCTTGGCAGAGGAGACGCCGAGCGGGGAGACCGCCCGGCGCCGGGATCTAGAACGCGGCGGACAGCTCGATGCCGTAGGTCCGGGGCGCGCCAAACGAGGACATCTCCTCCTGGAAGAAGGGGATGATGTTGGTCCGATAGACCGTATCGCCCAGGTTCTTGCCGTAGACCGAGACGCTCCAGGGCTTGTCCGGCAGGGTCAGGGTCACCCGGCCGTCCAGCGTGCCGTAACCGTCTTCCCAGGTGGTGTTCTCGGGCGCCCAGGGCATGCGGCCCTGGTAGCGATAGCTCAGGCGGGCGGACAGGGCGTCCTCCCAGGAGCCGACGCTGGTGGTGACCTCGGCCCCGATCGCGCCCTGCCAGCGCGGCGTGCGCTGCATCCGGTTCCCCGAGTTGTTCACCCCGGCGAAGATGAAGGTGTCGTACTCGGCGTGCACATAGCTGCCGCTCGCCCAGGCGCGCAGCCACCGCGTCGGGGCCAACTGCACGTCGGTCTCGACGCCCTTGATGGTGGCGCCCGGCGCGTTGCTGATCACGTTGCAGAGGCAGGAGGCCAGGGTCTGCTGAACCTGCAGGTCCTTGTACTTCATGTAGAAGACCGCGGTGTTCCAGCGCAGCCGGCGGTCGAACATCTCGGTCTTGTAGCCGGCCTCGTAGTTGGTGACCGTCTCCGGATCGTAGGGCGTCGCGGCGGCGAAGGCGTTCGAGGCGCTGTTCTGGAAGCCGCCGCCCTTGAAGCCCTTCGACACGGTCACATAGGCCATGTTCCGCTCGTCGGGCGTCCAGCGCAGGGTCGCCTGCGGCGTCAGCTCCTTCCAGGAGTCGCCGTAGGGCGTGGCGAAGTTGGTGGTCAGCGGCGTCAGCGGCGCGGCGTCGTTCGGGTTCAGCCGGTCCCCGGTGGCGACGATGATGCCGCGCTGGAAGCCGTACTTCTTGTCCTTGGTGTAGCGGGCGCCGACGTCCAGCTTCAGGGTCTCGGTGATCTTGAAGCCGATCTGGGCGAAGACCGCCATGTCGCGGTTGTGGCCGTGATCGTCCCAGTGGCTCTCGCCCGAGAGGGTCGGCAGCACCGTCGATTCACCCCAGTAGCGGTTGTACTGGTGGACGTTAGTCTTCTGGTAGTAGGCGCCGACGATCCAGTCGAAGCGGCTCTCGGTGTTGGTCGAGGCCAGCCGCAGCTCCTGCGAGACCTGGTTCATCCCCTCGATGAAGTTCACCGGTTCGGCGAAGAGCAGGGGGGCGGCCACGTTGAAGCCGTTGGCCGGGCCGAGGCCCGTCTGGTCGTACAGCGTGAACGAGTGGTTGTGCCGGTAGCCGCTGATGCTGGACAGCCGGACGTTCTCGGCCACGTCCTTCTCGACCTTGATGATGATGTCGTAGGTCTCGTGCCGCGCGCCCTGCGGCGTCGGCGCCGTGTCGCCCTTGAACAGCGGCCAGATCGGCAGGCTTTCCTTGCGGCTGAGGCCGCCCGGGCGGAGCGCGGCGATCAGGGCGCGGGTGCCGGACCACGGCGTGAAGCTGGCCGGCAGGGTCTTGCTCTTCAGGCCTACGCGGTGGACGCCGTCGTTGCTGTCCTTGGCGTAATCGACGTTGATGCTGGCGCGCAGGTCGGAACCCTCCGGCGCATAGGCCAGCTGGATGCGCGCCTGCGTCGAATCCAGGTTCTCCAGCTCGACGTTGTGCAGGATGTCCTTGTAGTAGCCGCCGCGGTTGATGGTCTGGAACGAGACGCGGCCCGCCAAGCTCTCCGTGATCGGGCCGGTGATGTAGCCGTTGGTCTGCTTCAGGTCGTAGTTGCCGAGCGTGACGGTCATCCGTCCCGAGGCCTCGAAGCTGGGCGCGTTCGAGATGATGTTGACCGCGCCGCCGGCGACGTTCTTGCCCAGCAGCACGCCCTGGGGCCCGCGCACCACCTCGACCCGGGCCACATCGTAGAAGGCCGAGTTCAGGTTGCCCGAACGGCTGACGTAGACGTCGTCCACGAAGGTCGCCACCGACTGGTCGGCGGTGGGCGAGCTCAGGCGCGTGTTCACGACGCCGCGGATGTTGATCTCGTTCGACTGCGGCGAGTTCGCGGTGAACGAAATGCCGGTCATGTTGTGCGCCAGATCCTCGAGCGTCAGGACGCGGTCCTTGGCGAGGTTGGCGCCCGTAATGGCCGTGATCGCCAGCGGCGCGGTCTGGACGTTCTCCTCACGCTTCTGGGCGGTGACAATCAGCTCTTCGAGCTGGTTGCCCGGCTCCGCGGCCATAACGGGGGCGGCGAGCCCCAGGCCCGTCAGAAGGGCGATCACGGATGTGGTGTGCTGCAGCTTCATGGCATTTCTCCCCCGGGCCGCGGCGTTCGAGCGCCGAGATCCCCCGTTGTGTTGTCCGCGCGAGGCGGAGGACGTCCGTTTGGAAGGGTGGGGCGAGGCGGGCAGAGCGTCTGGCCACGGCGCCGAGGCTGCGGCCGGCTTGCATAACGTCATCTAGGCGGCCGCCCGGAGGCGGGTCGCCGACGTCAGCGCGCCTGGATCTCCCCGATCAAGCCCTCCCGACTTCTCTTATTCCTATCTGGGCAAGCGCTCCGGGAAGCGCTTACATCTCGTCAAGCAAGTCACCCCCTCGCCTGGGCCGGTGGCGACTCTCGAAAAAGAGCTTGCCAATAGTCCGTACCGTTATGCAAGTTGATTTTCGGAACCACCCCGAGGGAGAGCGGAGAGATGGCCACAGCGCTGACGGACGAGCAGAAGATCGCGGTCGGGCGCGAGATGGCCGAGGCGTGGCGCGCGCTCGACTGGCGCAAGGTCGCCGACATGTTCACGCCCGACGGCATCCTGCATTCGATGATGGTCGAGCCGATCGTGGGGCGTGAAGCGATCTACAAGCGCGCGTCGGGTCTGGGCGACGGGCTGGAGCAGATCACCCTCAACATCCACCACATGGGCGTCATCGACGGGGTGCTCTACATGGAGCGCACGGACGAGTTCGTGATCCGCGGCAAGGCCGGCTCGGCGCCGGTGGTGGGCGTGCTGGAGTTCGACGGTCCACAGATCCGGATCTGGCGCGAATACTACGACCGCGCCCACCTCCTGAAGGCGATGGGGCTGGTCGAGGATTTCGACCAGAAGACGCGCTGACCGGGACCTAGCGCCCGTAAGGCCGCAGCTCGGCCGAGCGGGCGGAGTCCAGATATTCGTCGAGCCGTGTGATCACCCCGTCCTTCATCTTGACCACCACACAGGCGTCCATCGCCCATTTCTTCCCGTCGGGCAGGGTGGCCTCCAGCACGTGCTGCTGCAGGAAGCCGTCGGGCAGCGGCTCCCGCCGGATGACGCGGTAGTTGCGGTCGGGGAGGGTGCGGATGAACCAGTCCAGCACCTTCATGTTCTGGTCGACCGTCTGCTCGATCCCGTCGCTGTTGTGCCAGAGCTTGGCGTCCGGCGCGTAGCAGGCGCGCACGGCGGCCGTGTCGCCGGCCTGGATGGCGCCCACGAAGCGCTCGGCGAAGTCGAGGTAGTCCTGGGGGGTCATGTCGCGCGCTCCCTCAGCGGCCGGTCGTCACGCGCTCGCCCGACAGCGAGCGGCGCATCTGCAGTTCGAAGCCCTTGGGATCGCGCGCCAGGTTGGCGCGCACGTCCACGGCCATGAAGTCGGTATCCACCTCGTCGGCGCCCTTGCGGATCGCCTTCAGGCCCGCCTCGGCGATCGTCGCCGGCGTCTCCTTGAAGCCCTCGACGTGGCTGGCCATGCGGGTGTCGACGGAGCCGACGATCAGGGCGGTCACCGAGGTGTTCTGCGGCGCAAGTTCCGCCCGCAGGCAGGTGGACATGGCCCGGCCGGCGAACTTGGAGGGGCTGTAGCCGCCCATCCCGGGCACGGCCACGATCCCGCCAGCCGACAGGACGTTAGCGATGGCGCTCTCCTTGTGCCTGGCCAGGATCGGCGCGAACGCCCGGCACATGGCCAGGGGGCCGAAGTAGTTGGTCTCCATCTCCGCCCGCGCGGCGGACAGGTCCGGCGCCTTCAGAAGCGTCTGCATGGAGAACTGGCCGGCGTTGTTCACCAGGATGCTGACGTCCTGGCATTGCGCCGCGGCGGCCTCGATCTGGTGGGGCTTGCTGACGTCGAGCGGGATCGCCACCACCCGAGCCGGATCCTCGTCCACGAGATGCCGTGCGTTGGCCGGATCGCGGGCGCCGACATAGACCTTCCGTGCGCCGGCGGCGAGAAAGGCGCGTACGAACGCCTCGCCGATCCCGCGATTGCCGCCCGTGACCAGGGCGACGCTGTCCTTGATTTCCATCCCTCGAGCCTTTTGGTCTTAAGCCGCCACGAACCCGTCGCGAATGAACGTCCGGTCCGCCCAGACGCTGTGCGTGCCGCTGCAGATCTTGTGGGGCAGGGCGATGCGGACGACCGGACCCTCGTCGAAGCGCTTGCAGTCGATCAGCACGCACTCAGACGTGCCGCTGGTCTCGTCGATGATGAAGCTGACCAGATAACCGTCGTCCTCGTCCTTGGCGTCGATGCGCGGCACGAAGGGCGCCTCGCTGGCGTAACGGCTGTCGGGCAGCGTGACCTCCCACGACTGGCCGGTCTCCAGGTCGTGCTTCACGAACCCGGTGAACAGGAACCAGCCGGGCTTCGACGTGGTCGAATAGGCGTAGCGGTAAGGCTTGCCGGCATAGCGCTGGTTGAACATGCCGAACTCGAGGATCCGGTCGTCCAAGTGGCGCTCGTGGGTCTCGCCGGTCTTCAGGTTGAACCGCCAGCGATGCAGCTTGGGTTTAAAGCTGTGCTCGTCCAGGAAGGACATCATGTGCCCATAGCCATCGGGCGCGTCGGGCAGCGGCCGCGGGGTCGGGTTCTCCTGGAAGTAGCCGTCCATGACCACCTCATCGCCGTCCTCGTAGGCGTTGAGGAAGTGCAGGATGTAGGTGGGCTCGGCCTCGAACCAGCGGACCTCCGACGGCTGGCCATATCGCGGGATGATGGCGAAGCGAGACGGGATGCCCGGGTGCATCCGCACGGCGTGGATGTCGCGCTTCAGAAGCTCTTCATCCCAGAACACCGGCAGGTCGTTGAGGATCGAGTAGTTGGCCGTGAACGTCATGTCGTGCGGCAGGCGCGGGCCGGGCAGGGGGACCGGCACGTAGTGCGCCAGCTTCCCGTGCCGGTCGACCACGCCATAGTGCATGTAGGGCGCGTGCTTGGAGTAGTTGAAGAACAAGAGCTCGCCCGTGGCCTCGTCGACCTTGGTGTGGGCCGAAACGCCGTCCAGCGGCCCCCAGCTGGCCACGCCGCCCTGCTCCAGGGTCTCCGGATCCAGCCAGTAGGCCTCGCCACACTGGTAGAAGGTCGAGACGATCCGGCCGCCGTGGACAACCACGTCCGTGGACGATGAGTCCTTCAGCCCGCCATGCGCGCCGAAGCCCGGCCGCAGCGAGACGCCCGGGCCGTCCATCAGCCCGCCCCACAGGGCCTGGCCGGCTTCCTGTTCGGCCTGGAAGCCGCGCGTGCGGACGAAGCGGTTGCGATAGTCGGCGCGGCCGTCCTTGAAGCTGATCATGTGCACCATGCCGTCGCCGTCGAACGGATGATGGCGGCCCAGCGGCTGCTGCACGGGATTCTCGGTGTTGCGGACATAGACACCGTCGATGTCGCGCGGGATGGCGCCCTCGATCACGTCCAGGTCCGTGGCGTCCACCTCCTCATGCAGCGGCGTCCACGCGCCGTTGAGGTACGGATGGTTGCTGGGCCGCAGCGAGACCTGCACCGGCGGCAGTCGCTCCATCTTCATAACGGCTCTCCGAGCGTGTCGGCGCGCCCGTCGCGGCGCGCTCTTGAACCAAGTCTAGCAACATGGTCTTGTTGTGCAAGTGACATGGGCGCGCGGGACCAATCGCGTCGGCAGCCCGGAACGAGGGACGGAAACACGCATGAAGATCCTGCTCAGCCTGGCCGCGCTCGCCTTCGCCGTGACGGCGCCTCTGCCGGCATTGGCCGCGGATACCGACGCCAGCCGCATCGCCGTCGCCCGGGAGATGATCGCCGCGTGGAAGGCCGCCGACTGGCGCAAGGTGGGCGATCTGTTCGCCGAGAAAGGCGTCCTGCGCTCGATGATGATCGAGCCCGTGGTGGGACGCGAGGCGATCTACCAGCGCATCGCGGCCCTCGGCAAAGGCGCGCCGGGCGGCGTGGTCCTCGACGTTTCGCACATGGGCGTCATCGACGGTCTGGTGTTCATGGAGCGGGTCGACCGCTTCGTCTACAACGGCAAGCCCGGTGAGGTGCCGGTCGTCGGCGTGCTCGATATCCGCGACGGCAAGGTCCAGGAGTGGCGCGAGTACTACGACCGCGCGGAGTTGCTGAAGGCGCTGGGCGAGAAGTAGCGCTTCAGCCCATCCGCTCCAGGACCATGGCGGCGCCGACCCCGACGCCGCCGGTCGCCACCACCAGGCCGGTCTCCGCATCGAGCTGGACCATGTCGTCGAGCAGGGTGGTGGTGAGGATCGCGCCGGTCGCGCCCATGGGGTGGCCCATGGCCAGGTGTCCGCCGTTGGGATTGACCCGGTCCATATCGGGCTCGAACCGGCGCTCGAACAGCACCGGGACGGCGGCGAAGGCCTCCATGAACTCGACGGCGCCCACGTCGCTCAGCCGGAGCCCGGCGCGGTCCAGCGCACGCTGCATGGCGCTGAAACCCGCGGTGAGCTGAAGCACCCGATCGCCTGCGGTTTCCCCGACCGCGCGGATCCGGGCGAGGGGGCTAAGACCCAGGGCCTGCCCCGCCTCCAGCGTTCCCAGCAGCAGCAGGGCGGCGCCGTCGGCGATCGGCGGGCAGTGGGCGACGGTGTGCAGATGCTCCAGGCGCGTCAGGCCCGGACGATGGGACAGCAGGATCTCGTCGTAGCCCTGGGCGCCCGCGGCGGCGAAAACCGAGCCCAGGCGCGCCAGGCTGGCGCCGTCGCCGAAGTCCCGGATGTTCTCGTCACGGTCCAGCGCCACCGCGCCTTCGGCACCGGTGACCGGAATCACGCGGCCCGCGTAGCGGCCCTCCGCCCAGGCCGCCGCGGCCCGCCGGTGCGAACGCAGGACGGCGGCGTCCAACTCCTGGCTCGAAATCTCCTCCACGGTCGCCAGCAGATCCGCGGCAAGACCCACGGGCGCCCAACCCATCGCCGCGGCCAGATCCTTGTCCGTGTAGAAGTCGGCGCCGTCGGCCAGGAAGGGGGCCTGCGACATGCTCTCCACGCCGCCCGCCAGCGCCAGGTCCGCTTGGCCCGACGCGACCCGGCGGGCGGCGTCCGCAATTGCGCTCAACCCCGAAACGCAGAAATTATTGATTGTTAGCGCCGCGACTTCATCCGGAAGGCCGGCCTGGATGCGGGCCGAGAGCGCCACATGCCCGCCCTGAGCGCCCACCTGCGTGACGCATCCGAGCGTCAGGTGGGCCGCGGACGCGACGGATTCACGGCCGTTGCGTTCGGCCAAGGCCTGGACCAGTTGACCGACCAGTCGGGCCGGTGTGACACCCGCCAAGGATCCGTCAGGCCGACCCTTGCCACGCGGCGTGCGCACGGCGTCGAAGATGTAGACAGACATGGAACCGCTCCAGCCGCGCCCGAGTCCGTCTTGTAAACGAAGTCATATGAGCGGCAAGCCAGACCGGGGCCTCCGCGCGCACGATCAGCTATAGTGAAGCCGTTCCGCCGGACGGAGAGAGGACGGCCATGTCGATCGAGTTCTGGTGTCTGTACGCGGCGATGGGCCTCGCGTTGGTCCACCTGACCGCAGGCTCGTTCAGCTTCAAGGCGCAGGTGGGCAACGCCTATACGGTTGGGGCGCGGGACGAGGACCTGAGACCCAAGGGCGTAGCGGCGCGCCTCGACCGCGCGCAGCGCAATTTCCTCGAAACCTTCGCCGTCTTCGCCGCCGCCGTCCTGATGCTGGACGCGCTCGGCCGGAGCGGCGGTTGGCTGAGTGTGTCGGGGGCGGTCGTTTATGTCCTGGGCAGATCACTTTTCCTGCCGCTTTACGCCATGGGCGTCCCGTGGCTCCGCACGCTGAGCTGGAACTTCGCGACGGCGGGGCTGGCGATGGTGATGACGGCGATCGTCTGGGCGCCATAGCAGCCCATCTCCTAATTGCGCATAATCTTCCTTAGGCGCAATATTCCTACCTGACGTCGCCGACTCCTGTCGTTGACTCAATATCGCGAGACTCCCGCCGATTTTCCGGAAGCCCTCTCGTTCGCCGATCAGGCCCGACACTGACTCCAAACCTCGCGACTCAATCCGCCGGCTCAACGCTAAGAAACGTAGCCGCCGATCGCAGCCGCTGCGGCGGCATAGGTCCAGCGTCGGCGCAGATGGCTTCGGCCTCGGCCACATCATCGGCCGCGTCGTCGAAAATGAGTGGCTCGGGCTTCATCGTGGCTTCGGCATCTACGCCAGCTCAAAGGTCCGCAACGAGGCCGCTTTAGGTCTTCGACTTCGGCCCCGAGTGCGCGTCTCGGCTCGGTCTCCCATGGGCGGAGGCGTGGAGCGTTGGCACTGGGTGGTCTCAATTGCGACAAGGCCCCTCCCCTGGTCGCTCGAGCGCAAGGGGGCCGAAATTCTGTCGTGCAATCAAACGCGGGAGTCTGGCTGACCGGCTGAATAGAAAGCGCGTCTCAGCCTAGCTGTCTCCGTCTACGCGCCCTACAGGCCCGAACTTGCCCGCAGCGCGCGGTAGAGCGTCGAGTGAGCAACGTTGAGCGAGCGGGCCACCATGGTGGGGCTTTCCCCGCCTTCGACCAGGAGTTTGGCGTGGGCGACCTGTGCGGGGCTGAGGCGGGGAAGTCGTCCAAGGTGGACCAAGTCCATGTGGCCCGAGCTATCCGGCTCTCTTTTGATCTCTCAGCCAGCGCTGCACGCACCTGCCTTCGGCGACCAACGTGGGATTGGCAGTCTTGGGCACGGGCGCCTCGAAGAGGGCCAGGGCTTCATCGATCGCGGCAAGCCTATAGAGCGTGACCGCCAAAGCCGTTAGATTCGGCTTTCTCCAGGGCTGCGCGGTGGCGCTCCGAAAATACCAATGCGAGGCTTGGTCCTCGAGCGACTGGATCCTATCGAACCACGGAATTCCGTAGACCCGAACCGCGTCCGCGACCTCGGCAGGGCCGTTCGGATCATTCTTCCACCACCGATCGCGTCCGTCGATCAACTCGCCGATGCGCGGGCCGAACAAGCGGATCCCAAGCACGGCGTCGCATGCGATCGACTTTAGGATCCTCTCGGTTTCCAAGTCCTTCGCATACAGGTTGACCGTCACACCGCCGTCTACCCGGCTCTTCTGGAGACTGACACAGTCCCAAGTATCTCCGCGGACGCGGGTCCAGTCCTTCCCGGCGCGCGCAAATCCGAAGGACTGGAGCTCGCGATCCAACGCCTTGGTATAGGACTGGCCGGTCATATGAATGGCTTCGGATCGTAGAAGATCGGCCGGGTCTTCACGCCCGTGCCCTCATATTTCTTCACCGCCTTCTCTGCGGCTCGCCGACCCGAAGGTGTGTTCGGCTTGAGTTCCATCTGGAACGGTTGTGGCTCTCTTCCCGCGGCTCGCACCCGAGGCGGGGTTTGAACGTCAGGTCTCACAACCCTGCCATCTCTCATGGGCGCCTCTGGCTCGGACCTCCACCCCGGCTTCTGTGCGACCTGTTCTTTCAAGGCAGCATGTGCCCGGCGTCCGGCGCGCGTCGCCCAGTTGTCCCCCACGCGCAGGTAGGGCTCGCGCCGAACCAACTGCAGCGGCGCTCGCTGGATCGCGGCTGGAGCCAGGCGCGCGGCGATCATGCCCGCCGCTCCCAACCCGAGAACGGCCGCGGCTGGCGCCAACGCCGGGATGGCCATCCACGCGTTATCGCGACTGATCGCACGCTCGGTCTTCTTGAACTCAACCTGTTGACGCCGAAGCTCGGCGACATCGTCCGCTGGCGGACGATACATTCTGTCCGCCAGCGGAGCCGCCGCCGCTCGCGCACCCGTGAGCTCTGAGACGGCCCCGGCCTTGGCGCCCCTTCGTTGTGCCAGCTCCGTTTCTTGCCGAGCATTGTAAGCGTTCTGCTGCGCGGCCATCTTCGCATACGGACCCGCAAGCGGGTCAGGCACGCTGCGCGACTGCTCGCCACGAGCGTACGAACCAGTTCCAGCCAAAGTGCTCTCCCGGTCGGCGCTATGAGTGAGACGTGGACGCTGGCCACTCGGGCCGCACCTCCGCCATCCGTAAGGTCTCATAGTCACGCTTGGATGGCAAGAACAAAGAAGGAACATTTGAGTCGGCGACCGAGCGGCGCGGGCGTTTGCGTCACGAGCGGGCGCTTGAAACGGCCTGGAGCCCGCGACCGGACAAGCCCTCAAACTTCCAGTCGCGAGATTTGCGAACAGCGACGTCTGGCTTGGAGTCTGCCGCCTCCTTTTGGAGTCAGACTGACCGCGACGTGGATCGCGGCATTTGGAGTCAGCGACAGCCGACTCAGTACCTCGCGACTCCCGCCGATTTTCCGCAGGTTCGCCCTTCCCGCAGTGACCGCTAGACGATCCGGGCTTCCCGGCTGGCCGTTGGGCGGGCCGCGTCGCGCACGAGGTCCTCCACGTCGGCGATGTAGGCCTCGGAATTCTGTCGCGCGGCGTCTGCGCCCCACACCCCGTGGCGCTCAAGGCTGTCGAACCCGCCGCCGATGTGGAACAGGGCGCGAAACGCCTCCTTCTCGAGGAGCGGCGTGGGCAGGATCTGAACCCCGGCTTCGTGGAGCTGCGCCACGACGCTCTTCAGCATTCGCGGGCGGATTGCCGCGGGCACGCGGGTCAGCAGGGCGCGATGCGCGATCGGGCGACCGCCGCGGCGTCCGAAGGCCCCGACGATCTCGGCGGCCTTGATGGCCTCGCGCAGGTCGAGCTGCGACCCGGCCAGGGGCGTCAGCGCGATGTCGAAGCGCAAGGCCGCGAGCACGGCCGTTCCGCGCTCGGTGCCTTCGGTGTCCAGGATCACCCAGTCAGGGTTTCGCCGAGACGCCTCCCGGGCCGCATCGCGAATATCAGAGACCGTCGGCGCCGGATGAATGCTGATGGTCGAGACGCGGCCCGGCAGGGCGCCCCAGTTGACCAGCGGCTTGTTTGGATCGGAGTCGATCAGGGCCACGCGCCGGCCTCGCGCCGCCAGGCCGAGCGCCAGGACGACCGCCGCAGTGGTCTTTCCCGCGCCACCCTTGGGACTGATGAAGACGACGTTTGGCATCCGGGCTCCTCGGCGCACCAGTCGGCCGCGAGTCGGGCGCTTTCGTGTCCCGGCTGAGCCATGGCCCTGGGGTGGACGCTCGACCGCCCTTCCCTGTTGAACTCCGGGCTGCGCAGCTTGAACATACGCCCTCACCCCGCCATTGATACCGGTGTCAATCAAGCTGGGAGGTGCTGGCATGCAGGTTCGTGCGGCGATGATCGCGATGCTCGCGGGGCTCTCCGCGGCGACGGCTGGCTCGGCGCAGCCCTTGGCGCCAGGCGCCGTTCCTGCGGACGTGACGGCTCAGGTCAAGGCGGCGGCGCCCGCCCTGACCATCAAGGCGGCGCAGCTGAAGGTCCGCGACGGCCGGCGCTATTACGACGTCGAGGGCGTGCTCCCCGACGGCCAGGAGATGGAGCTGGATCTGCTGGAGACGCCGAACGGCTGGACTGTCGTCGAGGTCCAGCGGGACATCGCGTGGGCCGCCGCCCCGGCCGCCGCACGCACCGCTGCGGAAACGGCCTGGAAGGGCCCGCCGCCGGTGCGCGTCATCGAAAGCCGCCAGACGGACGGCGCGGTGATCTACGAGCTGTTCGCGCCCGGGCGACCGGCGACACCCGCGCTCGAGGTGATGGTCAGGAACGGCGACGCCAAGGTCCTGAGCGAGACCTGGCCCCACTGAGGGCTACGGCCAGAGGCCCATGAGGGCGATGGCCAGGCCTGCCCAGAGCCCCACGGAAACCGCCGCCCCCAGAAGCAGGCCGTATCCGCGGGCGATCGGTCGGTTGCGATGGGCGCGCGCCGGAGCCGCGACGAAAACGCCGGAGCGTGGGGAGATCGTCTCGCTCATGCGGACCTCCTGGAGCGGCCGCTCGGGGACGTGGCCGACCTCCAAGGTGAAGCTATGCAGATTCGCCTGATAGGCGAATTCTGACGATGACGTGCATCGGCTTGTGTGCCCCTGCCCGAGCTCCTACCTTCATCCAGTAAATACTGGAGCCTGCCATGCGCCTCCTTTCCATCACCGCCGCCCTCTTGCTGGCCAGTGCGACCACAGCGGCCGCCGCGCCCGCTTCGGTGACCGTCGCCGTGGCGCCCGAGCTGCAGAAGAAGTTCGACAAGACCTATGGACAGCGCGAGGCCGCGTTCCTGACCGCGGACCTGCGTGAAGCCGTCGAAGAGGCGCTCGCCAAGGCGGCGGCCTATGACGGCGCGCGCATCGAGCTGACGCTCGTTGATGTGAAGCCCAATCGCCCCACCTTCAAACAGCTCAGCGATACGCCCGGCCTATCCTTCGAGAGCTTCGGCGTCGGCGGCGCGGCGATCGAGGGCCGGGTGATCGGCGCGGACGGCGCCGAGACCCGGGTCGATTACAAGTGGTTCGAGACCGACATTCGCCAGAGCCGGGCCAACTGGATCTGGAGCGACGCCGAATGGACCTTCGACCGCTATGCGCGGAAGCTGGCGCGCGGCAAGGCGTTGGCTCGCCGCTGACCGCGCTCGCCGACGAGGTTGCGTCACAAGACGGCGCGCGGTCTGATCGCCGCGCGCCTTTCCTTTTCCGAGTCCCCCATGACCCGCCCTGCCCCGCCCGCCGACCTGGCGCCGATCGACCGGCTGCTGGCGATCATGGCCCGTCTGCGCGATCCGGAGGACGGTTGCCCCTGGGACCTGGAGCAGACCTTCGCCACCATCGCGCCCTACACGGTGGAGGAGGCCTATGAAGTCGCCGACGCCATCGAGCGGAACGACCTCGGCGACCTGAAGGACGAGCTGGGCGACCTCCTGCTGCAGGTCGTATTCCATTCGCGCATGGCCGAGGAACAGGGCGACTTCGCCTTTGATGACGTGGCCCGCGCGATCAACGACAAGATGATCCGCCGCCATCCCCATGTGTTCGGCGACGAGACCTACGCATCCCTCGCCCACCAGAAGCAGGGCTGGGAGCAGCTCAAGGCCGCCGAGCGCGAGGGAAAGGCCGACGGTCAGCCCGCCGGGCTACTGACCGACGTGCCGGTCGGCCTGCCGGGACTGACCCGGGCCGTGAAGCTTTCCAAACGCGCCGCTACGGTGGGGTTCGTGTGGCCGACCGTGCAGGACGTGGTCCACAAGCTGCACGAGGAGGTGGGCGAGATGCTCGCCGAGGTCGAGGCCGGCGATCTCGACAAGGTGCGCGAGGAACTCGGCGACGTCCTCTTCGTGGTGGCCAATCTCGCCCGCACCCTCGACATCGATCCCGAGGACGCCATCCGCTACACCAACGCCAAGTTCGTGCGGCGCTTCCAGTACGTCGAGGCGCGACTGGCCGAGCGAGGCAAGACGCCCGACCAGTCCGACCTCGCCGAGATGGACAGCCTCTGGGACGAGGCCAAGGCCGCGGAGCGCGGCTAGAAGGCCAGCCCGGGGTTGCGGCCACGCCGCACGGCTTAGCGTCGGAGGCGAGTCACTCGTCCTCCAGCTCCACGTTGGGCAGTCCGAGCGCGGCGGCGACCTTGCGCGTGTAGCTCGCCCCCACGTCGACGACCGCGCCGTCCTCGGTGTGGAGCCGCATCATGCTGCGCCGGCCACGCTCCACGCGCGCGACGGCCGAGAGCCGTACGAAGGCGCTGCGATGGACGCGGACGATCTCCCGCGGGTCCAGCTTGGCCTCCAGCTCCCGCATGGTCGTGCGCAAGATGTGCGTGCGCAGATGGGTGTGGATGAGGGCGTAGTCCTTGTCTGCTTCGATCCGGCGGATGTCGGCCGTCTGCACGCGGACCAGCCCCTCGCGTTGGCGGATCCAGAACCCCGATTCGAAACTGGCGGCGGGCGCCGCGCAGTTGGACGGGCCCGAAAGACGCCGCCTGGCCCGGCTCATGGCCTCTTCGAGTCGGTCGGGGCGGACCGGCTTTAGCAGGTAGTCGGCGGCGTCCAGCTCGAAGGCCTCCGCGGCCCAGTGCGAAAAGGCCGTGACGAACACGACCTCGGGCCGCGCGCTGCCCGCGAGCACGCGCGCCACCTCGACGCCGGACCGCCCGGGCATCTGGATATCCAGGAGCACGACGTCGGGCGCCGCCGCCGCGATGGCCGCCAGCGCCGCATCGCCGTCGGCCGCCTCCCCGACCACCTCGACCCCGGTCAGCCGGGCCAGGCAGGATCGCAGCCAGTCGAGGGCCAGGGGTTCGTCGTCGACGATGAAGACCCGCATCAGCGCCCCTCCGAGACGAACGCCAGCGGCAAGTCCAGCTCGACCCGAAAGCCGCGCGGCAGGCGCTCGGCGCGCACGGCGGCGCCCGCGCCGTAGTGCGCCTTCAGCCGCCCGGCGACGTTGCGCAGGCCGACACCCTCACCCGCAGTTCCGGGCGCGCCGCCGGCGCCGTCATCCGCCACCACCAGCCGCAGACGGCCGTTCGGCGCCGCCGCGCAAACCGTCAGGGTGACGGGGCGCTTGCTCGGCGCGACGCCGTGCTTGATCGCGTTCTCGACCAGGGGCTGGAGCAGGAAGTGCGGCACGCTCGCCCCGGCCAGGCCATCGGGCAGCTCGATGTCGACCCGCAGCCGCTCGCCGAACCGCGCCGCCTCGATCTCGAGGTAGGCGCCCACGACGTCCAACTCATCCTCCAGGCTGGCCATGGCGTTGGGTTCGCTGGCCAGGGTCGCCCGGAAGAACTCGGCCAGACGGGAGACCACGACCTCGGCGTCCCGATTCCGCCCCGACCCCACCAGCGACATCACCGCGTTGAGGCTGTTGAACAGGAAGTGCGGATTGATCTGCAGCCGCAGCGCCGCCAGCTGGGCCGTCTGGGCCTCGGCCAGGGCCGCGGCCAGGCGGCGCTCCCGCTCGTGCACGGCGCGCATCGACAGCCCGAACCCCAGCCCCACCGCGTACATCAGATAGACCGGGGACAGCATGAGCAGGTTGTTCAGGAACAGCAGCCCCTGCCCGCTGACCCGCGCCCCGTCCGGCAGCACCACCTTCGCCTTCAGATACTGCTCGATCATCATCAGGTCGATCGTGGCGTGGACGAGGATCAGGGCCACCAGCAGGGCGGCGGCCAGCCCCATCCGCCAGCGCTCGGAAACGCGCCGAAGCAGGCCCGTCACCACGCCGCAGAAGCCGCAGGACAGCGCAAATCCCACCGCCACCGTCGTGAGCAGATAGGCCGTGTCCTGCGCGCGCTGCTGTCCGGTCGCCACCCCCGGCGCGATGTAGCAGGCGAAGGCCAGCGACCACAGCAGGAGCGCGAACACGACCGCCAGCGCGGCGAAGCTCCACCTGGAATTCGAAGTCACCACGCCTCCCCTGGGCCGCAGCGCTCCCTCATCGCCCGCCCGGCGCGTGTGGCCATTCCGGTGCGACGAACGGGCGGAAAAGTGCGACGAGGCCGCCGTCAGGCCCCGCGGATCTCGGCCTGGGGGTACAGCTGTTCGAACTGACCCATGGCCTGGGGCGTGAGGCTGACGGAGAGGCGCACCGAGCCGTCCTTGCCCTCGTTCCGCTCGATGACCCGGCCATGGCGATAGAGCCAGGCGATGGCGGCGCCGTCCCCGGCCGGCATGTAGACGTCCACCGGCGGCGCCTCGTCGACCAGGCCGGCCACCGCGGCGAGAAGCGCCTCGCAGCCGTCGCCCGTCACGGCGGACACCAGCACGGCGGGCGGGCTGGCGCGCCGGGCGTCACTGACCGCCTCGTCCCGCTCGTCGGCCGGCAGGAGGTCGGCCTTGTTCCAGACCTCCAGGATGCGCCGTTCGTCCATGTCGACGCCCAGGCGGCTCAAGACCGCACGCACATCCGCGGCCTGGGCCTTGGTCTCTTCGCTGGCGATGTCGCGGACGTGCAGCACCACGTCGGCCTCGCGCACCTCCTCCAGCGTGGCGCGGAAGGCCTCCACCAGCTCGTGCGGCAGGTCCGAGATGAACCCCACGGTGTCGCTCAGGATCGCGGGCCGCCCATCCGGCAGCTTCAGCGAACGCAGGGTCGGGTCCAGGGTGGCGAACAGCATGTCCTGCGCCACCACCTCGGCGTTGGTCAGCCGGTTGAACAGCGTCGACTTCCCGGCGTTGGTGTAGCCCACCAGGGCCACGGTCGGGAACGGCACGCGCCGGCGCGCCGAACGCTGCAGGGTACGGGTTCGGCGCACCTCCTCCAGCTCGCGCTTGAGCTTGCCGATCTTCTCGGCGATCAGCCGCCGGTCGGTCTCGATCTGGGTTTCGCCCGGGCCGCCCATCACGCCGAAGCCGCCGCGCTGGCGTTCCAGGTGGGTCCAGGTGCGGACCAGGCGCGAACGCTCGTAGGTCAATCGCGCCAGCTCGACCTGCAAGCGGCCTTCCCGCGTGCGGGCGCGGCGGGCGAAGATTTCCAGGATCAGTCCCGTGCGGTCGATGACCTTGGCGCCCCAGGCCTTCTCCAGGTTCCGCTGCTGGACGGGCGTCAGCGCGTCGTCGATGACCACGACGTCCAGTTCCTCGACCTCCACCAGGACCCGGATCTCCTCCACCTTGCCCTTGCCGAACAGGGTGGCGGGCGTGAGCTTGCGAAGGCCCACGATCATGGTCTCGCGGACCTCGAGGTCGAGGGCGAGGGCGAGGCCGGCGGCCTCCTCCAGCCGCGCCTGCGGATGGCGCGCGCCGTCGCGGCCCTCCCGGTCGGGATGGATCACCAAGGCGCCCTGGACGGGCGCCTCACGGTCTACGGATGTGGTGGAGCTCAATCGCCCTCGTCGTCAGCCGGTTCATAGAGCTGAACGGGCTGAGCCGGCATGATGGTGGAGATGGCGTGCTTGTAGACCAGCTGGGACTGGCCGTCCCGGCGCAGCAGGACGCAGAAGTTGTCGAACCAGCTGACCACGCCCTGCAGCTTGACGCCGTTCACCAGGAAGATGGTGAGCGGGGTCTTCGACTTCCGCACGCTGTTGAGGAAGGTGTCCTGCAGGTTCTGTTTCTTGTCGCTCACGGCTTTCCGCCTTTTCGTTTTGATCGGGCGGAAGCTCCGCCCACACACAAGGTCACGCTAAGCCGCAAAACGCGGCTGTTGCAATCGCAGGCTGACGTCAGATCGCCGAAGCCTTCGCGCGCTCGATATAGAGGCGTCGGAGCTTCAACGCCACAGGTCCCGGCGCGCCGTCGCCCACAGGCTTGCCGTCCACCGCCACCACGGGCAGCACCAGGCTGCCGGCGCCGGTGATGAACGCCTCCTTCGCGGCCCGCGCCTCGTCAGGCGTGAAGGGCCGCTCCTCGACCTTCAGCCCCGCCTCGCGCGCCACGTCGATGAGCGAAAGGCGGGTCACGCCGCGCAGGATGTTGGCGTTGGTGTCGCGGGTGCGCAGGATCCCATCGCCGTCGACGATCCAGGCATTGGACGAGGCCCCTTCGGTGACCAGCCCCAGGTCGTCCACGAACCAGGCCTCAACGGCGCCGACCTCGCGGGCCTTCTGCTTGGCCAGGGCGTTCGGCAAGAGGCCCACCGTCTTGATGTCGCAACGCCCCCAGCGGTTCTCGGGCGTGGTGACCACGGACACGCCCTTGGCCGCGCGCGCCTCGGTGGCGTCCCGGTCCACCCGGCTCACCGTCACCACCACGGCCGGGGCCACGTGCGCCGCCGGAAAGGCATGGTCGCGCGGCGCGACGCCCCGGCTGACCTGGAGATAGACCAGGCCCTCGCGGACGCGATTGCGCCGCACCGTCTCCCGCAGCACGGTCGTCAGGGCCGCGCGGCTCATCGGCATGGGGATGCGCAGCTCCGACAGACTGCGCTCCAGCCGCGCGAAATGCCCCTCGGGATCGGCCAGCTTGCCGCCGAACAGGGCCCAGACCTCATAGACCGCGTCGGCGAACTGATAGCCTCGGTCCTCGATATGGACGACGGCCTCCGCCTGATGGACGTAGCGTCCGTTCACATAGGCAATGCGCCCCAACTCTAGGCCTCCTCGGCTTCCAGCGACCGGGCGCCCGACAGGCCCAGGGACTTCAGCTTACGGTGCAGCGCCGAACGCTCCATGCCGATGAAGGCCGCAGTACGTGAAATATTGCCCGAGAACCGAAGCATCTGGGCGTTCAGATACTCGCGCTCGAACACCTCGCGGGCCTCGCGCAACGGCAGGGCGATGATCCGCTCGGCGCCCAGCGAGGTCGTCTGGTCGTTCACCGAGGCCTCGGCCGGCAGCATGTCGGCGGTGATCGGGTCGGCGGGCGACCCCGAGGCCAGGATCAGCATCCGCTCCACATTGTTGCGCAGCTGGCGCAGGTTGCCCGGCCAGGCCCGAACCTGGAGCATGGCCAGCGCGTCGTCCGATAGCTTGCGGCGGGCCAGGCCGGAGGCTTCGCAGATCCGGTTGATGAAGTCTTCCACGAGGTCGGGGATGTCTTCGCGACGTTCGCTGAGGCCCGGGACGTTCACCGGGACCACGTTGAGCCGGTGGAACAGATCCTCGCGGAAGCGCCCGGCCGCGATCTCCTCGCGCAGGTCCTTGGAGGTCGAGGAGATCACGCGCACGTCCACCTGCACGTCGGCGTCGCCGCCCACCCGCCGGAACCGCTGCTCGACCAGCACGCGCAGGATCCGGCCCTGGGTCTCCCGCGGCATGTCGGCCGCCTCGTCCAGATAGAGCGTGCCGCCGTGGGCCCGCTCGAAGACGCCGATCTTGGCGGTGCGTCCGTTCGCCCCCTCTTCGCCGAACAGCTCCACGTCCATGCGTTCCGGCGTCATCCCGGCGGCGCTGATCGGCACGAACTCGTTGCGCGAGCGGTGGCTGGCGTCGTGGATCAGCCGCGCCACGGTCTCCTTGCCGGAGCCGGGCGGGCCCGAGATCAGCACGCGGCTGTTGGCGCCGGCCAGCTTGGCGATCATCTGACGCAGCTGCTGGGCGGCCATCGACTTGCCCAGCAGTCCCTCGGGCTGGATCGTCTGGGCCCGCAGCCGGCGGTTCTCCCGCCGCAGGTTGGTGGTCTCCAAGGCGCGCTCGACCACCAGCAGCAACCGGTCCGACTTGAACGGCTTCTCCAGGAACTCGTAGGCGCCGCGCTTGATCGAACTGACCGCGGTCTCGATGTTCCCGTGGCCCGAGATCATGATCACCGGCAGGTCGGGGTCCAGCGCCTTGACCATGTCGAGCAACTCCAGGCCGTCCATGCCGCCGCCCTGCATCCAGATATCCAGGATCAGCAGCGCCGGCTTGCGCGCCCGCACCTCGGCGAGCGCGCTCTCGGAGTCGGTCGCCGTGCGAACGTCATAGCCTTCGTCGGTCAGGATTCCCGCGACCAGCTCGCGGATATCCGCCTCGTCGTCGACCACCAGAACGTCAGCCGCCATCAGTCCATCCTCATTTGGCCGTAACGGCCGCGGTGGGTTTCGCAGCGCGCGGCGCCGGGGCGGCCGGCAGGCGAAGAATCGCCAAGGCCCCCTGCCCGCTCCGCGCGTCGGCCAGCTCCAGCTCGCCGCTGTGGTCTTCCAGGATCCGCTTCACGATCGCGAGCCCGAGGCCCGTGCCCTTTTCGCGGGTGGTCACATAGGGTTCGGTCAGCCGGTCGCGATCCTTGGCGGGCAGTCCGACGCCATTGTCCTCGACCTCGATGGCCACCGAGGCGTCCTCGACGACCAGCCGGGCGGTGATCCGCCCTTTGAGGCGCGGCGATTTCGCGCGGCGAGCCTCGACGGCCTCGGCCGCGTTCTTCAGGACATTGGTGAGCGCCTGGCCGATCATCCGGCCATCCGCATAGAGGATGGCGTCGGCCTTGGGCTCTTCGAGCTCCACCACGAAGTCCGGGCTGGCGACCCGCTGGGCGAACACGGCGGCGCGCAGCAGCTCGCCGGCCTCCAGCTTGTCGAACTTCGGCGCCGGCATCCGGGCGAAGGCCGAGAACTCGTCCACCATGCGGCCGATGTCGCCGACCTGGCGCACGATGGTGTCGGTGCAGCGGTCGAAGATCTCGAGTTCGGACGGGGCGATGTCCTTGCGATACTTGCGGCGCAGGCGCTCGGCCGAGAGCTGGATCGGTGTCAGCGGGTTCTTGATCTCGTGGGCGATGCGGCGGGCGACGTCGCGCCAGGCGGCGTTCCGCTGCGCCGCCACCAGCCGCGTGACGTCGTCGAAGGTCAGCACCAGGCCGCCTTCACTCTGGCTGGCGCGGACCCGCAGGCGGCGATTGTCGCGCCCGCGGGCGACGTCGATCTCCTCCTCGGCCTCGCCGCTCCGTCCGGCGGCGGCCAGCTCGGCGAACTCCGGAACGACCTCGGACAGCTTGCGGCCGCGCCCCTGCCCGCCCGGAAGCGCCAGCAGCACTTCGGCCTGGCGGTTGGCCACGGATATCCGGCCCTCCGAATCCAGGCCGATCACGCCCGCGCTCACCTCGGCGAGCACCGTTTCGATGAACTGCCGCCGCTCCTCGGCCTCTTCGCCGGCCCGGCGCAGGGCTTCCTGCTGCGCCTGAAGATCGTGCGTCATGCTGTTGAACGCGCGGGACAACACCGCGATCTCATCGGGATCGCCGTCGGCGTCGACACGCGCGCTGAGGTCGCCGCCGGCCACGCGCCCAGCCGCCTGCACCAGCCGCGCGACCGGCGCCGAGATGGCGTTGGCCGCGGTCAGCCCCAGCCACACCGCGCCCACCAGCACCAGCAGCGCCGTCTCGACGTAGCTCAGCGCGAAGATGGTCTGCACCCGCGCCCGGCTCTCCCCGATCTCCCGGTACGAGACCAGCGCGCTCTCCGCGTCGCGCAGGTTCGCCACCACGCCCTGTTCGAGCGGGCGGACGGCGTAGAGGTAGACATCGCCATAGTCCGGCAGGCGATAGAGCGCCCGGATCACATTGTCGGCGCGGACGAAGATCTCGCCCCGGTCCGCGGCGGCGAACGCGGAGGCCGGGAGGCCTTCGAAGGTCGGCGCGGCTGTCGCCTCCGCCCGCGCCATGACCTGCCCCTCGCGCGTCACCAGGTAGAGCGCCGGAAAGCCGTGGTAGGAGGCCAAGGCCGAAAGGGCCCGATCGAAGGCCCCGGCCTGGCCCTGCAGTCCCGCCGCTTCTCGGTTGAGGTCCTGGGCCATGGACGTAACGCGATCGGCCGTGTCGCGGGTCTGCTCCTCGATGTACGAGCGGAACACGGTGGCCGAGTTCTCGACGACGGTCTGGACCCGCTCGCTGAACCACTTGTCGACGCCCTGGCTAACCAGGACTCCGGAGAAGACGAAGACCACCAGGGCCGGCACCAGGGCGGCCAGCGCGAAGAGGCGCACGAAACGCACGTGGAGCCGCGCGCCGGCGTCGTGCGACCGCGCCCTCAGAAGTTCCAGGATGCGCAGCGAAACCGCCGCGATCAGGCCCAGGATCAGAACCAGGTTGAAGCCCAGGACCGTCAGGATCAGCTGGCTGGCCGGGCCAAGCGGCCCTTTGGCTGGCGGCGAGGCGGCGAGCAGGATCGCCAGGCCCGTCAGGCCCGCCGCGACGCTGTAGCCGACACCGAGCACGACGCGGGACTGAAGGGCGGCTCGGATCCGGCCCAGAGCCGGATGACGAAACGCCGGATGCGTGAGCAACGCCATTGCGCCCGGAGCCTAGGGAGCTGTGCTCCAAAATCAACAGCTATGTTGCCGCGTTGCACGGCAGCGGTTGTGGCCGAGGACCGGCCGTCGCGTATTAAGTGTCCTGGGCGCCGCCGGGCGCCGCGAGCTACCGCCGTCCGCGCGCCATTTCCACGCCGAGATCGTGAATCTTCTTCCGCAGCGTGTTGCGGTTGAGGCCCAGGATCTCGGCGGCCCGGACCTGATTCCCGCGAGTCGCGGCGAGCGTCAGCTGGATCAGCGGACGCTCCACCTCCTCCAGGACCCGGTCGTAGAGTCCCGCGGGCGGGATCCCATCCGGCTGGTCGGCGAAGTAGCCAGCAAGCTTCTGCTCCACGAGCTGGGACAGCGTCGCCGGGCCTTCCTGCCCCTGCACCGTCGGCTGTTGGTCGGCCAGCTCCTTCTCGATGATCCGGGCGGTGATCAGGTCTTCGCCGTAGAGCGCGCAGACCCGGCGGACCAGGTTCTCGAGCTCCCGCACGTTGCCGGGCCAGGCGTGCCGCTTCAGCCGTTCCAGGGCGTTGGCGTCGATGGTCTTGGCGGGCAGGCCCTCGCGATTGGCCCGCAGCAGGAAGGCCCGCGCGAGATCCGGAATGTCCTCGGCGCGATCGCGCAGCGGCGGGATGCGCAGCGGCGCGACGTTGAGGCGGAAGAACAGGTCCTCGCGGAACAGCCCCTGCTGGATCAGCGCCCGCAGGTCGCGGTTGGTGGCGGCGATGATCCGCACGTTCGGACGCCGGCCCGTCTTGGGATTGAGCGCCGGCTCGGAGCCGTCGATCACCCGCAGCAGGCGCGTCTGGGCGTCCAGCGGCATGTCGCCGATCTCGTCCAGGAACAGGGTGCCGCCGTCGGCGTCGATCAGCTTGCCGGCGTCGCCCTCCTCCTTGCCGAAGAGCTCGCTCTCGACGCGTTCGCGCGGCGTTGCGGCGAGGTTGATGACCACGAACTTGCCGTCGCGGCGGCGGCCCATGTCGTGCAGCGCCCGGGCGACCAGCTCCTTGCCGGTGCCGCTCTCGCCGGTGATCAGCACCGTCAGGTCCGCGCCCACCAGCCGGGCGATGGTGCGGTAGACTTCCTGCATCGGCGCGGAGCGGCCGATCAGGGGCAGGCGGTCGTCGCGCACCGCTCGCGCCTGCGCCTTCGACGCCTCCGCATCGGCCGGCCGCGACAGGGCCCGGCGCGCGGCCGAGGTCATGTCGTCCAGGTCGAAGGGCTTGGGCACATATTCGAACGCCCCCACCTCGGCGGCATTGACCGCCGTGATCAGGTTGTTCTGGGCGCTCATCACGATGACCGGCAGCTTGGGCCGCTGCTTCTTGATGCGCGGGAGGACGTCGAAGACGTTCTCGTCGGGCATGACCACGTCGGTGACCACGAGGTCGCCCTCGCCGTCCGTCACCCACTTGAGCAGGGTCGTGGCGTTGCCGGTGGCCCGGACCTGGTAGCCCAGGCGGGTGAAAGCCTGGGACAGGACCAGCCGGATCGAGCTGTCGTCGTCGGCGATCAGGATCTTCTTGGATGCGGCGTTCATCTAGATGGCGTCCTCATGCGCCGCGATCGGCAGCAACACGCGGAAGACGGTGCGGCCGGGCTCGGACTCGAAATCGATCAGGCCGCCGTGACCGGCGACCAGCTTGGCGACCAGCGCCAGGCCGAGGCCCGCGCCGTTGTTCTTCGAGGTGACGAAGGGCTGGAAGAGGCTCTCGCGGATGTGCTCGGGCACGCCGGGGCCGTTGTCGACGACGCGGACCTCCAGCGGCGCGCCACGCAGCGCCTGCCCCTTGGCCGACCGCACCCGGACCCCGTGGCGATAGGCGGTGTGGATCGACACTTCGCCGCGGCCGTCGCCGCGCGCATGGGCGGCCTCGGCGGCGTTCTTCACCAGGTTCAGGAAGATCTGGATCAGTTGGTCCTCGTCGCCCGGCACCGGCGGCAGCGACGGGTCGTAACTCTCCTTCAGGCCCAGGCCCTCGGCGAAGCCGTTCGTGGCCAGCGCCCGCACGCGGTCGAGGATCTGGTGGATGTTGATCGGCGTCAGGGTGGGTAGGGCGTCGTCGGAGAAGGCCTCCATCCGGTCCACCAGCCGCCGCACCCGGTCGGTCTCGTCGACGATGAGCTGGGCCAGCGGGGCGTCCTCGGCCTTGGCGCCCGACTTCAGCAACTGTGCGGCGCCGCGGATGCCGGCGAGCGGGTTCTTGATCTCGTGCGCCAGCATGCGGCCCAGGCCGACCAGGGAGCGCAGGCCCGCGGCCTCGTGGGCGCTGCGCTCGTTGCCCAGGCCGTTCTTCACCGTGAGCGTCAGCAGGACCGAGCCGTCGCCCAGTGGCGCGGCCGCGCCGTCGGCCTCGAACGGCGGCAGGCCGAACAGGCTGATGTGGACGCCCCGCTCGCGGACCCGGGCGTCCTCCTCGATGGCCCGGTTCAGCAGCGAGACCAGGGCGGAGCCGGGCGGCAGGGCGGCGCGGAACCGGCCTCGGGCCAGCAGGCCCAGCCCCTGCCCGAACAGCGACTCTGCGGCCTCATTCACGGCCACAAGGGCGCCGTCGGCGTCGACCACCAGCGACGGATCCGGACTGAGCTCGAAGGCCGCGGCCTTCAAGGCGTCCATGCCCACGCTCTTGTCCTGGAACTTCGTCTTCCCACTCATGCGGCGAGCCTGTGATCTGGAGGTCCCCAGAGGGCTTGCAGCCCCCTCTCGACCGATCGGGCGTCCTCCAGACGGCACAGGGCCGCGCGCGCTTCTCTCCGGGCCTGCGCGTCGGCGGGCCAGGGGGCGTTTTCGATGTAGGCGGCCAGGTGCTTGCGGAAGATCCGCAGGCCCAGGCGTTCGCCATAGAATGCAAGGCTCTCGCGCAGGTGCGAGATCGCGATGGCGAGGCGCTCTTCCGCGGCCGGCTCCTCGAAGGGCCGGCCATCCAGCTCCGCCTCCAGTTGGGCGGCGATCCACGGCTTGCCGTAGACCCCGCGCCCGACCATCACGGCGTCGGCGCCGCTGGCGTCCAGGGCGGCGCGGGCGCTGCGCCCATCGACGATGTCCCCGTTGGCGATGACCGGGATCGAGACCGCGTCCTTCACCGGCCGGATGGCGGCCCAGTCGGCGGCGCCCTTGTAGAACTGGCAGCGAGTGCGCCCGTGGACCGTCACAGCCTTCACCCCGAGCGCCTCGGCGCGGGCGGCCAGGTCCGGCGCATTGCGGCAATCGTTGTCCCAGCCCAGCCGCATCTTCACCGTCACCGGGACATCCACGGCCTCGACGGCGGCGGTCATCAGCTCGGCGGCCAGATCGGGCTCGCGCATCAGGGCCGAGCCGCCGTGGCCGCCGGTGACCTCGCGCGCCGGACAACCGAAGTTAAGGTCGATGATCTCGGCGCCCGCCGCGGCGGCCAGCCGCGCGCCCTCGGCCATGGCGACCGGATCGCGGCCCACCAACTGCACCACCATCAGCGGCAAGCCTTCGCCCACCGCCGCGCGGCGCACCACGTCGGGACGGCCCTTGGAGAATTCGGCGCAGGCGACCATCTCGGTCGCCACATAGGCCGCGCCCAGCCGGCTGGCGGCGCGGCGGAACGGCAGGTCCGAGACGCCGGTCATCGGCGCGATCCAGACGCGGCCGCCGACCTTCACCCCGCCGATGTCGAGTACGCTGCTCATTTTATAGACAGGCCCATCGCTATCTTTTTAGGCAGATGTCACCGCTAACGTAAAGCCGGAAAGCTGGACACGCCCCGCCAGTTTCGTATGAGCGCCTGTATGAGTTTCTCCGCGGTGATCGTGGCGGCCGGTGAAGGGCTGCGGGCTGGGCCGGGCGAGCCGAAGGCCTGGCGCGAACTGGGCGGACGGCCGATCGTGCGCTGGTCTGTCGAAGGCCTGCTGGCCGCCGGCGCCGCCGAGGTCGTGGTCGTGGTCGCGCGCGACCGGTTGTCGCAGGCCGAAGTCGCCCTCGCCGGCCTCGAAGGCTGGAAGGCGGTGACGGGCGGCAAGACCCGCGCCGAATCCGTCCAGGCCGGCCTTGCGGCCCTCACGGCGAAATCGGCTCAGCCTGTATTGATACACGACGCCGCCCGACCGTTTGTCGGTCGCAGCCATGTGGATCGACTGCTGGCCGCGCTGGACCTGGCCGACGGCGCCATCCCCACCCTGCCCGTCCCCGACACCCTGAAGCGCGGCGACGGCCTCGTCGACGAGACGGTCTCCCGCGACGGCCTGTGGCGGGCCCAGACGCCGCAGGCCTTCCGGTTTGGCAAGCTCAAGGCCGCCTACCGCCGCTGGCCGGCGGGCGAGGAGCCAACGGACGATGCCTCGGTGATGGAGCGCGCCGGCGGCCACGTCGCCATGGTCCCGGGCGACCCGATGCTGATGAAGCTGACCTACCCGGAAGACTTCATGCTGGCCGAGCAACTCTGCGCCGGGCGGCGGATCGTGCGCATGGGCCAGGGGATCGACGCGCACCGGTTCGGGCCGGGCGATGTGGTCTGGCTCGGCGGCATCCGCATCCAGCACGACCTGGGCCTCGTGGGCCACTCCGACGCGGACTGCGCCCTGCACGCCCTGACCGACGCGGTGCTGGGCGCCATCGCCGACGGCGACATCGGCGAGCACTTCCCGCCATCGGATCCCCAGTGGAAGGGAGCTTCCTCCGACCGCTTCCTGCTGCACGCGGTGAGCCGGGTGGCGGCCCTCGGCGGCCGGATCCTGAATGCGGACCTGACCCTCGTCTGCGAGCGGCCCAAGATCCGGCCGCACCGGGACGCCATGCGGGCCCGGATCGCCGAGCTTCTGGGCCTTCCCATCGACCGCGTCAGCGTCAAGGCGACGACGACGGAGGGGATGGGCTTCACCGGCCGCGAAGAAGGCCTGATGGCGCAGGCCGTCGTGGCGGTCGAGACCCCGCTCTAGCTCACGGCAGCCACGTCCACCGGCTCTTGAGGTGGGCGTACAGCGAACCGGCGAGGTTGGTGTAGTCGTCGGTCCAGGGCTTGGCCTTGAAGGGATCGCCCCAGCGCCACTTGCCGGAGGCCATGAAGGCGTCCAGCGCCGCCTTGTTCTTGGCGATGATCACGGCGTCCTCCGACGATTCCCAAGTGCCGTCTGGGTCCTGCTCGGGCGCGACATAGTTCTGGGCCAGCGACCAGCCCCCGGCGGCGCGGGCCACGGCCTGGGCGGGGTGCATCAGGTCCAGGTTTCGGTTCGACAGGTGCAGGATCAGGATGCCGTCCGGCTTCAGCTTGGTGAGGTAGCCGCGCACCGCCTCCACGGTGAGCAGGTGGGCCGGCACGGCGTCGGAGGAGAAGGCGTCGATCAGCAGGATGTCGAAACTGCCCGGCGGCTCCTTGGCCACCGTGAGGCGTGCGTCGCCGATCACGTAGTCGACCAGGCTCTTGGCGCACAGGGTAGTATAGCTGAAGTTCACCGGATCGCTCGCGATCCGCACCACCAGCGGGTCGATCTCGTAGAAGCTGAGGTGGTCGGTGGCCCGCACGTAGCCGGCGACCGACCCCGTGCCGAGGCCGACCGCCCCGATCCGCAAGGCCGGCGAAGCCTTCTGCTTGGCCACGAACACCTGACCGATCGGGGTGTTCGGCGTGTAGTAGACCATCGGCCGGCAACGATAGCGGGGGTCCTGCGCCTGGGCGCCGTGTAGGGTCGTGCCGTGGGCCAGCATCTTCACCTGCCCGATGCTGGGCACATAGGTCTGCGACAGCTTCAGCACGCCGAAGAAGCTGCGCCAGCTCTGCCGCGTGTCGGTCCGGTCGGCCGCCGCCTCCGCCGCATAAGTCAGCACGGCCAGGACAGCGAAGAACAGCAGGGCGTGTCGCCGCACCATGAACGCCGCCAGCATGGCCAGGACCAGCAGCGTCTTCATGCCCATGTCGAACAGCTCGGACTGATCGAAGGCGCCGACGACGGATTCTGTGGTCATCCGGCCGCCCGCGAAGGTCACGGCGATGGGCGTGGCGATGGCCGCGCCGACCCCCACGATCAGCATCGCCCAGCTCCAGCGGGGAATGCGGTTGAGGTCGCCCCACGGCCGCGCGAGGCACGAGAGCGCCAGCACGATGGGGTACTCCCACACGTCGTTGAAGATCACCGGGGCGACGAAGGCGTTGAATGCCCCGCCAACGACGCCGCCGAGCGACAGGCAGAGGTAGAACTCGGTCAGGTGCGCCGGGTCCGGCCGGTGGGCCACCAGCCGCTGGTGACACATCAGGGCGGTGAGGAAGAACGCCGCCAGGTGGACGAAGAGCTGAAGCGGCAGGTTCGTGGCCTTGAACGGCAGCAAGGCGACGCAGGCCGCCGCCGCCGCCGCCTGCAGGGTCAGCGTCAGCGCCGGCGGGATGGCCGGCCGCTCCTGGAAGGCGATGATGAAGGTCACCAGGTACAGGGCCAGCGGCGCCACCCAAAGGAAGGGCGCCGAGGCCACGTCGGTGGTGATGTGCGTCGTCACCCCCAGCATCAGGCTGGACGGAATGGCCGCCAGCGCCACCCACCCTGCCCGCCTGGCCCAGGAAGGCGCCGGCGCCGTCGCTTCCACCCGTACGACAGCCGCCGAGCGGACGCGCATGACGGCGAGCGCCAGGGCGCCGATGATCAGGACGAAGAGCCCGTACCCTGCGCTCCAGCCATAGCGCTGCTCGGCCAGTGACGTCAGCGGCTCCACCACGATGGGATAGGCCAGGAGCGCGATCAGGCTGCCGAGGTTGCTGGCGGCGTAGAGGACGTAAGGCTCCTTGCCCTCGGCTGCGCCGATGGTTCGCGCATGCCATGCCTGCACGAGTGGGGCGGTCGCCGACAGGATCGCAAACGGCGCGCCGATGGAGAGCGTCAGGACGGCCAGCAGCCACAGGTTCGGATGGTCGGACGATGGCGGCCCCACTAGTTCGTTCACCCGCAGGGGCAGGGCCACCGCCGCCACGAGCAGCGCCGCGATGTGGGCGATCGCCTGGCCGCGCACCGAGGGAATTCGCTGCAATAGGTGGGCGTAGAAGTAGCCGGCCAGCAGCGCGAGCTGGAAGAACGCCATCGAGGTGTTCCAGACCGACGGGCTTCCGCCCAGCAGCGGCAGGACCAGCTTGGCCACCATCGGCTGCACCAGGAACACCAGCGCCGCGCTGGTGAAGACGGTGATGGCGAAGAGCGCCGGCGGCGCGGTGCGGGCCTGGGCCCCGTCGGCAAGCGTGGTCATTGGGTCTCGAATCGCCTTGTCGATGGGGGCGGGCAATGCTCAGTTCGCCCGGAGTAGAGGGACCTTCAAGCTGATGTTCAACCTGGAGATCGTGACCCTGGCGCGCCTCCTGATCGACGAGGCGCGGGAACGATCCCTGCGCATCGTCACCGCCGAAAGCTGCACCGGCGGCCTGGTGGCCGGCGCCATCTGCTCGATCGCGGGATCGTCCGACGTGTTCGAGCGCGGCTTCGTCACCTATTCCAACCGCGCCAAGCAGGAGCTGCTGGGCGTGCCCGGCGACCTGATCGCCGACCTCGGCGCCGTGTCGGAGCCCGTGGCGCGAATGATGGCTGAAGGCGCCTTGGAGGCGTCTAACGCCCACCTCGCCGTGGCCATTACCGGGGTTGCGGGCCCAGGCGGCGGCACACCTCTGAAGCCCGTAGGGACGGTCCATATCGCCACCGCCCGGACCAACCAGCGGCTCGTGCATGAAGAACACTTCTTCGAGCAGGACACCCGCGAAGGGGTCCAACTCGCCGCCGTTCAAGCGGCGCTCCAGATGATGCGGGACCGGCTCACCTGAGCGAAGCGCCGCACCTCGTCCGCGCCCTGCGCCGCCGCGACCTCACGGGCATCGTGCTGAACGCCATGATCGGGGCCGGAATGCTGGCCGCCCCGGCGAAGGTCTATGCCCTCGCCGGCGGCTGGAGTTTCGTGGTCCTGGCCGCCGCGGCGCTGGCCCTTACACCGCTGATCCTCTGCTTCGCCGACCTTTCAAGCCGGTTCTCCGGCACGGGCGGGCCCTATCTCTACGCCCGGGCGGCCCTACCCGCCCTGCCTGCCTTCGCGGTCGGCTGGCTGATGTGGTTCAGCCAGGCGATGTCGGTCGCCACGCTGTCGGCGCTGTTCGTCACCTATCTCGCCGGCTTCGTCCCGGCGCTGGAGTCGGGCGCGCCGCGCTATCTGACCATCGGCTTACTGGGCGTGATCCTGACCAGCATCGTCCTGGTGGGGATCCGCCAGTCCGCACGGGCCAGCAATGTCCTGATCGTACTCAAGTTGGGTTTCGTCCTCGCCTTCGCCGCGGCCGGCGTCGGGTTCGTCCAGGCGGACCGGCTGGCGATCGATACGTCCCTGCCCACCGCCGTCCCGTTCGCCCAGGCGCTGCTGATCTACCTCTTCGCCTATTCCGGCTTCGAGCGCGGCTCGGTCGTGGCCGGCGAGGCGCGTGACCCGCAGCGGGACGTGCCCGCCGCGCTGATCGGAGGGGTCGCCGCGGTCACCTTCGCCTACGCCGCGGTCCTGCTGGTTTGCGTGGGCGTCCTGGACAGCCCGGCGGCGAACGACCGGCCGCTCGCCGAGGTGGGCCGGCAGCTTTTCGGCGACGCCGGAGCCATAGCCGTCTCAGCCGGGGCTCTCGCCGTCATCGTCGGCACGATCCTGGTCATCACGATTTCCATGCCGCGCATGCTGCTGGCGCTGTCCGAGCAGGATCAGCTCCCGCGCTGGCTGGGCCACGTCCATCCCCGATGGCGCACGCCGCACGTGGCGATCGTGATCTCCAGCATCCTGGGCTTCGGGTTCGCGATGGCCAGTGACCTGCTCACCGCCCTCACGATCGCCACCGCGGCGCGCCTGACCGGCTACATCCTGTGCTGCATTTCCCTGTGGCGCATGTCGCGGCGCGCCGACGCGCCCGAGCCCCGGTTCTCCCTGCCGTACCGGGGGCCTATCGCCCTGTTCACCGCGGCGCTGTTCACCGGCGTGCTGCTGCTGGGGGCGACGAAGGAGCTGCCGGCGCTCCTGGTTGTGCTCGTTGCCGGCCTGGTGCTCTGGGTCTTCAGCCGTAAAGCGCCTTCGCCCGGTCCTCGAAACAGCCCATGAGCCGCTCCACCGCGTGATGGAAGTTGGCCGTCAGCAGGCCCTCCAACAGGCGCGACTTGAACTGGAAGTCGATGTCGAACTCGATCCGGGTCCCGGCCTCGTCCTCCAGGAACCGCCAGGTATTCGTCAGCCGCCGGAAGGGTCCGGACAGCAGGCTGACGTCGATCCGGCGCTCGACACTGTCGCGCCGCACGCGCGTAGCGAACCGCTCCTTGAGGAACGAGAACCCGACGCCCGCCTCGGCATCCAGGCTGTTGGCGCCCTCGCCCAGGTCGCGCGCGTTCCAGGTCCGCATCGAGCTGATCCAGGGCACGAATTCGGGATAGCGGTCGACGTCGCCCACCAGGGCGAACAGCTGGTCCGGCGTATAGGGCAGCAGCCGTGAGACGTGGTGGTGCAAGCTAGGCGGCCGCCTCTTTCGCCCGCCGCGCCTCCTGCAGGCGGGCGAAGTCCTCGCCGGCGTGGTGCGACGAGCGGGTGAGCGGGCTGGCCGAAACCATCAGGAACCCCTTGGCCCGGGCGATCTCCTCATAGGCCCGGAACTCGTCCGGATGCACGAACCGGTCGATCGGCGCATGCTTGCGCGTGGGCTGCAGGTACTGGCCGATGGTGATGAAGTCGACGCCGGCCGAGCGCATGTCGTCCATCACCTGCATGACCTCCTCCTTCGCCTCGCCCAGGCCGACCATGATGCCGGACTTGGTGAACTGCGTCGGATCGCGCTCCTTCACGCGTTCCAGCAGGCGCAGCGAGTTGTAGTACCGGGCGCCCGGGCGGATCGAGAGATAGAGCCGCGGAACCGTCTCGAGGTTGTGGTTGAAGACGTCAGGGCGGGCGTCGATGACCTCGTGGACCGCCTCGATCGGCTTGCGCAGGAAATCCGGCGTCAGGATCTCGACTGTGGTGGCGGGCGAGGCCTCGCGGATGGCCAGGACCACGGCCGCGAAGTGGGCCGCGCCGCCGTCGGCCAGGTCGTCGCGGTCCACCGAGGTGATCACCACGTGCTTCAGCCCCATCTTGGCCACGGCGTCGGCGACGCGCGCGGGCTCGGTGGGGTCCAGGGCGTTCGGCTTGCCGGTGGCGACGTTGCAGAACGAGCAGGCCCGCGTGCAGATCTCGCCCATGATCATCATCGTCGCGTGGTTCTTGGACCAGCACTCGCCGATGTTCGGACAGGCGGCCTCTTCGCAGACCGTGACGAGGCCGTGTCCCTTCACGATGTCCCGGGTGGCGTTGTAGCCAGTGGAGCCCGGCGCGCGGACCCGCAGCCACTCCGGCTTTCGCAGGATCGGCGAATCCGGCCGGTTCTGCTTTTCGGGATGCCGCGGACGGCGCTGGTTCAGGGTGTCGATGACCACGGCCATGGCCCCTAGATCGTCCGTCCGGGCCTTCGGATCAAGCGCGCGTACGGTCGCGCCTGTCGCCAGGCGGGCTTCACGCCTCGTTACCGATCTTTTCAGCCGGCGCCATGGGCGATAGGTTCCCCGCAACGAGAACACTGGGAGGCGAGCGCCTTTGACTCCGTTCGACAGCGCCGAGGCGCAGTCTTCGATCTTCGATGCGCTGCTCTCCGCAGCGCGGAAACATGGGCTGAAGAAGCCGATCCTGGAGGACCAGGAACGCAACCCTCTCACCTATCTCGACCTGATCCGGGCGTCCTTTGCCCTCGGCCGGAAGATCGCCGCCTTCACCCGTAAGGGCGAGCGCGTGGGCGTGATGCTGCCGTCCAGCTCGGGCGGAATCGTCACGTTCTTCGCCTTGCACGCCTTCGGCCGCGTGCCGACGATGCTGAACTTCACGGCCGGGATCCGGAACCTGAAAGCGGCCTGCGACCTGGCCGGTATCAAGACCGTGCTCACCTCCCATCGCTTCGTCGAACAGGGCAAGCTGCACGACCTGATCGACGCCCTCGAGGACAAGGCCCGGGTGGTCTATCTCGAGGAGGTGCGCCAGACCGTGGGCTTGGCCGACAAGCTGTTCGCCGCCGCGGCAGGCGCGATGCCGAAGAGGTTCCGGACGCCCGTCGCCCCCTCCGACCCCGGCGTCATCCTGTTCACCTCCGGCAGCTTCGGCGCGCCGCGCGGCGTGGTGCTCAGCAACGCGAACCTCGTCTCCAACTGCCGGCAGATCAACCAGCATATCCCGCTCGACACCAACTGGGTGTTCTTCAACCCGCTGCCGATCTTCCACGTCTTCGGCCTGACGGGCGGGGCGCTGCTGCCGCTGCTGACCGGCCTGAAGACCTTCCAGTATCCCTCGCCCCTGCACATCAAGCAGATCCCGCCGCTGGTGAAGGACAGCAAGGCGAACGTGCTCTTCGCCACCGACACCTTCATCAACCAGTACGCCCGCTCGGCCGCGCCCGGCGAACTCAGCGGCCTGACTTTCGTCGTCTGCGGCGCGGAGAAGGTGCGCGAGGAGACCCACAACCTGATCACCGAGAAGTTCGGTCCGATCCCGCTGCTGGAAGGCTATGGCGCCACCGAATGCTCCCCCGTGATCGCGGTGAACAAGCCGACCGACAACCGGCGCGGCACGGTCGGCGGGCTGCTCCCGGGCATGGAGACCCGCCTCGAGCGGGTGGACGGCATCCCCGGCGGCGGCAAGCTGCTGGTCCGGGGCCCGAACGTTATGTCCGGCTACCTGCGCCCGGACGGCGGCATCGATCCGCCGACGGACGGCTGGCACGACACTGGCGACGTGGTCTCGCTGTCCGATGACCACTGGATCAAGATCCTGGGTCGCGTGAAGCGCTTCGCCAAGGTGGGCGGCGAGATGGTCTCCCTGACGGCTGCGGAGGACCTGGCGGCGGCCGTCTGGCCCGACTGCCGTCATGCCGTGGTCGCCCTGCCCGATCCCAAGAAGGGCGAGCGCCTGATCCTGGTCACCGATCGGCGCGACGCCGACCCGGCTCCGCTGATTCTGCATGCCCAGCAGATCGGCGCCCCGGAACTGGCGGTGCCCCGAAAGATCATCCGCGTGCAGGAGATCCCGGTCCTGGGCACGGGCAAGACCGACTACGTCGCGCTGCAGCGTATCGTGGACGCGGAGATGCGACGCGCCGCCTGACCACGAAGGAACCGATCATGCCGAATCTCGCCGTCTGGGCGCCGCGGGCGCTCGGCCTGCTGCGGATCGTCGCCGCGCTGCTGTTCATGGAGCACGGCCTGATGAAGCTGGTCGGCTTTCCCGCCCCGCAGCCCGGCGCGCCCGATCCCCTGCCGCCCCTGCTGATGGCGGCGGCGGTGATCGAGGTCGTGGGCGGCGGCCTGATTGCGCTGGGCCTGTTCACGCGGATCGCGGCCTTCGTCTGCTCGGGCCAGATGGCGGTGGCCTATTTCATGGCCCATGGCAGCCAGGGCTTCTGGCCGGCCCTCAACGGCGGCGAGGCGGCGATCCTGTTCTGCTTCATCTTCCTCTACCTCGCCTGCGCCGGCCCGGGGGCCTGGAGCCTGGACGGGGCGGTGAGGAAGCGGACCGACTGACCGCCTAGAGGTGCAGGACCATCCCGTAGGCGTCGAGCGAGGCCTCGTGCATCGCTTCGCTCATGGTCGGATGCGGGAAGACGGTGGCCTGCAGCTCGGCCTCGGTCGCCTCCAGGGTCATGGCCAGGGTGAACCCCTGGATCATCTCGGTGACCTCGTGCCCGATCATGTGCGCGCCGATCAGGGCGCCGGTCTTGCCGTCGAACACCGTCTTCACGAAGCCGTCCAGCTCGCCCGCGGCGATCGCCTTGCCGTTTACCCGGAACGGGAAGCGGCCGACCTTCGGCTCCAGCCCCTTCTCCTTCGCCTGCGCCTCGGTAAGGCCCACCGACGCCACCTGCGGGGTGGTGTAGGTGCACCCCGGGATCGGCGAGGTCAAGTTCGTGGGCTTCAGGCCGGCGATATGCTCGATGCAGTGGACGCCCTCGTGGCTCGCCTTGTGGGCCAGCCAGGGCGGGCCCGCCACGTCGCCGATCGCATAGAGGCCGGGCACGCCGGTGGCGCCATGGGCGTCGGTGACCACGTGGGTCTTCTCGATCTTCACGCCCAGGGCCTCCAGACCCATGTCCTCGACGTTGCCGACGATCCCCACCGCCACGATGGCCACCTCGGCCTCCAGGGTCTCGGCCTTCCCGCCGGCCTCGATCTCGAGGCTCACGCCCGACTTGGTCTTGGTCAGCTTCTTCACATTGGCCGGGACGCGGAACTTGATGCCCCGCTTCTCGAACGCCTTGTGCGCCGCCTTGGAGACCTCCTCGTCCTCGACCGGCAGGATGCGCGGCATCATCTCGACGACCGTCACGTCCGAGCCCAGGGCCCGGTAGAAGCTGGCGAACTCCATGCCGATGGCGCCCGAGCCGATGACCACCAGGGTCTTCGGCGCGGACTTGGGGACCAGGGCCTCGCGATAGGTCCAGACCCGCTCGCCGTCCGGCTCCAGGCCGATGGCGGGGATCGTCCGGGCGCGGGCGCCGGTGGCCAGGATCACGTGTTTGGCGGTCAGCTTGCGGTCACCCACGACGACCGTCGGGGCGCCCTGCCCCTTCTCCAGCCGCGCCGTCCCGGTGACGACCTCGATCTTGTTCTTCTTCATCAGGAAGGTGACGCCGGCGTTCAGGGTGGCGGCCACCTTGCGCGAGCGCTGCACGACGGCGCCGAAGTCGAAGCCGCGCTTCTCCACCGACAGGCCGTAGTCCTTCAGGTGGTCGAGCTGTTCGTACACCTCGCCGGACTTCAGCAACGCCTTGGTGGGGATGCAGCCCCAGTTCAGGCAGATGCCGCCCAGCTCCGCCCGCTCGACGATGGCGGTCTTCATCCCCAGCTGCGAGGCCCGGATGGCGGTGACGTAGCCGCCAGGGCCCGACCCGATCACGACGACGTCGAACGCATCAGCCATCAGAGCAAAGCCTCGATCGCGCCTTCCAGCGCCTTGGGTTCAACATTAGGGGCGTAGCGGCCGGTCACCTGGCCGTTCCGGTCGACGAGGAACTTGGTGAAGTTCCACTTGATCCCTTCGGTGCCCAGCACGCCTTTCTTGGCCTTCTTGAGATAGGCGTAGAGGGGGTGGGCCTGCGGGCCGTTGACGTCGATCTTGCGCATCATCGGGAACTGGACGTCGTAGGTCAGCGAGCAGAAGTTCGCGATCTCCTCCGCGTCCCCCGGCTCCTGGGCCCCGAACTGGTTGCAGGGAAAACCGAGGACCACCAGCCCGCGGTCGCGGAAGCGCCTGTAGAGTTTTTCCAGCCCCTCGTACTGACGGGTGAAGCCGCACTTGCTGGCGGTGTTGACGATCAGGACGACCTTGCCCCGATAGTCCGCCAACGGCGCGGGCCGGCCGTCGAGCGTCTCGGCGCTGAAGTCGTAGATGCTGGTCAAGGCGCGTCCTTAGACGATCATGTTGAGCGGGTCTTCGATCAGCGGCTTGAAGGCCGCCAGCCACTTGGCGCCCGTCGCGCCATCGACCACCCGGTGATCGCAAGTGAGGGTGACAGACATAACCGTCGCAATCACCAGTTGGTCGCCGCGCACCACGGGCCGCTTCTCGCCGGCGCCGACCGAAATGATGGCGCCCTGCGGCTCGTTGATGATCGAGGCGAACGACTTGATCCCGAACATCCCGAGGTTGGAGATCGAGAAGGTGCCGCCCTGGAACTCCTCGGGCTTCAGCTTCTTCGTCCGCGCCCGCTCGGCCAGGTCCTTGGCCTCGGTGGCGATCTGGGCCAGGCCCTTGGTCTCGGCAGCGCGTATGATGGGGGTGATCAGCCCGCCGGGGACGGCCACCGCCATGGCAATGTCGGCGTGCTTGTGCAGCGCGATGCCTTCCGGCGTGTAGGACGCATTGGCCTCGGGCACGCGCATCAGGGCGATGGCGGCGGCCTTGATCACCATGTCGTTGACGCTGACCTTCACGCCCTGCTTCTCCAGCATGGCGTTGATCTTCGCGCGGGCGGCCAGGAGCTCGTCGATCTCCAGATCCATGTTCAGCGGGAAGTGCGGGACGTCCCGGAAGCTGTCGGTCATCCGGCGCGCGACCGTCTTGCGCATGCCGTCCAGCGGGATCAGCTCATAGCTGCCGGCCGCGATGCCCATCTGCTCGAGGGTCTGGGCCTGGCGCGGCGCCTGGGCGGCCGGAGCGCCGGCCGGCGCGGCCGGCGGCGCCTTCGCTTGGCCGGGCCCAGCCTTGTCTACGTCCACCTTGACGATGCGGCCGTGCGGGCCCGAGCCGGTCATGGCGGAGAGATCGAGACCCTTCTGTTCGGCCAGCCGGCGCGCCAGCGGCGAAGCGAAGATGCGGCCGCCGTCCGCCGCCTTGGCAGGCGCGGGCGCTGCAGCGGGAGCCGGCTTCGGCGCCTCGGCCTTGGCGGGTTCAGGCGCCTTGGCGGGCGCAGCCTCGGCCTTGGGAGCTTCGGCTTTCGGCGCTTCGGCCTTGGGCGCGGGCGCCTCGCCCTCACCGGCCAGCCGGGCGATCGGGGTGTTGACCTTCACGCCCTCGGAGCCTTCGGCGATCAGGATCTCGTCGACGACGCCTTCGTCGACCGCCTCGACCTCCATGGTCGCCTTGTCGGTCTCGATCTCGGCGATCACGTCGCCGGACTTCACGGTGTCGCCCTTCTTCACGTGCCACTTGGCCAGCGTGCCCTCTTCCATGGTGGGCGAGAGGGCGGGCATGAGGATGTCCGTCATGCGTGTTCCTTGGAGAGATGACTGAGGGACGCCGCATTGGCCTCCCAGTTCTGGCCGTCGAAGGCCTCGATGACGAGCTCCAGCCCGTCCACGGTGTCCAGGCAGCGGCCGTTGACGCTCCAACCGTCGGGGTTCGACCGCGGGCGGTAGAAGCTCTTCACGCCGCAGTCCGCGCAAAACAGGTGCTTCGCCACGCGGGTGTTGAACGTGTACTCGGCCAGCCGGTCCGCGCCCTTGGTCAGGCGGAAGCGGCTCTCCGGCACGATCACGTGCACGAACCCGGTCTTGGCGCACATGGAGCAGTTGCAGGTCTGCGCCTCGACGCGCGACGGCAGGGCCGCCTCGAAGCGGACCCCGCCGCAGTGGCACCCGCCTGCCCGCCAGGCGAAGGGCTCGCTCACTTGTAGCTGACGGCCTTGGCCGCCTTCACGATCCGCTCCACCGAGGGCATGGACAGCGCCTCGAGGTTGGCGGCGTAGGGCAGCGGCACGTCCTCCTGGTGGACCCGCATCGGCGGGGCGTCGAGGTAATCGAAGGCCAGCTCCGTCACCTTGGCCGCCACCTCGGCGCCGACGCCCATGGGGCCCCAGCCTTCCTCGACGGTGACCAGGCGGTTGGTCTTCTTCACGCTCTCGACTACGGTCTCGATGTCCATGGGCCGGATCGTGCGCAGGTCGACGACCTCGGCCTCGATACCGTCCTTGGCCAGTTCCTCCGCGGCCTGCAGGCAGAAGCCGACCATCCGGGAGTAGGCCACCAGGGTGACGCCCGTCCCTTCGCGGCGGACCTTGGCCTTGCCGATCGGCACGACCCAGTCGACGCCCTCCGGCACGTCGAACTCCTGGCCGTAGAGCATCTCGTGCTCCAGGAAGACCACGGGGTTCGGATCGCGGATGGCCGCTTTCAGGAGGCCCTTGGCGTCGGCCGCGTCGTAGGGCGCGATCACCTTCAGGCCGGGCACGTGACCGTACCAGGCGGCGTAGTCCTGGCTGTGCTGCGCCGCCACGCGGGCCGCCGCGCCGTTCGGGCCGCGGAAGACGATGCTGGTCTTGATCTGGCCGCCGGACATGTACAGCGTCTTTGCGGCCGAATTGATAATATGATCAATGGCCTGCATGGCGAAGTTGAACGTCATGAACTCGACGATCGGTTTCAGGCCGGCCATGGCCGCCCCGACGCCGAGGCCGGCGAAGCCGTACTCCGTGATCGGGGTGTCGATGACCCGCTTGGGCCCGAACTCGTCCAGCAGGCCGCGGCTGACCTTGTAGGCGCCCTGGTATTGCGCGACCTCCTCGCCCATCAGGAAGACGTCGCCGTCGCGGCGCATCTCCTCGGCCATGGCGTCGCGCAGGGCGTCGCGGACGGTCACCTTCACCAGGTTCACGCCCTCGGGCAATTCCGGGTCCCTCAGCGCCGGCTTGGGCGTGACGGGCGCTGCGCCCTCACCCTCCGGCTGCGGCTTGGCCGTCTCCGGCGGCTGTTTCTCGGGATCGCCGGCCGCCGCCTGCGCGGCAGGCGCAGGCGCCTCCGCCTTCGACTCCGGGGCCTTGGTGGCCGCCCCGCCCTCGCCGCCCAGGCGGGCGATCGGCGTGTTGACCTTCACCTCCTCGGAGCCTTCCGGCACGAGGATCTCGGAGATCACGCCCTCGTCGACCGCCTCGACCTCCATGGTGGCCTTGTCGGTCTCGATCTCGGCGATCACGTCGCCGGAGCGCACATTGTCCCCCACCTTCACGTGCCACTTAGCGAGGGTGCCCTCTTCCATCGTGGGCGAGAGCGCCGGCATCAGGATGTCGGTCACGCGCGCCCCCCTTGGACAGCAGCTTCCGTATAGACGTCGGTGTAGAGTTCGGAGGGATCGGGCTCGGGACTTGTGCGGGCGAACTCGGCGGCGTCGGCGACGATCTTCTTCACCTCGGCGTCGATCCCCTTGAGGGTCGCCTCGTCAGCCCAGCCGTTCTTCTCCAGCAGTTCCTCGACGTGGTCGATGGGATCGCGGGTCTTGCGGACCTCGTCCACCTCCTCCCGCGTCCGGTACTTGGCCGGATCGCTCATGGAGTGGCCGCGATAGCGGTAGGTCTTCATCTCGAGGATGTAGGGCCCCTGGCCGGACCGGGCGTGCTCGGCCGCCTTCTCGGCGGCGGCCTTCACGGCCAGCACGTCCATGCCGTCGACTTCCTCGCCCGGAATGCCGAACGACACGCCGCGCTTGTGCAACCGCGTCTCGGCCGACGAGCGCTGGATCGCCGTGCCCATGGCGTACTGGTTGTTCTCGATCACATAGACGACCGGCAGCTTCCACAGCTCGGCCATGTTGAAGGCCTCGTAGACCTGGCCCTGGTTGGCCGCGCCGTCGCCGAAGAAGGCGAAGCTGACCTTGCCGTCCTCGCGGTACCAGTTGGCGAGCCCAAGGCCCGTGCCCAGCGGCACCTGCGCGCCCACGATCCCGTGGCCGCCGTAGAAGGCCGCCTCGGTCGAGAACATGTGCATGGAGCCGCCCTTGCCCTTGGACGAGCCCCCGATCCGGCCGGTGAGCTCGGCCATGACCTCCTTGGGGTCCATGCCGCTGGTGAGCATGTGGCCGTGGTCACGGTAGCCGGTGATCACCTCGTCGCCCGGCTTCTTGGCCGCCTCGACGCCCACCGCGATGGCTTCCTGCCCGATGTAGAGGTGGCAGAAGCCGCCGATCAGGCCCATGCCGTAGAGCTGGCCGGCCCGCTCCTCGAATCGGCGGATCAGCAGCATCTCCCGGTAGTACCCGAGAAGCTCTTCCCTGGTGACGCCGGCCGGGCCCTTCGGGGCCTCCTTCGCCGCGCCGTTGGTTTTCCGCCGACCGGCAGCACCGGTCTGACCGCGCGCCATGCGTCACTCCGTGATCTTCTTGATGGCTCCCAAGACCGACGAACCGGCCTCAAGGTTTCAAGCGGATCACATAATCCCTCGGGTCCGCGAAGCCTAGCAGGGAGCGCGCCCTTTCCTCCAGCAGGTCGGCGGAAAGGCTGGTGTCGCGCAGCAGTTGGGCGCGGACTTCCAGGTCATGGCGTTGGGCGGTCAGGGCCGCCAGCTCGCGGGTCTTGGCGGTCAGGGTGGCGTCGCGCTGGTTCGACCTCAGCAGGCCGCCCTCGCCCGTGAACGCATGCACGCCGAAGTAGAAGATCAGCAGCGCCAGGGCGGCGGTGGACAGGTAGGGGCGGAGACGAGCCAGCACGGTGATTCCCAGAACAGCCCCTCCAGATCGCGCCGCCATGCTTAATTTTGCGTTGCGGCGCGAACATGGCGCGCAGACCGCTGCGGCCTGCGCGCCCGACGTTCAGGTCATGGATAGACCGAAAGACTGCACCACACGCGGTAGCGGCCGCCGTCGCCGTTGAAGTTCATGCTGAACTGGTTGGGCGGATCGGCGGTCAGGCCGGCCCAGTCGTAGTACGACTTGGTGGCTGCCCCGAGGCCCAGCAGGATCGTCCGGCAGCGGATGATGTCGTCCTCGAACCAGCTGATGATCCAGTCGACCAACATGCCCAGCAGCCAGCCGACGGCCGCGCCCAGGGCCGTGCCCAGCGGTCCAAAGTAGGAGCCGAGCGCCGCCCCGATAGCCGAGCCCACGGCCCCGGCGATCGCCTTCTGGACCTCGTCGCCGATCTTCTTCCAGAGCTTGGTGATGAAGTCGGCGAAGCCGCCGCCGTCCTTCTCCGCCATGCACAGCACGGCATGGTAGAGGTAGGGCCAGTCCGGTCCCCGCACGAGGCTCCATTCGTGCAGCAGCTTGCCCCGGCCGGGGTACTTCTTCTTCTCGCCCGCGTCGAAGTCGTTCGAGACCATGAACTCCGGAATCTTGTGGGTGTCGCCGTCCGGATCGGTCGCGACGCCGCCCATGGCGATCTCGTCGGAATCCGAGAGCTCGCTGGTCTCCTCAATGCAGTGAACGCTGTTGAGGAAGAGCCCCAGCTTCTTGTACTTGGCGCCCGCCACCACGTCCGGATTCAGCTTCGGCAGGTCCCGCAGCTTGGTCAGGTCGATGCCCGTCAGCTTCTTGGCGTGGAATACGTTGGGCGGCGCGTCGGTGAGGACGGCGTCGTTCTGGCCGAACGCCAGCAGGCTGGCGTGCAGCTTCTGCCCGGACACGTTCAGCCGGCCCAGGCCTGCCTCGGCCTTGTCGGACCCGCGATAGCTCGCCTTCTCGACCGCGCCATACCGGCCGAAGAAGGTTTCGCGCACGCCGGCCGGAGCGCCCAGCATGCTCTGGGCCCTGGCCTGCACGCGGCTGCGCGCGGCCGCCGGCCGGGCCGCGACCATGGCCTGGAACAGCTGGTCGATCTCGGTGGCCTCCGGCGCGGCGACGCCGGCGGCGGCCATCGTGAACGACAGCTTGAGCTTGTTCTCCACGTCCTTGAGCAACGCGCGAACCTCCGGCGAAGAGGGCGCTTGCGGATCGATCGTGACGATCGGCGACTTGCGGCTGACGACAGCAACGCTTGTCCGTTCCATTGTTTCGTCGGGCATATCATCGTCTCCATTGCTCTACACGTTTGCGCGATTTCGCCACGCGCCGATGGATCGATTTAGATTTCTAGTTAAGGTTGCGAGTACCCCAATCGGGGGATGTGGAGGGCCGGGGGTTGGGTGCAGCCGATCTGGTGTTCGACCTCGCGGACCGCTTCTACGAGGCGGCCGAGGATCCCGCGGCCATGCCGGAAGCCCTGACGCGCCTCGCGCTCAGCACCGGCGGCCACCATGCCGTGACCGCTGAGCAGCGGCAGGCGGACGGCGTCTGGGGCGCAGCGGCCGGGAATGTCGATCCAGCCCTCAGCCAGCGCATGCTGGGTACGCTCGGCGACGAATCCGTGCGCATCTGGCTCGGCCGCTTCCCCCGCTCGGGGTGGGACCGCATGTGCCACATGGTGCCGGTCGACACGCCGCTGAGCCGGGCCCTGTACGACAGCCAGTTCTACGCGGATTTCGTCAAGCCGCTCGGCGGCCACCACGCGGCGCTAACGGCGCTCGACGTGGGCGAGACGCGCAGCTTCCTGTCGGTGTTCCGTCCGGAGGAACTGGGCGACTACGAGCCTGAGGCGATGGGGCTGCTGGAGGCGGTGCGGCCGCATCTGGCCCGCGCCTTCCGCCTGCGCCGGCAACTGACCGCAGCCCAGTCGGGCGCCTGTGCGGGGTTCGGCATGCTGGACCGGATGCGCACGGCCGTCGTCCTGCTGGACCGCCGCCTGCAGCTGCTGTTCGCCAACCGCGCGGCCCAGGACCTCGCCGCGGCGTCGGATGTCCTGGTGCTGGACGGCTTCGGCCTGCGCCTGCGGGCTGGCGGATATGCGCGCCACTTCCAGGCGATGCTGGCGGCAGCGTCCGCCGACGTGGCCCCACCGGAGCAGGCCCTGCGCCTGGCCGTCCCGCGCGACGGCTCGCCCTTCCCGCTCCTGCTGCAGGTCGAGCGGCTGGAGACCCCGGGGCTACGGGCCGCCGGGGCGAATGTGGGAATCTTCATCGACGATCCGGGCGTGACGCTCGCCGTCGACGCGGCTGTCCTCAGCGAGGCCTTCGGCCTGACCCCCCGCGAGGCGGCCCTGGCCACCGCCCTGGCCCGCGGCGGCGCGCCCAAGCAGGTGGCGTTCGAGCTCTGCATGTCGGAAGGCACGGCCAAGACCCACCTGAAGCGGATCCTGGACAAGGCGGGGGCCCACCGAACGGCCGAGCTGATCAGCCTGATCGGGGGGCTGAGCCGCTAGAGGTTCCGCAGGGCGCCCTTGCCGGCGTAGACGGCCTGGTCGCCCAGCTCTTCCTCGATCCGCAGGAGCTGGTTGTACTTCGCCGTCCGGTCGGACCGCGCCAGCGAGCCCGTCTTGATCTGACCGCAATTCGTGGCGACCGCCAGGTCGGCGATGGTGGAGTCCTCGGTCTCGCCCGACCGGTGGCTCATCACCGCGGTGTAGGCGTTGCGGTGGGCCAGATCGACGGCGTCCAGGGTCTCGCTCAGCGTGCCGATCTGGTTGACCTTCACCAGGATGGAGTTGGCGAGGCCCTTGCCGATGCCCATGCCCAGGCGCTCGGGGTTGGTGACGAACAGGTCGTCGCCCACCAGCTGCACCTTGGCCCCCAGCTTGTCGGTCAGCAGCTTCCAGCCGTCGAAGTCGTCCTCGGCGCAGCCGTCCTCGATGGTGACGATCGGGAACTTGGCCACCAGCCCGGCCAGATAGTCGACCATACCGGCCGGGTCGACCGTCTTGCCCTCGCCCTCCATGACGTACTTCCCGCCCTTGAAGAACTCGGTGGAGGCCACGTCCAGGCCCAGGTGGAAGTCCCTTGCCGCCTTGTAGCCGGCGCTCTCGCCCGCCTTGACGATGAACTCCAGCGCCGCCTCGGCCGAGCCGATGTTGGGGGCGAAGCCGCCCTCGTCGCCGACGTTGGTGTTGTGGCCGGCGGCCTTCAGCTGTGCCTTCAGGGCGTGGAAGATCTCGGCGCCCATCCGCAGGCCTTCCGCGAAGGTCTCCGCGCCGGTCGGCAGGATCATGAACTCCTGGATGTCGATCGGGTTGTCCGCGTGGGCGCCGCCGTTGATGATGTTCATCATCGGCACCGGCAGGACGCGCGCGGAGACCCCGCCGACGTACTTGTAAAGCGGCAGGGCGGCCGAGCTGGCCGCCGCCTTGGCCGTGGCGAGGCTGACGCCCAGGATGGCGTTGGCGCCCAGGCGGGCCTTGTTCTTCGTGCCGTCCAGCTCGATCAGCAGGCTGTCGATGCGGCGCTGGTCCTCGGCGTCGGAGCCGGACAGGGCGTCGTAGATCTCGCCGTTGACCGCCTCGACGGCCTTCTGGACGCCCTTGCCCAGGTAGCGGCCCTTCTCGCCGTCGCGCTTCTCCACCGCCTCGTGGGCGCCGGTCGAGGCGCCGGAGGGGACGGCCGCACGGCCCATCGACCCGTCCTCGAGGATCACGTCCACCTCGACCGTCGGGTTGCCCCGGCTGTCCAGGATCTCGCGGGCGGTGATGTCGACGATCTCGGTCATGGGGTCCTCTGGCGGCGTCTGGGAGCGGCTGGTGCTTAGCCAGCTTCTCCCTTCGGGGCAACGCCGCCTTGACCTCCGTGGCGGCAGCGGCCCATCCCGGGCGCGAAGAGGAGTCCCCCATGCTGCTGGTCGAAAAGCCCCTCGATGGCGTCGCCGTCGTCACCTTGAACCGCCCCGAAGCCATGAATGCGCTCTCGAAGGCGCTGCGGGCCGCGTTGCAGCAGGCGATCCTTGAGTTGGAGGCCGACCCCGAGGTCAAGGTGATCGTCCTGACCGGCGCCGGCGAGCGCGCCTTCACCGCGGGACTCGACCTGAAGGAGCTGTCCAGCGACCCGCTGGGCATGGGGGCGGCGAACGCCACCGATCCGTCCGAGAATCCGGCGCGCGCGGTCCTGGCCTGCTCGAAGCCGATCATCGGCGCGATCAATGGGGTTGCGATCACCGGCGGCTTCGAGGTGGCGCTGGCCTGCGACGTCCTGATCTGTTCCACCAATGCCCGCTTCGCCGACACCCATGCGCGCGTGGGCATCACCCCGGGCTGGGGCTTGTCGCAGAAGCTCAGCCGCTGCATCGGTCCCTACCGCGCCAAGGAGCTGTCCCTGACCGGCAACTTCCTGGACGCCGCCAAGGCCTACGAATGGGGGCTCGTGAACCGCGTGGTGGCGCCCGACGAGCTGATGCCCGCCGCCCTGCAACTCGCCGCCCAGATGGCCGACATCGAGGCCGACATGCTGGTCACCTACAAGGCCATGATCGACGACGGCTATGCCCTCACAATGGGCCAGGGCCTGGACCTGGAGCACGAGCGCTCGGTGGTCCACAACCGCGCGGTGACGCCGGAAATGGTCGCCGCGCGCCGGGCCGCCGTCCAGGCGCGCGGGCGCAACCAGTAGAGGTCAGGCCTTCAACCGCTCCCAAGGGCCGGTGATCGCCAGGGTCATGCCGGGCCAGTAGGCATTGACGAAGAGGGTCGAGCCGTCGGGCGAGAAGCAGACGCCGGCCAGCTCCGTCGTCGGCAAGGCGCCGTCCGACGGTCCCCGCACGAGCCGGCCCATCGCATAGACCTTGCCCTCCGGCGTAATCCCCTTGAGGTAGTTCACGCCGCGCAGCTCGACCTTGTCCTCGCACACCATCAGGTGGCCGTTCGGCGCGATGGCGAGGTTGTCGCACATGTTCATGACCTTCGGGTCGGTGGGCTCGACGAAGAGCTGCACGCGGCCCGGCTCGTCCTTCTCACGCGGATCGCCCTCGAACCGGCTCGGCCGATAGCGCAGCACCTGGCCCAGGCGCTTGGGGCCGCCGCTGGTGCAGGTGAAGTAGAGCTCGCCCTCGCCGAAGAAAATCCCCTCTCCGCGCGCGAACCAGGCCGCGCCCTTGGCATGGCCGCGGTGGCGCAGGTCATCGTTGGGGTTGTCCACACCGTCGAGGTCAATCCAGACGGTGTCCCGCCACTGGCCCGGGGTCCACTCGGCGCCGCTCCAGTTGCGGCTGTCGCCGCCGTCCCTGAACGCCAGGGCCTGGAGCCGGCCGCCCTTCGCCAGGGCGCGGCGGTCGTTGGGCAGGAAGCGATAAAACAGGCCGCGTCCGTCGCCCTCGTCCTCGGTGAGGTAGACTACGCCCGTGCGCGGATCGATGGCCGTGGCCTCGTGCTTGAAACGGCCCAGCCCCGTGAGCGGCGTGGCCTGGACGAGGCCCTTGGCACGGCTTGGAACCTCGAACACCCAGCCGTGCGACTTCTGCAGCGTCTGGCCGCCGGCGTTCGGGCCGGGGTTCACGACGGTCTCTTCGCAGGTCAGCCATGATCCCCACGGCGTCACGCCCCCGGCGCAATTCACGGCCGTGCCGGCAAGGCTGAGGTGGCTGCTTTCCAGCCGCTTCTTCTTCAGGTCATAGACCAGGGTCGTGGTCCCGCCGCACAGCGGCTTGCCGTCCTGGTTCAGGTCGTAGACGCGGGTTCGATCGATCCGATCCGCCAGGGCGTGATCCTTGCCGAAGGCGCCGTAGGCCAGGTCGCTCGGCTTCAGCTCGTGGTTGCGGACCAGGATCACTCGGTCGCGGTCCAGTGGAAAACAGCCCATGCCGTCCGCCTTGTGCGGCGTCACTAGGCCATCGCTCATGGTCTCGCCCGCCTTCGAAAAGGCCTGGTAGGAGAAGCCTTCCGGGAGATCGAAGACCGCCGCGGGGTCGGCCTTCAGCGGCCCGTAGCCAGGGGCCTCGTTCACATAGCCATCGCCCGTGGACTGGTCCTGCGCGACGGCGAAGCGGGACAGGCCCACGAAGGCGGCGCCGGTCGCGGCGGCCGAGATCAGATGGCGTCGTGAAATCGTCATGGGGTCCCCGTGGCGGGCGACCTTATTCCGGACCGGCGTGACCGCGTCATGACAAATGTGAGCGGTCGCGGAACGCAAAACGCCGGCCTTTCGGCCGGCGTCTGATTTCGCACGCTGATGCGAAAGGAAGAGGCTTAGTCTTCCTTCGGCGTCAGGACCTGGCGGCCCTTGTACATGCCGGTCTTCAGGTCGACATGGTGCGGACGCTTCAGCTCGCCCGTTTCCTTGTCTTCGTGGAAGGAGTTGGGGCCGAGCGCGTGGTGCGAACGGCGCATGTTCCGCCGCGACGGCGAAGTTTTGCGTTTAGGAACAGCCATCGGAGTATCTCGCCGGCGTGGAAATGATTGCGGCGGCCAGGATCGGGAATCCAGGGCCGCCTGCGTGAGCGGCGGCTTATGCATGAAACCCCGCGCGCGATCAAGCCGCCTGAGCTAGCTTCTGGCGTCAGCGGATTGCGAGGGGGCCATCATGCCGCAGGAACTCGTCTTTACGCCCATGGGCGCCATGGCGCTCCTGACGTTCATCGTGCTCGGCTTCATCCCGGCGAGCCGGTTCCGCGCCGTTTCCGCCCGGCAGGTGACGGCGGAGGACTTCAAGCTGGGCGAATCGGCCCGCGTCCCGCCGCAGGTGGCGGTCACCAACCGCAACTTCATGAACTTGCTCGAGCTGCCGATGCTCTTCTACGTGGCGGGGCTCATGTACTACGTGGCCGGACGGGTCGATCAGACGGCTCTGGCGCTGGCCTGGAGCTACGTTGGCCTGCGCGCCGTCCATTCGGCCATCCATCTCACCTACAATAACGTCATCCACCGGCTGAGCGCCTACACCCTCTCGAACGCGGTGCTCATGGCCTTCTGGGTGATGTTCTTCGTCTGAGCGCGGCTAGACCAGCCGGCTCCGCTCCTTCGCCGCGCCGATGAAGCTGGCGAACAGCGGGTGCGGATCGAACGGGCGGCTCTTCAGTTCGGGGTGGAACTGCACGCCCACGAACCACGGGTGGTCCTGGCGCTCGCACAGCTCGGGCAGGACGCCGTCGGGCGAGAGGCCCGTGAACTTCAGGCCCGTCTTCTCGATGGCCTCGCGGTAGGCGATGTTCACCTCGTAGCGGTGCCGGTGGCGCTCTGAGATGTTGGCCGCGCCATAGATCTCCGCCACGCGGCTACCCGGCGTCAGCACCGCCTCGTAGGCGCCGCAGCGCATGGTGCCGCCCAGTTCGCCGCCCGCCGCGCGGAATTCCTTCTCGTTGCCGCGCACCCACTCGGTCATCAGGCCGACGATGGGTTCGGAGGTGGGCCCGAACTCGGTGGACGAGGCCTGGTGGATGCCCGCCAGGTTACGCGCCGCCTCGATCATCGCCATCTGCATGCCGAAGCAGATGCCGAAGTACGGCACCTGGTGTTCGCGGGCGAACTGCACCGAGCGGATCATGCCCTCCGACCCGCGCTCGCCGAAGGCGCCGGGGACCAGCACGCCGTGCACGCTGTTCAGCCGCTCGCTGATCAGCGCCTCCTCCTTCTCGAAGACCTCGCCCTCGATCCAGTCGAACCGGACCCGCACGTTGTTGGCGACCCCGCCGTGCACCAGCGCCTCGATCAGGGATTTGTAGGCGTCGGTCAGCGCCGTGTACTTGCCGACGATGGCGATGTTCACCTCGCCGTCGGGATGGCTCAGCCGATGGGAGATGTCCTCCCAGCGCGACAGGTCGGGCTTGGGCGCCGTGTCGGCCAGGCCGAAGACGTCCAGCACCTCGGTGTCCAGCCCCTGGCGGTGGTAGTCCAGCGGCACGGCGTAGATGTTCTCCGAGTCCATCGCCTGGATCACGGCGCTCGGGCGCACGTTGCAGAAGAGGCCCAGCTTCTTCCGCTCGCTCTCGGGAATCGGCATCTCGCAGCGGCACAGCAGGATGTCGGGCTGGATACCGATCGACCGCAGCTCCTTCACCGAGTGCTGGGTCGGCTTGGTCTTCATCTCGCCGGCGGTCTTGATGTAGGGCAGCAGCGTCAGGTGGATGAAGCAGGCGTGGCCCCGGGGCAGCTCCTGGCCCAGTTGGCGGATCGCCTCGAAGAACGGCAGGCCCTCGATGTCGCCGACGGTGCCGCCCACCTCCACCAGCACGAAGTCCACGCCCTCGCCGGGATCGGAGAGCACGAAGTCTTTGATCTCGCCGGTCACGTGCGGGATGACCTGGACGGTCGCGCCGAGATAGTCCCCTCGCCGCTCCTTCTCGATGATCTTCTTGTAGATCTGGCCGGTGGTGATGTTGTCGGCGCGCGTCGCGTTGACCCCGGTAAAGCGCTCGTAGTGCCCAAGATCCAGGTCGGTCTCGGCGCCGTCGTCGGTGACGAACACCTCGCCGTGCTGGGTCGGGCTCATCGTGCCCGGATCCACGTTGAGATACGGGTCGAGCTTACGAAGGCGGACCTTGTAGCCCCGCGCCTGCAAAAGGGCGCCAAGCGCGGCGGACGCGAGACCTTTACCCAGGGAGGAGACCACGCCGCCGGTGATGAAAATGTACCGGGCCATGGGCGTTCAGCGTAGCTCTGATTCGGTCACGGTTCCCCGCGGGTTTCGCGTCTATCCACGACTACTTTTGGGCCGGCGCCGGCGCGGGCGCGGGAGCCGCAGGCGTCGCAGCCGGCGTGCCGAAGGGGTTGTTGATGGTGGGCGTGGGCGCTTGCAGCGGCGCCGGGGCCGAACCGGCGGGCCCGGGCTGGGCCGTGCCGGCAGGCGGTTGCGGCGGCTCGCGGTTCAGGTCGGCGGGATTGACGGCGTTGACCTTCATCCGGTCGACGACCGATGCGGCGCCGCGCTCGCGGCCGGCCACGATGGTCAGCAACAGGCCCAGGATGAAGAAGATGCTGCCCAGGATCCAGGTGATCCGCGTCAGCAGGTCGCCCGCGCCGCGCACCGACACCAGTGAGTTCGTGCCGCCGCTCACCAGCCCGCCGCCCTCGGAGCGCTGCAGCAGCACCACGACGACGAGGAAGAAGGCGACGATGACTTCGATCACCAGCAGGAGGTTCAGCAGCATGGTTGCATCTTTCCGGTGCGCACGGGCCACACCCGGCCGAAATGAAGCGCGCGCTCTATCACCGCGCCCGTCCCAAAGCCATAGCTAGTGCGTCGCACCCGTCCAACAAAGGGTGCGGGGGCTGATCGATGATTCTGGACCTGAAGCGTCTTCCGATCCTGGAGACCGAGCGGTTGCGGCTGGAACCCCTGACGGCCGGCGACGCCGCCCATCTCTACCCCATCATGGGCGACCCGGAGGTGATGGCCTACTGGGACGTGCCCGAGATCGACGACCCGGACGTCGTCGCCGAGATCGTCAACGGCCAGGTCGAAGGGATGAAGTCCGGCCGCGCGGTCCACTGGGCCATGCGCACCCTTCACGGCCGGGACTTCCTAGGATCCTGCGACCTGTCGGAGATCGACCGCTGGAACCGGCGCGCGGAGGTGGGCTTCGTGCTCGGCCGCGAGGCCTGGGGCCAGGGGTACGCCCTGGAAGCCATGCGGACGGTGGTGGCCTTCGCCGCCACCAGCGGCCTGCGCAAGCTCACCGCGCGCACCCATCTCGGCAACCGGCGCTCGGAGTCGCTGCTGGAGAAACTGGGCTTCAACGAGGAGGGCCTGCTCCGCGGTCATATCCTCAAGGATGGCGAACGGCGCGACTGCCGCGTCTTCGGACTTCTGCTCTAGCCGCGCGGCCACTATCTCAGGCCCATGAGCAACCCGATCGCCGTCACCGGCTTCGACCACATCGTGCTGCGGATCCGCGACAAGGACCGCATGCTGGGCTTCTACGTGGGCGTGCTGGGTCTTTCACTCGACCGCGACCGGCCCGAACTCGGCCTGACTCATGTGCGCGCCGGCCCGCAGATGATCGACCTGGTCACCCTCGACGGACCGCTGGGCCGCAAGGGCGGCGACGGGCCGGGGCAGACCGGCCGCAACCTCGACCACTTCGCCCTGCAGGTGCGTCCCTTCGACGAGCCGGCCATCCGCGCCCACCTCGCGGCGCATGGCGTCGAGGTGATCGAAGAGGGCCCCCGTTACGGGGCCGACGGCGACGGCTTCTCGCTGTACGTCCGCGACCCCGAGGGCAATGTGGTCGAGCTTAAGGGCCCCAGCGCCTAGACAGCCCGGATGATCGCCAGGAAATCCTCGGCCTTCAGGGACGCGCCGCCGACCAGGGCGCCCCCGACCTCGTCCGCGTGCAGGATTTCGGCGGCGTTCGACGGCTTCACTGACCCGCCATAGAGGATCGGCGCGGACTTTCCCGCCTCGCCGAACATCTCGACCAGCGTGGCGCGGATGGCCCGGTGAACTTCCTCGATCTCCGGCGTCGTCGGCGTCAGGCCGGTGCCGATGGCCCACACGGGCTCGTAGGCCACCGAGAACGCCTTTCCGGCGAGGTCGGCCGGCAGCGAGCCACGCACCTGTCCGGTCACGACCGCCAGCGCTTCGCCCGCCTTGCGCTGCTCCAGGGTCTCGCCTACGCACACGATCGGCTCCAGCCCCGCTCGCAGGGCCGCGCCAACTTTCGCGCTCACGTCGGCGTCCGTCTCGCGGTAGCCGGCGCGCCGCTCCGAGTGACCGAGGATCGCCAGGCTGGCGCCGGCGTCGGCCAGCATCTCGGCCGAGACGTCGCCAGTGAACGCGCCCGCGTCGTCCCAGTGGTGGTCCTGACCACCCACCAGCACCGCCGTGCCCGCCAGGGCCTGCGCCAGGCGGTGGATCAGGATGGCCGGAGGACAGATCGCCACCCGGGCCCTGCTCTCGCCGATCCCCGCGGCGACGGCCCTGGCCTCCTCGACGGACGCTCCCAGGCCATTCATCTTCCAGTTTCCGGCGATCAGGGGCTGCGGGGCGGTCATCGGTCCTCCGGTTGAAGTGAAGGGCACGGCGGTTAAGCCATGCCGCCCGGACTGTCACGCGCTTGCCGGACGGAACACCCCTCCACTATACCGGCGCCCACGCCCTTCCCGGGAAAGGACCCGAATGCTCGCTGCGGTACGCAACTTCGCCAAGTCATGGCCCGCCAAGATCCTGATGGCCGTCCTGGCGATCAGCTTCATCGGCTGGGGCGTGAACCAGGGCGGCACGTCCCTCGTCGGCGGCGACCAGGTCATCAAGGTCGGGTCCCGGACGATCACCTCGCTCGAGTTCCGCAGCGAGTACGACAACTACAGGAAGCGCCTGGAGCAACAGCAGGGCCAGCCGATCACCACCGAACAGGCGCAGGCCGGCAATCTGGACGCCGTGGTCCTGAACGGTGTCGCCACCCGCGAGGCGTTCTCGGAGATGCTCTCGCGCGTGGGGATCAAGCCCGGCGACAAGCTGATCCTGGAGCAGATCCAGAAGATCCCGGCCTTCTTCGATCCCATCTCGGGCCGCTTCGACAAGAAGACGTTCCAGCAGCGCCTGGGCGAAAACGGCATGACGCCGGAGCGGTTCGACGCCGTGCTCCGCGACGAGATGGCCAGCCAGCACTGGGCCGTGGCCGTCCAGAACGGCCTGACCGTGCCGCGCGCTTACGGAGCCCTCGCCTCGGTGTTCGCGCTGGAGTCCCGCGACCTGGCCTATGTGACGCTCGGCGTGAACGCCGTGCCGCAGCCGGCCGCGCCCACCGATGCGCAGCTTCAGGCCTTCATCAACGAGAACAAGGCCCAACTCACCCTGCCGGAGATGCGGGTCCTGACGGTCGTCCCGTTCACGCCGCAGGGCGCCGGCGCGGGCAACGCCCCGATCGATCCGGCCGAACTGCAGAAGCGCTATGAGTTCCGCAAGGACACGCTGTCGAAGCCCGAGGTGCGTACGGTCGTGCAGATCCCGGCCAAGGACGCCGCCACGGCGCAGAAGGTCGCCGCCGCCCTCCGGGCCGGCCAGGCGCCCGAGGCGGTGGCCAAGTCGGTCGGCGTCGACGCCGTCACCTTCGCAGACCGGCCCCTCAGCGCCATTTCCGATCGCAAGGTCGGCCAGGCGGCGTTCAAGATGCAGGCGGGCGAGGTCGCGACCGTGCAGGGCGACCTCGGCACGGCGGTCGTGAAGGTCGTCAGCGTGGTCCCGGGCCGCGTGGTCACCCTCGAGGAAGCCCGCCCGATGCTCGAGGCCGAGATCCGCAAGGACCTGGTCACCGAAAAGGTCTACGCCCAGACCCAGGCCTACGACGACGCCCAACAGGGCGGCGCCAGCCTGGCCGACGCGGCGCAGAAGGCGGGCGTCGCCGCCACGACGGTCGGCCCCATCACGGCCCAGGGCGTCAACGAGCAGGGCGCCCAACTGCAGGGGTTCCCGCCCAAGATCCTGGAGACAGCCTTCGCCCTGCCCTCGGGCGGCGAGAGCGAAGTGACCGAACTGGGCGACGGCGCCTATTTCGCCGTCCGCGTCGAGCGGATCCTCCCCGCCCACGTTCCGCCGCTGGCCGAAATCCGGCCGATGGTGACCCGCGCCTACATGCAGCGCGAAATCGTGAAGGCGCTGGAGGCCAAGGCCGAAGCGATCCGCGCCCGCGTCGCCAAGGGGGAATCCCTGGACGCCGCCTCGGGCATGACGGTGTCGCGCCTGCCCGGCCTGACCCGTCAGACCGCCAACCAGCAGCAGGCGCTCGGCGGCGAGGTCCTGGGCCGCACCTTCGCCTCCAAGCAAGGCGACGTCTGGGTCGCCCGGGCGCCGAACGGCATCGTCGTCGGCCGCGTCGAGACGGTCCGCACCGACTCCGGTCCGACCGCCGCGCGCCTGGCGGAGGAGAACCGCGGCGCGCTCACCCAGGTGCTGTTCCGCGAGATGGGCGAAGCCGCCCAGGCCTATGCCCGCACCAAGCTGAAGACCAAGGTCGATGCGGCGCGCGCGCGCAACGCCGTCGGCTTCGAGCCGGTGACCGACGAGAAGGGCGCAGCGGAGAAGAAGAAGTGACGTCCGAGCCGCCGTTCGAGGCCTTTCGATCGACCTACGACGGCGGCGCCCCCCAGGTCGTCTGGACGCGCTTGGTCGACGACCTGGAAACCCCGGTCTCCGCCTTCCTGAAGATCGGCCACGGGAAGCCGTACGCCTTCCTGTTCGAGTCCGTGGAGGGCGGCGCCTTCCGCGCGCGCTATTCGATCATCACCCTGAACCCCGACCTCGTCTGGCGCTGCCGCGGCGACCAGGCCGAGATCGCCACCGGCGCCGACATCGCGGCCGAGCGGTTCACGCCGCAGGCCGGCGGCGCGTTGGACAGCCTGCGCGACCTGTTGGCCAAATCCCGCATCGAACTGCCGCCCGGCCTTCCGCCCATGGCCGCGGGCGTCTTCGGCGCCCTGGGCTACGACACCGTCCGGCTCGTCGAGGACCTGCCCAACGTCAATCCGGACCCCCTCGGCCTGCCGGACGGCGTGCTCGCGCGCCCCTCCATCGTCGCGATCTTCGACGCGATCGCGCAGGAGATCGTGCTCGTCACCCCTGTGCGTCCAGGCGATGCATCGGCTCAGGACGCCTATGCAGCGGCGCAGGCGCGGCTCCAGACCGTGGCCGACGATCTGCGCAAGCCTGCGCCGCCCCTGACCCATGCCGCACAGCCGCAGCCGGACCGGTTCACCACGCCCGTCAGCCGCGAGGACTACCGGGCCATCGTCGAGAAGGCGAAGGCGTACATCCGCGCGGGCGACATCTTCCAGGTGGTGCCCAGCCACCGGTTCCGGGCGCCTTTCGAGCAGGATCCCTTCTCGCTGTACCGCTCGCTGCGGCGGACCAACCCGTCCCCGTTCCTGTTCTTCCTGGATTTCGGCGACTTCCACATGGCCGGCTCCAGCCCCGAGATCCTGGTTCGGCTGCGGGACGGCAAGATCACCATCCGTCCGATCGCGGGCACCCGGCCGCGCGGCGCCACGCCGGAAGAGGACCGGCGCCTCGAGGAAGAGCTGATCGCCGATCCCAAGGAGCGGGCCGAGCACCTGATGCTGCTTGACCTGGGCCGCAACGACGTGGGTCGGGTGGCCATGCTCAAGCAGGCAGGCGCCAACGAACCGGCCAAGCCGTCGCGGACCCCGCGCGTCCGCGTCACCGACAGCTTCTTCGTCGAACGCTACAGCCACGTGATGCACCTAGTGTCCAACGTCGAGGGCGACGCCCCCGAGGGTCTGGATCCCGTGGACGTGGTCATGGCCGCCCTGCCCGCCGGCACGCTCTCGGGCGCGCCCAAGGTGCGGGCCATGGAGATCATCGACGAACTGGAGATCGAGAAGCGCGGGATCGGCTATGCCGGCGCCGCCGGCTATTTCGGCTCGGACGGCTCGGTCGACACCTGCATCGTGCTGCGCACGGCGCTGTTCAAGGACGGCGTCATGTACGTCCAGGCCGGCGGCGGCGTGGTGGCCGACAGCGACCCCGACGCCGAGTACGACGAGACCCTGCACAAGGCCCGCGCCCTGCGCCGCGCCGCCGAGGAGAGCTGGCGATTCATCTGACCCCTCCGCCCGTCCCGCAAGGACGCCAAGCCAGAGTCAGAGAATGCCCACCACCCGCCCCGCCTTCGCCAGGACCGAGACCGCCCCGGATCAGCCCGGGGCGCTCTCGACCACGTGCTGGGTCTGCAGCGGCGGGGCCAGCACCATCACCGTGGCGAACACCACAGAGGTCACGGCCAGCGCCGTCGCCGCCACCAGCGCCGGCCACATCGGGTCGTGGCGCTCGGGCGTCTTGAGGAGCGCCCGCGCGCGGGCCACTTGCGAAGCATCCAGAGCCGAATCGGTCCGCGACATACCCCCAGCATCCCGCTTGGCGCGCGTTGCGGCAAAGCCTATGGAACCGTCATGATCCTGGTGATCGATAACTACGACAGCTTCACCTACAACCTCGTCCACTATCTCAACGAGCTGGGGGCGGAGACGGTTGTCCATCGCAATGATGCGATCACCGTCGATGAGGCGCTGGGCCTGAGGCCGGAGGCCGTCCTGCTGTCGCCCGGGCCGTGTACGCCAAATGAAGCCGGCATCTGCCTCGCTCTCATCGGCCATGCGCCGGAATCCCTGCCAATCCTCGGCGTCTGCCTCGGCCATCAGGCGATCGGCCAGGCGTTTGGCGGCGAAGTCATTCGCGCCCGCGCCCTCATGCATGGGAAAACCAGTCTCATCCATCACACGAACACGGGTGTCTTCGCGGGGTTGAAAAACCCTTTCACGGCCACCCGCTACCACAGCCTTTCCGTCGAAACGGACCATCTGCCGCAGGTTCTGGAGGTCACGGCTCGGACCGAGGACGGCGAGATCATGGGCGTCCAGCACAAGACGCGGCCGATCCACGGCGTTCAGTTCCACCCGGAATCCATCGCGACCGAATGCGGCCACCAGCTGCTGGGCAACTTCCTCGACCTTGCGGGCGTCAAGCGCCTGGCCGAGATCTGAGCCGCCCTGCATGTCCGACGCTTTCAAGCCGCTGCTCTCGCGCCTCGCCGACGGCGGCACGCTCTCCGAGGACGACGCGGGCGAGTTCTTCGCTGCCTGCCTGCGGGGTGAGCCGACCCCCGCCCAGGTCGGGGCGGCCCTGACCGCCATGCGGATGCGCGGCGAGACGCTGGGCGAGATCACCGCCTGCGCCCGCGCCATGCGGAAGGCCGCGATCCATCTCGACCCGCCCTACCCGACGATCGACGTCTGCGGCACCGGCGGCGATGGGCTGCACACGTTCAACATTTCCACCGCCGTAGGTTTCGTGGCGGCCGGCGGCGGGCTGAAGGTCGCCAAGCACGGCAACCGGGCGCTCTCCTCCAAGTCGGGCGGCGCCGATGTGCTGTCGGAGCTGGGCGTGGCGATCGACGCGGGGCCGGAACGCCAGCTGCGCGCCCTGGACGAGGCGGGCATCTGCTTCCTCTACGCGCCGGCCCACCACGGGGCGATGCGCCACGTCTCACCGATCCGCCAGGAACTGGGTTTCCGCACCATCTTCAACCTCCTGGGCCCCCTGACCAATCCGGCGGGGGCCAAGCGCCAGGTCGTCGGCGTCTTCGCCGAACGCTGGGTGGCCCCGCTGGCCCAGGTTCTGGGCGCCCTGGGTTCGGAACGGGCCTGGGTGGTCCACGGCGGCGGCATGGACGAGATGTCGACCACGGGCGAGACCAGCGTGGCCGAGTTCCGCGAGGGCCAGGTGCGCCTCTTCACCGTCACCCCCGAGGCCGTGGGCCTGAAACGCGCCGCCCTGGCCGACCTCACCGGCGGCACGCCCGCCCAGAACGCCGAGGCCCTGCGCCGCCTGCTGCAGAGCGAACAGGGCGCTTACCGCGACATCGTCCTGCTCAACGCCGCCGCCGCCTTCCTGGTGGGCGAGAAGGTCGAGACCCTGCGCGAGGGCGTGGAACTGGCGGGTCGGGTCATCGACGATGGCCGCGCCCAGGCCGCGTTGGACAAGCTGGTCGAGATCGCCGGCGCATGAGCGACATCCTGGCGAAGATCGCCGCCTACAAGCGCGAGGACGTGGCCGCCCGCAAGGCCGCCCGGCCCGTCGTGGACCCTGCGGGCGCATCCCCGCCCCGGGGCTTCCGCGCCGCGCTCGAACGGGCGCACGGCCCCGGCCGGCTGGCGCTGATCGCGGAGATCAAGAAAGCCTCGCCGTCCAAGGGCCTGATCCGGGCCGACTTCGACCCGCCGGCCCTGGCCCGCGCCTACGAGAGCGGCG